>Ga0308159_1003884_pt1 | contig 14360 bp, 4 predicted proteins | sample PhyCR1_FD_201040 | JGI IMG/M metagenome (GOLD analysis project Ga0308159, IMG submission 201040) | Phyllosphere microbial communities from UC Gill Tract Community Farm, Albany, California, United States - DLSLC.R1 | ecosystem: Host-associated > Plants > Phyllosphere > Unclassified | place: USA... | reverse complement strand
CCAGTGATGCCGATGTGCAGATCCAGATCGAGGTAGCTGAACAAGGCCTTTTGCTCGCCAGTGAAGCAGTGCACCACCGCCGCCGGCAGTTGATCGCGGAAGTCCTTGAGGATCTCCAGCAGGCGCTGGCTGGCATCGCGCTCGTGCAGGAACACCGGCAATTGCAACTCGACGGCCAGCGCCAGATGTTCTTCGAGAACCTTTTCCTGTTGCGGGCGCGGGGAGAAATCGCGGTTGAAATCCAGCCCGCATTCGCCCACCGCGACGACGTTGGATTCGTTCAACAGACTGCGCAAGCGGCGCGCGCTGTCAGCGTTCCAGTCGCTGGCCGAATGCGGGTGAATACCGGCGGTGGCGAACAGCCTTTGGCCGCTTTCATCCAGTTGCCGGCACAGTTCCAGCGCCTGCTCGCTGCCCTCGACGCTGGTGCCGGTCAGCACCAGTTGGCAGACGCCGGCGGCGTAAGCGCGGTCGAGCACGGCCTGGTGTTTGTCAGCGAAACTGGGGTTGGTCAGGTTGACGCCGATATCGATGAGTTGCATGGTGCTACCTCGGGCCGAAGGCCGGAAAGCATATCAGAGCTGTAGATTTATAAGAAAAGCCAAGAACTACAACGAGTTAAGGCTGTCTGTTGAGGCCGCGAAAGACTCCGGGGTGGCGACAATGCCATCACTGTGCCAGTCTCTCGCACTTTACCAGCGCACAAAGCGCTCTGTTTTCGTCGGTGATGTCGTCTCTTTTGCGACGCAATCGCCCCGTATTCTTTTCGGAGAGTGGATGCATCGTCCCTCGGTTCTGCTGCTGTTGTGTGCTGCGTTGCTGCTGCCGATGACGGCGGTCGCGCGCCTGCCCGGGCCGCTGCAAGCCGTGCCGGCAAGCAAGGTCCGCGATCTCTCCGAAATTCGCAGCAGCCGCGTGTTGCGGGTGCTGGTCAATCAGAGCCGTAACAGCTCCGGCGAGGTCCAGGGCCAGGCGATTGGTGTCGAATACCATCGCCTGCGCGCCTTCGAGCAATACCTTAACGGCCATGCCCGCGACGGCCAGGAAGTCACCCTCAAAATCATTCCCAAAGCCAAGGATCAACTGCTCGGCGCCTTGCAGCGTGGCGAAGGCGATATGGTCGCGCCCGGTGAATTGCTCGATTTGCCATCGGGCTATGCGGTCGCCAGCAGTGAACCGATTGCCAGCAACGTGCCGCTGGTGCTGGTCGGCATCAAGGGCCAGCGCCGCTATACCAAGGTTGAGCAACTCTCCGGCAAAACCCTGGCGCTGCCCACCGGCAGTGCGGCGGGGGAGGTGGTCAGCCAGCTCAACCAGAAACTGGCGTTGCACAAACTTGCGCCGATCAATATTGAATGGGTTGATCCGACGCTGGCCGTTGAGGACGTGCTGGAGATGGTCCAGGGCGGGATTTTCCACCTGACCATCGTCGAGCAACCGATTGCCGAGCGCTGGGGCAAGATCCTGCCGAAGCTGCGCCTTGATCGGCAATTGAGCCTGGGCGAGCCGGGCGAGGAGCATTGGTTCGTGCGCCGCGATGCGTCAATGTTGCGCGCGAGCATCGATCGCTTTCTTACCGGCTACAAGAAGCCGTCGGACGAAGACGCCGCGTTCCTGCGCATCTATCGCCGTCTCTATCAAGTGCACAATCCGCTGGCCAAAGGTGATCGCCAGCGACTGGAAAAACTTCGTCCGACCCTGCAAAAGCACGCCGACGCGCAGAACATGGACTGGCTCAACCTGGCGGCGCTGGCGTTCAAGGAATCGCGCCTGCAGCCCAACGCACGCAGTGGCAGCGGCCCGACCGGGCTGATGCAGATCACCCCGTCTGCCGCGCAACGGGTCGGCGTGAGCAATATCCAGAATCTCGATGCGAATGTTCAGGCCGGCGCCAAGTACCTGGCGATGATCCGCCGCAAGTTTTTCAGCAGCCCGAAACTCAACGAGCGTGAGCGCATGGCTTTCACCCTCGCCGCTTATAACATCGGCCCCGAGCGCGTGCAGGGCATGCGCGCCGAAGCCCGACGCCGTGGCTTGAATCCCAATCAGTGGTTTTTCCAGGTTGAACGCATTGCCATGGAGCAGGTGGGAATGGGCGCCGTCAGCTATGTTAATAGCGTGAACAAGTATTACCTGGCATTCGATCGGGAGCGCGAGTCGCTCGAGCCCCGGCAGCAGAAAGTGGTCACTCGGAAATAATCTAATAATCCGATTGTTATGGTGCATTTTTTGCGCTTTAAACATGAAACAAACTGATTAATATAGCGACCAACCTAAACACACAAACACTTCTGCACAACAAGGAATGCCCCATGAGTTCTCTGATCAACAAGGTTCTGTTCACCCGCGCCGGTTACGGCCTGACTGTCCTGCGCATTGCTGTCGGCGTGATCTTCGCCGCCCACGGTTCGCAGAAACTCTTTGGTCTGTTCGGTGGCTACGGCCTGGCCGGCACTGCGCAATGGATGGAAAGCATCGGCCTGACCCCGGGTTATCTGATGGCCTCGCTGGCCGGCGGTACGGAATTCTTCGCCGGTCTGGCACTGATTATCGGCCTGCTGGTACGCCCGGCGGCACTCGGTCTGGCGTTCCTCTCGCTGGTGGCAATCTTCTCGGTGCACATCGGCAACGGTCTGTTCATGGCCAACAACGGTTATGAATTCGCCCTGGCGCTGCTGGCCGGTAGCATCGCGGTACTGATCGAAGGTGCCGGCAAGCTTTCGGCGGATCGCGCCATCGCCGGTTGAAGGCTCTGGCTCAAGGGAAAGGCCCGCATTGTGCGGGCCTTTTTTGTTGCGGGCGATTCTTGACACTGGTTGGTCACGTTCTCTAGGATGTTGCTCATGCGCCGATTTAAACAGCTACTTGCGGGGCGCCAGGTGACTTCTACAGTTACCGTCAGAAGCCGGAACAGGGCTTCGAAATACCGCTAAAGCGCTGGTTCGGTGTTGCCTCTCACCTGCCATGCAGACTTTTGAGGCAGAGACACGACACGATGAACGCACTACGCCCTCCTGCACGTCCCGCGCCGATCACGGCTCACGTCACCCAGCGCAACCCGAAAATCCTTCTTGGCGGCAAACATCAGCCGACGCTCTTGCGTTATCTCGATGGCTGGCCGCGTCGCAGCGGCGGTCCTGCCGCGTTCCTGATTCAGTTCGTCGACGACGGCGAGTCGCTGGCGCGTTTCGCCACTGACAGTTTTGATCTGGCCGTGATTCAGGCGCCGAGCGCAGAAGATGCGCCGCAAATGATCAAGCAACTGATCCGCGTCGCGCGGCAGGGTCTGATCACTCGGCGCTGAGGCGACGGGGCAGTGTCAGCCCGCAATCGCCCGCCCCTTGCCAGTTGCCGCTGGTTGAAAATCTCTTATGGCGGCCACTGGCGAACAGACAGAATTTGCCCCGTACAGCGTCGACGAATGCGAGCGTTCTCCCCGTAATAACGCGGAGGAATGACTAGTAACATGTTTAAAACTTTTTGTTTACCTCGTCCCGGGCAATCGTGGTTATTATTCGGCAACGCCAGGGGTCAATATCCCGGCGTCAAAGGATTGTCGATGGGTTATAAGCCCGGCAATCTCATCCGAACGGGTCCAACCTGGCGCTGACACCCCTGCGCAGGCCGATGCCCGTCGCTGACCCTCAAAGGAAAGGTGAGGTGTTAATTGGTCAAATGGTCTGCATGGGTTGGTGTGGTGGGAAAAACGACACGAGTCGCCATCGCTCCCACCAGTTTCCTCGCTGTTCGTCACTCATTCCTTGCGCTGTTCGCCAGCCAATTCCCCCGCAAATTCGTGTACGCCATTGCGCCCGCTCATGACGCTGGTCCGCAGGCACGCGCCGCACCATCCCCCTGAATTGCGCATCACCGATCCGGCACAACGTGTCGGGCCTGACCGGCGGGCTATGAACGTCCCAGCCAAGCACACACAAAAATAATCCAGTCATGGACGGTAGCCTGATGTTCGACAAATCCTCCTTGCACGGGGCGACCCCCGCGCAGCCCAGCACTACATCCGAAAATCCATCCGACACTGCGTCACTCGCCTACTGGCGCGAGCGGCTGGACGGTGCCCCGGCGTTGCTGGAATTGCCCACCGACAGGCCACGACCGGCGGTGCAGAATCTGCAAACTGCTGCGTACGGGGTGGAACTGGATGCCTCGCTGACCGCAGGCCTGAAAAGTTTGAGCCAACGTGACGCCAACGCTTTGTGCATGACGCTGCTCGCCGGGTGGGCGGTGGTGCTGGCGCGGTTGTCGGGTCAGCACGAGGTGATCATCGGCGCATGCACGGGTAAGTCGGGCAGCATTCTGCCAATGCGCGTGTCACTTGCAGAGGCCACTTCCACAAGCCAGCTACTGATGCGCATCCGCGCTGCGCTGCACGGTGCCGAGCAGCATCAAGACGTGGCGTTCGAGCAACTGCTCGCGTGCCTCAACCACGAACAAAGCCCCGCCTACCATCCGCTGATGCAGGTGTTATTCGCCTGGGAAAATTCGCAACCGCTGCCTGCCGGGTTCGACCTGAGCCTGGTGCTGGCTGAATCGCATGGGCGCATCAGCGGCCATTTGCATTACGCCCCAGCGCTGTTCGACGCCGCGACCATCGAGCGTTTTGCCGGTTACCTGAACACGGTGCTGCAGCAGATGGTGGCGCAACCCTCGGCTTCGGTGATGGCGCTGCAAATGCTTGGCGCAGCCGAACGCCAGTACCTGCTCCACGACTGCAACAGCGCCGAGCAATCCTTCGACACCACCCAAGTCGTACACGGTTTGTTCGAAGCCCAGGTGCGGCGCAACCCGGACGCCATCGCCGCCCGCTGGCACGACGAGGCGCTGAGTTATGGCGCCCTGAACACTCGTTCGAACCGCCTGGCCCATCACCTGCGCAGCCTGGGTGTCGGGCCGGACGTGCGCGTCGGGCTGTGCCTGGAGCGCTCGCTGGACATGCTGGTCGGCCTGCTGGCGGTGCTGAAGGCTGGCGGTGCGTATGTGCCGCTGGATCCGGCTTATCCTGCCGCGCGGCTGGCGCATATGCTCGCCGACAGTGCCCCCGCCGTGGTGCTGAGCCACGGTTCTGTCGCTGCCAGCCTTGCACATTCCACCGTGCTGGACATCGCCGACACTCGCCCATGGGACGCGCAACCGGAGGACAACCCCGACCCCAATGAAGTTGGGCTGACGCCTCGGCACCTGGCATACGTGATCTACACATCCGGCTCCACCGGCGTCCCGAAAGGCGTCATGGTCGAGCACCGTGGGCTGATCGCCGTGAGTGCAGCCTGGGAAAAACTCTACAACCTCGACGCGTCCCTCAATCACCTGCAAATGGCTGGTTTTTCTTTCGACGTGTTCAGCGCCGATCTGATCCGCGCCCTCGGTTTTGGCGGCACGCTGGTGCTGTGCCCGCGTGAATCGTTGATGGACCCGCCCGCGCTGTATCGTCTGCTGAGCGATGCTGCGATCGGTTTCGCCGACTTCGTGCCGGCTGTGCTCAATCCGTTGCTGGCCTGGGTTGAAGAAAGCGGCCACGACCTGTCGTTCATGCGCACCGTGGTCTGTGGGTCGGACGTCTGGACTGCCCACAGCGCCCGACAATTGCGCCGACTGGCTGGCGACCACGTACAGATCGTACAGGCGTACGGCGTGACCGAAGCGAGCATCGACAGCACGTGTTTTGAATTGCACAAAGGCAGCGTGGCCGACGGCGTGTTGCCTATCGGGCGTGCGCTGGCCAATACGCGGATTTATCTGCTCGATGCCTTGGGCGCCCCGGTGCCGGCGGGTGTCGCCGGGCACTTGCACATCGCAGGCGTCGGTATCGCCCGGGGTTATCTGAATCTGCCGCAACTGACCGCCGAACGTTTCATCGACAGTCCCTTCGTGGCAGGCGAGCGCCTGTATCGCAGTGGTGACCTGGCACGTTATCGGGCGGACGGCGAGTTGGAGTTTTTAGGACGCAATGACTTTCAGGCCAAGCTGCGTGGCCTGCGCCTGGAGCTGGGAGAAATCGAAGCGCGTCTGGCGGACATTGCCGGCGTGCGTGAAAGCGTGGTGCTGTTGCGCCAGGACACGGCTGGCGAATCGCGACTGGTCGCTTACTACTGCGAAAGCCGAGGCGCGGCGCTCAAGCCGCGTTCGCTGCGTAAGCAACTCAACCTCAGCCTGCCGGATTACATGGTGCCCACAGCGTTCGTGCGCCTGGATGCGCTGCCGCTGACGGCCAACGGCAAACTCGATCGCACGCAATTGCCAGCGCCGGACGCTCAGGCCTTCGATCAGCGCGACTATCAGCCGGCGCAAGGTCCACTGGAAATCGCGCTGGCTCAAATCTGGGCCGACGTGCTCGGCGTCGAGCAGGTTGGCCGCCAGGATCAGTTTTTTGCGCTCGGTGGCCACTCGCTGCTGGTGATGCGCGTACTGGCTCAAGTGCGCCAGCAACTCGGCCTGGAAGTGGCCCCCTCGGCGCTGTTTGCTGCGCCGGTGCTGGAACAATTTGCCGAACGGCTCAAACGCAACCAGGACACGGCTCGCGTGGCGATAGCGGCTGTTGAGCGCTCGGGCGCGCAAACGTTGTCGTCTGCGCAGCAGCGCCTGTGGTTCCTCGCACAAATGGAGGGTGGCAACGCGGCGTATCACATGCCGTTGAACCTGCGCTTGCGCGGTCCGTTGCACATCGCAGCCCTTGAACGCAGCCTCAATCAACTGGTGGAACGACATGCCGCGTTGCGCACCACGTTCATCACCGTCGAGGGGGAAGGGCTGCAACTGATCGGTGAGGTGGGGGCTTTCATCAAGCTGGCGGTAACTGACTTGCAAGGTCAACCCGAGGCGCGTCTGGCGCAACTGATCGACGAAGAAGGCGCAAAGCCTTTTGACCTGAGCCGCGGACCGCTGATGCGCGTCAGCCTGTTGCGCCTGGCTGAGGATGACCACGTGATGCTGCTGACCCAGCACCACATCATCTCCGATGGCTGGTCGATGGGCGTGCTCACCCGTGAACTGGGCCTGCTGTACGAAGCGGCGATTCATGAGCGCGACAATCCCTTGCCCCCGCTGCCTGTGCAGTATGTCGATTACGCCGTATGGCAACGCCAATGGCTGACCGGCGATGTGCTGGCCGAGCAATGCCGCTATTGGCGCGACACCCTCAGCGGCGCGCCGGTATTGCTGGAATTGCCGGCCGATCACAAACGCCCAGCGGTGCAGGACTATCTCGGCGGTTTCGTGCCGTTGGTATTGGATCGGGCCCTGACCGACCGGTTGAAAGCCTTGTGCCGGCAGCATGGCACCACGCTGTTCATGACATTGCTCGCGGCCTGGTCGCTGGTACTGTCGCGACTGTCCGGGCAAGCCGATGTGGTGATCGGCGTGCCGTCGGCCAACCGTACGCAGCAGGAACTGGAAGGTCTGATCGGCTTCTTCGTCAACACCTTGGCGCTGCGCATGACCCGCGCGGGTTCGCCGACGGTCGCGCAATGGCTGCAGCAAGCGCGCCGCGTTTCGCTGGGTGCCCAGGAACATCAGGACCTGCCGTTCGAACAGGTCGTCGAGTTGCTCAACCCGCCTCGCAGCCTGGCGCACAGCCCGCTGTTCCAGGTGCTGTTTGCCTGGGAACAGGACCAAGACTCGGATCTGCTGTTGTCCGGCCTTGAGGTCAGCCCGGTGCAGAGCAGCCATCATGTGGCCAAGTTCGATCTGCAATTGGCGCTGCATGAGCGTGACGGGCAGATCGTCGGCGGTCTGGAATACGCTTGCGGGTTGTTCGAGCCGGGCACGGTGGCGCAGTTTGCCGAATACCTGCGCCGGGTACTGACGCAGATGGTCGAGCAGCCTGAGCAAGCGTTATCGAGCGTCAGCCTGCTGAGCACGGAACAACATCAACAGATCGTCCACGACTGGAACCGTACCGAGCGCGACACCTCGGCCATGCCTGACACGGTCGCGCGCTTTGAAGCCGTGGCCCGGTGCACGCCAGAGGCAGTGGCGTTGATCGCAAATGACCGGCAACTGAGTTATCGCGCACTCAATCAGGCCGCCAATCGCCTCGCGCATTACCTGATCGAGCAAGGCGTGCGGCCCGAGCACCGGGTCGGTCTGTGCCTGGAACGCTCGCCGGAAATGGTCATCGGTTTGCTGGCAATCCTCAAGGCGGGCGCGGCGTATGTGCCGTTCGATCCGGCTTACCCGATGGAGCGTCTGGCGTTCATGTTCAGCGACGCGGCGCCAGCCTTGCTGCTGACTCACAGCGCCTTGCCAAATGCGCTGCCGACCGACATCGACACCTGCTGCCTGGATACAGATATGCAGCGCTGGGCGCATTGTCCGGACACCGATCCGCAGGTGAAGGTCAGCCCGGATAATCTCGGCTACGTGCTCTACACATCCGGCTCCACCGGCCGCCCGAAAGGCGTGGCGCACAATCGCCGCGCGCTGGATAACCTGATTGCCTGGCAGCTTGATCAAGCACCGGCACCGGGCCGGGTCCTGCAATTCGCTTCACTGAATTTCGACGTGTCGTTCCAGGAAATCTCCAGCACCTTGTGCTCGGGAGGCAGCCTGTTGCTGATGACCGAAGACAGTCGTAAAGACCTCGCCGCGCTGCGTCCGACCCTGGTGGCCGAGGGCGTGCAACGGGCGTTCCTGCCGTTTGCCGTGTTGCAACAACTCGCCGGGCTGACCGAGGCCGATGCACCAACGCCGGCCGGTGGTTGCGAAATCATCACGGCCGGCGAAGCCCTGCAAATCAATGATGAACTGCGCGGATTTGTGCGCAGCCTCGGCGGTGCGCACTTGCACAACCAGTACGGCCCGACCGAAACCCATGTGGTCAGCCAGTTCAGCCTGTCGTGCAGCGCCGCCGCCGACTGGCCGGACGCGCCGCCGATTGGCCGACCGATCGCCAACGCGCGGCTGTACGTGCTCGATGACGATATGAACCCTGTGGCGGTCGGCGTGGCGGGGGAGTTGTACATCGCCGGCGCCTGCGTGGCGCGCGGTTACCTGAACCGCCCCGACCTGACCGCCGAACGCTTCGTGCCGGACCCGTTCAGTGGCGAACCCGGCGCGCGCATGTACCGCAGTGGAGACTTGGCGAAATTCCAGGCCGACGGCAACGTGCTGTACTTGGGACGCATCGATCAGCAGGTCAAGTTGCGCGGTTTCCGGGTCGAACTCGGCGAGATCGAGAGCTTGCTGCAACAGCAGCCCGGCGTGCAGGAAGCGGCGGTGTTGCTGCGTGAAGATATGGCAGGTGACAAGCGTCTGGTGGCCTACGTGGTCGGCCCGGCGTCCAGCGAAACCCTGCGTGCCGCACTTCAACGGCACTTGCCTGAGCACATGATTCCCACTGCATGGGTCTCGCTGGCGCAGTTGCCGTTGACCCGCAATGGCAAGCTCGACCGTCTGGCATTACCGACGCCGGAGCGCACCGCCGGGGCTGCTTACGTGGCGCCGCGCGACGACATTGAAGAGCAAATGGCCGAGATCTGGGCCGAGGTGCTCAAGTGCGAACGAGTCGGGGTTCACGACAACTTCTTTGAATTGGGCGGCCACTCGCTGCTGGCGACCCGGATGATCTACGCAATCAACCAGCGCATGGGCGCGCAGCTGTCCTTGAGCAATCTGTTCAAGACGCCGGTGCTGATGGATCTGGCGGCGCAGGTGCAGGCCGGGCGCAGCAATGATGCTCAAATCGTCCCGGCCTTCCTTGAGATCGAGGCAGATCGTGACGCGCGGCATGCGCCGTTCCCGCTCACCGATATCCAGCAAGCCTACTGGTTCGGTCGCGAAGCCACGGTCAGTCTCGGCGGGGTCAGTGCTCACGGCTACGAAGAACTGCGCATCCCGGACTTCGACGCCGCACGTTTCGAGCAGGCGCTCAATCGCATGATTCAGCGCCACGACATGCTGCGCGTGGTGTTTCTCACCGACGGTACGCAACAGGTGCTGGAGCAGGTGCCGACCTATTGCATGCCTCGCAGCGATTTGCGCGGTTTGCCTGCGGAGGTCGCGCAACAGGCGCTGCAAGCGACCCGCGAGCGCCAGTCGCACCAGGTGCTGGACGCCAGTCGCTGGCCACTGTTCGAGTTCAGCCTGTCGTTGCTCGATGATGGCATCACCCATTTGCACATCAGCCTGGATGCGTTGATCGTCGATGCCGCGAGCACACAGATTCTCGCCCGCGAGCTCATGGCGTTTTATGCTGACCCTCACCTGAGCCTGCCCGAGCCGGGGCTGACCTTTCGTGATTACGTGCTGGCCGAACATCAACTGCGCAGCGGCATTCGTTATGAACAAGCGCTGAGCTACTGGCGCGAACGGGTCACCCGCCTGGCACCGGCGCCAGACCTGCCGCTGGTTCGCCAGCCGGACAGCATCGGCAATCCGCACTTCACGCGACGCGACCGCGATATGCCGGCGGCGCAGTGGTCGCAGCTCAAAGCCGTGGCCAAACAGTTCGCGGTGACGCCGTCGGTGATGCTCCTCACAGCGTTCAGCGAAGTGCTGGCGCTGTGGAGCCGCCAGCCGCGATTCACCCTGAGCCTGCCGCTGTTCAACCGTTTGCCGTTGCACCCGGACGTCGATGAAATCATCGGCGACTTCACTTCCCTGGTACTGCTGGAAGTTCACGTCGAGGGGGGCATGAGCTTCACCGACAAGGCTCGGGCGTTGCAGGCGCAATTGTGGCAAGACATTGATCACTCGGTGGTCAGCGGCGTGCGGGTATTGCGCGAATTGTCCCAGGCGCATGGCGTGCAGCAGACGGCAATGCCGATCGTGTTCAACAGCACGCTCTCTGAGGCCGCACCGGAACTGGCGGAATTCAACCTCGCGGACGCGTTGAACGCCCAACCCATGCACAGCATCACTCAGACGCCGCAAGTCTGGCTCGACCACACGTTGCTGGAGCTCGAAGGACGTCTGCTGTTCAACTGGGACAGCATCGATGAGCTGTTTCCGGCGGGCATGATTGAGGACATGTTCGTCGCCTATAACACACTGCTCGATTGCCTGCTGGAGCCGGCGGCCTGGGCGGCGAGTACGCCACAACTGTTGCCAGTGGCGCGTTTGCCGGCACCGCCCGACACTCAAGGCACGTTGCCGTTGATGAACGAGTTGTTCGAGCGTCAGGCTCTCATGACGCCGGCCGCTGTGGCCGTGATTGCTGCGCAACGGCAATTCACCTACGGGCAATTGCGCACGGCGGCGCGGTCTCTGGGGGCGCAGCTTCAGGCCGAGGGCGTGGTGCCCAATCGCCTGGTCGCCGTGATGATGGAGCGCGGCTGGGAACAAGTGGTGGCGACCCTGGCGATTCAGTACGCCGGTGGCGCTTATCTGCCGATTGACCCGACCCTGCCGGCAGAACGCGTGCGGCATATCCTTGAGCGCGCCGAAGTCAGCCTGGTGCTGACCCAACCGGCACTGCTTGGCGTGATCGAGTGGCCTGGGCAGGTCAGCGCCATCGCCGTGACCGATGAGGTCATGGTCGAACGCGCGCCGTTGCAACCGGTCAACGTTGCACCCACCGATCTGGCCTACGTGATCTACACCTCCGGTTCCACCGGCATGCCCAAAGGCGTAGTCATCGATCATCGCGGCGCGGTCAACACCTTGCTCGACATCAACCGACGCTTTGCCGTTGGCCCGACGGATCGGGTGCTGGCGATTTCGTCGCTGAGTTTCGACCTTTCGGTCTATGACTTCTTCGGCACCCTGGCCGCCGGCGCGGCGGTGGTGGTGCTTGAACCGCAACTGGCCCTCGATCCGGCGCACTGGCGGGACTTGATCGAACGTCACCAGGTAAGTTTGTGGAACTCGGTGCCGGCGTTGCTCGGCATGTTGCTTGAATACGTCGAGGGCGAGCGCGGCACACTGCCCGCCAGCCTGCGGGTGGCGATGCTTTCCGGCGACTGGATTCCCCTGACTCTGCCGCAACGGCTGTGGGCGTTGCAGCCGGCGGCGCAACTGTTCAGTCTCGGCGGCGCGACCGAAGCTTCGATCTGGTCGATCTGCTATCCGGTGCAGCACGTCGACCCGGCATGGCGCAGCATCCCTTACGGCAAAGCCCTCGATCACCAGCGCTTCTACGTGCTGGACGAAGCGCTGCAAGTGCGCCCGACCTGGGTCGCCGGGCAGCTCTACATCGGCGGGATCGGCCTTGCCCAGGGTTACTGGCGCGATGAAACGCTCAGCTCCGCCAGCTTCTTCCCGCACCCGCTGACCGGCGAGCGCCTGTACCGGACCGGCGATCTCGGGCGTTGGCTGCCGGATGGCAACATCGAATTCCTTGGCCGCGAGGACAATCAGGTCAAGGTCCAGGGTTATCGCATCGAGTTGGGCGAAATCGAAGCCGCGCTCAATCGCCACCCGGGCGTGCAAGGAGCGGTGGTGCAAATCCTTGGCAGCACGCTCGGAGAAAAACGTCTGGCCTGCTATGTGCTCAAGACCGATCCGGCGTTGCAAGCCAGCGACTTCGCCCAGTACCTGGCGGACAAACTGCCGGCGTACATGGTGCCGTCGTCGTTCACGTTCGTCGACGCCTGGCCGCTGTCGTCCAACGGCAAGGTCGACAAGAAACGCCTACCGGAACCGTCGCAGCAAGAGGCGTCCGGCGCAGCGCTGGAAGTCGATGGTGCGCAGGAACAACGGCTGGTGGAGATTGTGCAAGGCGTGCTCAAGCGTGATGCCATCGCTGGCAACGCCAACCTGTTGAACCTCGGCGCAACATCGATCGACATCGTGCGCATCAGTAATGCGCTGTCCAGCGAACTGCATTTTCGCCCGCACGTGGCGCAACTGTTGGCGCAACCGACATTGCTGCACCTGATCGGCATGTACCGCCAAAGCCTGCAGCACCAGGCATTGGTCAGCAATGCGCAGCAGCGTGTGAGCAGCACCGAGGACGTGATCGAGGATCCGCAACTGCGCGCGCAGTTCAAGGCAGATCAGCGCGGGCGTCGCACCTTTGCCCAGACGTCGCCGAGTGTGGCGCTGACATTGCCGCAGACCCCGGCATTCGCCAAGCGATTCAGCGATTACCGCTCGGTGCGCCAATACGCCACGCAACCGATCCAGACCCGCGCCTTTGCCGAGCTGTTGGCTGCACTTGCCCAGGGACAACTCGACGGCGAGGTCAAATACCAGTTTCCGTCGGCCGGCGGTTTGTACCCGATCCAGGCGTACCTGTACGTCAAGCCGGAACGGGTGCTCGGCATCCCCGGTGGCGCGTATTACTACGACCCGTGCGAACACCGCTTGGTGGCGCTCGACAGTGGCGTGCTCGACCCGGACACCTACGACTACTTCGTCAATCGGCCGGTCTTCGAAAACGCCGCGTTTTCGCTGTTTTTCTCCGCCGACATGGCTGCGATCCGTCCGCTGTACGGCGAGCGCAGTCGCGACTTCTGCCACATCGAAACCGGCGCCATCGCGCAATTGCTGAGCATGACGTCCATCGAGCAAGGGTTGGGCCTTTGCGGCATGGGCTCGATTGATGAGCAGCAATTACCGGCGCTGTTCAACCTCGGACCGAGCCATCAATTGATCTACTCGATGGTCGGTGGCCTGCGTACCACGGATGAGCAACACCGCGCCGCGGTTGAGGCCTTTGCGCCCGACCGGCCCGGTGATGACAGCGACATGGAGGAATTTGAGGTATGAACGCCTATCAATTGCTGGAGCTGTTCACGCGTCATGGCGTAGCCCTTGAAGTGGACGGCGACAAGCTGCGCTGCAAGGCGCCTCGCGGGTTTCTTACAGAAGAGATGATGCAAGCGCTCAAGCTGCAAAAGTCTGAACTGATCGCGTTACTCGGCGGCCATGATGGCGCGGTGATTCCCTCCAGGGCGGGCGATGAAGTGGACTGGCCGCTGTCTTTTTCGCAGCGCCAACTGTGGTTTCTCGATCAACTGGAACCGGGCAACGCGTTCTACAACGTGCCCACAGCGGTGACGCTCAAAGGGCCGCTGCACGTGCAACTGCTGGAGCGGTCGCTGAACGCGCTGATCCAGCGCCACGAAATGCTGCGCACGACGTTTTGCATGGTCGATGGCGAACCCCGGCAAATTGTCCATCGCGCGATGCCGCTGGCCTTGCAGGTGACCGATCTGAGCAACCTGCCGGGCACCGAACGCGAGCAGCACGTGCGGGCGGCAGTTGATCAAGACGCCCGCGCGCCATTCGATCTGGCCGCCGGCCCACTGTTGCGCGCCTCGTTGCTGCGCCTGGCTGAGGATGAATATCTGTGGCTGTACAGCGTGCACCACATCATCGCCGACGGCTGGTCGATGGGCGTGATCCTGCACGAAGTCGCGACCCTGTACGGCGATTATCTGCGCGGCGATGCCTCGAGTCTG
>Ga0308159_1003883_pt1 | contig 14367 bp, 9 predicted proteins | sample PhyCR1_FD_201040 | JGI IMG/M metagenome (GOLD analysis project Ga0308159, IMG submission 201040) | Phyllosphere microbial communities from UC Gill Tract Community Farm, Albany, California, United States - DLSLC.R1 | ecosystem: Host-associated > Plants > Phyllosphere > Unclassified | place: USA... | reverse complement strand
CACCTCGATCGACCCGACCGCGAAGTTCGGCCTCGACCTGGAACAGAGCTACGGCAGCGAGAATTCGTGGCGCAGCTTCGTGCGGATGAACAGCGGCGACCTGCCCTGGGGCGGCCGGCTGGCGATCTCCTATGCGCATGACCGGCAGGGCAAGTGGCGCGGCTGGGGCAAGCAGGAGCAGGACCAGCTCAACGCCAAATACGTCCAGCCGCTGGGCGACAACCTGACCTCGACCACCTTCCTCGACATGATCCACCGCAGCGAGGACGACTACAACGACACCTCGCTGGCCCGGCTCAAGACCTACGGCTGGAACTTCGACAATATCCCGACTTACGCCCTGGCCGAGCAGCTGGCCACGATCGTCCAGAACGGCGGCACGGTGCCGGCCCCTTACGTCAACGCCGACGATGCGGTCTATCAGGGCGGCGGCGTGCGGCGCGATCTGCTCGCCTATGAAAAGCTGGAATATCAGCTGGGCTCGCGCCTGTCGGGCTTCACCACCGGCTACATCCATCTCGACAAGGGTATTGGCACTTGGGCCGATCCTTACGATCCGACGCCTGCAGCCTACGGCGGCTCGCCGATCTCGGTTTCGGCCAACCGCTACGACATCAACCGCAAGGGCGTGATCTCGCGGCTGAAGTTCGACGCCGGCAGCCACAAGATCGAGGGCGGCGTGTGGTACGAGCACAACGCCTTCAACCAGGCGTCCTATCTCTACGGCCTGCAGGCGGGCGAGGCCCCGGACGACTTCCAGCAGTTCTACAGCAACCCCTTCCAGACGACCTACCAGAACGAATATACCACCAACACCCTGCAGCTGGACATCAGCGATACCTGGCAGGCGACCGACAAGCTGCGTGTGAACGCGGGCGTGAAGGGCGTGGTGTCCACCAACGATGCGCACAGCGTGGTCAGCACCAAGCCGATCGACGGGTCGATCCAGGCGAAGAACTGGTTCCTGCCCACCGCCGGCGTCCTCTACAAGCTGGACGACCACAACGAACTGTTCGGCGACTACACCCGCAACATGGCCGCCTTCGTCGCCTCGACCTCGAGCGGGCCGTTCTCCAGCAGTTCGCAGGCCGGGTTCGACTACATCGCCAGCGACCTCAAGCCCGAGATGACGAACACCTTCGAGGCGGGCTATCGTTACCACGACCGCGCCTTGCAGCTGTCGCTGACCGGCTATTACGTCAAGTTCACCAATCGCCTGCTCGCCTCGTCGATCAGCGCGACCGTGGTGGGCAACCAGAACGTGCTGCAGAACGTGGGCAGCGTATCGTCGCGCGGGGTCGAGGCGGCGGCCAACTGGAAGTTCGCGCCGCACTGGTCGCTCTACGGCAGCTGGGCCTACAACGACGCCACCTATGACGACGACGTGCAGCCGCTGGGCGGCGCGGTGATCGCCACCAAGGGCAAGCAGGTGGTCGCATCGCCCAAGCACGTCGGCAATGTCGAGCTGACGTATGACGACGGCATGCTCTGGGGCGGGGTCAACGCCCATTACCGCAGCACGCGCTACTACAGCTACCTCAACGACGCGAAGCTGCCCGGCGCGGTCAACGTCAACTTTTCCGCCGGCTATCGCTTCAGCGAGAAGATCGACGTCCAGCTCAACGTGATGAACGTGACGAACAAGCACTACATCGCCTCGACCGGAACCGCCGGCTTCGTGACCTCCGATCCGGACGGCACCTACACCACGCTGCAGTCGGCGGCGCCGCGCCAGGTATTCGGCACGGTGCGCTTCCACTTCTGATCCTGCCAGCCCGATGGGCCCTCGCCGCCAACCGCGGCGAGGGCCTTCTTCCACCTCCTGCCGATGGTGACGCATGGAACGACGCAATCTTCTGAAGCTGGCGATGAGCGCCCCCCTGCTGCCGATGGCCTCGCATGTCGCGCAGGCCGCGGCGGCTCCTGCCCAGGCCGACTTCACGTTCGCCTTCATGGGGGACTGCCACATCCGTCCCGAACTCGGCGCCGACCGCGGCTGCGCGATGTGCTTCGAGCAGATCTCCGCCTCCTACGTCGACTTCGTCATCCAGGGCGGCGACCATATCGAGGACGCGCTGGAAGCCAGCCGCGAACGCGCCACGATGCTGATGGACCTGTACCAGCGCACCGAACGCGCGCACTTGCGCAAGCCGGTCCATCATGTGCTGGGCAACCACGATTGCCTGGGCGTGTTCCCCAAGAGCGGCATCGACCCCGCCGCCCCCGATTACGGCAAGCAGTTCTACATCGACCGCTTCGGCGCGCCTTACTATTCCTTCGATCACAAGGGCGTGCACTTCGCGGTGCTGGACTCGATCGGGATCACCCCGGATCGCAACTACGAGGGCAGGGTCGACCCCCGGCAACTGGCCTGGCTGCGCGCCGACCTGGCGGCCCAGCCCAGGGGCGCCCGGATCATCGTCGTCACCCACATCCCGCTCGTGACCGCCATGCAGTGCTACGAGCCGGAATCCTGGGCGAACACGCCGCACAACTGGACTTTCGTGGTCAATGGCCGCGAGGTTCTGAGGCTCCTGCAAGAATTCGGCGTCATCGCGGTCCTGCAGGCACACAGCCATGTCTACGAGCGGATCGAGTTGAACGGCATCTCGTTCATCACCACCGGGGCAGTGGCGGGCGGCGATTGGCGCGGGTCGTTTCTCGGCACGCCGGAAGGCTACACCGAGATCACCGTCTCCGGCCGTTCCGTGCATAGCCGCTACCGAACATACGGCTTCGCAAGCGTCGACAGGCAGGATGTTCCGATCTGACCTTTCGCCGCCTGTCTTCCGGCGTGCACGGCGTCACTGCCCCACCGAAGCCAGGCAGGGCACCGTGTCCGCGCTCCAGTCGATCTCGTAGGTGGCCGGAACCGGCCTCGGTGCCTTGGCGGGGGCGTCGTCTCCATTCGGATCGTAAGTGATCCAGGCCATGCTGTTGTCGAATTTGGCGATGCGGTCGTTGTCGCGGCGGGCGACGGCGGCATCCACTTCCTTCTGCTCGATGCGCGCACCGCGAACCATGCGCAGGGCCCCGTCGCGCAAGTCGAAGGCACGGTAGTAGTTGCGGCCGAACATCCGCGTGTCGATGTCGTCCTTGTGCGACCACTGGCCCGGCTTCGTTTCCGTCGGCAGGCGGACGGTGGTGACGCGGCAGTCGAATTCCGGCTTGTTGTAGTAAGGCAGGTCCTGGTTCTGCTCTGCCGCGCGCAGGCGCTTTTCGGGCGGGTTGAAACCGCCACCGGGCAATGCCAGGCCCTTCGACCCGCCACCCTGGTCGTCCCAGTTGACGGCGCCGGTACCCACGACCGTCAGCACGCTGGCCTGCGCCTTGCGGTCGTAGCGCCACTGGACGTCTTCGATCGTCTGCCATGTGTCGCCGATCGCATTCTGGCGAAACGCGCCCAGCAACTGGGCCGGCGTCAGCGCCGAGAACTGAACTTCCTGCTGCAGCCCCTCGATCCCGCGCTTTATCGTGGTGTTGGTGATCCTGGCGGGCTTGTCGAAGCCGGCCCTTGCGTCGATCTCGAACAGGGTGACTAGGTCGGGCCGGGTGGCCGGCTTCCAGGCGAGGCGCTCGAGCGCATTGCCCTGGTCGGTCAGGGGCAGCACCCACTCGTAGGGCATGACCGGCTCCGTCGCGGGGGCGACCACGGCGGGCAGCGTGCCATCCAGCCAATAGGCCCGGCCGTCGATGCTGGCGCGCACCAGGACGTGATCGAACATGCGCGGACTGGGCAGCCGCTCGTCCAACCCGTCGTCGGCGCCGCTGTTGTTGACCAGCACGGCCTGCGCTTCGACGCCCAGTTCGCGCAGCAGCGCCATGAGCAGCGCGGTCTTGGCCTTGCAGTCGCCGTAGCGGCGCTGCCACGTCTCCTCCGCCGTCGCCGGCACGAGATTGCCGCCGTTGAGCCCGACGTAGATGTAGCGCACGTCCTGCTGCACGAGTTTCAGGGCGGCGGTGGCCCGGTCCAGAGGCTGCGCATTGGCCGCGGCGATGCGCGCCGCCTCGCGCTTCAGCGGCGAACCGGCAGCCAGCTTCGAGGCGCCGGCAAAAAGCGGAGCGAAACGGCGCGATATGCCCTGCCAGTCGGCGAAGTTGCTGTATTCGACCACGCGCTGCCACATGTAGCGTGGCGGCGCATCCTTGGGCGGCGTCAGGGCGGCGGGATTGTCGAACCGGTAATCGACCGCGTTCGCGCCCTGCTGCGCCGCCGCCGTCATGTCCGCGCTCATCCTGATCGCGGGCTTGTCACGCTCTTCCCAGCTCAGCCGCAGGTGATAGCGGCCCGCCGCCGGTTCGGGCCCGAGCATCAGCAGGCCCGCATCGTCCTTGCCCAGCGTGGGATCGCTCGTGCGGGTCGTCGCGCCGAATTCCAGTTCGTCGCCGACCCGAAGGTCGGGCACGCGCAGCACCGCGGTCAGGGTGCCGTCGAGGTGGGCCGCTTCGAGCTGGTCCTCGCGGCGCAGGATCTCGAACGCGGTTTTCTGCAGGACGTCGATCACCTCGCCATCGCGGTGGATCCTGATGGCGTGCACGACGGGCGAACCCGCGGCCGGGTTCCACGCCAGCGAGATATTGCCGATCTGCAGCGCGTTGGGATGCAGCACCTTGATCCGATAGCCGGTGTAGAGCAGTTGCCCCTTGTCATCGAGGTGAACCTCGCTGTCCTGCTGGCGGACGAATACCGCCCCCGCGGCATCGGCGGGGACCGGCATCGGCTCGGACTGGACGGCCCATTTCGGGGCAGGCCCGCGCTGGACTTTACCATTCTCCGCATGCGCGGCCCCTGCGGCGAGAACAGCCGCCAGACACACGAAAATCGCTAAACGCACGTTATACCCCCCTTGAGCCGTGCATAATGTCTGCGGCACCGGGATAAGCAAGCGCTTGATGATCCGGGGCACGTGCTTTCAATCTTGTAATGCCGCTCGACATGGCCGGCGCCAACCTGTTCGTTCGGCCCGCAGGTGTTTTAGCGCAGGTCGACCTTGTACCGCTGCAGATAGCGCTCCAACCGCGCTTCGTAGCCGCGCCGCTGGGCGGCGGCGATCCACGAGATGGCGAAGCTGTTGCGGGCCAGCCGGGCAATATGCGCGCGGTCCATGCCCGTGGTCCGTTTCACGCGGAGCATGAGGTCGCCCACGTAGAGGCTGCGCTTCATGCCGGGGTCGTCGGAATTCACCGTGACCAGAAGGCCCTCGTCCAACAGCCTGGCGATGGCGCCCGCGCGGTACTCCATCCGGCCCGGAATATCTGCGTAGAACAGCGTCGGGGCGCCGGTCAGGCCGATTTTGCGGCGGCGGACTTCCTCGACCAGGGCCGGATCGTTCAGCACGTTGAGGCCGTGATCGATCCTTTCGACGCCAAGCAGTTTGATCACGCCCCAGTGGTGCGCCACCGTATTGGGCTGATCCACGTCGCAGTGCGAGGTGAGATGCAAGCCCAGTTCGCGGGCACGGGCGTAGACGGACCGGAACTTCTCCGGGAAGTTCTCGACCTCGGGATTGTCGAGCCCGACACCGATGATGAGACTGCCCAGCCAGGGCCGGCTCTCCTCGAGAACCTGACTGGCCTGCTCCGCCGGCCGATCACGCAGAAACGACAGGATGAAACGGGCATCCAGCCCCAGTTCGCGCCGGGCATCCTTGCGGGCGCGGGAAAGCCCCTCGTAAAGCGTGGCAAGCGGCACGCCTCGCGCCTGATGCAGTTGCGGGTCGACATAGACTTCCGCATGGATAACGCCTTGCGACCGGGCCTTCCGGAAATAGGCGAGGGCGACATCGTGGAAATCGCGCTCTGTCCGCATGACGCCCACCAGTTCCTCGTAGATCTGGATGAAGCTGCCCAGGTCATGCGCATCCCGCAGGCGCGCACGCACGTCCTCGGGCGCGGCGTACCGGGTGGCGATACCGTTGCGCCGGGCCATTTCAAGGTAGAGTTCAGGCTCCATCGTGCCCTCGAGGTGCACGTGCAGTTCGGCCTTGGGCAGGCCCATGATGAAGGCGCGGTCGTCGCCCTCGGTCGACTGTTCCGCCGCGAGAGCGACGGGCGGTGCCACCATGGCCGCGACGGACAGCGCCAGTCCCGCAAACGTCCTGAGCATTATCGACAATCCCCCCGGATGATCGCGAGAAGTCGCTCCCGCATGGCGTTGGCGCGCCGGGTCGCTCTCCCGCAGCGCGGACACCGCGCCATCGACGATGCCCCCGACTTTCGCGGGGGTCAACGGGCCCGCCGCGCAATTTCGCCGCCCGGGTGCATCTGCTTCATCGCGCGCCGCCGGATGGGCGCACGACCCGATCTTCCGGCGTTACCGCGCCGGCGCGGATGATCCGACCTCAATGATGGCGCGCGAACGATCTGCGTTCTATGGGTGCAAGGATGCATGATCAATCGGCCCAGGATGCGCGCCTGCCGCGCTACCAGCGTATTCGCGACAGCATCGCGGCAAGGATTGCCGCCGGAGAATGGAAAGCGGGCGACTGCATCGCGTCGGAGGCGGAACTGGCCGCCGCTTACGGGGTGGCCGTCGGCACCGTCCGGCGCGCGGTCGACAAGCTGGAGACGGACGGTCTCATCGAACGCGCCCACGGCAAGGGGATGTTCGTCCGGCGCGCGGATTTCTCCAATTCCATGTTCCGTTTCTTCAGGCTCGGCTCGGCGGACGATCAGCCGCTTGCGCCCTCGGCGCAGATACTGTCGCGGGACCTGATGTCTCCGCCGGATACGGTGCGCGAGCACCTGGCCCTGGCCCCGCATGACGAGGCAGTGCGGCTGATCCGCCTCCGCGCAGCGAGGGGAAGAACGCTGCTGCGCGAGGAAATCTGGCTTTCGGCACGCGTCTTCGGGCCTATTCTCGACCTTGACGTGAACGACCTCATGCCCCTGCTATACCCCGCTTACGAGCGTCATTTCGGGCGGGTCGTCGCCCGTGCGCGCGAGCGGCTTTCGATCGAGACCGCCGACGCCGAGGTAGCCGCCCAGCTCGGCGCGGAACCGGGCGCGAGCGTGGTGCGGATCGAGCGCATCGCGCTCGATCATGCCGGCCAGCCCCTCGAATGGCGCGTCTCGCACGGGCTGTCGGATCAGTTCGTCTACGAAGCCGAGGTCTCCTAGGCCGCTTGAACCAAAGGCTTTGAGCGATAGCCCTGGTCCCGGTTGTCGCGAGGAAATGACCGGCGCAGAGGACGCATTGCCGGCAATCTGACTGCACTGCCCGGGGCAGCGCGGCGCAAAGAGGTTTGACAGGCTCTTTCAACCGTGCCAACTCATATACATAACTATAAGAGTTATGGGATGACGGCTTCAATATCGACCAGGACCCAGCAATCGGTGATGACGGCCAGCTTCGGCGGATGGGCGGGCGATGCGTTCGACTATCAGCTTTTCAGCCTGTCTCTGCCGATCCTCCTGGCGACATGGACGCTGACGCCGGCGATGGCTGGCGCGATCTCCACCGCCTCGCTGATAGGAGCGGCGCTCGGCGGCATGGCCGGCGGCGCGCTGTCGGACAGGTTCGGCCGTGTCAGGCTGCTGCAGATTTCGATCGCCGTCGTCGCTCTCACCAGTCTGTTCTGCGCTTTCGTGGCCGAGCCTTGGCAGCTCCTCTTAGCCCGCGCGGTACAGGGGCTTGGCTTCGGCGCGGAGTGGTCGGTGGGGGCGGTATTGCTGGCCGAGATCGCGCCTTCCGATCGGCGCGGTCGCTTCCTCGGCATCATGCAAAGCGCATGGGCGGCGGGATGGGCCGGGGCGGTGGTCGTCTACCTTGCCGCGACGGCGTTCCTGCCCGCCGAGGTCGCATGGCGCGTGATGTTCGGGATCGGCATCCTGCCTGCCGGACTTGTGCTGTGGATCAGGCGATCCATCAAGCCGCCCGTACCTGCCACGCCCATACCTGCGACCAGGGCCGTCCGCGCCGAACCGCTCGCCGATGCCCCTGCCTTCCTGTCCAGGAACCTGCTGCTTTCGGCCCTCGTCGGACTGGCGGCGCACGGCGGCTACCACAGCCTGTTCACCTGGCTGCCCACTCTCCTGCGCACCACGCGCGGATACCCCTCCACCCTCACCGGAGCCGTCCTGCTGTGCATGACGGTCGCCTTCGCGGCGGGTTGCATCCTGGCGGGCCGTTTTGCCGACCGGATCGGACGCCGCCCGGTCATCGCCCTGTTCGCGGCCGGGGCGGTCGCCGCGACGGCGGTGTTCGCATCCGTCGAGGCGAACATGGCGGTGACGCTCGCCCTCGCTCTGGCGGTCGGCTTCGCGGCGGGCGGGGTTCCGGCGGTGCTGGGAGCCTGGTTCTCCGAACTGTTCCCCGCCGCGATCCGGGGCGCCAGCGTGGGTTTCGCCTACAACGCCGGGCGGATGGCGTCGGCGGTGCTGCCCGGCATCATCGGCTGGGCCAGCGCCTTCGTCGGCCTGGAAGTGCTGATCGGCATCGTCGCAGCCGCCAGCTACGGCGCGATCGTGGTCCTGCTGCCGCTGCTGCCCGAGACGCATGGATCCTCGCTCGCGGGAGCGCAGGCATGATGGCGCGCCGAACGTTCCTTGGCTCCGTATCCGCGACCGCCGTGATGCCCGCATTCGCCCAGAGCGCGGAAGCCGCGGCGACCGACACCCATGCCCATGTTTTTTCCCGCGCGCTGCCGCTGGCTGAGCGCCGCCGCTATTCGGTCGATTACGACGCGACGCCCTCGGCTTATCTGGCGATGCTGGCGGCCAACGGCATGGCGCGCGGCGTGCTCGTCCAGCCCAGTTTCCTCGGCTTCGACAACGCATATCTGACGGCTGCCCTGGCCCTCAGCCCGCGATCGCTGCGCGGGATAGCCGCGCTCGACAAGGACACCCCGGTCAGCGAGATGGTACGGCTCGCCGATGCCGGGATCGCGGGCATCCGCCTCAACCTGATCGGACACGCCGATCCTGACCTGGCCGCCACGAACTGGCGGCGGCACCTCGATCATGTCGCCGCGCTGGGCTGGCAGATAGAGGTCCAATGCGAGGCCGGGCGCCTGCCCCGCCTGCTGCCGGGACTGCTGGACAGCGGCGCCCCGGTCGTCATCGATCATTTCGGGCGACCGGACACGGCGCTGGGAGTGGACGACCCGGGCTTTCGCCACCTGCTTCGGTCCGCTGACGCAGGCCGGATCTACGTCAAGCTCTCCGGCGCGTATCGCGTCGGCACGGCGCTTGCGGACCAGGCCGCTCCCCTGCTTCTCAAAGCGTTCGGACCGCAGCGACTGCTGTGGGGCAGCGACTGGCCGCATACGCAGTTCGAAGCGGTCGCCGACGCGGCGAGCGCCCGCCAGGCCCTCGCCCGCTGGGTGCCAGACCCGCGCGACCGCGCCGCGATACTGTCGCAGACCCCCACCGCGCTGTTCGGCTTCGACCGCCCGGTGCGTTCCTCCTTCTCCCCAGAAACTTCGGAATGACCATGATGTCGAGGAAGGCCGCCCTGTTCTGCGGCGTGGTAATGCTGCCTGCCGCGCCTGCCGGCGCGCAGGAACGCCCGGATCTGGAGCGGCTGGTGCGCGATCAGGCCGCCGCGCTCGAAGCGCAGCAGGCCCGGATCGAAGCGCTGGAACGCCGGATCGCGCAGATCGAGACCGCACCCGCAGCCCCCCCGGCGATCGCCGCAGCGCAAACCGTGCCGTCCGCGCCGAGCAAGGCCGATGCCCAGGCGGCACGGCGCGATCGCCTGCGCCAGCTTCCTGCCGGAAACGCGGCCCTGCGGCCACCTTCCGACCCGCTGACCGCGCCGTCCCCGTCCCAGATGGCACAGGCCCCGGATGAGAGCTTCGACTGGGCGAAGGGGCTCCCGCGTATCACCAGCAGCGACGAGCGCTTCGCCATGCGCATCCGCGGCCGCATGTCGTTCGACACGTCGACGACGTTCGGCTCCGACTTCGCCGCCCGGAACATCACCGGCACCCGCGCCCGGTCGATGCGCCTGGGCATCGAAGGCAAGGCCGGCGACCATATCGCCTACCAGCTCGAGGCCGATTTCGCCGGCAACCAGGTCGAGATGCGCGGCGCCTACCTGTCGCTTTCGGACACGTGGGGCGGTCGCAACTACGAGTTGTCGCTGGGCAACCGGCTGACCGATCGTTCGCTCGAAGGCGCCTCCAGTTCCGACAGCCTCCCGTTCCTCGACCGCAGCATCGCCGCGCTGGCGACCGCGCCGCGCAAGGGTTCGTTCGGTCTCGGAGCGATGGCGCGCGTCTTCGGCAAGAACTGGCACGCCGCCTTCCAGGTCGACGGCAACGACATCAGCGAGAACGGCAGCATCAGCGACAACGTGACCTACACGGGCCGCGTTCACTGGAACCCGTGGCGCGGGCAGGACGGACTGGTCCACCTGGGCGGCTGGGCCTACCGCGAGGAATTCGTCAACGCGCTGCCCAGCGCCTCGCTCGGCCAGCGGGTCGGCGGCCGGTTCAACGACCTCGTCACCGTGCAGGCCAGCAGCCTCCTCGAGCCCGATCACGGCCAGGCCTTCGGGCTCGAAGCGGCCGGCGTGTGGAAGTCGCTCTGGGTGATCGGCGAGTATGGCGAGCGCGACATCTGGGCACGCGAAAGCGCGGGCGGGCGCCATGTCGGCGTGTCGGCGGGATCGATCAGCGCCGGTTACTACCTCACCGGCGAAAAGCCGCCCTACGTCGCTCGCGGGGGGACCTGGTCCAAGCCGCGCGTCCTGAACTCGCTGGTGGAGGGCGGCGCGGGCGCCATCGAAGTGGCGGCCCGCTACGACCGCCTATCCTATTCCGGCCCGCTGGGCGGCGAGGGTTTCGCCGCGACGCTGGGCCTCAACTGGTATCTGATCGACTGGGTCCGGCTGGCGGTCAACGCCATTCACTGGCGCACGGAAAACCGGGCCGGCCAGTTCGTGGGCAAGGACGAGGGCGACACGCTCATCGGCCGGGTCCAGGTTTCCTTCTGATGGCCGCGGTACACACCTGCGGGCCGATCCATTCTCAAAGAGAGGCAGTTTCATGACCATTCCGGCGACGGCGCGAAACGCGTCCGGCGAACGGCCGACACCGATCAGCGACATCGAGAAGCGGACCATGCGCAAGGTCGGCTGGCGGCTCGTGCCGTTTCTGATCGCCTGCTACTTCATCGCTTATATCGACCGCGCCAACATCGGTTTCGCCGCTCTGACGATGAATGCCGACATCGGCCTGTCCGCGACCGCCTTCGGTATCGGCGGCAGCCTGTTCTTCATCGCCTATGTGCTGTTCGAAGTGCCCAGCAACATCGCGCAGGACAAGTTCGGGCCGCGCTTGTGGATCGCGCGGATCATGATCACCTGGGGCGCCGCTGGCCTGGCCATGGCGCTCATCACCGGGCCCAAGGGCTTCTATGTCCTGCGCTTCCTGCTGGGCGCGGCCGAGGCCGGGTTCTTCCCGGGCGCGGTGCTCTATCTTTCACAGTGGTTCCCCAAGGCCTACCGCGCGCGCATCGTCGCCACGTTCATGGTCGCGATCCCGATGTCGAATTTCCTCGGCTCGCCGATCGCGGCACTGCTCCTTTCGATGGACGGGATTGCCGGCCTCGCCGGATGGCAGTGGGTCTTCATCATGGAATCGATCCCCGCCATGCTGCTGGGGCTGTTCGCCCTGGTCGCTCTGCGCAACCGCCCCACCGACGCCAAGTGGCTGACCCTGGAGGAGCAGGAATGGCTGACCTCGACCCTGGCCGCAGAGAAGGCGCCCGGCACCGAAAAGCACGGATCGGTGTGGCGCACGCTCACCAACGGCAAGGTCTGGGCGCTGGCCGTGGTCTACTGCGGCAGTTCGGCCACCAGCAATGCCCTGTCGATCTGGCAGCCGCAGATCATCAAGTCCTTCGGCCTCTCCACCTGGGAGACCGGGCTGCTCAACATGATCCCCTTCGGGGTCGCCGCCGCGTTCATGATCTTCTGGGGCCGATTGGCGGACAAGACCGGCGAGCGCGTCTGGTCCACCGCCATTCCCCTCGCGCTGACCTCGGTGTCGCTGTTCGCGACCATGCTGACCGGCTCGCTCGTCGTGACGATGTGCCTGCTGACGCTGGTGCTGCTTGGCAACTACGCGATCAAGGGCCCGTTCTGGGCGCTTTCGACCGAAAGCCTGCCCCCCAGCATGGCCGCGGCCGGCGTTGCCGCGATCAACACCATCGCGCATCTGGGCACGGGCGGCGCCACCACCCTGCTCGGCGTGATCCGCGAGCAGACGGGCAGCTTCCCGCTGGCGCTCGTCCCTCTCGCCACGTTGACCATGATCGGCAGCATCACGACATTGCTGATCGGCCGTTCGGACCGCCGCAAAGCCCTGGCGGCCTGACTTTCTCATGACCGGGACATCCTCGATGCAGCAGAATTCCACTCCGTTCGCGACCTGCGACCTTTACGACGAGCACGAGGACATCGCCCAGGCGATGGGCAGCCCGCTGGCCGACTTCGGGGGCAAAGCCGAATTCTCGGGAACCGTGGTGACGGTGCGCTGCTTCGAGGACAACAGCCTGGTGAAGCACCTTGCCGGACAGCCGGGTGCGGGCAAGGTCCTGGTGGTCGATGGCGGAGGCAGCCTGCGCTGCGCGCTGATGGGAGACCTCATCGCGCAGGCGGCCTGCGACAACGGCTGGGAGGGCGCGGTGATCTTCGGCGCGGTCCGCGACCGGCAGATCCTGGCGGGCATCGATCTGGGGATCAAGGCCCTGGGCGCCACGCCGCGCAAGTCGGTCCGACGCGGCGCGGGCGATCAGGACGTGGTCCTCGAGGTCGGCGGGCTCACGATCGAGCCGGGGGCACGGATTTTCGCCGACGCGGACGGCATTCTTGTCCTCCCGGCCTGATCCGGCCCCGGCAAAAAGCTGAACCGTTCCCGTTCCACCTCTCACGATGGCTGCATGGGAGGCGGTCGATGATGGCCCTCACGCGCGGATATCGTGCATTCGATCAGCGTGGAAACGTCAACCCGGCATCAATTCCGTCAGCGCGCGGCGGGCGTCCGCCTTGTCCGGCTCGATCTCCAGCGCCCGCCGATAATAGAGCCCGGCCTGCTCCCGGTCGCGTTCCACGCCTGAGCCGGCCTGGTAGGCCCGGCCCAGATTGAGGCAGCCATCCGCATCGGCGAGTTCGCAGGATTTGCGGAACAGTTCTGCGGCCCGCCCCGCGTCCATGGCGATCCCGCGACCGTTCTGGACGAGCGTACCGAGATTGCCGCATGCCGCGCCGTCGTCGCGCTCGCATGCGCCGGTGTAGAGGTCCGCCGCGCGCTTCGGGTCCTTCCTGACGCCTAGCCCCTGATCGTAGACGACGCCCAGGTTATAGCAGCCGCCGGCATCGTCGCGGCCGCATGCCTTGTCGAAGAAGTGCCTTGCCCGCTTCGCACTGGCCTTGACCCCCACGCCCAGCGAATAGGCCGCGCCCAGGCTGGAGCAGCTGGCCGCATTGCCCGCTTCGCAGGCGGCCTGGAAATAACCGAAGGCACGCCCGGCGTCCTTCGCGATGCCCTCCCCCTTCACGAGAGCGAGCCCGAAGTTGCTGCATGACGCGGCGCCGCCCAGTGCGCAGGCCCTTGCGAAAGCAGCCGCGGCGCGCTCCTGGTTCGATGCGACGCCGTTGCCCTGGTGATAGGCTATGCCCAGCAGCGTACAGCTGTCGGCATCCCCTCCCGCACAGGCCTTGTCGAAGTAGAACACTGCCCGGACCGGGTCCTTGGCGACCCCGTCGCCCTCGGCGAACCTCGTCGCGAGTTCGGCGCAGGAGCCGACGGTTGCGCCAGTGCAGCCATCCTGCAACTGCTTGACCTGCGCCGCGATTTCATCGTCAGCGTCCACGGCAGGAGGATCCTCGGCAGCGTCCGCCGGAACGGTATCAACCGCGAGCGGGACCTCGGGTGCATGCGCGCCGCCGCGCGGCAGACCCGCCATCGCATCGTGAAGGTCGTGGGCATCCGCCGGCCTGTTGCCATGCGCGATCAGAGCTTCCGCAAACGCGGTTTCGTCGATCGCCAGCGGGAACAGGTCGTTGACCACCCGGTGCCCTTCGTCGCCGCACGCGAAGCGCAGTTCCGCATCGCCCAGCGTATCGGGAGCGATCGCCTGCGGCGGCTCGCGCCCGGGGCGCCCGCCATCGATCATGCGGCCGCTCGCGTCGAAGCGCAGCACCTCGATCGCGGCGACCCGCCGCTTGTCGCACTGTGCCTTCCTGAGCGATTTGATCATGAACTCGGGCTCGCCGGGGCGGATAACGTACATCGCCCAGTAGCTGACGACATCGTTTCTGCGCTCGATCGATTGTGCATCGACGAATACGACCCGGCCGGGGCCGCTGTTCACATACCACCACTCCGACGCGGCGGCGGGGAATGGAACGACGAGCGA
>Ga0308159_1003881_pt1 | contig 14373 bp, 8 predicted proteins | sample PhyCR1_FD_201040 | JGI IMG/M metagenome (GOLD analysis project Ga0308159, IMG submission 201040) | Phyllosphere microbial communities from UC Gill Tract Community Farm, Albany, California, United States - DLSLC.R1 | ecosystem: Host-associated > Plants > Phyllosphere > Unclassified | place: USA... | reverse complement strand
AACAGTTTGGCTTGGATATTACTCAGCATGCGATTCGTTCCAGCTCGACTAGCAGACGGCCGATGCCGTGAATGGGTAGGACATGATCCGGCTGCAGAACGTTCAGTGCAGCCTGGGGCATGGTGGCAACTTGTGCATCCTCGGGGTCTTGAACAATGGTCAGGCCGGCGCAACGCTTGACGTAAGCCAGCCCGCGCGCGCCATCCTGATTGGCTCCGGTCAGCAGCACGGCGGCAAGCGTCGCCCCGTAAACATCGGCGGCGGATTCGAACAGGTAATCGATCGAAGGCCGCGAATGGTGCAAGCGGTCTTCAAGGCTCAGCGACAGACTGCGATCCGCTTCGACCGACAGGTGATAACCCGGGGTGGCGAAATACACCGTACCGGGTTTGATGTCCTGCTTGTCTTCGGCTTCTTTGACCGGCATCGCCAAGCGGCGGGAAAACACTTCGGCCAGATGGCTACGACGCTCCTCTGGCAGATGCAAAACGACAACGATGGGCAACACGTAGCCTTTGCGCAACGGTCCGAGCAGGCTCAGCAAAGCCTCGACACCGCCCGCAGAGGCGCCGATCACGACAGCCTCGATGCGAGGCAGGCCTTGGGCGCCGTTCATGATTTGCGGTAGATCCGTTCTTGTTTGACCAACGGCTCGAACTGGTTCGAATAGTTGGAAAAATCCAGGGTTTCCTTGCTGCCCAACACCAGGAAGCCGCGATGCGACAGCGATTCATGGAACAGCCCGAACGCCCGGTCCTGCAGCTTCTTGTTGAAATAGATCAACACGTTGCGGCAGGAGATCAGCTGGGTTTCGGAGAACACGCTGTCGGTGGCCAGGCTGTGGTCGGCGAATGTCACGTTCTCGCACAGGCTCTTGTCGAAAATCGCGTAGCCATAGGCTGCGGTGTAGTAATCGGCAAACGAACGCTGGCCGCCCGCCTGCTGATAATTGGCGGTGTAGGCGCGGACGTTTTCCATGGAAAAAATCCCCTGTTTGGCCTTTTCCAGCGAGCGCGGGTTGATGTCAGTGGCATAGATGATCGTGCGGTCGAGCAGGCCTTCTTCGCGCAGCAGAATCGCCATCGAATAGACCTCTTCGCCCGTGCTGCAGCCGGCAATCCATATCTTCAGCGACGGATAGGTGCGCAACAGCGGCACCACTTCGTTGCGGATTGCCAGAAAGTGCGACGGATCGCGGAACATCTCGCTTACCGGAATCGTCAGCAGTTGCAGCAGCTGCATGAACGCGGTCGGGTCGTGCAGGACTTTCTCCTGCAGGGCCGAGATGGTCGCGCATTCGAACTGACCCAGCGCATGCTGCACCCGGCGCTTGATCGAAGCGCCGGAGTAGTCGCGAAAGTCGTAGCTGTATTTCAGGTAAATCGCCTCGATCAACAAGCGTAATTCGATTTCGCTGTTGCGTTCGGCTGAACTGCTGCGTTCCACTAGATGCGTTCCATTTTCGGTAACCACACACGTATCAGGGAGAACAGTCGATCCAGGTCGATGGGCTTGGCAAGGTAATCGTTGGCGCCTGCCTGCAGGCAACGCTCCTGATCGTCCTTCATGGCCTTGGCCGTCACCGCGATGATCGGCAGCTTGCGCCAGCGCGGATCCTTGCGGATTTCCATGGTGGCTTCGAAGCCATCCATTTCCGGCATCATCACATCCATCAAGACCAGATCGATGTCCTCGACTTCATGAAGTTTCTCAATCGCTTCGCGGCCATTACGGCCGATCACCACAACTGCGCCCTTGTGTTCCAGCGCGCTGGTCAGGGCGAAGATGTTGCGCACATCGTCATCCACCAGCAGCACTTTGCGACCTTCGAAGACCTTGTCGCGGCTGCGCGCGGTCTTGAGCATCTTCTGCCGTTCATGGGACAGCTGCGATTCGACTTTGTGCAGAAAGAGTGTGACCTCATCAAGCAACCGCTCCGGCGAGCGCGCGCCTTTGATGATGATCGAGCGTGAATACTTGCGCAGCTCAGCCTCTTCGTCGCGGGTCAGGTTGCGTCCGGTGTAGACGATGACCGGCGGGAACGAGCAGATGTCTTCGGTGGACATGCGCTTGAGCAGATCGTTGCCGAGCATGTCTGGCAGCTTCAGGTCGATGACCATGCAGTCGTAGATGGTCGTGCGCAGCAACTCCAGCGCATCCTGAGCCAGACCGACGGCAGTGATTTCGATGTCTTCGTCGCCGATCAGCCGCGCGATGCTTTCGCGTTGCAGATCGTCATCCTCGACCAGCAGCACGCGTTTGACCTTTTGTGTCAGCTTGGCTTCGAGGCGTGCGAACACGTCCTTGAGCTCTTCGCGGGTGGTCGGTTTCACGGCGTAGCCGATGGCGCCCATGTGCATGGCCGCTTCGACGCGATCCTCGACGGAAATCACGTGCACTGGAATGTGCCGGGTTTCGGCGCGTTCTTTCAGACGTTGCAGCACGGTCAGGCCGGAGTGATCCGGCAGGCGCATGTCGAGCAGGATAGCGTCCGGCACAAACTCGCGGGCCAGGTCATAACCTTCATCGGCGCCATGGGCAACCAGACACATGTAGCCCAACTCGTGGGCCAGGTCATAGAGGATACGGGCGAAGTTCGGCTCGTCTTCCACCACCAGGATGCAGCGCGTAGCAAATGGCGCCTTGTCGCGGTCATCGGCAAAACGCGGAATAACCGCCGGAACGGCGGATGCCACCGGGGCCGCTACGCTGACTGGCGCAGGCGCCGAAGGTGTCGGGTGAAAGGTCAGTGGCGCGGCAGGCGTATCACCAAGTTCGTGATACTGGCGCGGCAACACCAGCGTGAACGTACTGCCCTGCCCCGGTACGCTGTCAACGCTGATTGAACCGCCCAACAGCGTCGCCAGATCCCGCGAGATCGACAGGCCAAGACCGGTGCCGCCGTATTTGCGGTTGGTGGTGCCATCTGCCTGACGGAATGCCTCAAAGATACTTTCCTGCTGGTCGGCAGCGATGCCGATCCCGGAATCCTTGACGCTGAAAGCGATGTGATCGTTGGGCTGCGCGGTGATCGTCAGGCTGACGGCGCCGTGCTCGGTAAACTTGATCGCGTTGGACAGCAGATTCTTGATCACCTGCTCCAGACGCTGACGGTCGGTAAACAGCAAGCCCGGTGCGTCCGGCTGCACTTCGACGTTGAAGGCAAGCTTCTTGTCCGCCGCGAGCGGCTCGAACATCGAACGCAAACCATCGACCAGCCGATCGACGCGAGTATTTTCGGCAATCACTTCGAGCTTGCCGGCCTCGACCTTGGAGATGTCGAGAATGTCGTTGATCAGGTTAAGCAGGTCGTTGCCGGCCGAGTAGATCGATTCGGCAAATTTCACCTGTTCCGAAGACAGATTCTGTTGCGGGTTTTCCGCCAGCAACTTGGCCAGAATCAGCGAACTGTTCAGCGGTGTGCGCAGTTCGTGGGACATGTTGGCGAGGAATTCGGACTTGTACTTGCTTGAGCGTTGCAGCTCTTCGGCACGCTCTTCGAGCTGAATCTGCGCCTGATTCAGCTCGGTGTTTTTCTTGTCCATCGCATCGCGCTGTTCGGCGAGCTGCTCGTTGGTCTGCTCCAGCTCCACCTGCTGGGTTTCCAGATGCGCCTGGGATTCCTTGAGAATCCGCGACTGCTCTTCGAGCTCTTCGTTGGCGGTTTTCAGCTCTTCCTGCTGCACTTGCAGCTCTTCGTTGAGCTGCTGGGTTTCGGCCAACACTTCCTGCAAACGCTGACGGTAACGCGCCGCTTCGATCGACGTGCCGATGTTACCGGCAATCAACTCCAGCAACTCGATGTCGCGTTCGGACAATGGGCGCAGGAAGCCCAGCTCGATGACGCCGTTGACCCGGTCGTCATCGCTGGTCGGCACCACCATCACGCTATGCGGCAAGCCTGCGCCAAGCCCGGAGCTGACCTTGAAATAGTCGGCAGGCACCGAGTCGAGACGGATCAGGCGTGCCTGTTCTGCAACCTGGCCGACAATGCCTTCGCCGCTGTAGATCGTCTGGTTCAGCTCCTCCTGCTCGCGTGAGAAGCCGTAGGTTGCAACGCGTTTGAGGCCGCCATGTTCTTCGCGCACATAAAGAGCCGCGACGGCGGTGCCCAAGTATTGCGCGCAGAATTGCAGAATATTGCGTCCCAGCAAATTCAGTGTGAGTTGCCCCAGCACTTGCTCGGCCAGTTGTGTCTGACCATTGCGCAGCCACGCCTGCTTCTCCAGGCGTTCGGCGCTGGCCAGCTGTGCGGCGAGGTTGGCGCTGTAGTTGGTCGACAGGTTGAGCAAGTCGCGGCGGCCGATGTAGGCCAGCAAACCGCTGATACCGACGATGAAGACCAGATAAAGGGTGATGCTCCAGATGGTGGTGCGTCGCACATCCTCGTTGCGCGTGGCGCGCAGCACTTGCTCGGTCTCGATGACGTCTTCGAATTGCTTGCGAATTTCGTCGGTCAGGCGCTTGCCCCGTCCGGCCTTGACCGCCCCGCGATAGTCACCGCTGCTGCGCTGAAGATCGATCATCGATTGCGCATAGTTGGCCCATTCCACCTGCAACGCTTGTAGGCGGCGCAGACGATCGGTCTGTACCGGATTATCAGCGGTCAGCTCCAGCAACGTATTGAGAGCGACCTCGATACGCGGCTTGGCGATTTCATAGGGATCGAGGAAGTGCTCGTCGCCGCTGAGCAGATAACCGCGCATGCCAGTTTCAAGGTCGACGGTGAGCTTCACCGCCTCATTGGCGTTATTGATCACCCGGTCGGTGTGCTCGACCCATTGGATGACGGACAGCAAATAAGTGATCAGCGAGACGAAAAACACCGCGCTGAGCACGCCGACGCCCAGCGGCAGGCTGACGTTGCGACTCAGGAGTTTGCGGAACCGTTGCTCATCAACCGAGGACGGAGAGGACATGGGGCAGCCTTGTCGAACTGTTGAAAACCCGAGAGTTTGCCCCAAAACCCAGGCATGGATCCATTTTTCTCACATAAATGATGGCTTTTTCCTACGCACGCCTGAGCATTAGACGACGTCAACAGTTATCCTTGCTGCGCCGCAATGATCTGTTTTTTTGTATCAGACCGGGAACTTGTGGCTACGCGCCACTTACTCATGCAAGAGTCCGGCAATTCCGATCGCCCGGCATCCCCCGATTTCATTTTTCGAGAGTCCCGCCATGTCTACCAACGCCTCCACTATCCTTGTCGTAGAAGATGACGACATCGTGCGCATGCTCATCGTGGATGTGCTTGAGGAACTGGAATTCACTGTGTTGGAGGCTGAAGACGGCGACAAGGCGCTTGAGATTCTCGCCGCCCATGAAAAACCGATCAATTTGATGATGACCGACCACGGTCTACCGGGCATGAATGGCCGCGAACTCGCTAAAAAGGCACGTGATCTGCGTCCTGCCCTGCCCATCCTGTTTGCCAGCGGTTATGCCGAGAATATCGAGGTGCCTGTCGACATGCATGTGATCGGCAAGCCCTTTTCCATCGAACAACTGCGCGAAAAAGTAAATCAAATAATCAATTCTGGCTAATAACCCCCCAGACTTGGCAGCCTCTCATTCAATACCTCGACACAATAAAAACAACGTTCGAGTACTGAAAAACTCACACATACAAAGCCTGTTGATCGCCACTGATTTAACGAAGAGCATAAGTCGCACTTACCAAACCACAGCAAGTGAACTTATGAGCATTGACCATGCGAACTCTTTGAGCCATCGCAATTTATCCCACACTCCTTATATAACGGGCTTTCAGCGCGATCACATTCCCAGTGATATTGGTGAAAGAGAAGAGGCGATTTACAAACTCAAACAAATCGCAGAGGGTCACACCCCTTCTCAAACTATTACTTTGGCCGGCGCTAAACTTTCTTTGCTGGCCGGCTCTTCTCTGGAGGACGCGCTACTGCCAGGCAGGCAACTACTGCAAAAGATGTGCGAACAACCCTCCTTCAAAAAATTACTGGCGACATTGCAGCTCTCCGAACGTTTCATCTTCGAAGTAACATCTGCTGGCGAGATCTATGCAGCCAGCTGGAACGAGACCACCGATTTTGCAAACGCTTTTGTACTTTCTCCGGACCTGAAAGAAGACCTGCAGACACTGTTTGAAATGGCAAACTTGACCGGTGGCAAGATTTCCAGCACCGATCAGATCGATTTAGCGCAATGGCTGGCTTTCCATGGCTTTTTGATCCCGCGCAGCGCCGCAGACATTTCCCGCCTGGTGGCATTCATGAGTGCTACGCCCACTCCAAGTCCAGTGTTCGGTAACTATCGGGACATGATCAATGCCAGCGATGACAACACGGCCACGTTGTCTGCCGCTCAACGCGATGAGCTTCGTAAGCTGATTGCCAGTTATTTGAAAGGACAGTCACTACTGGAACATTTGTCGGAACGCATTCTGGGTGGCCGGTCGGTGCCGTTCAAACGCTCCGAAGCTGAACACATCATTGACCAACTGCTCTCCAGTCCAATCGCCGCGCATTGGGCGGACGCTTATGTTCGCGACCTGGGCTGGTATGGTGCGCAGCCGAATCAGCCGCAATCGGCAGCGTCGCGCAAACAAATAATTCTGACCTCCCTTTTGCTCGATCTTCATCCGCAAGTCGGTGAGCACTCCCCGCGCAACCATGTAGTTGGCTTCGATTTATATGCTGCCGAGCATTTGGAAAAGTCCTTCGCAGAGATTCAAACCCGTTTCGAAAATCATCTGATCGCACATCATCGGGTGAGTCAAACCAACGTCGCGCTGGCCGCTCACCTGTTACTGGCGGAGCCCGCGCCGGAGTTTCTGGTCAAACATCTGCCCGCCACGCTATTAGTAGGCACACCGCAATGCGTCGAATACTGCCGAATCGTGGCAGTGCAAGAAATCGTCGCGCCAGGTTCGACCCGCTCGATGAGTTACGCGCAGCTGCAACAACTCTCGACATTGGAACCAGCGACCGAATCGCGCAAGAAACTCGATGCTCTGGCGGCGGTGGATCCTGTCATCGACTGGGCAGTGCTCAATAAAATTGTCTCACCTGAAGACGTCGAAAAGTCGGTCCCTGACGCACTGACAGTCGCCACCGAGGCGTACGTACAACATGCCAGGACTCTTGCCGCAAATGCTGAGACGTTGGCGCGTCCTTTGCCAACGCGCAAAGGCGTTGCACTGGATATTCTCAAGCAGGTCGCCAAGGGCTGCACTTACCTGGAACGTGACGTCCTTCAGCAAACACGCAATGTACCGCTGGAAGACGCCTATACCGCGCTGCGCCTCTCACCGGTTGAACTGCACATGTCCAACGATCTTGCGACCGGCGACTGGGATCTGAAAAAAGAGGAGAGCCTTTATAAAACGTTTCCGGGCCTCCTGCGCAATCTGGTTTCTCCAGAGGGTGAATTCCACCGTCAGTTCAACAAGGCCTATGTTACGCATACCCAGGCCATGCATACGCATTTGAAGCAGGCCTTCGCATTCTTGCCACTGCCTGACCGGACTCGTCTGCTCAATGGCAAGGTGACAATGTTCACAGTGAGGCCCTCGGTCGCAAAACTTCAGACCATTACTAATTTGCCCGTCAATCCGATTGCATCGGTCATTGATGTGATCGTGAAGACGACTGAGCGTAAACCCACCGAAAGTCATAAAGAAATAGAGGACGCCAAAGGCCGCTACGGAGTTTTGATTTACTGTGAGCACGAGGGCCAAGGGACATGTTACGAATTACTCACGTTGCACGGCATCTGTCGTGAAAACGTTCAAATGGCAGCAATGATTCAGCAGGAAAATCTGTCGAACTCAACCGTTGTCTCTGCCAAGGCGAACTACTCTGCGCCTGCCAAAGTGAATCGATTACCCACCGATATCGAATGTTATACCCACGGTGTGACACCCGGCCTGGTCGCTTTCAGCTCGGGCATCATCGATAGGATCGATGAGCTGCCGGCTGAGCCACCGCCGCAGATCAACGGTTACTATCAGACTTTCTACTCCAAGGACTTCGATCGCTTGGTGAACTTCGTGCTCAAGCATCGACCGATAGCGACTTATGATGAACTGGTCAAAGAATGTTGGGGACAGACCCGGCTTGAGGCATTGCGGATCAAACGGGACAAGGATCTGGATACTTTCCTCAATGTGGTCGTTCCATTCAAGTCGTGTATCGAAGATTTGAGTTCCGACGATGTAGAACGCCAGGTTCAAGGCGCTGGAGCTTGCGCTCTTGAAGGCGCTATGACGGTATTGTTAGTAGTCGCTGCCATTGCAAAGATTGCCACCGTAGTTGCCACGAGCGTGAGTGTTGCCACAAAAGCCGGCAAAATCGCTTCGACAGGCCTTGGACTGGTGAACAGCCTGCTCAACCCACTGGACGGGGCCACCGAGATACTGATCAAGGGAGCGAAATTTCTACGCAAAGGCTGGCACAGCGGTTTGGCCGCACTTGAAGGCGCTATATACGATGCCCGGAAATGGACTGCAAAACCGGCCTACCACACACTTTCCACAGCGCTCGATACAGATACTCTCCGACTGGGCACGCGACAATATGCGCAAAGCTCCACCGACCTCTTCCAGGTCTGGGGCATCCGCCACACAGATGAATGGTACGCCGTAAACCGTCTGGGCGAACCGTGGGGTCCGCCGTTAAGGAACCTGAAACTTGTCAATTTCTTCCGCAATCCTCTCAAGCGAACAAAACCGTTCAGTTACACTCGCGGCTATCTGAAAAAAGCATTTCCTCATGCTAAAAGTAAAATCGACAACACTATCGAGCTGATCTCTGACGCCCGGAACGAGGACGTAAGAGCAATCCTCCTGCATGTGTTTGGTGTCGACTCGAATGCAGCAGTCGAGCATATAACAAAAAATCTGCGAAACATGCGAAAAGATCTCGACTTTCTCCGCGTCGATAACATGATCTTTCGGCCACCGGGTAGCGATGCTTATGCTGCGTTACAGCCTCAAGCCTATAAGCGCTGGCAAGCAGCTGTTTACTCAAATACGAAACTGGACGTCAATACCAGAACTTTCCTGTCCATTTACCCCGACAATCTGGATGAATTTTATGAAGTGGCAAAATTTGACGATGCCAAGATCGGCGATGTTTTGGTGCATGAAATGTCTCATGGCGCTCCAGGTACGCTTGACTTCTATTACGCAGGCGTATTCAAAGGTGCAACGCCTGCAGAGTACGACGCCGTCGGGTTGTTGGAGTTCGCCAGAAACCCGCACAAGGCGCATCCCAAGAATATGTACAACCCTCATCATCGCTACGCACAACTAAAAGACTTTCAAGAGTTTGAGGCTATTACGGACTGGCCAGAAATCATCAAAGAGCACCCGGCGCTTTTGAATGCCGAATCCTATTCGTTGGCAGTGTCTTTGATAGATCAATATCGTACCAGCCCCGCCACTTTTCAATTCAACCGCTCGGTTATCATCAACACGATCAATAAGACCGCTCCTGGTGAGTTCCTTCCGGGACCGCTCCTGCTCAATCTGGCTAAACCGGTCTTTTGATACGTCAATACCGGTGCACCGCTGACAAGAGGGGCGCAGACAGCCATCGCTGTGGTTTAATTGCGCCCTTTTTTTGCCGACCCGGCTGATGCTCAGGACTGCCCTCATGACCCTGCCTTCCACCACTAAAGTCCTTGTCATCGGCTATGTCTGGCCGGAACCACGTTCGTCGGCGGCCAGCGGACACGTCATGCAGATCCTTGAGGCTTTCCTCGCTCAAGGCTGGGACATCACCTTCGGCAGCCCGGCCGGCCCCGGTGAACATAAAGAAGACCTCACTGCGATGGGCATTCACGAAGTGCCGATCGAGCTCAACAGCAGTAGTTTCGATACATTCATCAGCGCGCTGGCCCCGGATATCGTGCTGTTCGACCAGTTCATGATGGAGGAACAGTTCGGCTGGCGTGTGGAAAAACACTGCCCGAACGCTTTGCGTATCCTCGAAACTTCCGATCTGCAAAGCCTGCGTCACGCGCGTCACCAGCGGCTTAAGGAGCGTTTGAAGTCGAACGAGGATCAGGACGATTTCAGTGAGTTGTTTTCACCGGCCTTGCGCGACGAATTCGAGTTGATGAGCGCGAGCGATCTGGCAAAACGGGAGATAGCCGCGCTCTACCGATGCGACCTCAACCTGATCATTTCCCACGTGGAAATCGACTTGCTGGTGGAACATTTCGGCTTGTCTCGCGAGTTGCTGCACTGGTGCCCGCTGATGATTGATGCGCCTGACGCCGCGCCAACCGCGCATGCGACACGTGCGCATTTTTTAAGCATCGGCAACTTCCGCCATGCACCGAACTGGGATGCCGTGTTGTGGCTGAAAAACACGATCTGGCCTTTGATCAGAGCACAACTTCCTACAGCGCAAATACACATCTACGGCGCTTACACTCCGCCCAAAGCCACGGCGCTGCATAACGCAGCGCAAGGTTTCCATATCATGGACTGGGCTGAGGATGCCTTGGAGGTGATGTCAGCAGCGCGGGTTTGTCTGGCGCCGCTGCGATTTGGCGCCGGTATCAAAGGCAAATTGATCGACGCCATGTTGTGCGGCACGCCAAGCGTCACCACGCCTGTCGGCGCTGAGGGCATGCATGGCGACCATCCGTGGCCCGGTGCTGTGGTGAATACAGCGCAGGATTTCGCGCGGCAAGCGGCGCAGTTGTATAACGACCAGACACGGTGGCAGCAAGCGCAGTATCTGGGTTCGCAATTGCTTGAGCAGCGCTATCAGCGCACAACTCACACTGCGGCGCTAATTGCGCGAATCGACCACTGCCGACAACAACTAACACAACTTAGAAGAAACAATTTCACGGGCGGCATGTTGCGTCACCACACGCTGAAAAGCACTCAATACATGGCGCAATGGATTGAAGAGAAAAATCGCGGCAAATAGCTACGTACAAAACAACAACTTGCATCAATCAATGCATTGGCAACCAAGCCACACCTCTTTATAAACAACCTGCCGCACCAACCATATAGTTGGTGCAAACCAATTAATCAATGCAGGTTCTTTATGAATACTCAATACGACACTTATCAATGGATGACGGCAACGCCGGCCATTGATACGTTATCGCTTCTGGAACTGACACTTCCGGGAACACATAACGCGGGCAGCGATTGGAAAGCCTCATATCCATTTTTTAGCCCGCCGCGTCATTGGCTGGCGTGCCAGCACGATACTTTTTTTTATCAGCTATATCACGGCGCCAGAGCGCTGGATATCCGCCTCACTTATGATCAGGGGGCAAAGGGGCTGGGTAAATTCCTTTTGCATCACGAGGGCCATCGCAATTCACGAACACTCGGCAATCTGCTGACGGATGTAAATGACTTTCTGCAAAAATATCCTGACGAATTCATCGTGCTGGATTTTCATGCTCTGGACGGCGCAAACTTCGACTTCGCCTACTTCAATCAGATGATTATTCATTTTCTGGGCACACGTATCATTCCCCGAAGAAACCACTACTTGCCGCTCGAACAATTGAAGCGAATCAGTCCCCAGCAACGCGTTCTGGTGGCAGCGCAGTCTCACCGTGATCTGAATGAAAGCGTATTTATCGGGAAAATCAATCACCAATGGAGTGGCAGCAACATAACCAACGCGCAAGAACTGCGCCATTTCATTGGCCAGGTCTTGAAAAACCCACCAGCCTACTGGGAGCCCTGGTCCTTATCGGCAACAAGTTACAGCGCCCTTGGGGGGCCAGTGGATATTCACGCGGAGCTGGACGGATGGTTTGATCCAGACAAAAGCGACTGGGCGCAAAAGTGCAACATCATCAATGTCGACTTTATTGAAGAATCACGAATAGTGGATTTTTGCCGCATCGCCAACCTGAACAAGGTGAAGCAACGCGCGGCATGATCAGCCTCTTCCGTAACTGGCGCCGAGCATGGCAAACGGGGCATGATCCTGCGCAGAGAACAAGAAAAGTGCCTCGTCATGACCCGAACCGCTCGCGTGACCGATCCTTCCTACGAGTTGATGGACGACCATAACGGTCTTTCCATCATTTACCGCCAGCACGGTTTCCCCTGCCCGCTGGTACGCTGGCATTTTCACAAGGAATACGAACTGCACCTGATCGTAGCCAGTTCCGGCAAGGTGTTCATTGGCGATTACATTGGCAATTTCTATCCGGAAACGCTCTTTCTGACCGGGCCCAACTTGCCGCACAACTGGATCAGCCAAGTGGCCGAAGAGGAAGTGGTTGAGAAGCGCGACATGCTGGTCAACTTCACTGACGAGTTGTTCGAGAGCGGCCATCAGGTCTTCGCTGAACTGAAAAGCCTGGCGCCACTGCTTGAGCGTGCACAGTACGGCATCGAGTTCCGCTGCAAACGCACAATCCGCCAGGCCATGACGCTTATGCAGCGGATCGCCGACAGCAGCGGCATCACTCGTCTCGGGCACTTTTTCATTCTGATGGAGCTGCTTGCGGCGAGTGACGATTTCCAGTTGCTGTCAGGCGCGACCACGCCGCAACTCGCCGACGAACACAACATTGACCGCACCAACCGCGCGGTCGATTACATCTTCAGCCACTACGCGCGGGACATTTCGCTGGAAGAAGTGGCTGAGCACCTGGGCATGACGCCGACCTATTTCAGCCGGGTATTCAAACAGGCGACCGGGCGTAACTTCATCGAATTCGTCAATCGCCTGCGCATCAGCAAGTCCTGTGAGCTGCTGGCCGATGGCGACAAACCGGTGACGGAGGTTTGCTTCGAGTCGGGTTTCAACAATATTTCCAACTTCAATCGACGCTTCCAGCAACTCAAGGGCATGACGCCTTCGCACTACCGGCGCCTGGCGGTGCAGCGCCTGACTGAACAGAACCACGTCTGACAACCCACCATCCTGTGTGGGAGCGGGCTTGCTCGCGAATGCGGCTTGTCGAAATCTGTGTTGCTGAGCCACCGCCTTCGGGAGCACCCCCCTCCCACAGGCTGACGTGTTGCATCAGAAACCTGTACGCATCCGCCAGAGCATTTCTGCTGCGTGCCCCTTCTCTGCGTTCACTCAACCAACCCCCTGTGCAAAAAAGTATCGGCAAAAGTGCTAGGGATGATTTGTCAGCCCCGCCATTGAAGGCTGTAATCAGCGCAGATTCTTCCTGCATTCGGAAGACACAAAAACAATAACCGTCCTTCTGCCCCGTCGGGTGTCAGAAAAGGAGTGCACGATGCAACCCACTGCAAAAGCTCTGCTCGCTCTCACCTGTATGACCCTCAGCAGCATCAGCCTTGGCGCTCAGACCCTGACCATCGCCACCGTCAACAACAGCGACATGATCCGCATGCAGAAACTCTCGAAAACGTTCGAGAGCGAACACCCGGACATCAAGCTCAATTGGGTGGTGCTGGAAGAAAACGTCCTGCGTCAACGCCTGACTACCGACATCGCCACTCAGGGCGGGCAGTTCGACGTATTGACCATTGGCATGTACGAAGCGGCACTCTGGGGCGGCAAGGGTTGGCTGGAGCCAATGAAAGACCTGCCGGCCAATTACGCCCTCGACGATGTTTTCCCATCGGTGCGCGAAGGCCTGTCGGTGAAGGGTTCGCTGTATGCGCTGCCGTTCTACGCGGAGAGTTCGATCACCTATTACCGCACCGACCTGTTCAAGGACGCCGGGCTGACCATGCCGGAGCGTCCGACCTGGGAAGAGATTGCCGGGTTTGCCGAGAAGCTCACCCAGAAAGACAAAGAGCAGTACGGCATCTGCCTGCGCGGCAAGGCCGGTTGGGGCGAGAACATGGCGCTGATCACCACGGTCGCCAACGCCTACGGCGCTCGCTGGTTCGATGAGCAGTGGAAACCGGAATTCAGCGGCCCTGAATGGAAAAACGCACTGAACTTCTACGTCAACACCATGAAAAAATCCGGTCCGCCGGGTGCATCCAGCAACGGCTTCAATGAAAACCTCGCTCTGTTCAACAGCGGCAAATGCGCGATCTGGGTCGATGCCAGCGTCGCCGGTTCGTTTGTCACCGACAAGACCCAAAGCAAGGTCGCCGATCACGTCGGTTTCACCTTCGCCCCGCATCAGGTCACCGACAAAGGCTCGGCGTGGCTGTATTCGTGGGCGCTGGCGATTCCGACCAGCTCCAAGGCCAAAGACGCAGCAAAAACCTTCAGTGCCTGGGCCACGTCCAAAGAGTACGGCGAACTGGTTGCCAAGACCGATGGCATCGCCAACGTGCCGCCGGGTACCCGCGCTTCGACCTACAACGATGCGTACATGAGCGCCGCGCCGTTTGCCAAGGTGACGCTGGAGTCGCTGAAGGCCGCTGACCCGAGCAAACCGACGCTGAAACCGGTG
>Ga0308159_1003880_pt1 | contig 14375 bp, 14 predicted proteins | sample PhyCR1_FD_201040 | JGI IMG/M metagenome (GOLD analysis project Ga0308159, IMG submission 201040) | Phyllosphere microbial communities from UC Gill Tract Community Farm, Albany, California, United States - DLSLC.R1 | ecosystem: Host-associated > Plants > Phyllosphere > Unclassified | place: USA... | reverse complement strand
ACCAGGAAGGCCGTAAGGTCCGTAACAGCCGGCAGGCCCGGGCCATGGCCAAAGGCTCCAAGTTCGGCAAGAAAGAAACCGAGGATGCCTGGCAGAACGCCGAAGTGGCGGCGTTGTTCCGCCTGGCCGGTGCGGGCGTTCGTGTGCCTCAGCCGTTCGACTTCCTTGAAGGCGTGCTGCTGATGGAGCTGGTGGCCGACGAGTACGGCGATGCGGCGCCGCGTCTGAACGACGTGGTGCTGGAGCCGGACCAGGCGCGTGAGTACCACGCCTTCCTGATTTCCCAGATCGTGCTGATGCTGTGTACCGGCCTGGTGCACGGTGACCTGTCCGAGTTCAACGTGCTGCTCACGCCAACGGGCCCGGTGATCATCGACCTGCCCCAGGCGGTGGATGCGGCGGGTAATAACCACGCGTTCAGCATGCTCGAACGGGATGTGGGCAACATGGCTTCCTATTTCGGGCGCTTTGCCCCGGAGTTGAAGAAGACCAAGTACGCCAAGGAAATGTGGGCCCTGTACGAAGCCGGCACCTTGCACCCGGCCAGCGTGTTGACCGGTGAGTTCGACGAGCCGGAAGAGCTGGCGGATGTGGGCGGTGTGATCCGCGAGATCGAAGCGGCTCGGCTGGATGAAGAGCGTCGCCAGGCGATTCGGGCGGCGGACGACGCGCCACCGAGCAAGGTGCCGGACGAGCCACCGCCGCCGCCTTGGATGCAATAACGCAATCCAGTGTAGGAGCTGGCTTGCCTGCGATGCAGGCGCCTCGGTATGTCAGTCACACCGAAGTAATGCTATCGCCGGCAAGCCAGCTCCCACAAAAGCCCGCTCCCACATTGGGTTGTTTGCCTGTCCAGCGAGGTTCGATCAGGTGCAACAGTGACCGGACGCCAATTCCTTGAGTATCGGACAGTCCGGCCGATGATCGCCCTGGCAGTGCTCCACCAGGTCCTGCAACGTATCGCGCAGTTGCCCCAGCTCCAGAATCTTCTGGTTGAGCGCATCGATATGCTGGCGTGCCAACGCTTTCACGTCGGCGCTGGCCCGTTGTCGATCCTGCCAGAGGGTCAGCAGCTTGCCGACTTCCTCCAATGAAAACCCCAGGTCCCGCGAGCGTTTGATGAACGCCAGGGTGTGCAAGTCGTCGCTGCCATACACGCGGTAGCCGCTGTCGGTACGGTGGGCGGCTTTGAGCAGGCCGATGGATTCGTAGTAGCGAATCATCTTGGCGCTGAGCCCGCTCTGGCGTGCGGCTTGGCCGATGTTCATGGACGTTGATCCTCCAAGTCCTTGGGTTTCCAAGTCTTCAACAGTAATGCGTTGCTGACCACGCTGACGCTGGACAAGGCCATCGCCGCGCCAGCCAACACCGGGTTGAGCAAGCCGAATGCCGCGAGTGGAATGCCGATCAAGTTATACACAAAGGCCCAGAACAGGTTCTGACGGATTTTTGCGTAGGTCTTGCGGCTGATCTCCAGGGCCGCCGGCACCAGGCGCGGGTCGCCGCGCATCAGGGTGATACCGGCCGCGTGCATGGCCACATCGGTACCGCCGCCCATGGCGATGCCGATATCGGCAGCAGCCAGGGCCGGGGCGTCGTTGATACCGTCGCCGACCATGGCCACCACACCGGTTTTTTTCAGTTCGGCGACGGTGGCGGCTTTGTCGGCGGGCAGCACTTCGGCGTGCACATCGTCGATGCCCAGGGCTCGCGCGACCACGCGGGCGCTGCCGCGATTATCGCCGGTGAGCAAATGGCTGGTGATGTGCTGGGCCTTGAGTTGCTGCACGGCGTCCAGCGCACCGGGCTTGAGGGTGTCGCCAAAGGCGAACAGCCCCAGCACACGCGGTTGCGCACCTTGCTCGATCAGCCAGGACAAGGTGCGACCCTCGGCTTCCCAGGCGTTGGCGGAGTCGGCGAGGTCGCCCGCGCTCAAGCCGTTTTCTTCCAGCAGCCGACGATTGCCCAGGGCCAGCGGTTGCCCATTGAGCGTGCCGGCAATGCCGCGCCCGGCCAGGGATTGGCTGGCCGTCACATCGGCTACGGCCAGTGCTTTTTCGTGGCATGTATCCAGCACCGCCTTGGCCAATGGGTGTTCGCTGCCGCGTTGCAGCGCGCCGGCTTGTTGCAGCAGTACATCTTCGTTGCCATCGACTGCCGCCAGGTGAGCAATTTTGGGTGTGCCGGAGGTGAGGGTGCCCGTCTTGTCGAACACCACGGCGCTCACTTCATGGGCACGCTCCAGCGCCTCGGCGTCCTTGATCAGGATACCGTGGCGCGCTGCAACGCCCGTGCCCGCCATGATCGCAGTCGGCGTGGCCAGGCCCAAGGCGCAGGGGCAGGCGATCACCAGCACGGCGACGGCATTGATGATTGCGGTCTCCACGGACGCACCATACAGCCACCAGCCCACCAGGGTGATCAGCGCCAGTAGCAGCACGGCCGGCACGAAGACCTGGCTGACTTTGTCGACCAGCTTCTGGATCGGAGCCTTGGCGGCCTGGGCGTCTTCCACCAGGCGGATGATCCGCGCCAACACGCTTTCTGCGCCGAGAGCCAGGGTGCGAACCAGCAGGCGGCCCTCGCCATTGATGGCGCCGCCGGTGACCTTGTCGCCCGGTTGTTTTGGTACGGGCAGGCTTTCGCCGCTGATCAAGGCTTCGTCGGCATGGCTCTGGCCGTCCACCACCTCACCGTCCACCGGGAAGCGCTCGCCAGGCTTGACCATGACCAGGTCACCCAGCTTCAACGCATTGATGGCGACATTTTCTTCACGCCCTGCAACGACCCGAATCGCCCGTTCAGGTCGCAAGGCTTCCAGGGCGCGGATGGCGCTGGCGGTCTGGCGCTTGGCGCGGCTCTCCAGGTATTTGCCCAGCAGCACCAGCGCAATCACCACCGCCGAGGCTTCGAAGTACAGGTGCGGCGCCATGCCTGGGTGAGCGGTGAGCCACTCATAGATACTCAGGCCGTAACCGGCGCTGGTGCCGATGGCTACCAGCAGGTCCATATTGCCGGCACCGGCACGTACGGCTTTCCAGGCGGCGATGTAGAAGCGTGCGCCGAAGATGAACTGCACCGGTGTGGCCAGCGCGAATTGAGCCCAGGCGGGCAGCATCCAGTGCAGGCCGAAGGGGGCGACCAGCATCGGCAGCACCAGCGGCAATGCCAGCAGGATCGCCAGCAGCAGCGCCCAACGCTCGCGGTGCAGGCGCTGGGCCTGGTTGGCCTCGGTGGTGGTTTCGCTTTGGGGCAGGGTAGCGGTGTAGCCCGCTTTGTCGACGGCGGTGATCAGCACGCTGGGGTCCATCTGGCCCAGCACTTCAACATGGGCGCGCTCGTTGGCCAGGTTGACGCTGACGCTTTGCACCCCCGGCACCTTGCCCAGCGCGCGCTCGACCCGGCCAGCACAACTGGCGCAGGTCATGCCGCTGATGGGCAGGTCAAAGGTGGTGGATCCATTCATGGGGCAGTCCTCCAGGAGAAGTCGCCCTTAGGATCAACCTTGACCTGTGGGGAAGGTCAAGCACCTGTTTATTGCAGGCATCGGCTTGCCGGCGCCTACAGGGTGGATACTTAATATTCGAGGGCGGCGGGTTTGAGGTACATGCCGTCCGGGCCTTGGGCAATGCGCAATTTGCGCACGTCACCGGCCTTGAGCGTGATGTTTTGCGCGGGCGGCGCCAGCAATCCCGGCAGGCAGCCTGGCGACTGGCCCGGCAGCAGCTTCAGGCGCAAGGACAGGTTGCCCGCCGGCAGGTTGAACGAAGTGGCTTGTTCCTGGAACAGCCGGCCTGCCAGCTGGTCATTCAGGTACAGGCCGATTTCGCAGTTGGTCGGCACTTCCAGGCGTTCCCGGGAAATGATCAGCACCGCATAGTCTTCGGCGGCGACAGCCGGCGGTGCAGCGGCAGACAAACTCATCAGGCCGAGAAGGGCAAAGAACGACCAGCGCATGGCGAATGCTCCGTGGTGTGAATCGAAGAGAGGTGAAGCTTGGCCGACGATGCCAACGATTACCAGCCCGGCAGCTATTCCAGGAACTTGACCTTGCCATCGTGGCAAGGTCGAGACTGGGTCCAACCTCATCAAAGGAGTCATGTCATGCAAGTATTCAGTGTTGACGGAATGACCTGCGGCCATTGCGTTCGAGCGGTGACCCAGGCGGTACAGAGCCAGGACCCGGCGGCCAGTGTGAAAGTCGACTTGGCGGCAAAGGAAGTGGGCGTCGAAAGCCGCCTTTCTGCCGAGCAAGTCATCCGCCTGATCACCGAAGAGGGCTACAGCGCCAAGCTTGCCTGACGCGGTGAAATAGTTAGCGAGCTATCGTGTTCAATGCGCTCCAGCGCGGCTAGACTATCGGGCTGCCGTCTCACTTGGGTGCCCGATGAACCTCCGCATAATCCTGATTCTGGGTGCCTTGAGCGCCTTCGCGCCGCTGGCGATCGATTTTTACCTGCCGGGCTTCCCGGCGATGGCCAAGGCGTTCGCGACCGATGAAAAACACATCCAGTTGACCCTGGCGGTGTATTTCGGTGGCCTGGCCATCGGCCAACTGATCTACGGCCCGCTGGCTGACCGCTTTGGGCGGCGCGGCCCGTTGCTCAGTGGTGTCACGTTGTTCACCTTGGCGTCCTTTGCGTGTGCCTTCGCGCCATCGCTGGAGTGGCTGATCGCCGCGCGCTTTGTGCAGGCCCTGGGTGGGTGCGCGGGCATGGTGATTTCTCGCGCGGTGGTCAGCGACAAATGCGACGCGGTGGGCTCGGCCAAAGTGTTTTCCCAACTGATGCTGGTCACCGGCCTGGCGCCGATCCTCGCCCCGCTGGCGGGTGGGTTGATGGTGGGGCTGTGGGGCTGGCAGTCGATTTTCCTGGCACTGTCGATATTCAGTGTAATGGCGGCCGTCGCCGTGGCGGTCGGGCTGCCGGAGACCTTCCCGGCTCATCAGCCGCGCCAGCCGTTGTCCGGCTCGCTGCGCCGCTACGCTGCATTGTTGTCAGACCGTGTCTACCTGGGTTACGCGCTGACCGGCGGTATCTCGATTGCCGGGATGTTTGCCTACATCGCCGGATCACCTTTTGTCTTTATCCAACTCTATGGCGTGCCTGCCGAGCATTACGGCTGGCTGTTCGGCTCCAATGCTGCTGGCTTTATTCTGGTCGCGCAGGTCAATGCGCGGTTGCTGTCCAAGCGTGGCCCGGCGTTTCTGCTGTCGCGCAGTGTATGGGTCTACCTGCTGGCAGCGCTGACGCTGCTTGGCATCGCTGCCTTGCGCACCGACGCGCTGTGGCCATTGCTGGTGCCGTTGTTTATCTGCATCGCCAGCCTGGGTTGCATTTTGCCGAACACCTCGGCATGCGCCATGAGCGGGCAGGGGGCACGGGCGGGTAGCGCTTCGGCGTTGCTCGGCTGCATCCAGTTTGGCGTGGCGGCGGGGGCGGCATCGTTGGTGGGGATCTTGCACGACGGCACGGCGATGCCGATGGCAATGGTCATCAGCTTGTGCGGTGTATTGGCGGTGACGATTGCGATGTCGACCCAGCGCCTGCAACGCAAACGGGCCTTGCAGGCGCAGGCCTGAAGCACGGGTCAGCCAGCGGCGGAGCGTTGCTGGCTGTTAGGAAAGCGGTGAGGCGCCTGGATACGGGCTTGCAGGGTGTCGGCAAAGGCACGGGCCTCGGCTTCGGTGCGGAAGGTGAACGCGTCCTGGTCGAGACGTACCTGCCATTTATTGCCTGCGGATTTTGCTAACGCTTTTATCAGGATTTTCATTGCTGACTTCCTCACGTAAAAGAATCGTGGCAAAGGCGGCCAATATAAACCCGATAACGCTCACAAATGTGACAAGGATCAACTCTCTGACTAGCGGTGCCGTCCATTACTCAAATGAATAATGGACGGCACTGAAAACCGCCTCTCAGAACCCTTCGAGCACGATCTTGCCCTTGGCCTTGCCGCTTTCCAGCAGTGCATGGGCGCGGCGCAGGTTGGCTGCGTTGATCACACCGAAGTGCTCGCCCACAGTGGTTTTCAGGGTGCCGGCGTCGATCAGCTCAGCCACGCGATTGAGCAGGTTGTGCTGTTCGATCATGTCCGGGGTCTCGAACATCGAGCGTGTGTACATGAACTCCCAGTGCAGCGACAGGCTCTTGCGCTTGAGCTTGCTGACGTCCAGCGCCTTGGGGTCGTCGATCAATGCCAGCTTGCCTTGTGGTTGCAACGCTTCCACCAGTTGGTCCAGGTGATGATCGGTCTGGGTCAGGCTGGCGACGTGGGTCACTTGCGGGTGGCCAGCGGCTTTCAACGCGTCGCTCAGCGGTTGGCTGTGGTCGATCACCAAGTCGGCACCCAGGGCCTTGGTCCATTCCTGTGTTTCCGGGCGCGACGCCGTGCCGATCACTTTCAAGGCAGTGAGCTGGCTGGCCAGTTGGGTCAGGATCGACCCCACGCCACCGGCGGCGCCAACGATCAAAAGGCTCTGGCCTTCGTCCTGCTTGCCCTCACGCACGTGCAGGCGTTCGAACAGCAGTTCCCAGGCGGTAATGGCGGTCAGCGGCAGCGCGGCGGCTTCGGCAAAGCCCAGGCTCTTGGGCATGTGGCCGACGATGCGCTCATCCACGGTGTGCAGTTCGCTGTTGCCGCCCGGGCGCACCAGGGAGCCAGCGTAGAACACCTTGTCACCGGCCTTGAACAGCGTCACTTCGCTGCCGACCGCCTTGACCACACCGGCCACGTCCCAGCCCAGCACTTTGGCGGCGCCGTTTTCCGGGGCGACGTTCTGGCGCACCTTGGTGTCCACCGGGTTGACCGAGATGGCTTTGACTTCCACCAGCAGGTCGCGGGGGCCGGCGACGGGCGCTGGTAGTTCGATGTCTTGCAGGGCGCTTGGATCGTTGATCGGCAGTGAGGCGTAGTAGGCAATGGCTTTCATAGGGGCTCCAAAGGGGCGGGTGATCAGGCGAGAAATTTCAGGCGCTTGAGTTCGAAATGTTCGAGCACATCAGCGGCCTTGGCGCGGAAGCTCTGGATATGTGCGCTCTGGTCGTGGTCGGCCAGCGCCGCGTCGTCGCTCCAGCGTTCGAGCATGTAGAAGGTTTCGGGGTGTTGCAGGTCCTGGTGAAGGTCGTACTGCTCGCAACCGGCTTCCAGGCGCGTGGGTTCCAACAGGCCGCGTAGCAGGGTTTCCAGGGTGGCCTGTTGGCCGGGCTTGGCGATCAGCGTGGCGATGACGTTAAAGGCAGTGGGCATATTCAACTCCAGACACGTGATGAACGGGATGCACAGATGATTGGCTATTTCCCAGGCAGATAAAAGCGGCTAAAACAGCAGTCTGTTTCAACGAAATTTTGATAATGAGTGGGAAAGCATGCTGCGTTTTGATGATTTGCAGTTGTTTGTACGTGCGGCGGACCTGGGCAGTCTGTCTGCTGCGGCGCGGGTCATGGACCTGTCGCCGGCCGTGGCCAGTGCGGCGCTCAAGCGTATCGAGCAGCAATTGGGCACGCGCTTGCTGGCACGCTCCACGCGCAGCCTGCGCTTGACCGCCGAAGGTGAAGGCTTCCTGGAATATGCCCGCGCTGCCTTGAGCTCGCTGGATGAAGGGCGACGCTTATTGGCCAGCGGGCAAGACCATGTCAGCGGGGTGCTGCAGCTGTCAGCCCCTTCGGATTTCGGGCGCAACCAACTGCTGCCATGGCTGGACGAGTTCCAGCATGAGTACCCGCAACTTACGGTGCGACTGTTATTGGGCGATCGTATTGCCGACCTGTTCCGCCAACCGGTGGATATCGCCCTGCGTTACGGCGAGCCCGAGGACTCCAGCCTTATCGCGCTCCCCGTTGCGCCGGATAACGTCCGCGTGCTGTGTGCGTCCCCCCGTTACCTCGCACGGTTTGGTGAGCCTCGGCATCTGGAGCAACTGGCCCAGCACAATTGCCTGTTGTATATGCTCGGCAGTCGGGTCCACGACCACTGGACCTTCCGCGACGGCAAGCGCGAAGTCAGCCTGACCGTCACCGGTGACCGCTTCAGTGACGATGCCGATGTGGTCCGTCGCTGGGCAGTGGCGGGTGTGGGGATTGCCTACAAGTCGTGGCTCGATGTCAGCTGCGACGTGCTGGCCGGGCGCTTGCGTCTAATACTGCCGGAGTTGCGTGGCGAGCGTACGCCGCTCAATTTGTTGTGTGCCCATCGTGCACAACTGAGCAAACCCATCAACTTGTTGCGGGAAATGCTCGTGTCCCGCTGTGCGACGTTGACTGCCCAGTTGCCGGAGCGATTGAGCACGACGTAACGGCCTCCATCACAACAGGAAATTTCACTCAGTTGCTGTCCCTATCCGGACTGTCAGACGCCATGGAACCGGCAGTTTGCGCCCCTATACTTTGGCGCCAACCTCAGCAGAAAAATAATCAACAGGGAGTGAAAAGATGGAAGCAGCACTGTGCATCAGTCAAATCGCCAGCTTGCTCGCCGATCCCAAACGTACTGCGATGCTGTGGGCGTTGATGGATGGCTCGGCCAAGTCGCCGGTGGAGTTGGCGACACTCGCCGGGTTGTCGCCGACATCCGCCAACGCGCACCTGGCGCGACTGACCGCAGGGGGGTTGCTGCGCGTGGAGGCCCGGCGTGGCAAGCGTTTGTTTCGTGTGGCGGCGCCTGATGTCAGCGCGGCGATCGATGCCATGGCCAAGACCACCGTGGCCTGCGCCACACGCAATGCACCGAATACGTTGCCGCCCCCCTTGGTTGCACCGCCGTCGTTGCGCCATGCCCGATTGTGCCATGGGCACCTCGGCGGCGAGCTGGGCGCGCAGCTGTATCAACACTTGCTCGAGGCGGGTTGGATCGAGCGCTATGAACAGCGTACCGATGTCACACTCAAGGGCGCGCAGCGCCTGGCGGGCTTGGGTATTTTCACTCAGGCGCTGGCGTCGCCGTTGGTGTGCAACTGCTTCGACTGGAGCCAGGAGCAACCTCACTTGGGCGGTGCTTTAGGGGCAGGGTTGTTGCAACTGTTTTTGCAGTCGAACTGGATCAGTGTGATCAATGATTCCCAGGCGTTGCAGGTCAAAGCCCCCGGGCAGCTGGAAATCACCCGACTGGGCATGCCGGTGAGACCGGGGGCGGGTGCGTGATGGCGGTGCCGGGCGGGATGGGGATGAAGGCTTTGGGCGTCGACTGTGCTGGAACGGGCTTGCCGGCGATAGCATCACCTCGGTCATCCTGAAACACCGAGGGGGCTGCATCGCCGGCAAGCCGGCTGGCGTGGGTATTACGGTTTGACCAGTCGCGCATCCAGGCTGTTTTGCGCCAGGCGTTTGGCCTGGTCCTGGGTCATGCCCAGCGAGGTGTACAGCGCGTGGAAGTTCTCGGTGACATAACCGCCGAAGTACGCCGGGTCATCGGAGTTCACCGTGACCTTAACGCCGCGCTCGAGCATGTCGAGAATGTTGTGCTGGGCCATGTCATCAAACACGCACAGCTTGGTGTTGGACAGCGGGCACACGGTCAGCGGGATCTGCTCGTCGATGATGCGCTGCATCAGGCGCTCGTCTTCGATGGCGCGTACGCCATGGTCGATACGCTGGATTTTCAGCAGGTCGATGGCTTCCCAGATGTACTCCGGCGGGCCTTCTTCGCCGGCGTGGGCCACGGTGAGGAAGCCTTCGTGGCGCGCACGGTCGAACACGCGCTGGAACTTGCTCGGCGGGTGACCCATTTCCGAACTGTCCAGGCCCACGGCCACGAACGCGTCCCTGAACGGCAATGCCTGGTCGAGGGTTTTCTCTGCTTCGGCTTCGCTCAGGTGGCGCAGGAAGCTGAGAATCAAACCGCTGGTGATCCCCAGCTGCTGCTCGCCATCTTTAAGTGCAGCGGCGATGCCGTTGAGCACCACCTCGAACGGTATGCCACGGTCGGTGTGGGTTTGCGGATCGAAGAACGGTTCGGTGTGGATCACGTTTTGCGCTTTGCAGCGCAGCAGGTAGGCCCAGGTCAGGTCGTAGAAATCCTGGGAAGTGCGCAGCACATCAGCGCCCTTGTAATACAGGTCGAGGAACTCTTGCAGGTTGTTGAAGGCGTAGGCCTTGCGCAGGGTTTCGACGTCGTTCCACGGCAGCGCAATCTTGTTGCGCTCGGCCAGGGCAAACAACAACTCCGGCTCCAGCGAACCTTCCAGGTGCAGGTGCAATTCAGCCTTTGGCAGGGCATTGAGCCAATCGTACATGTTCTAAATTCTCATCAGGTGCAATGGCGGCATTCTACAGGCCAGCGCCGAAATAATCGGCAAAACCTGACCAGCAGGAGAGTTTTGCTTTCATTCACGCAAGGGCCGCGTGAACTAAGGTGTAACGAAACGTTAGCGGCTTGGCGCAGTCTGTACCCCATCAATGACTGATTTGCCGTATTAAAAGGCCCGGAATGCTCACATCCCTCAAGCAAGAAAAATTCATGTTGCTGGCGCTGATTGCCGCCGTCGCCGCCTATCCATTGGAGCACTGGATGCTCCATAGCGGGCAAGCGGTGGCGTTGCTGTCGGGCGTGGTGCTCATCGGCTTTATCGTGGTGGCGTCGATGCGCGTGGCCCATCATGCCGAGCAACTCGCGGAAAAAGTCGGCGACCCCTACGGCACCATGATCCTCACCCTCGCCGCCGTGCTGGTGGAAGTGGTGATCCTGGCGATCATGATGAGCAATGAGCCGTCTCCCACCCTGGTGCGCGATACCATCTACTCGGCGGTGATGCTCGACATCAACGGGATTCTCGGCCTGGCAGCGCTGATGGGCGGCATCAAGCATGGAGAACAGTCCTACAACGACGATTCGGCGCGAACCTACAGCGTGATGATCCTCACTGCCATGGGCGTGTCGATGGTGGTGCCGGAATTCATCCCCGAAGCTGACTGGAAAATTTACTCGGCCTTCACCATTGGCGCGATGGTGGTCTTGTACACCCTGTTCCTGCGCATGCAGGTAGGGCCACACAGTTACTTCTTCAGCTACAGCTACCCGGAAAAGCGTCGCAAGAAGCAGCCCGAAGAAGAGCAGGCGCCATCGGTCAACCTGGCATTTTCCATCGGTACGCTGGTGTTCGGGGTGATTGTGATCGGCGCGCTGGCCGAGGTGATGTCCAAGACTCTGGACCTAGGCCTGGAAGGCACAGGCGCACCGCCGGTGATCACGGCGATTGTGGTCGCGGCCATTTCGGCAGCGCCGGAGATCCTCACCGCGCTGCGCGCGGCGTTGGCGAACCGCATGCAGTCGGTGGTGAATATCGCGCTGGGTGCTTCGCTGTCGACGGTGATCCTGACGGTACCGGTGATGGAGGCCATGGCGCTCTACACCGGCCAGCCATTCCAGATGGCAATGACGCCAGTGCAGACCGTGATGGTGTTTATCACGCTGATTGTCAGTGCGATCAACCTTAACGATGGCGAAACCAACGCCATCGAAGGCATGACCCATTTCGTATTGTTCGCGACCTTTATCATGCTGTCGCTGCTGGGTTTGTAACTGACCTGAACAGCACCGCAGAGCCCATGTGGGAGCGGGTTTGCCCGCTCCCACATTCTTGATCGCTACTCGGCCTAGGTCCCGGCGATCAGTTCCCGCGCCGCCTGGCGGTGATCGGCGATCAGGCCTTTCAGATCCAGGCCTTCCACTTGGCCGTCGATCACCCGCCATTGGCCGCCGATCATCACCCGATCCGCACGGTCCGCGCCGCACAACAGCAGGGCCGAGATCGGATCGTGGCTGCCCGAGAAGCGCAGTTCATCCAGCTTGAACAGCGCCAGGTCGGCCTGTTTGCCGACAGCCAATTCACCGATGTCCGTGCGGCCGAGCAACTGCGCCGAGCCTTTGGTAGCCCAGCCCAGCACGCCTTCGGGCGTGATTTTTTGCGCACCATAGCGCAGGCGCTGGATATACAGGGCCTGGCGGGTCTCAAGGATCATATTCGATGCATCGTTGGAGGCGGAACCGTCCACACCCAGGCCGATAGGCGCGCCCGCTGCGAGCAGGTCCAGGGTCGGGCAGATGCCGGACGCCAGGCGCATGTTCGAGCTTGGGCAATGACAGATGCCGGTGCCGGCGGCGCCCAGGCGCGCGATTTCATCCGGGTTGAAGTGAATGCCATGGGCCAGCCAGGTACGCGGGCCGAGCCAGCCGACGCTGTCGAGGTAATCCACGGTGCGCAGTCCGAAACGCTGCAGGCAGAAATCTTCCTCGTCGAGGGTTTCCGCCAGGTGCGTGTGCAGGCGCACGTCCAGGCGGTTAGCCAGTTCGGCGCTGGCCTCCATGATGTGCGGGGTGACGGAAAACGGCGAGCAGGGTGCGAGGGCAATCTGGATCTGCGCGCCGTCACCACGCTCGTGGTATTCGCGGATCAGGCGCTGGCTGTCGTCGAGAATGACTTGGCCTTGCTGCACGGTCTGTTGTGGCGGCAGCCCACCGTCGGCTTCGCCCAGGCTCATGGAGCCGCGAGTGAGCATGGCGCGCATGCCCAATTCGCGCACGCTGGCGACTTGCACATCAATGGCGTTTTCCAGGCCGTCGGGGAACAGGTAGTGGTGGTCTGCCGCTGTGGTACAACCCGAGAGCAGCAACTCCGCGAGGGCCACCTTCGATGCCAGCGCGAGTTTTTCCGGCGTCAGCCGCGCCCATACCGGGTACAGGGTTTTCAGCCAGGGAAACAACGGCTGGTTGACCACCGGTGCCCAAGCGCGTGTCAGGGTCTGATAGAAATGATGGTGGGTATTGATCAGCCCGGGTAGGACCACATGCTCGCGCGCATCGAACACTTGGGCGCAGGGCTGTGTGGGTGCTTGTCCCAGGGCCAGCACTTCGCTGATCACTCCGTCGTGCAGCACCAGGCCGCCACGGGCGTCGAGGTCGTTGGCAGTGAAAATCGCGAGGGGGTTTTTTAACCAGATACGGGTCGCAGGCATTGGCCGGCTCCTCTGAATGATGGGTTCAGGTTTGCCAGCTCAGTGTTGCCCTGTCTGCTGATCCAGGGTCGCCGGTGAGGGCGAGGGGCACAGTCTACTGCTAGTCGGTGCTCGGGTCTATTTGCAGGAGCGAGGTGCTCTTGAGAACATCGCGGGCAAGCCCGCTCCCACAGGGCCTTGCCCTTACCAGGCGATGGTGTCGCCTTTGTAGTCGATGAAATGATGACCGCCTTTGCCGGTGTAGGCATTCACCTGGTCAACCAGGCCGCGCACGCTGGTGTCGACGTCGATGTGCGCGTTTTCGCCGCCCATGTCAGTCTTCACCCAGCCCGGATGCAGTGACAGTACCGTCAACGTGTGATCACCCAGTTGGTTGATAAAACTGTTGGTCATGGAGTTGAGTGCGGCCTTGCTGGCTTTGTACAGCGCCAGGTCGGAGCCGTCGGGGATGGTCACGCTACCCAGTACCGAACTCATGAAGGCCAGTACGCCAGTGTCCTTGCGGATCTGCCCGACAAAACGCTGGGCCAGGTTGATCGGCGCAACGGCGTTGGTGAAGAACAGTTGGCCGACCTCTGCCAGGGTGGCGTGCCCCGGCTCCTGATTGGCGGGGCCCTTGATGCCCGCATTGACGAACAGCAGGTCGAAGGTGCGCGCCTTGAGCCGCTGGCTCAGGGCGATCACGGCTTGCTGATCGTCCATGTCGAGTTTCTCGATCTGTACCGGGCCGACTGCTTTCAGGGCATCGGCCTTGCTCGGATCACGCACGGTGGCGGTCACGTCCCAACCGTCCTGAAGCAGTTGCTTGACCAGGCCAAGGCCCAGGCCGCGCGAGGCACCGATGATCAATGCGGTTTTTGGCGTAGACATGAAGGCTTCCTTTTAAGCGTCGCTGTTCAGAGAGTTCAACATTAGCAGTTTCAGCGTTGTAGCAGGATACGTCCACGGCTGAGGTCGGCGAGCTGGGTTTGCAGGGTATCGATATGTGCTTCGCCCACTGCGAGTTGCAACTCGACACCGTTGGCGGTGAAGGTTTCCTCGACCACCAGCCCACCCAGTTCAGCGACGCGAAGTTTCACCAGGTTCAGCTCGGCGAACCCACAGGCGCAACTCAACGGGACGCGGCTGATCAGTTCGATGCGTTCGGCACTTTGCAGGCATTTATTCGCGCCGCCACCATAGGCCCGGGCGAGGCCGCCGGTTCCCAGCTGGATGCCGCCGTACCAGCGAATCACCAGCACCGCGACCTGATCAAACCCCTGCGCCTCGATGGCGGCGAGGATCGGCCGCCCGGCGGTGCCACCGGGTTCGCCGTCGTCATTGCTGCGGTATTGGTCGGCAAGTTTCCAGGCCCAGCAATTGTGCGTGGCGTTCAGGTCGCTGTGTTGCTCGAAAAACGCCTGGGCGTCTTGCGGGCTAGTGATGGGG
>Ga0308159_1003878_pt1 | contig 14381 bp, 9 predicted proteins | sample PhyCR1_FD_201040 | JGI IMG/M metagenome (GOLD analysis project Ga0308159, IMG submission 201040) | Phyllosphere microbial communities from UC Gill Tract Community Farm, Albany, California, United States - DLSLC.R1 | ecosystem: Host-associated > Plants > Phyllosphere > Unclassified | place: USA... | reverse complement strand
GCTCACCCAACGTTGGCCAGAAGCCGAGATGGCTTCCTCGAACAGGCCTTATACATAGATGCAACCGGGCGGCAGTGTTTGAAAAGCGGGTAGACAGTGGAGGCGAGTCCATACATAGCAGTCCGGCCTGCCGGCGGTGGCGAACTCGAAAACGCCACCGCCGGCAAGCCGGACTGCTCGGGGATTACGGGACTTCAGATATGAAAGCGATCACTCGTACCGCAACGCATGCGCCGGCTGGATCTGTGCCGCGCGGTACGCCGGGTAGATCGTCGCCAGGAAACTGAGAATGAACCCGGCGCTACAGATCAGCGCCACGTCACTGCCTTCCAGGTGCGACGGCAGGTTGCTGATGAAGTAAACATCTGACGTGAAGATGTGCTGGCCGGTGACGCGCTCGACCCAGCCCACCAACTGGCTGACGTTGATCGCCGCGATCACACCCAGCACGCCGCCGATGATGGTACCCACCACTCCGATCACCGTGCCCTGCACCATGAAGATGGTCATGATCTGCCGAGGCGTGGCGCCGATGGTGCGCAGGATCGCGATGTCGGCGCCCTTGTCGTTCACCACCATGATCAACGTGGCGATGATGTTGAATGCAGCAACCGCCACGATCATCAGCAACAACAGCCCGATCATGGTCTTTTCCATCTTCATCGCGCTGAACAGGCTGCCCTGCGTGTGGGTCCAGTCGTCGGCCTTGTAGTCCGCGCCCAGGCCACCGGCGATGGCGGTGGACACCTGTGGCGCGGCGTACAGGTCAGTCAGGGCCAGACGCACACCCTGCACCTGATTCGGCTGCCAGCGCTGAATAACTGCGGCATCGGCGACGTTGACCAGCGCCATGGAGCCGTCCAGCTCCGCGCCGACCTTGAACACGCCGACCACGGTCAGGCGTTGCAGGCGCGGCGTGATGCCGCCGGGGGCGTTGCTGATTTCCGGGACGATCAGGGTGATCTTGTCGCCGACATTCAGACGAAAGCGCCGCGCCGTGATTTCACCGATGACCACGCCGAACTCGCCTGGCTTCAAGTCCTGCAGACGGCCCTGCACGATGTGCTGAGTGACGATGGAGACTTTGGATTCCAGGGCCGGATCGACACCGTTGATCTCGATCGGCTGCATCGAACCCTTGTACGACAGCATGCCGTCCATTTGCGTGAACGGCACGGCAGCGGTGACTTGCGGGTTCTTCATGGCGGCGTCGGCGGCCGGTTTCCAGTCGTCCAGCGGCTTGACACCGTCGATCACCGCATGCGGGACCATGCCGAGAATGCGCGAACTCATTTCCTGCTGGAAGCCGTTCATCACGGACAGCACCACGATCATCGCCAGGACGCCCAGCGCCAGCCCGATCATCGAGGTCATCGAAATGAACGAGATGAAGTGGTTGCGTCGCTTGGCCCGGGTGTATCGCGTGCCGATAAAGATGGATAACGGTCTGAACATTCGTGGAGCACCGTAGCTAAAAGCAGCTAAAAGTAAAAAAACCCAACAACCCGGCGAACGGGTGTCGGGTCGATTGCATCACGCCTCGACCAGACGGCCTTCTTCCAGACGCCACACGCGATCCATCTGACGGGCCAGGGCCATGTCGTGGGTCACCACCAGAAACGCGGTGCGCGACGAGGTGCTGAGTTCCAGCATCAGGTCCTGAATGCCTTGCGCGGTATGCGAATCGAGGTTGCCGGTGGGCTCGTCGAGCATCACCAGACCCGGCTGGTTGACCAGCGCACGGGCAATCGCCACACGCTGACGTTCGCCACCGGACAACTCCGAAGGTTTGTGCGCCAGGCGGTGCTTGAGCCCTACGCGCTCCAGCAGCGCCGTCGCGCGCTGACGAGCTTCCGGGATCGGCGTCTTGCCGATCAGCAAGGGCATGCAGACGTTTTCCAGCGCAGTGAACTCGGGCAGCAAGTGGTGAAACTGGTAAACGAAGCCCAGTGCCCGGTTGCGCAGCAGACCACGAGCCTTTTCGTTGAGCGCGGACAGCTCTTCACCGGCCAGCCAGACGCTGCCCTCGGTCGGGGTATCCAGGCCGCCGAGCAGGTTGAGCAAGGTACTTTTGCCCGAACCCGAACTGCCGACGATCGCCACGCGCTCACCCGGGTGCAACTCCAGTTGCAGGCCCGACAGGACCACTACCGATTCCGGGCCTTCCTCGTAGGATTTGCCCAGGTTGCGGCAACTCAGTACAGCTTTATCACTCATGCCCGACTCACTCATAACGTAGCGCCTCCGCCGGCTGGGTGCGCGCGGCACGCCAGGCGGGATACAGGGTGGCGAGGAAACTCAGGACCAGCGCCGCACCGCACACCAGCAGCACGTCTTCGGTCATCAATTGCGAAGGCAGATAGTCGATGAAGTAGACATCCGCGTTGAGAAACTTGTGGCCGATCAGGCCTTCCAGCGCCGAAATTGCCGAGCTGACGTTGAGCGCGGCGAGGATGCCGACGCCCGCGCCGACCAGCGTGCCGACCACGCCGATCACCGTGCCCTGAACCATGAAGATGCGCATGATCTGGCCAGGCGTCGCACCCAAAGTGCGCAGGATCGCGATGTCGCCGCGCTTGTCGTTGACCACCATCACCAGCGTGGAAATGATGTTGAACGCCGCCACCGCCACGATCAGCAACAGCAGCAGGCCGATGATGGATTTCTCCATGCCGATGGCCTGATACAGGTTGCCGTGGGTACGGGTCCAGTCGCGGGAATAGTATTGGTGCTCACCCAGGTTCTGGGCGATTTCGTAGGCCGTACGCGGCGCCTTGAACAGGTCGGTGAACTTCAGGCGCAAGCCTTGCACCTGGTCAGGCTTCCAGCGGTGCAGACGGGCCAGATCCTGCAAGTTGGTCACGCCAAGATAGCCATCCAGCTCGCCAGCGCCGACATGGAAAATGCCGACCACGGTGAAGCGTTTCATGCGCGGGAACATGCCGGCGGGCGTGACCGTCACTTCAGGCGAAACGAAGGTCACCTTGTCGCCGATCCCCACCCCAAGCTTGGCCGCAGCCTTGTCACCGATGACCACGCCAAAGCCGCCTGACACCAGATCGTCAAGTCGGCCCTGTTTCATGAAGCCGTCGATGATCGAAACTTTGCGTTCCTGAACCGGGTCGATGGCATTGAGCAGGATCTTCTGCACGTTGCCGTTGTTGGTCAGCAAACCTTGCATCTGGGTAAACGGCGCGACCGCCTCAACCTGCGGGTTCTGTTTGACCTTGGCGGCCAGGTTTTGCCAGTCGTTGATCGGCTCACCGGATTCGATGGTCGCGTGCGGGACCATGCCGAGCACGCGGGTTCGCATCTCGTGATCGAAGCCGTTCATGACCGATAACACGACTATCATCACCACTACGCCAAGGGCGAGACCGATCATCGACGTCAGGGAAATGAAGGAGACAAAATGATTACGGCGCTTTGCACGGGTATAACGCGTGCCGATAAATACAAAAAGAGGTCTGAACATGTAGGGGCTTGTTCGGAGGAATGGGAACGTCCTTGTGGCGGGCCTTGATCTGCGGCTTTACACTCGAATCGCTGATTGACGACTCTGAGCAATCACTCTGACAACCGCTGCTACCATGGGTTCGCCATGCCGACACTAGATGAAGAAGAACGCCGCGAATACTACCGTATCGAGGACAGCGTCGCACTGGAAATTCAACGCATTCCAGCCTCCGGCACGGTCGACGATCACGCCCATCACGACAGCTCGACCCTCTTCGATCTGCTGAGCGAACTGCATGTCGCCGAGTTCGAATCACAGCATCTGCTGCGCCAGCTGGACGATCGCGACCGCACCACCAACAGCTTTCTGCGAGCCATGAGCAAGCGCATCGACCTGCTGGGTCAGGTGGTGGCGCAGACCGTGCTCGGCAAGCTGGGGGCCCCGCAAAAGGTGATCATGTCCGAGGGTGGCCTGCAATTCGAATCCCATCAGCCGTTCCCGGTGGACAGCCTGTTGTCAGTGAAAATGGTGCTGATGCCCCAGGCTTCCGGAATGATGCTGAAGGCCAAAGTCACCCAGTGCCATTCGCGGACCATCGGCGATTTCGAGGTGGGTACCGAGTGGATCGACCTCACCGACGCCCAGCGCCAACTGCTCGCCCGACACATCTTGCAACGACAAGCCGCGCAACGCCGGCTGGCCCGTGAGCAAAACGACCCCGATCCGAAATGAACCGATTACAGCCTTAACGCGCATCCACAAGGAGCATTTGTGACCTTAATTTACGGCCACCGCGGCGCCAAGGGCGAAGCACCGGAAAACACCCTGACCAGCTTTCAGGAATGCCTCAAACACGGGGTCAAGCGTTGCGAACTGGACCTGCATTTGTCCCGCGACGGCGAACTGATGGTCATCCACGACCCGACCCTCAAGCGCACCACTGACCGGCGCGGCAAAGTGGTCGAGCACGACGCCGCCGACCTCGTGACCTACGACGCGCGCAAGGGCGGCCCGGGCTGGATTCAGCCGTGTCCGGTTCCGCGCCTGGAAGAATTGTTCGAAAAATGTGCCTTCGATCACTGGCAGCTGGAAGTCAAAAGCGCGTCACGCACCCGAGCGGCAACGACTGTGCTGGCGATTCGTGAAATGGCCCAGCGTCATGGCCTGCTGGACAAGGTCACCATTACCTCGAGTTCGCGGGAAGTATTGCGCGCAGCGCTGGAGCTGACCCCGGATCTTTCCCGAGGACTGGTGGCGGAATACGCCTGGCTTGACCCGCTGAAGGTCGCGGTGGGTTATGGCTGCGAGATTCTGGCGCTGAACTGGACGCTGTGCACGCCGGAACGCCTGAAGAAAGCCCAGGCACTGGGTCTGCATGTGTCGGTGTGGACAGTCAACGAGCCCGCGCTGATGCGCAGACTCGCCGACTTCGGCGTTGACAGCCTGATTACAGACTTTCCCGGTTTGGCCACTGCCACGCTCGAGAGTTACTGAAATCGGTCTCCCCGGCCGGCTCAGGCCACCGGCCGGAGCCGCTCAAAAAAGCCGGTTGAGGCCGTCGTATGCCGCTACCCGATAGGCTTCGGCCATGGTCGGGTAGTTGAACGTAGTGTTGACGAAATACTTGAGACTGTTTGCCTCGCCCGGCTGATTCATGATCGCCTGGCCGATGTGCACGATCTCCGACGCCTGGTCGCCGAAGCAATGCACGCCGAGGATCTGCAGGGTTTCGCGGTGGAACAGGATCTTCAGCATGCCCACCGGCTCGTTGGAGATCTGCGCGCGGGCCATGCTCTTGAAGAACGCCTTGCCCACTTCGTACGGTACTTTGGCTATCGTCAGGTCGTGCTCGTTCTGGCCGATCGAGCTGATTTCCGGAATGGTGTAGATGCCGGTCGGCACGTCGTTGACGAAGCGCCATGCGCCGTTGTCCACCGCGCTGCCCGATGCCGAACGGCCCTGGTCGTAGGCGGCACTGGCCAGGCTCGGCCAGCCGATCACGTCACCGGCGCCATAAATGTTTGGCTTGCTGGTGCGATACGCCTCGTCGACTTCGATCTGACCGCGACCGTTGGCCTTGATGCCGACGTTCTCCAGACCCAATTTGTCGGTGTTGCCTGTACGCCCGTTACACCACAGCAGCGCGTCGGCTTTCACCTTCTTGCCCGACTTGAGGTGCAGCACGACGCCGTTTTCCAGGCCTTCGACACGCTCGTATTCTTCGTTGTGGCGCACCATCACGTTGTTGTTGCTGAAGTGATAGCTCAAGCCCTGGGAGATTTCCGAGTCGAGGAAGCTCAGCAACTGATCGCGGTTGTCGATCAGCTCGATGTCCACACCCAGACCGCTGAAGATCGATGCGTATTCGCAGCCGATCACGCCAGCGCCGTAGATGATCAGTTTGCGCGGGGTGTGGTTGAGGCTGAGGATGGTGTCGCTGTCGTAGATACGCTTGTGGGAAAAGTCGATATCAGCTGGGCGATAAGGACGCGAACCGGTCGCGATGATGATCTGGTTGGCGACCAGTTTTTCCATGACACCGCTGTTGCACACTACATCGATGGTGCGCTCGTCGGCGAAACTGCCAGTGCCGAAGAACACGTCGACGCGATTGCGTGCGTAGTAGCCGGTGCGCGAAGCCACTTGCTTGTTGATGACTTTCTCGGCGTTTTTCAGCACGTCCGGGAACGAAAACCAGCGCGGCTCGCCAATGGCCCGGAACATCGGGTTGGTGTTGAACTGGATGATCTGCTTGACCGAGTGACGCAACGCCTTGGACGGGATCGTGCCCAGGTGAGTGCAGTTACCGCCGACCTGCCGACGGCTGTCGACCATGGCTACCTTGCGCCCAGCCTTGGCGGCGTTCATCGCCGCGCCTTCTCCAGCTGGGCCGGAACCCAGTACCACTACGTCGTAGTTGTAGACAGCCATGCGTACTCCTTAGAACAGGCCGAGGCGCCACTCTGGCGTCTCTGGCTAACTCACGCCGCGCCGGCGGCATGAAGACTCGAAACTCGCGGCGCAGTCTAATCGTCCCGCGTCGCGGCGAACATTAACCCTTGGTCGCGTCGTAGGCCAATTTTGTCTGCGCCACAGGGCGCTCGGCAGGCCAGAAACAGCCGCCCGAACGCCGAATTGCTGCGGATGATAAATCCCTTGGCGTTACGAATCATAAAAAAGCTGCGAAATTTGTGGTTTTTTCCCCAAGCCAGCCTTTTATGGCACGCGATGGCCTCATTCGTTCGCAGAACCCCATCAGACGCAAAGTGTCTTACCCTTGTGCGGGATTTTCAGAAAAGGGCTTGATCATGCGACACCGCTTCATTCACTGGATGCTGTTACTGGGTGTGTTGTGCAGCCCGCTGGCCTTGGCATCCCAGGCCGACCTGCTGAAAAAAGCCGACTTCCCTCCCCGGCTCGACGGGCAGTCGCCGGTGCTGGAACGCAAGAATCAGGCGATCCTCACCTATTTGTGGACCGACGTTTACGCCGCAGCTTTCTACGCCGAACCCTCGGTAAGCGCCAAACAGGCCGTGTTCACGCAGACACCCCAGAAGCTGGAGCTATATTACTTCCGGGAAATCGATCGCGAAGACGTGATCAAGGCCGCGAACGCCACCCTGGAACGCCAGCAGACCAAAGAAACACTGGCTCGCCTGCGCTCCGAGCTGGACCGCCTGCACAAGAGCTTCCAGAACATCCAGCCCGGCGACCGCTACGACCTGAGCTGGGACAGGACCGATGGCCTGAACCTGACACACAACAGCAAGGTGATCTTCGCCAGCCCCGATCCGGAGCTGGCGAAAGTGTACTTCGCGATCTGGCTGGCCCCGGACGGTTTGTCCGGGGACTTGCGCGAGGCCTTGCTGAAATAGATCAAAGCGCGGGCCGAGCGGCCCCTACTTTCAAGCGAGGCTTAGAAACAACCGCTGTGCGACGTCCTTGCCGATGTAGCTGCGGTAAATGCTGACCACTTCCTTGTCATCTTTGGCAGCCTTCAACTGCGCCTTGTAGCCAATGAAGCGTTGCTCGGGCAGTTTCAGATGAGCCGCTGTGAATGCGTCGGCTGCTGCCGCTTCGCTGGCGTAGTGAAAATGCGCCCACCACAGCACGCGCTGGTGCTTGTCGCGGATCACGTACTCCTGGAGGAAATCATTGCGCTTGCGTCCCGACAGATTCTTTCGACCCTCGAAACGAGCGATGTCCACTTCGTGCTCGCTCGCCAGGTAGCTCAGCCGCGCCGCAGTGGGAGGTTGCGCCTTGATCATGAAAACCCGAAGCGTGCGGCCTTCATCGACAAGTCGCGAAGCGGACGCTCGCAAGTCATCAATCAGCGTTTGAATGACGCTCGCCGTGTCAACCAGATGACTGGGGCCGGCAGTATGAACTGCGAGCTTTTCGGCCAGGGCCGTCAACTTCTCTGCCTTTTGCACCAGGATGTCCTCCATATCAGCGGGCTCGTTCGCCCGCCTGGACTGCCGATGGGCAATATCGATGTCCGGCTCCACTCGTTCCAGCGCGGCAGTGGCCTGACGCTTCAACTCGGCCAGCGCCTCGACCTTCGCGCGCCCTTCTGGCGGGGAGAAACGCACAACCTCGACGTACTCCCCGTCTTCATGGGAGTGATAGGTACCAACTACGTTTTCAGTCATTGCCTGCATGACCTCGACAACTGCGCCGGGAAGGTCCTCCTCACCCTCGCGCAGGCGACCCACGAGCATGCGATGCCCACGGGTCTTGATCACGCGCTTGCGGGGTTGCCTGATTCTGGGCACGTACTCGTGAGGCTGCTCTTCTGGCGCGGCGCTCTCACGAATCAAGTCAGACCACCGTTTTTGCGCATGTCCGGATATCCACCGGAACTCATCAAAAAAGCGCTGGAATTGTTCGGCATTGAGCATGTGCGGCATGCTTTCCTGCGCGCATATCGCGATCAATTCGGCCCTTTCGTATTCTCGCAGCGAACTCTCGAGCACCCCGATCTGCTCGGCCAAGGTGTAATCGTTGGGTTTTTCAAGCTCGGCCTGGGAACTGAATGCGGCATGCAGCCCTTCGTCGATGCGTAATGACTTGAGCTCTCTGAGACTTGCCCCCGACAGAATTTCATCCCTGGAAAAACTCAGCTCCAGCAGCGACCACATGCGTGTAATGCGCCAGTCCAGAAAGGTGAACAGATTGGCTCGTTGCGTCTCCAACACCTCCTGAACCCAGAATTGCCTGCCAAACTTGGGCACACTTCTAAGCTGTTGCCAGTAACCGCCTCTTACGCTCGACCAATGCACACCCCGGCTCTGCAGCCCTTCTAGATCCTCGAACAGTTTCAGATAGGCGTCGAGGTTCTGCGGCGTGACCACATCCCCGGACTCCACCTTCAAGCGAGCCATTTGTGTGCTTGCCAGATGAACCACCTTCGAGAGCAAGACACCCTCAAGAAACGCCACACGCTGGCTCACATCCTGTAGGTCAGTGGCTAGCGTTTTCTCACTCGCTCGATCAACCGGACGCAGCGCTGACTGGAGCTGCTGCTTCTCTTTCAGAATTTCGACCAACTCGTTCAAATCCGTCTCCGCGAGCTCGACGAGATCAGCAGGTATCTGCGCGGAGGCCGCCCGGATCGCCTGATCCCAGGTCGAAAATCGCTTATAGACCGCTTTCTTCTGGCGATCGAGAACCGCATCGCGTTCTGTGACGCGCTTGAACGTCGCCGCGTTTTCCAGCGCCATTTGCCGGACATTGCGCTTGGGGCCGCCGCCGCGAAGTTTAAGCGAGAGGTCCAGCGCCCACCCCTGATCGGTTCGCAGCAGACGAGGCCCACTCGAAAGCTGATCCTGCGGATCAACGATGTGAACCTCGCCCTCGCTGAAACCGACTTCGTAGGTTCCGCTGTCCAACTGCACATACCAATGCTGATCGACCTGGTGCAACCCCTCCTTTCCGGGCTCTGCAGAAGGCTCACTCAACAAGGGCTCGGGCAGCACTTTCAGACGCTCAAGGTCCTGCCGCTGCGCTTCGGTCAGGCGATGACTGGAACTGGACCAGGAAAAATCCAGCTGCGCAGACGCTTCGGCACTGCCCGGCGCGATGAGCGGCTCCGACTGTTCGGCCAACAGCGGATCCGGATCAGCAACAGAGGGAGATGGCAGTCGTTGCGAAGGTCGCACCGGTGTCGGTCGAGCAGGAAATCCCTGATGCAGGAGAATCATCGAGATGGTGAGCAACAACCCGTTCCACGCCTCGAGCCCCTCGTGGTCGGCCTTGCGGCTCTGAGCCACGAGTACCCGATCCACCGCCCCCATCAACTGCACCAGCCACAGCGCAGCCCCTACGCCCCCTGAAAGAAACGGCATCACGGTATCCAGCGCCAACCAGCCGCCACGTTGCAACATTGCCCAGCGGCTTTCGGCACTGGAGACCGACTCCTGGTCTGCAAGGTCCGCCAAGGCCCGGGCATTGGAATTGAACAGCACCGTCATGACATCGCCCTGAACCGTCGCTTTAACCAGTTGCGCAGGCGCGGGCCGTTCGATTGCAGCGAAATCCGACCCTAGACCAAAACGGTTGATATGGGGCTGCTGGAAGCCGCCGTTTGCGTAACGATCACGCCCGCGCTCGGTCATCCACGTCAGCACGTCATCCTGCACTTCGCCTGGGCGAACGATGGCATCGCGCAGCGTTGACCAACTGGCAAATTCGGTCAGAGGCACCGGTGCGAACGGCCGGTACAACACAAGGAGGCCGGCCGTTGAATCCGCGCTACCGATCACGAACATGTTCTGCACCACATCCGCGGTTGCTCCGGGGCGCGCGGCCCACGCCAATGGGTGCAACATGACGCCCTCAGAATGGCTGCTCTCCAGCAGCGAGCAGACGATCCGATACCCCGCTTGAGTCAGCCCACCCTGGCCGCGAATCTTTTGCTCCAGTGCCTTTAGGGGTAACTGCACCTTAAGCTGTTCGGCAAACAGAGCCCGACGCCGGATCACTTGCGCCGCATCGGTAATCAGGTAGCGCCGCACCAGCGCAGGATAGGTACGTCCGATATCCACTCGAGTCACGAGTTGCTGCAGATAATCCGGGGTGAACCAGGCCGGCAAAGGACCTCCATCGCGCAGGGAAAGGGTCCGTGTGCCGTTCGGCAGACTTGAAAGATTCCCCAGGGCAAAGTTGGCAACCGTCATCTGGATGTGCTCGACGCTGCCCGTGGCGATGATCTGTCCGGTGGAGGGCACCGGTGATGCCACGACTTTCGCAACGTGTACAGTCACGTCATCCAGGCTCAGATGCGTCGCTTGCGGATGATCTTCACGCAATCCCTCCTGCAGCACCCTTCTCGCATATTCGACGATAGGTGGCAGATCGTCGTCCCAGGAATGTCCGGCAGCACGTGCAGCGGTCACGGCCAATGCGGCAATCCGACGGCTGTAATCGAGGCGGTCGCTGGAAGGCGCGCAGGTCAGCCAGTCCGGTAGTTGGTCCTGACGTGAGATCGGCAAGCCACCGGTTGTCGCAAGCCGGTTGTCCAGAAGCGGGGTGATGTCAGTGACCTTCGCCAGATAGCGCTCGATGTCGTCGAAATCATCAAACCCCATCGCACCTGCATCTTGGATCAGCGGTAACTGGGCTTGCAGCGCGCTCAAGGCTTTGCGCTCGGATTGCGCACGGATCTCGTCCGGTGAAGCACTTTCCTCCCCCTGCACTGCAACCGGGTTCTGCAGCTCGAAGGCCTTCGCCAAGGCCTGCCACGCTGTTGCGCCGCCTACGCCTGGGCTATCCCAAAACTTCACCATCGCTTGCATGAATCTGGCGGGGAGCCCAAGGGAAACGCTGTCAATCAAGATGGCCAGTTGTTCGGCATCGACATCGAACGTTACCAGCGTCGACGCAGACGGATCGGCCACCAGAAGGCTGCGCCCCTTGCTGGGGCGTAATGTTTTGCCAGTGGCGAAGTTCTCGCGCAGAGCGCCAAAGAGCGTTTCGGTCGCTGGATCAGCGGCATCGGCGGCCTCAGTGACGACTGCAATTTCAGGGTTTATCCGTACGCCTGGCAATAGCGTTTCAAGTGACGTCCGAAGCTCGTCAAGAGCAAGCGCTGACAATACCGGGCGGCGGGAAAATGTGTCGATAACGTCGTACTTCGCATTCATTGTGGTTTTAACTCGCGATTGATGAGGTCCCAATCCGGATACGTGCCGGTTTCGGGCAATTGCTGGCGAGTAAAAGGCAGATCGAATGGCTAGGTGGCATAAACAAATATTGCGATCACAACTGCCCAGCAGGTGAACGACGACACTCGACACCGGTCTTCTGATTGCTATCCGCCACTTTTACACATATCGTTACAAATCTGTGCTGAGCGGGGCCAAGCTCGAACGGCGCAGGAGAGGACGCATAAATACAACGGATCCCCCAGCTAGACAGCCTAAGTGAGTAATTCCAAATGGCCTCGAACACAGGCAAAGGCAAGGCGATTTTTCGCGTTGTCAGCGGCAACTTCCTTGAAATGTTTGACTTCATGGTCTATGGCTTCTACGCCACGGCCATCGCTAAAACCTTCTTCCCTGCCGACAGTGAATTCGCATCGCTGATGCTTTCGCTGGCGACCTTCGGCGCCGGCTTCCTCATGCGCCCACTGGGGGCAATCTTCCTCGGCGCCTACATCGACCACCACGGCCGGAAAAAGGGCCTGATCATCACCCTCGCCATGATGGCCATGGGGACGATCCTGATCGCCTGCGTGCCGGGTTACGCGACCTTGGGTGTCGCCGCACCGCTGCTGGTGCTGATCGGCCGTCTGTTGCAAGGCTTCTCGGCTGGCGTTGAACTGGGCGGCGTTTCGGTCTATCTGGCTGAGATTTCGACCCCGGGCCGCAAAGGTTTCTTCGTCAGCTGGCAGTCAGCCAGTCAACAGGCCGCCGTGGTCTTCGCCGGTTTGCTGGGCGTCGGCCTGAACCACTGGCTGAGCCCGGAAGAAATGGGCCAATGGGGCTGGCGCGTGCCGTTCCTGGTCGGCTGCATGATCGTGCCGGCGATCTTCGTCATTCGTCGCTCTCTGGAAGAAACCCCTGAGTTCGAAGCCCGCGCGCGCAAGCACCGTCCAACCATGGGCGAAGTCATGAAGTCGATCGGGGCAAACTTCGGCCTGGTGATCGCAGGTATGGCGCTGGTGGTCATGACCACTGTGTCGTTCTACCTGATCACCGCCTATACGCCGACTTTCGGCAAAAACGAACTGCATCTGTCTGACCTGGACAGCCTGCTGGTAACGGTGTGCGTAGGTATTTCCAACTTCATCTGGCTGCCGGTGATGGGCGCGGTTTCCGACAAGATCGGTCGCAAGCCGCTGCTGTTGGCGGCAACCATTCTTGCCATCGTGACTGCCTACCCTGCCCTGTCCTGGCTGACGTCCAATCCGAGTTTCGCCAACCTGTTGATGGTCGAGCTGTGGCTGTCGTTCCTGTACGGTTCGTACAACGGTGCGATGGTGGTGTCGTTGACCGAGATCATGCCGGTTGAGGTTCGTACGACCGGTTTCTCCCTAGCGTATAGCCTGGCGACTGCGACCTTCGGTGGTTTCACTCCGGCGGCCTGTACTTATCTGATCCATGTGCTGGATAACAAGGCAGCACCGGGCATCTGGCTGAGCGGCGCTGCGGTTCTGGGTCTGATCGCGACGCTGGTGCTGTTCCGCAAAGGCGGTCAGGCGCAGATGGCAGCTGTAGCCGGTTAATCGCTCAACGCTTCTCGCTTCAGAAACACAGGAAACGCCCCGACATTGTTCGGGGCGTTTTTTTTATCCGTTATTGCGGATGCTGAGTTGAGTTCTGGCTAACCTCAGTCGCGATTTGTGTCGCATTAACCGTCGTGCACTTAGAAGCAAGACCAAGAGCCAACGCAATCCTCCCTTGCGAACCGATCCCGATCCCAATCCCAATTCCCCAATCGCGATCCTGCCCCTGCCCCTGCCCCCGCCCCTGCTCCTGCTTTTAAGTGCGAGCAAGCCCAGACACCACAAATCGCGACTTGGGTGCAGGCTGAACGCAGGCGTCGCGCAGTGGGCCGAGCGGCATGGATGCCGCGAGAGCCGCCCCCCGCCATGGATGGCGGATGGCGGCGTGCCCACGGAGCGTCGCCGGAGTGAGGGAACCCGAGGAACGAGGGCCAAGCCAGGAGCCAGGACCCTTGGTTACTTGGGGGCCTTTCAAGTAACTCGCCGGAGGCGAAACAGGTCTGGCGTTAGCCAGAGCCCTATCTGCCGCGCCGCGATTACGTGCCGTATCCAGATTTCCAGCTGCACACCGAACGCTGTGTGAGGCGCTGGAGCTTTGACAGCCCGGGCCGCGCTCGGACGATGAGGGTAGGTCAGGCGACTCATTTGCAACTGATCCACCGCCTCGCTGCCGTCGTGACCTCCGGCGTCTCCCACAGGAAATGCGTCAGGACGGACAGCTGTGTTCGCTGTTGATCTTGATCTTGATCTTGCTTCTAAGCGCGCGTCAGTTCAGACGACACAAATCGCGACTTGGGTGCAGGCCGAACGCAGGCGTCGCGCAGTGGGCCGAGCGGCATGGATGCCGCGATAGCCGCCCCCCGCCATGGATGGCGGATGGCGGCGGGCCCACGGAGCGTCGCCGAAGTGAGGGTATTCCGACGAAGGAGGAACCCAACCAGGAGCAAGGACACTTGGTAACTTGGTGTCTTTTCAAGTAACTCGCCGAAGGCGAAACAGGTCTGGCGTTAGCCAGAGCCCTATCAGCCGCGCCGCGATTACGTGGCGTATCCAGATTTCCAGCTGTACACAGACCCCTGTTTGAGCTGCTGGAGCTGTGCGACAGCCGCGGTAGCAGTGGGTCAGTAGACAACTTCATAGCTGACCCACCGCTTCGCTGCCGTCGTGACCTCCGGCGTCTCCCACAGGAATTGCGTC
>Ga0308159_1003877_pt1 | contig 14387 bp, 15 predicted proteins | sample PhyCR1_FD_201040 | JGI IMG/M metagenome (GOLD analysis project Ga0308159, IMG submission 201040) | Phyllosphere microbial communities from UC Gill Tract Community Farm, Albany, California, United States - DLSLC.R1 | ecosystem: Host-associated > Plants > Phyllosphere > Unclassified | place: USA... | reverse complement strand
CCTTGCACTGACCAGTAATGTGCAAAGCGGTGTCCCCACTGTCCCGATGACATCGGGTTCCAACACGAACACCTACCGCTGGTCGTGGCAGGCCCTGCCGGGTGCGACGGGCACGTACATCCCGCCAGCCGGTCGGCGCGGGTTCTATTCGTCGTCGCCGATGGACCTGTCAACCGTCCAGCAGTTCGCCAGCTACACGGTCACGTTCTACGATTCGACCGGTGCTCAGATTGGTCAGCCTATGAGCGTCGTCAATCCCACTGCACCGATTAGTGGTGCGGCAGGTGCTGGCGTGGCATGGCAGACCATCGGGAACAGCGTGATCAATGACTTCCTGAACCCGAACGGTGCGCTGACCGGTGCCCAATCTTCGGTCAATCTGTCATGGTCGAATCTGGTCAACGGCCAGAATATCGCGCCGCTGGTCCTGAAGACACAGATTCAGGCCAATCCGGGAGTTGGTACACCGCCGCCCGCGACGGAGGTTGGTGGATTCTGGAACGGTCCTGCGACTTTTGCTGCTTCGGGCCAGTACACGTCATCAGTGACGGCGGGCATTGACCAGTATGGCGTGCAAGGTTGCACACCTGCGTGCCAGTTCCCCGCACTGACGACCCAAGGGTCACGCCTTGTGCAGTTGCAGTGGAGGGTCGGGCAGACGGCCTATTACAACAACTGGCGGTACATCGACTGATGGTCCGCCCGTGTCATGGCTGGCTGTCGATTGGCCGGTCATGACGCGGAAGAACCCGCAGAACTAGAAACGGAAGGGTGTCGGTGCGGCATCCTTTCTTCGTTCTGGACCGCCAGAACGTGCGGCCACATCACCACCGGAGCGCCTATTGACGAAGACCTTCACTGAAGCCGAAATCACTATCGACACCCTTGAAGCCCACATCCGCGACAGCGGTTTGGTACCCCACCCCCACGAAGCCCAATCAGACGGCATCTGGATGCGGTCGCCGAAGGGCTTAGGGTTCCGAATCTCCATCATTGACGATAAGAAGTTCATCCGGTTCGCCACATACCTTCCCCTGAACCGGCACGCCACCATCGCACAGAAGCATGCGCTGGTGAGACGGCTCAATGAAGGCGTATTTCTACCAGTCTTCACGCTGGATCAAGACGAAGACCTGACCGTCATGTACGTCCTGCCGTACAGCACGGGATTGGTGGGAGGAAACTTCGTGGCAGTGGTCAACCGATTCGGTTCGATGCTCGAATATGTTGTCCAGACCTTCAATGAGGACGATCTGATTGACCTTGGCAACCCAAACCAAAGTACTGAAATCGCCGCCGCAGACGGAAAATTGGGGCTAACCAGCGGGGCATTGCTGCACTAACAACAGAGCGCCTGAATTCGATGATTCCTGATGGATCTATCAAAATTTCTGGAATTTTTGTTTGCGCGTGATACTGGTGGTGCCTTGTTTCGAGATAGTAAGCCCGCTTCGGCATGCTGCTAGAATGAGAGGCGAAATCCACTCTGGCGCTATTAATTATGAATCCGACCGAATTCTCGGATGCTTTGATAGAAGCGTATCGAAATGCAAGGGAATCGAAGTACCCCCACACCAAGATTCGAAGGGGCGGAAATCATTCTGTTGCATCAGAGATAGAGGATTTGCTTGCCTTTTATTTGGCAGGAACCTTGCGGGTTGATGAAATTTGGGTTAATCAACAATTATCCATATGTACAAAAAGCGGCGACAAGATGGCCATCAAGCCCGATCTTGCCATAATACATGGCGGTGTGGTTCGCGCATTTGTAGAGATAAAAATGGATATTGGCTTTGCTCGGAAGGAGATTGGTGATTATTTTTCCGGGATAAGTCAACGCGTGCGGAAAGTTCGCGGGCGAAGGGCCTCATATAGAGATCGTAAATCGCCGAGGGCGGGAAATTTAGAAATCGAGATTTGCGGTAATGCAGAATGCGTTTTTGTAATCGTGAGTGGGAGAAACGCGAGCAAAACCGAATACGAGAAAATTGAGGGGTTCGCCAGAAAAAATAAAGTGCATCTTCACACGCTGTTGCGTGATATCCACCCGAATGATGCCGCGCTTGAAAATCTGGATCGAAAATGTGCTGAAAAAATGACTGAAAGTTTGCGGCAACTTCAAAAATCCATCGGCACTATGCTAGGTTAGTTTTCAAACCAAGCTCTGTTTTTGCGGACGCCCGGGCAGATCGTATGAACGGCCATCGAGTTCCATTAAGGTTTCGACCGAAGCCCTTAGAGCATGGCGAGGCGGCCATCGTTTTGCCAAAAAAACTCGTGGAAAAAGAAGATGAAATCGCGCTGGGCGCCCATCTTGTATGTAATCGACGGCAGTTTGGTGAGTGCTACAGAGGCACCATGCCCGAGATTTTCGATTCAATGGGGCCGGGGGGAGGTGTAATGGTGGCTTGTTTTGTGTCTTCCGGCGAAATTTTGCCAGCCATGAGTTTCCCCGGTGACATCGATCTCTTGATTATTCCTTACGAGGATGAGCAACTCATCGTTTCTGCAACGCTTGTCGTAGAAACTAAAGTTGTGCGCGCAAGATTTTCCAAGCAGGGAAAGTCACCAAACGAATACGGATTCTCCCAAGCCAAGGCTTTCATCATGCATGGATTTCCATACGCAGCAGTCGGGCATTTGATAACATCAGACGGAAGCCCGGAAGATAGTTGGAGGAAGGTCTTGACTGCTCGGGTTCTGGATGCGGATGGTAGGGTTGATGCTCCCACCGAAATGCTGGCTGACATGCTGCCGAGCGCTCTAATTGACCGATCTTTTGGTCGGCTAAGTGCTAACTGCAATCACGATTTGGTGGGGTTCTTTGCGACATATATGACGGATGATGGGGTATGGTTTCCGTCAGCACAGCCTGCGAAGAGAAATCCGTCTACATCTCAAGTGACATTAGACGCGGTTGCCTTATTTTACGAAAAAAACTATCAGCGATTCATTGATACGCCAAAATATTAGTATTGCTGCAATCGGGGGCAGTCCCGTATCCAGGCGCACGGGAGCCGATGCCTGATGCCCAGATGCAGCAGTCAGTTCGACGGGGTTCCGCAGCTTCGCTGCCAATCGGGTGATTGCTGTGTGAAGATCGGTCCTTGTTGTGCCCCCCTTATCACGATGTCTAGCCGCTGACGGCCAGCTTCTTTGCCAAGTCTCTGGCGTCAATCGACACATACCGCTGAAGCATGTTCGCAGTGGCATGCCCGGATATGGCACGTAGTTCCAACACAGAGAACCCGTGTCCAGCTAGGCGGGTAAGGGCGTCATGCCGCAGGTCGTGGAACGTGAAGTCGTGGATTCCGGCCCGAATGACGGCACGTTCGTATGCTTGCTTCAGTGCTTCGATGGAGACGGGGAAGACTGATCCGCTGACACTTCTGGGTAATAACGCAAGCATCGACGCACAGGATGGCGACAGCGGCACGGTCCGTGGTTGGTCGGTCTTGGTGACCTTCAGCGCGGCGGTGTTATGTTGCAAGTCAACATCCTTCCACTTCAGGGCAAGGATTTCTCCCCTTCGTGCCGCCGTTTCCAAGGCGAAGACGACGACAGGCTTGATCCACGGGTTCTGGCATTGCCCACAACTCATGACCAGCGCGTCACGTTGTGCAGGTGTCAGGATGCGATTACGGGGCTTACCGGCACGCGGTTTCCTGATCAAACTGACCGGGTTTGCCGGAAGCGGAATCGCCCATTCTCGAATGGCGACGCTGAAGATATGCCCAAGAAGCTGAAGCTCACGCAGGACCGTGCCGGACGAGACCTCTTTCAGACGGGTATCCCTCCATGATGCGATTGTTTGGGCCGTGATGGCAGACAGGGAATACTTGGCAAGGTCCTGTTGCTTGAACTGGCCGATTCTGTAGGCTTCCGCCTGATGTCCTCGCTTACTAGCGCTGATGGTCTCAGCGTACCGGTCCAGAAGTTGCATCAGCGTGGTTTGCTGCGCCGTGCTTTGGTCGATCCAGTCGCCGATGTCTATTAGCCGCTCTTGCTGGCGTGCCCACTTCTCGGCATCTTTCTTCTGGTTAAACGTCTTGGTCTGAAGGGGGTACCCCTTCCGCTTGATGATCGCCTGCCAGCGGTCATCACGTTGTCGTATCGTTGCCATCACTGCTCCAAGGGTGACAGCAGGGTGACAAGCCAATCAAACTATCTGGAACGGAATCCGGAAAGCCACATGCCTATTGGGATAGACGGTCATTCAACTCTTCTGGGGCGCCGCGTTCGCAATGCGGAGGTCGGGAGTTCGATCCTCCTTCGGTCCACCAAGTTATTGGCAGCGTTTGATCAGCGATGCCCCAAAAAACCCGCGAAGCGATGAGCCTCGCGGGTTTTTTATTGCCCGCATTTTTCGACTCCATCGCATTCTTCCTGGGCGCCGTATCGGTTGGTGTAATGCAGGTGCTTACCTCTTTCGATTTACGACCGAGGTAGCGCCCGGGGTGTGGCTCAAAAATACCGCCGCTCCAGCCATGGCGCTTTCCCCTTAAAAATCAACGAGAAACATCGAGACAGGCGAAGAGCCGGGGAAGGGCGTTCGGCAGCTGCGAGGCGTTATCTATTTTTGAGCCTCAGCAAGGCGCGCGTGCGATACCCCAATTTGTGGCATTTCGCGCCGGATAAATTCGTTGTAGCGTAGGTGTTCGCCGGAAGCAGGAGCACCACTTATATCCGGCCAGCGGATTATGTCCGGCGCGGTTCCAGCAAATAACAAACAAGCCGCCATAGAAAGGGGTGAGGGTCGTGGGAGTACAAGGTCGCGATTGGTTCAGAGGCCGTCGAGAGCCGCAGCTGCGCAATCCCGACTGGCAGAAGGAATACGCCCGCTGGTATGGCAAGCCGCCTCAGGGTGACAAGCAGGGCGTGCACTGGATCGTTTCCTTGATGCTGTGGGTGGCCGTTCTTCTGGTCGTCTACATCGCTGCGAAGCAATTGCGGCTCACCGGCAATGGCACGGCCGCACCGAGCCAGCAGGCTGCTTCAACACAGCCGGCGCCCACCACGACACTGCCACCGCGCCAGCCCATGCCTGCTGCGCAGCAGCCCACGGCACGCGCCACCACGCCTGCCGCTGGCGTGAACAAATGCGTGATTAACGGACAGACGGTCTACACGGAAGCGCCGTGCGGGCAGGCGATGCGCGCACTCGTCGGCAATGCGTCTACCGAGGCACCCAGCAACGCTCGTCAGCGTGAGATGGAAGAGGCTGCAGCAGCAGCGAAGCGCGCGGAAGAGCAGCTTGCGCGGCAGTGGGATCAGCGGATGGCGCAGCGGGATCGGGACTTGGCGGCTGAGCAGATAGCTGTTCAGCAGCAGGTCAGCGCTACGAACGCGGAATGCGCGCGGCTTAAGGCGGATCGAGATGGGATTTTGCGGCTGTCTGTGACCACGCAGCAGATGTCTCCGTGGCGGGACAACTTGAACTACGTTCGTAAGCGGATGAATGAGCTGCGTTGCTGATGTGTCGCAATGTAGAGACTTGCAGCTCGTGAGAAATCGGATTCTTCCTTGGCGATTGCCACGAAGCGAATGCAGGTCGCGCGGGTAGTAGAACACGTAGCGGCACATAACATCCAATGCAACTGTTCGAGAGCGGTATTCGCAGCCTGCTGCTCTGATGTCAATCGGGAAGCAACGGATGGCGGGCGGCCCCACGAAGCTGCTCGCACGGATATACCTACCAGAGAGGAACCCCTTGGCTTTCGGAGCATATCAACTTCCTCAGCCTGCCGATTGGCAGGCATTCGAAAGATTCACCCGCGACTTGTTCGCGGCGCATTGGAATGATCCCACGGCAGAAATGAACGGACGTGCTGGCCAAGCCCAAGCGGGGGTCGACGTATACGGCACGAACGTGAAAACCGGAAAGACGGAGGGTGTTCAATGCAAGGGAAAAGACGGCCGCTATGGGCATTCGGTAACTAAGGCGGAGTTGCGCAAGGAAGTCGAGAAAGCACTGAAATTCAAGCCGGCTCTTAGTTGCTACTACTTGGTTACAAGTGGAGTTGCCGATGTGGCGGTACAAGAGGAGGCCAGACTCATCACGGAGGCTCATGCCAAGGTCGGAAAATTCCCGGTTCGGGTCTTCGGTTGGGATCAACTGTTGGCCATCTTGAAAGATCACAAGAAGGTGGCACGGGAGCACTTCCGCTCGCTGCATCTAGCCCTGCTAGAGGTGAATGCCCCTGCGGAGCTTATCGCCATCTGCCACCAATCCTTCCAACACGCTGGACTCTTTGATCGCGTGGATCCGGTTGCGGCGGCCGAAGGCTTCCACCAAGTACACATGGACGCGTCACCGCATTTCGAGAATGGAGTCCTTGACGTTCGCAGCGCGCTCGCTCTTCAGCGCAATCTCTATCGTGACGTCTCTGCACAGTTGCGTGCTCATTCCAAGGCGACGGTAGCCTATTTCGGAATCACCCACATTCCCCTTGCGATGCACGCCGGTTCAGCGGTGTCGACGAAACAACCCGTCCGACTATATGAGTTGGATGGGGCCTCTGCTGCTGGTGACTGGAACCCGTTGCTGGACAGCGATGGACCAGATCTAGGTGTGAAGCTAGCCGATATGGGCGGGCCGGTGGGAGGCCCTGATGCAGTGATCCAAGTGGATGTGAGCGCTAGAGTAGCCAAGGCCGACATTGAACAGACTATTGACAGACCGTACCGGCACTTCGTAGTGAGCATCGAGGAGCCAAAGCGCGGCGTGGTCACACATCACGACCAGGCTCGTGCGATTGCAAACGCGTTTCGAGAGGCCGTGGACCGAATTCATAACGAGAATCCTGCGACGACCCAACACGTCTTCGCCGCGACACCCATGTCAGTCTCCTTCCGTCTGGGTCAGATGGTGAGCCGCACCATGCACCGCTCTGTGCTCGCCTACAACTATTCGCAACGAAGCTCGCCGCCCTACTACTGGGCGGTGGATTTGGTGGCCGCTGACAGCGATCCGGGCCAACTTTGGATTGCGGGGGATAAGCGCAATGTTTGATGTATCGAAGAATCTGAACACTTTCTACGAAAACCACGTCCGGCTAGGGGCGAAGCTGCGCAACGATCTGGGCGGCTACCGCGATCTGAATCTCCAGCGCTTAACTGATGGGTTGAAGGCCCTGGGAGAAAAAAAGGGCGTTGTTTGCGGAACGTTTGCTGACAGCAAGAACCAGGGTAGCTATGCCATGCACACCCTAAATCAATGCGAGCACACCGACTACGACATCGATGTAGCCGTCATTTTTGAAAAGGACGATCTCCCCGACGGTGCCGCTGATGCCAGGGCGCGCGTGCGCGATGCCCTCCTTGAGAAGTGTTCTAACTTCACCAAAGAGCCGGAGGCCCGAAAGAACGCCGTCACGATCTGGTATGCCGACGGCTATCACATCGATTTTGCAGTGTACCGGCGCCGGACGGACTGGTTGGGCACAACAGTGATCGAACATGCTGGTGGAGACGAGTGGGCCGAGCGTGACCCTATGGCATACACAGATTGGTTCACTCGCCAAGTGGATTCCCAAAGCCCACCCACGTTCTTGCAGACTGTTCTGGGCTCATCGGTGTCAGTGCCGAAAGGGCAGTTGCGTCGCATCGTCCGTTTCGTGAAGGCATTTGCACGGTCTCGGTCGGCATGGGTTCTGCCGGGCGGCATTGTTATCACGAGCCTTGTGTGCGAGGTCTACAAGCCGCATACGTCGCGTGACGATATTGCTCTGGTCGATACTCTTAAGGCGCTTCTTGTGCGGCTGAAAGGCTCCATTGAGGTGGAGAACCCGGTTCAGCCGGGCGTCTACTTTACGGCGTCAGACCGCCGACGCGGGGAGGTGGAGCGGTTACGGGACGCACTAGAGGAGAAGCTGCCGAGCCTGGAGGTCCTGTATGAGGCTGGCTGCACGCTGAAACAAGCGCTGGGCGCGTGGGACGCTATTTTTTGGCATGACTATTGGTCCAGCGCTAGGAAAGCCGCTGCATCTTCTGTTGTGGCGGCTGCGGGATTGGCCATTGAGTGTTGGCTTGCCAAGAAAAGCGAGGGGGCAGTCTATAAACAGCACATCAACGACTCCTTCTTGCCTAAGGGCATCCATCTCCGGTTCACTGCGAAACCGGAGGGAGTCGCTCCTCCTTACAACGTTCGCTGGTCCGTGCGTAACGAGGGCCACGAGGCGCAAGAGGCAGGGCAGCTTACGCACGACAAAATGAAAGGCGCTGGTGAGCCCTATTGGACGTCGACCGCCTTCAGGGGGCGCCACAAAATGATTTGCGAAATCGTGAAGGACGGGGTAATCGTGCGCCGCGCCGAGCACTTTGTTCGTATCGCACCGGGCCGTCGTTTCCTTTAGTTGAATGCACAGAGATGCCCAAACGATGTCCAACAAAAAAGCCCGCGACCCCAAAAAGCATCGCGGGCTTTCTCCCATCTAGGCCGCCATCAAACCATCAGCAGCCCCTCACCTCACTCCCCAGCCACCTCCTCCACCTTCTTCCGTGGCCCCCGACTAAACCGCGCCGATAACGTCCGTCGCGCCGATTCCAATCCTTCCCCTTTGCCCGCAACCTTCAGGTACGTGTAACCCTCCAGCGCGGCTGTCATCAGATCACTGCCCATCGCCAGTTGCGAATCCTGCATCCTTTCCAGCAACTTCTCCACGCGGGCGAGGCGAGGGCGCAGGGTGTCAAAGCCCACCAAGTCACGTCGCATTTCCTGCAGGTTGAAATTGGCAGGAAGCACGCCGGGGTTGTTGCTCAGCAGTTCCACTGCCTGGCGGCAGAACGCTTCTGACTTGTCGCCCATCTTCATGAGCGTGCTGCGCTGCTCGACTGACAGGCCAATCAGGCCGACGAGCTTTTCTTCCAGTGTCTTCAGCGCACCGTCAATGGCGGTCAGGTCGGTGGCGCTGGGTTGAAACGAGATCAAGTTCTGAGACATTGCGTTCCTTCTAAAGCGGATATCAACGTCATGCCGATTGGCACAACCCGGTGAGGTTGGCTACCGCTGCGGCGTATCGCAATGCTGTACACAACTTTTGACGGGAAACCGCTCGCACATGGGGCGGGCAAGCCCGCTCACGCCGTTCGAGTGTTGGAGCGAGAAGCGCGAGCCTCGGACTATCGAATTCGACTCTCTGAGACTGACGCTCGACCCTCAGACAGTGAAGTTCGAGTGTTTGAGGCTCAAACGCGACCCTCAGAGGGTGGAATTCGACGCTTTGACACTGACGCTTGACCCTCAAACAGTGAAACGCCAGTGTTTGACCCTCGCGTTCCACTCCCTGAGGGTGAAGCGCCACTGTTTGAGGCCGGAGCGTGACCTTCCGACCGTCGCTGCTGGCGAATCAATAATCCAACTTTCGCCGCTGCCCCCGTCGCTATAATCCATCCCGCTGCCGCACCAACGGTAGCCGGGTCTGGCGATCCGACATACTCACAACGAGCGTCCGCTTGGCGGATACGTTCGGGCACACTCGCGCATGCCTCCTACGGCGGGCCGGGTGGGGAGACCGCAAGGTCTGCCGGTTGCCGTGAGTACCGGTTCGCCAGCCCCGCCGTCAGGCCCGCCACCTTCGTCTGGCGACGAGAAGGCGGACCTCCAGTCAACACTCACGGAGGCTCCCATGCCTATTGCAGACGAGACGCGCCCCGCGTCGTATCCATCTCCGCCAACATCGCAACCCCCACCGCCCACGTCATCCGACACAGGCAGGCTCACCAAAAACCGCACCTACCTGAACGGCGCCATTGCAGCGCAGGCATATCTGAAGCGCACACGCACCGCCATGCGCTCACACGGCCAGTGCCGGCCGGGCATGCTGCGCGAGCAGCTTCAACATTTGTCCGCGCACGCATTTCCGCCGGCCTTCATCAAAGGCTTTGTCGATGCGATTGATGCCTACGTGTCGATGTCGCTCGGGGGCCGCGATGTTGATCCGCAAACGTGGGATGTACTTGCCGCCGTAGAGCGGCGTGGCTACGGCCAATAAAAACAGATTGACGCATTCCCGTGACGGGCGGGAATGCCGCGCAGATGGGGCGCGGTAAGGGTGATAGTTCTGCGGATGAACGACTTGCATTGCTGACTTGGCAACCCGCGGCATCACAGCGCGCAATGCGACGCGCAGCGCTTCAAGAAATACCGGCGCCCACGCTACGGATATCGGAGTAGAGTGGGGTACGGATATCAGCGGGGCGCATCGTCGGCCCCGGCACAAGAGAAATTTGCCTCGCCTCTGATCGACGCGTCGCGGACGTTCTACCTCGATCCAGCCTCCCAAGCTGCCTCTCCGAGTCGTTTTTCAGCACGGCTCGCATTCACCGCCCCCGGGCATTCTCGCCTTGCCATCAGAGCACCAAGGGCGTAGCCCCGGCCTGCTTGCTTTTCCTATGGGAGATCCACCATGGATACCTACCCGACATCCTTCTACAAAGGGTTCGCGATTTACCCCCTGATTTACCCATTCAACCCGCCGCGCGAGTGGCACGAGAAACGCCCCGACCGCGCGTACAGCGTCTCGGTCGTCATCTGTCTTGAAGGCGAGACGATGGACGATGAGCGCTCCCGCGTCTTTCGTCTAAGAGGCGAGCCATGGGACAACGTAGGCGCTGCGAAGCGCGCGGCCACGCAGGGCGCAGAGGACATCATCAATGGGCTCGTGCCGGGCCAATCTATGGCCGGCGAGTAGACCGTTCCATGAGGTCAAATCGGAAGGTCTGTCCGGTGGCGCTCTCAAGGGCCACCGTCTACGCAAACGACCCAGCCATGCCGGGCGTCAGGAGGTCGAATGGTTCGAATGCAGTACTCAATCTGCCTGGCTTATGAGATTCGCGATCAGGCCGCAGACTTCATCTTCAATTTTCACGCGGCGCAGACCGCGCGGCAGACAATCGTTGCCGAATCACTGCAACTGACCCCCGCGATTCCGACCACGCTTCAGACGGAACCGACCTTACTGAATCGTCATCTACGGGTGCGAGCACCGCGTGGCTATCTCGCCATCAACTATGTGGCCACCGTTGAGATGCGCCACTTGCTCAAACCGCCGCAGTCATTGTTTGAAGTTCGCATTGCGGATTTGCCGCTGGATGTTATTCCCTTCCTGGCGCCCAGCCGCTATTGCGAATCCGACCGCCTCATGGCATTGGCGCGCCGCGAGTTTGGCGGGTATCAGCGCGGGTATGCGCTTGTCCTTGCGATTCGGGATTGGGTCTGCCGGTATGTGCAGTTCATCCCGCTATCGACGAGCGAGCAAACCTCTGCGGTGGGCACATTGGTGGATCGGCATGGTGTATGCCGGGACTACGCCCATCTGATGATCGCGTTGTGTCGCGCGCTAAGCATACCGGCCCGTTTCGCGACGAGCGTCAACTACGGAGCCGACCCTGCTCTCGGCCCCAATGACTTCCATGCATTTGTAGAGGTGTACCTGGGCAACCAGTGGAATCTGCTCGATCCATCAAACGGATCGATGCCCATGGGGCTCCTGCGGATTGGTACCGGGCGCGATGCCACTGAAGTGCCCATCGCAATGATCTTTGGCGATGTCGAGCCGACTCGCCCTCGCGTCGAGGTTCAAGCGCTCACAAGCGCTGAGCTGAAGGCCGATATGCCAATGGCGACCGACCAAGCAATCTGCACTTGGTAAGGCACCTGCGCTGCCTACCATTCCTGCGTGGCCGGAGGTACATCCTCGGGGCCAAGAATGACGTCCACCGCGGCGCGCCCCGCCACCTCTCCTACCAAGTGCGCCCAACGCTTGGAAAAGGGTCCCCCATGAATCTTGATCCGCTTGCCCAGCGCTATCACGCCAGCGGTCTCAAGGGGGCCTTCGATCCGGAACCACAGATCAAACATGTCTTCAGACGTCTCAACGAGATCCACATGAATCTGAAAGCCGCGATACTCGGTGGTGCGTGTCATATTGCCTCCGGGGTGCGCTATTTCCTTGCGCCAGGATCTCAGCTCTAGCTTCAGAACACGTCCCGCCGTAAAGGGGTGAACCGCCTTAGGCTCTTATCGTTCCCGCAGCGAACGCCGCGAAGAACGGCAAGGTCGGCATCGAAGGCTCTGCACGGACTGCCGAGTGCGCTGACAGGGTCAGCGCCTGATGCCCAATCTACGCGCATTGCGGTCGGGCTTGGGACTTATTTAGTCGGCGCGCTGCGCTCCCCTGCCGAAACTAGCCTGGACCAGTTGCCCGAAGGCATACGACGATGGAAATCGTAGTGACTTATTTCCCAGCCGAGTAGTTGAGAGGAATCCAACGGAAGCCATGCTTATCCGTCTGCAAATGCCCTAGTCCCGGAAAAGGAACGTGGGCGGCGGCGAAAAGTATCTTGTCCTTGGCGATGCGGGTGAATTCCTTGATGCGTTCCTGTTCGGCCAATGGGCTGTTGCTATCGAACGAAACGGTGACCGTCGGATCCTCAAACTGAATGGCCGCGACATGCACGATGTCGCCCACGACCATCAAGCGACTTCCTTGGCTCTCGATCATGTAACCCACGTGCCCGGGTGTATGTCCAGCGCTCTGGTACGCATGGATGCCGGGGCTCAGCTCTTGGTTGCCGTCAAACGGCCGCACGCGGCCTGCCCTGATGTAGGGCTCCATGATCGTCATGGCGCGGCGATAGCTGCCTTTTTGGTCGCCGCGATTGCCCTCTGGCGCCTTGGCCATGTTCGCCTCGCTCAGCCAGTAATCCAGCTCACCACGATTGACGCGGACGATCGCATTGGAAAAGCGCATGTCTCCATCCGTCGTCAGCCCACCAATATGGTCTGCGTGCATGTGCGTGATGTAGATTTCATCCACCTGGGACGGCGCGTAACCGGAGGCCTTCATGTTGGCTGCCAGCCTCCCCAGGCGCGGGCCGAAGAGGTTGCCTGCGCCGGTATCGATCAGAATCAGTTTCGGACCCGTATTGATCAGGAAGGCGTTGTAGGACGTTTCGAGCGGACTTTGCAGGTAATCCTCTGCCAGCACGTCGTCGACCTTCTGCGGTGTGGTGTTCGTCAGAAACTGGTCAACCGGCAATTCCAGTGTGCCGTCATTGAGTGCGGTGATCTCATAGCCGCCCAGCATGAAACGGTAAAAGCCTGGCGCTGAGCTACGTGCAAGGGGAGCGGCCGCGTGGGCTGCAGACTGCAGCAGCACGGACATTGCCAGAAGGCTGCAGAGGGCAAACAGCTTGGTCATTGGATGTCGGTATTTCATGATTGCCTTTTCTATATCGGTGTCCGCATCGGCGTCTAAGCGGCGCAGCGGGAGTGCGGTTTGGGTTGGCAGCAATATGGCCGCCTACTTCATTTCCCACCCAAGGTGGCTCTGACCATGGCTGACCAGTCCTGGTCGCCGTAGCCGGCATCCACAGCGTCCTGCATGCGTGCATAAACGATGTCGAGCATAGGTAGCTCGCCGTTGGCGTCCCGTGCGGCTTCTTTCGCTAGCCGCAGATCCTTCAGGCCTAGCGTGGCCTTGAAGCCTGGCGGGTATTCGTTCTTGATGATGTTGCCGGAGTAGGTCTGGTAGGGGCGCGTGCCAAACAGGGTGCCGAGGATCAGTTCCAGAAAGCGTTCCCGCGGCACTCCATGCGCTTCGGTCAGCACCACCGCTTCGGCCATCGCTTCGATCGCGAAGCTGATCATCATGTTGCACGCCAATTTGGCGGCATAGGCCATGCGCGGATCGTCGCCCATGCGCCAGATGCGCTTACCGATCACCTCCAGCGCTGGCTTGACCTTATCGATCGCGGCCGGGTCACCGGCGGCAAGAATGTTGAGTTCGGCCCGCGCAGCGACATCAGGCCGTCCCAGTACCGGCGCTGCGACAAGGGCGATGCCGCGGGCGCGATGATGATCCGCCAGCTCTTGTGAAAACGCAGCCGAGATCGTGGACGCCACCACATGCACCAAGCCAGGCCTTGCCTGCGCCAGCAGATCGCCTTCCATCAGCACGCTGCGAATGGCAGAGTCGTCGGACAACATGGTCAATGCCATGTCGGCTTGCAATGCCTGCATTGGCGTATCCACCATTCGCAAGCCTGCGACGCTCCCGCCTGAGCGATTCCATGCGACAACCTTGTGGCCGGCCGCAGCCAGGTTGCGTGCGATTTCCCGGCCCATCGCACCAAGGCCGATGATTCCGATTTCCATTTGCGTTGCTTTCTCCAGAAGTCAGGCCCCCAGCTCGAACGGAGCCAACCGGGCCGTTGACTGCAGCCGATCGTTCGGCATGCGATGGAGCGTAGTCTCGCAACGTTCGATACTGTTCATCAACTGAATATAATGAACACTGACCTGCAGGTGATGCCCCGGCACCGCCTCATGATAGGTCAGCGTCGCCAGCCCGAATTTCGGCCGGTCGAACGTGTCGCGCAGATTG
>Ga0308159_1003874_pt1 | contig 14397 bp, 14 predicted proteins | sample PhyCR1_FD_201040 | JGI IMG/M metagenome (GOLD analysis project Ga0308159, IMG submission 201040) | Phyllosphere microbial communities from UC Gill Tract Community Farm, Albany, California, United States - DLSLC.R1 | ecosystem: Host-associated > Plants > Phyllosphere > Unclassified | place: USA... | reverse complement strand
ACGCCGCGGCGCGGACATGCCGCGGCGCACCGAGCTGGATTGACCATCCGCCCGGGCCGACGCCCTGGCGCTGTTGTCACACGTGCCCGAGGATCGGGTGCGGGCGGTACGGCGCTTCGAGCTGCGCGATCTCGTCGGCCGACAGGGCGACGTCGAGCGCCGCCACCGCCTGGTCGAGCTGCCAGGTCTTGCTCGCACCCACGATGGGGCCGGTGATGCCCTTGTGCAGCAGCCAGGCATAGGCCAGCGTCGCGTTCGACACGCCCTTGGCCGCAGCCAGGCGCGACAGCACCTCGACCACCTCGAAGTCGCCCTCGTTGTAGTAGTACTTCTGCGCGATGTCGTCGGTCTGCGCGCGGCTCGTCTGGCCGGCCGTCTTGTCGTCGGCCTTGCGGTTGCCCGCCAGGAAGCCGCGGGCGAGCGGGCTCCAGGGAATGAGGCCCACGCCCTGGTCCTGGCACAGCGGGATCATCTCGCGCTCTTCCTCGCGGTAGACGAGGTTGTAGTGGTTCTGCATCGAGACGAAGCGCGTCCAGCCGTTCTCCCTGGCCACCTGCTGCGCCTTGGCGAACTGCCAGGCGAACATGCTGCTGCCGCCGATGTAGCGCACCTTGCCGCTCTTGACGATGTCGTGCAGCGCTTCCATCGTCTCTTCGATCGGCGTGCCGTGGTCCAGGCGGTGGATCTGCCAGAGGTCGATGTAGTCGGTGCCCAGGCGCTGCAGCGACGCGTCCACCGCATGGAACAGGCGCTTGCGCGAGAGGCCGTCCATGTTGGGCAGCCGGTCGGGTTTGGCCGCCGCGCTGTTGCCGCCCTTGAAGTCGAGCGAGACGGGGTAGTAGACCTTGGTGGCGATCACCACCTCCTCGCGGCGGCAGAACTCGCGCACGAACTTCCCGGTGAGCACCTCCGATTCGCCGGCCGAGTACATGTCGGCGGTGTCGAAGAAGTTGATGCCCAGGTCGACGGCGTGCTTGACCACCTCGCGCGAGGGGCCCTCCTCCATCACCCAGGGCCGCCAGGCCGGCGTGCCGTAGGTCATCATGCCCAGCGCGATGCGCGAGACGGTGAGGCCGGTGCGGCCCAGGCGGGTGTAGTGCATGGCGAGATCCTCGAACGAAACGGTTCAGCGGCGCGGGAACGGCGGCTGGCCGCGCCAGTAGCGGATGAGCAGCCACCCAGCAGCCAGCCCGCCCAGGTGGGCGAAGTGCGCGACGCCCGCGAAGCTGCCGGTCACGCCGAAGAACAGCTCCAGCCCGCCGTACAGCGCCACGAACACGGGCGCCGGCATCGGGATCGGCGGGATCAGCGGCACGATCTTGCGCGTCGGGAACATCATCGCGAAACCGACCAGGATGCCGAACAGGCCGCCCGATGCTCCCACCGTCGGGTACATGCCGCCGGTGGCTGCGGCCACCGCCAGTTGCGCCACCGCCGCGCCGAGCACGCTCACCACGTAGAACACGAGCAGCCGGCGCGAGCCCCACACGCGCTCCAGGTCGGCGCCGAACATCCACAGGCCGAGCATGTTGAACAGCAAGTGCGTGAGGCCGCCGTGCAGGAAGGCGTAGCTCAGCAGTTGCCAGGGCGCGAATTCGCCCGAGCCGATGGGCCACAGCGCCAGCGCCGGCGTGAGGCCGGGCACCATGCCCTGCGCGAAATACAGGATGACGTTGGAAAGGATCAGGGCCTGGATGGCCGGTGGGAGGGAGAACATCCGTTCGGGCTTTCGTGGAGGAGCGGTCTCAGGCAGCAGAGGTCGCGGGCGTGGGCGTGTCCAGGCGCAGTGTGCGCCAGGCGCACAGGGTGGCGACCAGCGCCAGGGCGGTGGCGGCGCCGAACATCGCCACGAAGCCGAAGCGCTGGGCCGCGGCGCCGCCGGCCAGCACGCCGATCACGCCCCCGAAACCATAGCCGATCACCGTGAAGAGCGCCTGACCCCGCCCCCGCAGTTGGCCGGGGAAATGCCGCGACACCAGCGCCACGCAGGTCGTGTGGTGCGCCGCGAAGGACAGCGCGTGCACCAGCTGCGCCACCACCAGCGCCCACAGCCAGTGGGCGGCCCACGCCGTCATGCCCAGCCGCAGCACCGCCGCCATGCCGCACAGCAGCAGCCACTGCGGCATCGACAGCCGGCCGATGACGCGACCCTGCAGGCCGAACCACGCGATCTCGGCCACCACCGAGACGGCCCACAGCACGCCGATGGTGCCCTTGCTGTACCCCAGCGCATCGAGGTACAGCGAGATGAATCCGTAGATCGAGAAATGCGCCATCACATGGAAGAACAGCGACACGAAGAACCAGCGCACTGCCGGCTGCCCGAGCACGGGCAACACCGGCACGCGCGGCACGCCGCGCGCGGCCGGCGGCTCCCGCATCTCGGGCAGGCGCAGCGTGGCGACGAGCACCAGCGCCAGCGTGATCGACGCCCAACCCGGAAAATGGCCCATGCCGAAGCGGTCGAACCACTCGCCCGCCACGAACACCGTGACCAGAAAACCCGCCGAGCCGCACAGCCGGATGCGCCCGTAGCGGCCCCAGTCGCCGGCCACCAGCTGCGCCAGCGCCGCCTCGGTGAGCGACATCATCGAGCCGGTGTGCACGAACATCACCAGCAGCACGACGAACACCCACCACGCACCGCCGTTCCACAGCAGCCCCAGCGACGCCACCAGGGCGACGGCCGCGCTGATGCGCAGCAGCTTCACCCGGTCGCCCAGGTGGTCGCTCAGCGCGCCCCAGGCATAGGGCGCGAACACCCGGGTGAACGACTGCACCGAGGTCAGCAGGCTGATGGTGAAGATCGGCAGCCCCAGGCTCTGCAGCCACAGCGGCAGGTACGGGTTGAAGAAGCCGATGTGCGCGAAGTAGCTGGCCGACAGGCCCGCGAACGCGAGGAGCGGACTGCGCCCGGCCGGCGCAGACGCCGCCGGGCCGGACACTACAGGAAGGACGACTGCGGGCCCTCGACCTCGTCGGAGGTCCCCGCGTCGGCCCGACGGCGGCGGCCCGCCACGTCACCGTTCTGTGCGCGCTGGCGCAGCGCGTGTTCCATGACCACCAGCGCCAGCATGGCCTCGGCGATGGGCGTGGCACGGATGCCCACGCAAGGGTCGTGGCGGCCCTTGGTGACGACTTCGACCGGGTTGTCGTGCACGTCGACCGACTGCCGCGGGCTGATGATCGAGCTGGTGGGCTTGATGGCGATGCTCACCTCCAGGTCCTGCCCGGTGCTGATGCCGCCGAGCACGCCGCCCGCGTTGTTGCTCTCGAAGCGGCCGCCCGGGCCGATGCCGTCGCCGTGCGTGGTGCCGCGCTGCGTGACGCTGGCAAAGCCGGCGCCGATCTCGACGCCCTTCACGGCGTTGATGCCCATCATCGCGTAGGCAATGTCGGCATCGAGCTTGTCGAACAGCGGTTCGCCCAGGCCCACCGGCACGCTGCTGGCCGTGACGCGGATCTTCGCGCCGCACGAATCGCCGGCCTTGCGCAGCGCGTCCATGTACGACTCCAGCGGGGCGACGTCGGCAATCGGGGCGAAGAAGGGGTTGTTCGGCACGTGCTCCCACGCGGCGAACGGGATCTCGATGTCGCCGATCTGCGCCATGCAGCCGCGGAACACGGTGCCGTACTGCTCGAACAGCCACTTCTTGGCCACCGCGCCGGCCGCCACCATGGGGGCGGTGAGCCGCGCCGACGAACGCCCGCCGCCCCGCGGGTCGCGGATGCCGTACTTCTTCCAGTAGGTGTAGTCGGCGTGGCCGGGGCGGAACTGCTGCGCGATGGCGCCGTAGTCCTTGCTGCGCTGGTCGGTGTTCTGGATCAGCAGCGCGATCGGCGTGCCGGTGGTCTTGCCCTCGTACACGCCCGAGAGGATCTGCACGGCGTCGGGCTCGTTGCGCTGGGTGACGTGGCGGCTGGTGCCGGGGCGGCGGCGGTCCAGGTCGCCCTGGATGTCGGCCTCCGACAGCGCCATGCCGGGCGGGCAACCATCGATCACGCAGCCGATGGCGGGCCCGTGCGACTCGCCGAAGTTGGTGACGGCGAAGAGGGTGCCGAAGGTGTTGCCGCTCATCGTGGGGTTCCGCAGGCTGGGGGGGCGTCGCTCATGGCGGCGGATTATCCCAACAAAGTCGCCATCGCCTCGGCGGCCCCGGGGCGCTGGTCTTCAGCGGCCGCTCACCGAGGCCGCCTCGACGTCAATGCGCGGGCTTGCTGGCCGGTATGAAGTAACTCAGCGCCGGCACGATCAGCAGCAAGCAGGCCACCGCAACCGACACGTAAGCCATCGGGATCGCAATGAGCGGCAACAGCACCGAGGCGGCGCTCATCATGTTCTGCCGGCGCAGTGCCGCAGCCGACAAGCCGAAGTTCCCGTTGCGCCGGCCCAGATCGGCCGCCAACGCGATGTATGCCAGAGCCGTCACGGCCGCCAGTGCGCCGTAACACGCGATGGCCAGCGGCGTGCCCTGCGTGTCGCTCACATAGCTGGTCACGAAGGGGTAGAGCGACAGCCAGAACAGCCAATGGATGTTGAGCCACAGCGTGGATGCGCTCACGCGCCGAGCGGCGTGCATCATGTGGTGGTGGTTGACCCAGAAGATGGCCACGAAGACGAAGCTGGCCGCATAGGCGGCAAAAATATGCCAGCGCGCGAGGAGTTCCCCGATGCCGGGCGACACGGGCGCCTTCAATTCCAACACCATGATGGTGATGATGACGGCGATCACGCCATCGCTGAAGGCCTCCAGCCTTGCTGTACCCATCACCGACTCGGACGTCGGCACCATGACGGGTCGACTTTCGATCGGCTGGGCGTTGAGATTGGAATCCATACTGGGAGCCTGAGAGCGCGATGCATGCGAGCAACGATCACGCTACTGAGTGTTTTTGCTCCGGGATTCTGCGATGCCTCCATCGGGCAGGCGAGGCATTTGTTCACGCCGAGAACGTCGTGCTGCGCTTGCCGGCCGGGCCGTCCAACCCACTCGTCATGACCGTGACGATCTGCTCAGCCCGCCTCGACCGCATGCCGGTTGCCCAGCCCCAAGTAGGTGTCGATGATGCGGCGGTCGTTGAGCAAGTCCTGCGCGGGCCCCTGCAGTGCGACGCTGCCGGTCTCCAGCACGTAGCCGCGGTCGGCGACCTGCAGCGCAGCGCGTGCGTTCTGCTCCACCAGCAGCACCGACACGCCGTGCGTGCGCAACGCGCCGACCTGCAGCACCTCGCGCACGACCAGGGGGGCCAGACCCAGGGAGGGTTCGTCGAGCATGAGCAGGCGCGGACGCGCCATCAGTGCCCGGCCGATGGCGAGCATCTGCCGCTCGCCGCCCGACAGGGTGGACGCCAGCTGCGTGCGCCGCTCCTTGAGCCGCGGGAAGATGGCGAAGACCTCGTCCATGCGCGCCCGCTGGTCGCGCCGGCCGGTGCGCCAGCGGTAGAAGCCGCCCAGCAGCAGGTTGTCCTCGACCGGCATCTCGCCGAAGAGCTCGCGACGCTCGGGCACCAGCGCCACGCCGCGCGCGACCATTGCCTCGACGCTGGGGCGCGCGATGCGCTCGCCGTCGAAGGTGACTGCGCCGCGCGAGGGCAGCAAGCCCATCGCGGCGTTGAGCAGCGTGCTCTTGCCAGCGCCGTTGGGGCCGATCACCGTGACGACCTCGCCCTCGTCGATGTGCAGGCCGACGCCGTGCACCGCCTCCACCGTGCCGTAGGCGACGTGGAAGTCCTCGAGCGTGAAGAGGCGCCTGGCCGGCGCCGCGGAGGATGGCGCGCTCATGCCGCCGCTCCCAGGATCGGCACCGGGCCGGCTGGCACCGGCGCTGGCGGCTCGTCGCCCCCGCCCAGGTAGGCGTCGAGCACGCGCGGGTTGCGCTGGATCGCCTCGGGCGTGCCCTCGGCGATCACGCTGCCGAACTCCAGGACGGTGACGCGGTCGGCCAGGTTCATGACGAACTCCATGTCGTGTTCCACCACCAGGATGCCCAGGCCCTCGGTCCGCAGCTGAGACAGCAGCCGGGCCAGCGCCTGCTTCTCCAGGTGCCGCAGGCCAGCGGCCGGCTCGTCGAGCAGCAGCGCCGCCGGCTGGCCGGCCAGTGCACGGGCGATCTCGACCACCCGCTGCTGCCCCAGTGCGAGCGAGGCCGCGGGCAGGTCGGCGTACTCGCCCAGCCCGCACCGCTCGATCTGGCGCCGCGCCTCGGCCAGCAGGTCCGTCTCCTCGGCACGGTCCAGGCGCAGCATGGCCGCGAGCCAGCCCTTGCGGCCGCGCAGGTGCGCACCAAGCGCGACGTTCTCGAGCACGCTGCGGTCGCCCAGCAGGCGCACGTGCTGGAAGGTGCGGCCCAGGCCGAGCGCGGCGAACTCGCGTGAAGGACGTCCGTTCATGGGCGTGCCCAGCAGGCGGACCTGGCCCTCGGTCGGGTCGTCCACGCCCGAGATCATGTTGAAGAAGGTGCTCTTGCCGGCCCCGTTGGGACCGATCAGCGCGTGCACTTCGCCGGCGCGCAAGGTCATGTTCACGCTGCTGTTGGCCACCAGGCCGCCGAAGCGCTTGGTGACGCCGGCCGCTTCCAGCAGCAGTTCGCCGGCCGCGGGCAGGGGCCGTGCGGGCAGCGGCTGCGCAGCGCGCGGCGCCTTCTCCACCTCGGCCTTGAGCACCCGGCCGCTCCAGCGTGCCAGCGTTGGCCACAGGCCTTCGGCGAAGCGCTGCAGCACCAGCACCATCAGCAGGCCGAACACGATCTGCTCGAAGTTGCCGCTCGCGCCCAGCAGGCGCGGCAGCCAGTCCTGCAGCTGTTCCTTGAGCAGCGTGATGAGCGTCGCACCCAGCACCGCGCCCCACAGGTGGCCGGCACCGCCCACCACCGCCATGAAGAGGTACTCGATGCCGATGTTCAGGCCGAAGGGCGTCGGGTTCACGAAGCGCTGCATGTGCGCGTAGAGCCAGCCCGACAGCGCGGCCAGCAGCGCGGCAAGCACGAAGACCTTGACGCGGTGGCGGGCCGTGTCCACGCCCATCGACTCGGCCATCAGTTGCCCCGACTTGAGCGCACGGATCGCCCGGCCCTCGCGCGAATCGAGCAGGTTGTGCAGCGCCCAGAGCGCGAGCAGCAGCACGGCCCAGATCACCGGCCCCAGCACGCGCGGCGATGCCAGCGAGATGCCGAAGACGCTGAGCGCCGGCAGCCCGGTGATGCCGGTCTGGCCGCCCAGGAACTGCAGGTTGCCGAACAGGTAGTACAGGCTCAGGCCCCATGCGATGGTGCACAGCGGCAGGTAGTGGCCCGAGAGCTTGACCGTGATGGCGCCCAGGCTCCACGCGACCAGGAAGGTCAGCGCCAGGCCCAGCACCAGACCCAGCCAGGGCACGAGCGCCGGTGGCAGGGCGGCAAGCGCGGTGGCCGTCGTGGGCGAGGTGCAGACCCAGGCCGTCGCATAGGCGCCGATGGCGACGAAAGCCGCCTGGCCGAAGGAGGTCATGCCGCCGACGCCGGTCAGCATCACCAGCCCCGCCGCCACCAGCGAATAGAGCGCGATGTAGCTGAAGACGGTGGTGCTGAAGTCCGACAGGAAGGGCCAGACTACGGCCAGCGCGACGACGAAGACGAGCGTGAGATGGCGGCGGGTCATGCGAGGCCCCCGGTGCGGCTCGACGTGGACGGCGCGCTCATTCCTCGTCCTCCACATGCCGGCTGTGCAGCGAGCGCCACCACAGCACGGGGATGATCAGCGTGAACACCAGCACCTCCTTGAAGGCACTGGCCCAGAAGGACGAGAAGGACTCGAGCTGGCCGACCACCAGCGCGCCCAGCAGCGCCACCGGGTAGCTCGCGAGGCCGCCGACGATGGCGGCGACGAAGCCTTTCAGGCCGATGAGGAAGCCGGTGTCGTAGTACACGGTGGTGATGGGCGCCACCAGCAGCCCCGCCACCGCGCCGATCAGCGCTGCCAGCGCAAAACTCAGGTCGCCCGACAGGTCGGTGGGAATGCCCATGAGCCGCGCGCCGACGCGGTTCATCGCCACCGCACGCAGCGCCTTGCCGACGATCGAGCGCTCGAAGAACACGAACATCAGCACCACCAGCAGCACCGTGACGCCGACCACCACCAGCGACTGCCCGGCCACCGGAATGCCGCCGATGTCCAGCCGCGCATCGGAGAACGCCGGCGTGCGCGAGCCTTCGGCGCCGAAGAAGAACAGCCCCAGCCCCACGAGCACGCCGTGCAGCGCCACCGACACGATCAGCAGGATCAGCACCTTGGCATGGGCCAGCGGGCGGTAAGCCAGGCGGTAGAGCAGCGGGCCGAGCGGCGTGACCAGCAGCAGCGTGACCAGCGACTGCGCCCAGACGGATGTCGGCCGGCCCAGCAGCACGGCGGCGGCGGCGAGCGCGGGGAACACCACCGCCCAGGCGAGCGTGGACTTCCACTCGATCATCACGCCGCGGCGCGCCCGCCACAGCTCCACCACCAGCACCAGGGCGGCCAGCGCCACCAGCAGCCACAGCGTGCCGGGCACCTTGCCCGCGCCCAGCGCCGCCATCGACAAGGCGCCGAAGGCCACCAACTCGCCCTGCGGGATGAAGATCACCCGCGTGACCGAGAACACCAGCACCAGCGCCAGCGCCATCAGCGCGTAGATCGCGCCGTTGACGATGCCGTCCTGCCCGAGCAGCAGGGCGATCTGTAGATCCATATCAACGATCCATCAAGAGGCGAAAAGCGGGCCATACCAGCGACACCCGCGGAACCGGCTTTGCCGGGCCGCTGGGTGTGCCCCCTCGAAGGGGGTTGGCGGAGCGGAACGAAGTCCGCGAAGACTGGGGGTGGGCCTAATTCGGCAGGTACTTCCAGGCGCCGTTCTGGATCGTGACCATCACACGGGCCCGGGTGTCCAGGCCGAGGTGGTCGGTCGGCGTCATGCTGAACACGCCGTGCGCGCCGGCGACTTCCTTGACCTGCTCCAGCGCATCGCGCAGGGCGGCGCGGAACTCGGGCGTGCCGGGCTGCGCCTTCTTCAGCGCCTCGGGCACGGCCGCCTGCAGCACCAGGCCGGCGTCCCAGGCGTGGCCGCCGAAGGTGGCCGCCGAGCCCTTGCCGTTGGCGCCTTCGTAGGCGGCCACATAGGCCAGCGCCGACTTCTTCACCGGGTTGTTGTCGGGCAGTTGTTCGGCCACCAGCATCGGGCCGGCCGGCAGGATGGTGCCCTCGACGTCCTTGCCGCCCACGCGCAGGAAGTCGTTGTTGGCGACACCGTGCGTCTGGTAGATCTTGCCCTTGTAGCCGCGCTCGACCAGGGTCTTCTGCGGCAGCGCCGCCGGCGTGCCCGAGCCCGCGACCAGCACCGCGTCGGGGTTGGCCGACATGATCTTCAAGGCCTGGCCGGTGACCGAGGTGTCGGTGCGCGAATAGCGCTCGTTGGCCACCAGCTTGATGTTCTTGGCCGCTGCGGCCTTGGAGAAGACGTCATACCAGCCTTCGCCGTAGGCATCGGAGAAGCCCACGAAGGCCACCGACTTCACGCCCTTGGCAGCCATGTAGTCGACGATGGCCTGGGCCATCATGCCGTCGTTCTGCGGCGTCTTGAAGACCCACTTCTTCTTGTCGTCCATGGGCTCGATGATCCGGGCCGAGGCGGCCAGGGTGATCATGGGCGTCTTGCCCTCGGCCACCACGTCGATCATGGCGAGCGAATTGGGCGTCACGCTCGAGCCGATGACCACGTCGGCCTTGCTCTCGGTGATGAGCTTGCGGGTGTTGTTGACCGCCGTGGTGGTGTCGCTCGCGTCGTCGAGCACCACGTAGTTGACCTTCTGTCCGCCGATGGTCTTGGGCATCAGCGCGATGGTGTTCTTCTGCGGAATGCCCAGCGAGGCGGCCGGGCCGGTGGTCGACAGCGTGACGCCGACGGTGAGGTCGGCCCAGGACAGGCCGGCCGCACAGGCCAGCGCCACGGCGGCCAGGGCTTGGATCTTGAACTTCATGGTTGTGTCTCCTTGGGTTGAGCGGAAGCGGACAATAATTTAATAAGTTAAATATCTGCCTGGAATAGATTGAAACACCTAGGCAGCGGCGCCCGATGGCGGCCCGGGCACCTTGACGGCCGGCAGGCCGCCCAGGAACAGGTCCGCCACCACCGGCGCCATGTCCTCGTAGTCCAGAGGCCCGTCGGGCTTCATCCAGGTGAACATCCAGTTGATCATTCCGAAGAGCAGCATGGTCAGCGGCATGCCCATCACGGTGCTGGCCAGGTCGGGCCGCAGCGCGACCACCGCCTGCGCAAAGCCCCGCACCACGGCGCGCTCCCGGTCCAGCACGCGCTGGCGGTCCTCGGGTTCGAGGAACTTGACGTCCTCGGTCAGCACGCGGTGCGCGCTCTGCGCGGTGGCGTATTCGCGCACCAGGCTCAGGATCAGCTCGCGCATGCGGGCCTCGGGACCGAGCCCGCGCGCGGCAACCTCCTCCACGATGGCCGCGAGCCGGGTGACGTGCGCCTCGGCGATGTTCACCAGCAGCGTGTACTTGTCCTTGTAGTAGTGGTAGAGCGTGGCCTTCGACAGGCCGCAGGCCTCGGCCACCTGGTTCATCGACGTGGCCGGGTAGCCGCGCCGCGCGAACAGCAGGCCCGCCTGCTCCAGGATCATTTCGCGCTGGTCGTCGTAGCCTGCCGCCCGTCCTCTGGCCATCCGTGCGCTCCTTCAGCGTTCGTCGAAGGACAGCACCACGCGCTCGGTGGTCGGATGCGCCTGGCAGGTGAGCACGAAGCCGGCCGCCACCTCGGCCTTGTCGAGCGCGAAGTTGCGCTCCATGCGCACGTCGCCCTCGATGACCTTGGCACGGCAGGTGCCGCACACGCCCGAGGTGCACGAGTACGGCACCTCCAGGCCTGCCGCCGAGGCGCAGTCCAGGATGCTCGGCTGGTCGCGCAGGAACTCGATTTCGCGGCGCAGGCCGTCGCGCACGATGACCACCTTGGCGCGCTCGGCGTCGCCCGGCCGCGCCTCGTGCATCACGGCGCCCACCGGTGCCGCGGCCGGCTGCGCGATGCCGAAGCGCTCGATGTGGATCGCCGACTCCGGCACGCCAGCGGCGCGCAGGGCCGCTTCCGCCTCGTCGTTCATCTGGAACGGGCCGCAGATGTAGGCATGGTCGATGCGCCATGCCGGCACCAGCGTGGACAGGAACTCGCCCAGCTTGGCGCGATCGAGGAAGCCCATGTTGATCGGCGCATCCGTGTGCTCGTCCGAGAACACGTGGTGCAGCACCAGCCGCGTCAGATAGCGGTTCTTCAGGTCTTCCAGCTCCTCCTTGAACATGGTGGAGCGCAGCTGGCGGTTGCCGTAGATGAGCGTGAAGCGGCTGCCGGGCTCGCGCGCCAGCACGGTCTTCATGATCGACAGGATGGGCGTGATGCCGCTGCCGCCCGCGATGCCCAGGTGGTGCCGCCGCTCCTCGGGCGCCAGCGGCACGTGGAAGCGCCCCTGCGGCGCCATGACGCTGATCTCGTCGCCGGGCCGCAGCGTCTCGTTGATCCAGTTCGAGAACACGCCGCCGCGCACCTTGCGCACGCCCACGCGCAGCACGCCGTCGTCGACACCGGCGCAGATCGAATAGGAGCGCCGCAGGTCCTGCCCGCCGATCTGCTTGCGCAGCGTGAGGTACTGGCCCTGGGTGAAGCCGAAGGTGTCGCGCAGTTCGGGCGGCACCTCGAAGCTCACGATGACGGCTTCCTGGGTGTCGGGCTCGACGGACCGGACCTTGAGCGAGTGGAACAGGGTGCTCATAGCGGCTTGAAGTGTTCGAAGGGCTCGCGGCAGGCGACGCAGCGGTACAGCGACTTGCAGGCGGTGGAGCCGAAGGCCGAGAGGCGCTCGGTGCGCTCGCTGCCGCAGCGCGGGCAAGGCACGACGGGCGCCGCCGCGCGGCGGCCGACGATGTGGATGGGCACGCCCTCGCCCACCGCTGCCGCACCCGGCGGCGCGATGCCGTACTCGCGCAGCTTGCGGCGGCCCTCGGCGCTGATCCAGTCAGTGGTCCAGGCCGGTGCACGCTGCAGCGTGGCCCGGGCCGGCCCCAGTCCGGCGGCGGCCAGCGCATCGAGCACGCTCTGTTCGATCACCTCGGTCGCGGGGCAGCCGGAGTAGGTCGGCGTCAGCACCACCTCGAGCGCATCGCCGCATTCGCGCACGTCCCGCACGATGCCCAGGTCGCACACCGACAGCGCGGGCACCTCGGGGTCGGGCACCTCGGCCAGCACGGCCCAGGCGCGCTCGACCCGCGCCGAGGCCTGCTCGGCCGGCACCGCCGTCACCACACGCCTCCCGGGTAGGCGCGCTGCAGGTGCTGCATCTCGGCCAGGATGTAGCCCATGTGCTCGCTGTGCACGCCGCGCTTGCCGCTGCTCAGGAACTTCGAGGCGGCGGGCACCGGCAGGTCCGCTTCGGCCAGCACCTCGGCCATCTGCGACTCCCAGTCGCCGCGCAGTTCGCTCCAGCGCGGCCCGAGCCCGCTGGCCGCCGCGGCCTCGTCCACGCCGTCGTCGGCAAAGAACTCGGCCGCATAGGGCCAGGCGGTATCGAGTGCGGCCAACATGCGGCGGCGCGACTCGGCCGTGCCGTCGCCCAGGCGCACCACCCAGTCGGCCGCATGCTGCTGGTGGTAGCGCGCCTCCTTCACGGCCTTGGCGGCGATGGCGGCCAGCTCGGCGTCCGACGAGGCCTGCAGCCGCGCCCACAGCAGGCGGAAGAAGGTCGCGGCCATCGCATTGCGCAGCACGGTGAAGGCGAAGTCGCCGCGCGGCAGCTCCACCAGCGTGGCATTGCGGTAGTCGCGCTCCTCGCGCAGGAAGGCGAGCTGGTCCTCGTCATGGCCCGCGCGTTCCATGGCGCCGGCATGCGAGAGCACGGCACGCGCCTGCCCCACGAGGTCGAGCGCCATGTTGGCCAGGGCGATGTCTTCTTCCAGCACCGGCGCGTGGCCGGCCCGCCCAGGCGCTGCGCGAGGATCAGCGCGGTGTCGCCGATGCGCAGCAGGTACTGCGTGGCGAGGTCGTCGGCGACGGCGATCGATGGCTGCATGTCCGCCTCCTCCTCACATGTGGTCGACCGCACCGGGCAGCCGGTAGAAGGTCGGGTGGCGGTACACCTTGTCCTCCATCGGGTCGAAGTACATGTCCTTGTCGCCCGGGTCGCTGGCAACGATCTGGTCGGCACGCACCACCCACACGCTGGTGCCTTCCTGCCGGCGCGTGTACACGTCGCGCGCCAGCTGGATCGCCATCTTGGGGTCGGCCGCATGGAGGCTGCCGCAATGCTTGTGGTCCAGGCCCGCCTTGGTCCGGACGAACACTTCCCACAACGGCCACTCCGTGCCCTCGGGCTTCGCTTGCTCGCTCATGCGGCCTCCTTGAATCGTTGCTGCTGCTTCTCGGCGTGGGCCAGCGCGGCCTCACGCACCCAGGCGCCGTCGTCCCAGGCCTTCACGCGGGCGGCAAGGCGCTCGCGGTTGCAGGGGCCGTTGCCGGCGATGACGTTCCAGAACTCGTCCCAGTCGATGGCGCCGAAGTCGTGGTGCTGGCGCTCCTCGTTCCACTTCAGGTCGGGGTCGGGCAGCGTCACACCCAATACCTTGGCCTGCTCGACCGCGGCGTCGACGAACTTCTGGCGCAGCTCGTCGTTCGAGATGCGCTTGATGCCCCAGCGCATGGACTGCGCCGAGTTGGGCGACTGGTCGTCGGGCGGGCCGAACATCATCACCGAGGGCCACCACCAGCGGTCGACGGCGTCCTGCACCATGGCCTTCTGCGCGTCGGTGCCGTGCTGCATCATGGTGAGCAGGCTCTCGAAGCCCTGGCGCTGGTGGAAGCTCTCCTCGCGGCAGATGCGCACCATCGCACGGGCATAGGGCGCGTAGGAGCAGCGGCAGATGGGCACCTGGTTCATGATGGCCGCGCCATCCACCAGCCAGCCGATGGCCCCCACGTCGGCCCAGGTCAGCGTGGGGTAGTTGAAGATCGAGCTGTACTTGGCCTTGCCGGTGTGCAGCGCGTGCAGCATCTCGTCGCGCGAGGTGCCCAGCGTCTCGGCCGCGGCGTAGAGGTACAGGCCATGGCCGCCCTCGTCCTGCACCTTGGCCAGCAGGATCGCCTTGCGCTTGAGCGTGGGTGCGCGGCTGATCCAGTTGCCCTCGGGCAGCATGCCGACGATCTCGGAATGCGCGTGCTGGCTGATCTGCCGCACCAGCGTCTTGCGGTAGTGGTCGGGCATCCAGTCCTTGGCCTCGATGAAGGCGCCGTCGTCGATGCGCGCGTCGAAGCGCGCCTCCAGCATCGCCTGCTCGGCCGAGCGTACCGGCTTGCGGTCCTCGGCGTCCTTGCCGAGCGTGTCCATGGCT
>Ga0308159_1003873_pt1 | contig 14398 bp, 12 predicted proteins | sample PhyCR1_FD_201040 | JGI IMG/M metagenome (GOLD analysis project Ga0308159, IMG submission 201040) | Phyllosphere microbial communities from UC Gill Tract Community Farm, Albany, California, United States - DLSLC.R1 | ecosystem: Host-associated > Plants > Phyllosphere > Unclassified | place: USA... | reverse complement strand
ACCGCCCGCGTCACCCAGGGGTAGCCGTGATCGCCAAGGGCATAGCCCTCGACATCGACGAACCCGATGTCACGCAGTTCGTCTTCCCAGTTGGCAAGGCAGGTCTCGCGAAAATAGGGCTCCTCGCGGTGGTCGTTGTCCCATTCCAGCAGCACGGCGTCGAAAATGTCGACGGCCCGAAACGGCGGCGGATCCGAGATCACGATTTCCCCGCCCGGACGCAGAACCCGGTGCGCCTCGCGGAACATCTCGCGATTGACCTCGACCGGAGCTTCGTGATGCACGGCGTAGCTGAACACGCCGTCGACGCTCCCATCCGCCTCGCCGGTAGCGCGCGCGTCGCGCTGTCTCAGCGTGACTTTCAGGCCCATCCGTTCGGCCATCCTGAACGCTTCGGCCAAGCCCCTGCCATTGAGATCGCACCCCACCAGTTCGGCCTCCGGAAAGACACGACGGATCGCCATCAGCGTGAAGATGCCGCCACAACCGATTTCGAGGATGCGCTTGAAGTCGGTCTGGCGGAACTGCCGCACGACGTCGATCCGCTGCGACCCGAGGTTCGACCCCGGGGGAACCGCAGCGAAGCCGCCATAGCGGAACACCCGCCCGATCCCGCTGCCCTTGGAACCCAGATCGTAGCTTTCGGTCCCATGCGGCGCCAGGTGATAATGCACGCCTTCGTAATAGGCGGGCAGCGGCGTGTCCTCGTCCAGTTCCAGCGACCCGCCGGCACCGGGGATCGGGGCGTCATCCTGCATCGTGTGAAAATCGCGCATCTCCTCGACGGAGACGAGGTTCCGGCTCATCATTTCTTCGGCGACATAGCGCTGGACGAACCGCTCGATACGGTGAACGGGCAAGCGGGCAGCCAGTTCGACGGCGCTTTGCACACGTTCGCCGACCTGCGCCGAAGTTCCGCCACTCTCATGGTCACGGGCCAGCCGCGCCCCTTCTTCGGTGGCGAGGAAATCCTCGCGCGCGACGGAGCGCAGGCTGGTGGAGGAATACTTCAGCATCGCGCCCAGAACGTCGAGCCCGGCCCTGCTGCGTTGCAGGATGCCGTTCGAATTCAGGAACGATGCGTTCATCGTCTGGGTGGCCATGGCCATGTCTCCCGAGCTTGTTGAACAGGTCTTCTCAAACTATCCGAACACTATCGGTCCTGGCTTCGGACCTGTCTGCCACAGCAGGCCGGCCTATTCATCAGGTGAAAATCGACATCTGCAAAGTCGATCGAATTTCAACTGACGAACATCCGCGCAATCATCCGTTCGCCGATTCCCGATCCATCCATAGCCTTCGTCGCAGTCTATTCGACTCAACATGGGGGGAATACACGATGAAGATCGGTTCACTGATCGTGCGTTCGGGACACGCGGCCCTGGCGATCGCTTCGCTTGCAGCATCGGCTACCGCGCAGGCGCAGGAGGCAAAACCCGAAACCCAGGGCGGCGACATCGTCGTGACCGCCCGCCTGCGCGCCGAGGATCTGCAGGACGTACCCGCTGCCATTTCGGCATTCTCGGCGGATGAACTGAAGAAGCAGAGCATCCAGGGCCTCGAAAACCTCGCCGCGGCCACGCCGGGGCTGTCGTTCCAGAGTATCGGCGGCACGTATCAGGCCCCGGTCATCCGCGGCCTGGCTCAGATCGACCAGACCGGCGCGATCGGCAACGTCGGCGTCTTCATCGACGGTATCTACCTCAACAACCGCTCGGGACTGGAATTCGGGTTCATGGACCTGGCCCGGGTCGAGGTGGTCAAAGGGCCGCAGAGCGCGCTCTACGGACGCAACACTTTTTCCGGCGCGATCAACTACGTCACCCCTGACCCTTCGATGGACGCGGTATCGGGAACGATGACCGGCGAAGTCGGCGATCATGGCCGCCGCTCCATCCAGGGCGCGCTCAACCTGCCGCTGGCCCCGGGTGTCGCCATTCGCGCGTGGGGCGGCATCGGCGCGTTCGACGGCACGATCAGGAACCTGCGCGACGGCAAGGATATCGGCGGCTATTCCAAGCGCAGCAACTGGGGCGCCGCGCTTCGCCTCGAACCCGACGAACGGGCCACCATCCAGCTGTTCTTCACCCGCTCCGACTTCGACGAGGACCAGGCGCCCTATTCGTTCATCCCCACCGCCTCGAACAACTGCGGATCGCAGTCGACCGGGCCCCAGGGTGCGCGCAATACCCTTTACTGCGGCCAGGTGCCTTATTCCGGCACCGTCGACCTCAACAACACCGAGGCGAGCGGCCTGACAGGGCACCAGATCATCACTTACGGCAAGGCAAGCTACGACCTCGACTTCGCCACCCTCAGCGGCACCCTGGGTTATACCCGTGCAAGCTTCGGCCAGAACAACGACGGCACCGGCAGCGCCGCCGCCATCTCCACGCCCCTGTCCGCCGGCAGCATCTACTCGCAGCAGACGTTCGGCCAGACGGTCGGAAACGCCAGTCACGAATGGTCCTACGACCTCAAGCTGACTTCGCAGTCGGACCAGGCCCTGCGGTGGATACTGGGCGTCTATCACTACGATTCCAGCGTCAGCGACGGGCTGCTGAGTTATTATACACTGCTCAATCAGATCAATTCCCGCGTGCTCGGCTTCGCCCGGGGCGGTACCAGCGATCTCAAGGGCTGGGCCGTCTACGGCATGGGTGAATACGACTTCGACGAAGCGCTCACGCTGTCGCTGGAAGGGCGATATAGCTGGGACCGGCAGCACTATCAGGGGCTAGCCAGCGTTTCCTCCGCCGTGGGCGATGCGAAATACAATTATTTCACGCCCAAGGGCACGCTAAAGTACACCTTCGCACCCGGTACCATGGCCTGGGCATCGGCCGGCAAGGGCTACAAGGTCGGCGGTTTCAATTCCAACGCCGCCGGGCTGGCGCAGTTCAGCTTCGATCCCGAAACCAACTGGACTTACGAACTGGGCCTCAAGAGCGCCCTGTTCGACGACAAACTCGTGATCGCCGGTTCGCTGTTCTACATCGACTGGAGCAACATCCAGGTCCAGGGCGCGATCCCTTCGTCGACGCTGGCGGTGGTCCAGAACTCCAAGGGCGCCACGTCGAAGGGGATCGAATGGGAATCGACCTACTACTTCACGCCCAACCTGTGGCTGCGCGGCGCTTTCGCGCTGATGGACCCCAAATACAAAAAGGGCACGCTGGATGCCGAAGTGGCGGCGGCCTGCGGCGAAATCCCGGGCAGCACCGTCACGGTCCGGGGATGCTCAACCGACGTGGGAGGCAACCAGCTCGCCCGAACGACAAAACGCCAGGTCAACATCGCCGGGAACTGGACGCTGCCCGACCTGCTGGGTGACTTCGATTTCTACGCGCGCGCCGACTACAGCTTCCAGCAGAGCAAGCATTCGACCAGCCTCAACCAGGACGAGCAGGGCGATATCGAACTGGTGAACGCCCAGATCGGCCTGCAGTCGGAGCATCTGACGATCTCCGCATGGGTGAAGAACCTGTTCGACACCAAATACCTCGCACGCGTCACCACGGTTCCGTCGACTGCCGACGGCGCGCCGCTGACCGGCGTGACGCAATCGCGCAGCTACCCCGGCGAACGCCGCACCATCGGCCTGCGCGCCACCTATTCCTTCTGATCCGGAACCTGAAACCCATGAAACGCACGACGATCGCTCTCACGCTTGCCGCCGCCCTCGCCCCCGTCACGCTGCATGCACAGACCGCCGCCGAAGTCGAAACGGCCAAGGCGCAGATATGGGCGCTGGAACGCTCGATCTATGCCGGCCGTGCGAAAGGCGACCTGAGCAGCTATGCGAATAACCTGGCGAAGGGATACCTCTCCTGGCCGCCGGTTTCCGACAAGCCGCTCGGCACGGAAACCCTCAAGGCCAGCGCCGCCAGGACGCACACTTCGCAGGAACAGCTCGACATGAGCTTCGTCGACTTCTCGATGAACGGGGACACGGCGGTGATCTATTACACCACGCACCGGACGCGGCGCGCGGATGGAACCCCCTGCGACGATCATTTCGAAACCACCCACACCTGGCTGCGCGAGGACGGCAAATGGCACGTCTTCGCAGGCATGGCCCGGCTCGCCCGCTGAACAGCCGGCTAACGAGGAAAAGTCATGTCGGATGAAAATGCTGCCGTGGCGAGCCGGGAAGCGGCTCGTTGCCAGGCTCTGATCGCGCTCGACAAGGAGGGTCTCGCGGCCCTCCTCGCCGACGACCTGCTGTGGACCCATGCAAACGGCGGCACGGATACCCGCGACAGCTACCTTGCAAAGCTGGGCGGTGTTCGCTTCGAGGCGATAGAGCCACTTGCGCGGAACGTGCTCGTTATCGGCACCGCTGCCGTCATCAAGGCGGAATATGCGATGCGTCTCCGCACGCCTGCGGATCAGGTTCTCGAAATCCGGTCCACTGCTTCCTCGGTATGGTCCCTGGACCAGGACGGCCGATGGATGATGCGGCGCTTTCATTCGGGGAACCTCGAAAGCTGAGCCGCGCCCCGGCCATCGCCGGAGCACTGCACGCCGTCATCCCGCCCCAACGATCCCGGTTGGTCCGCAAACCCCGGAAAGTCCGCGCCTTTGGCGCAAAAAATGCCTTCAGGAGCACCCATGTCCGCCTCGACGAAAATCCATCTGGTCGCCGACATCTCGCTGATCCACACGCTGGGCAAATGGCGCTACCCCGGATCTTGGACCGGCTATGGTCCTTACGGCGACCCTTCGCTCTACCTCGACATCGCCCGGCTGCTCGAGCGGGGCATGTTCGACGGCGCCTTTTTCGCGGACGTGGCAGGGACGCCTCTGTTCAACGGCGCGCCCGACGATACGGTGGAGTGGGGGGTCGCCTGGCCGCGCCACGACCCGCTGCCCATGGCGATCGCCATGGCCGGGGTGACGAAACACCTGGGCTTCGTCACCACCATGTCGATGACCTATCATCACCCCTTCAACGTGGCCCGCCTCTACTCCAGCGTCGACCACGTCACGGGCGGGCGTATCGCCTATAACGCCGTGGTTTCGGGCTTTCCGCAGGAAGCCCAGAACTTCGGATACGAAACGACTCCCGACCATGAATGGCGCTACCGCCGGGCCGAGGAATTCCAGGACGTAATCGACAAGCTGTTCAGGTCCGTCGATGCCGATGCGATGCTCTGGGACCGCGAAAGCGGCCGAGTAGCCGACCCTGCAAAAGTCCGCCGCATCGATCATGCCGGTGAATTCTTCAAGGTGATGGGGCCCCTGCCCTGCGCGCCATCGCCGCAGGGCAGGCCGGTGCAGGTACAGGCGGGCGGCTCCGCTGCGGGGATCAAGCTGGCCGGACGCTGGGCCGACTTCCAGTTCGCCGCCAGCGGATCGCTGGAAGGCGACCGCAAGGTCCGCGACAAACTCGACGAATCCGCCGTCGCCCACGGCAGGACCGCCCGCGATCTCGGCGTGCTGTGGGCCCGGCGCTTCGACGTCGTATCCGGGCCCGAGGAGGCGGAGGCCAACCGCACCAGGTTCCTGGACTCCATCCCCGAGCAGATGGGCATCGTTTTCCTGAGCCAGTGGTGGGGCCTCGACGGCTATCGCCTGGACCCGCGCCGGACGGTCCATGAAACCATTGCCGAGGTCAAGGAGCTGGGGGTCGGGCCGAACTGGAGCTACATCGACAACGCCGTCGCCAACACCGAACCGGCGACGACCATCGGCGAATACGCCCGCATATGGCTCAGCGCCGATGGCGGGTGGATCGGTACCGCCGAGCAGATCGCGGACATGATGGAGGCCGAACACGAGGCGCTGGGCGCCAATGGCGGCTTCATGATCGCGCCGCGTACCGGCGTGCCGGGCGGCTTCGCGCGCTTCATCGACGAGGTCGTCCCCATCCTCCAGAAGCGCGGTCTCTACAAGACCGCCTACGAAGGCCGGACCATGCGTGAAAACCTCTGCGTCTACTGATGCACGCTCCCGATCCCGCCTTGGAACCCGTCCCCGCCATGACCGAGCGCGAGATCGCGCTGGCGATGAGTGCACTCATCGCCAGCATGTTCGTCGCCATGCTGTCCAACCTCGTCGTCCTCACCGCGATGCCACGCATTGCCGCGGACCTGCATGCCAGCCAGGCCCACTACACCTGGATCATCACCTCATCGATGCTGACGATCGCCGTCTGCACGCCGATCTGGGGCCGCATCTCGGACCTTATGGACAAGAAGCGGCTGATGCAGGGCTGCGTGGCCGGCTATGTCGCGTTCTCCTTCCTGGCCAGCCTGGCCCCGGCCGCCTGGATCATCATCGCCTGCCGAGTGGGCATCGGGGTCTGCGCGGCGGGCATCATCGTATTGCTCCAGAGCATTTCCGCCGCGATCATGTCGCCCCGAAAGCGCGCGCGCTGGCTGGGATACCGGGCGGCGGCGCTGTCGGTCGCCACGGTGGGTGCGCCCAGCTTTGGCGGCCTCGTCACCGAACACCTGGGGTGGCGGGCCTGCTTCCTGGTGGGGATCCCCTTCGCCGTCGTCTCCATCGCCATGCTGCAGAAGACGCTGCACCTTCCGCGCGTGCGCGGCCCGAAAGTGCGGATCGACTGGCTTGGCGCGGCGCTGCTGGCCGGGGGCATCATCTGCCTGATGCTGTGGGTGTCGGTGACAGGACCGTCGCGCGGTTTCCTGTCACCGCCCGCGCTGGTGCTGCTGCTTGGCGGAGCGGCACTGCTCGGCATCGCCATGCTGGTCGAACTGCGGGTGGCGGTGCCGGTCCTCCCGCTCGCGCTGTTCCGCCAGCGCGAGGTGCTGCTATGCGTCGTCGCCAGCACCGGCATCGGTGTCGGCATGTTCGGTTCCGCGGTGTTTCTGGCGCCCTATCTCCAGATCGGCCGCGGCCTTTCGCCTGCCGCCGCCGGACTGATGGCCCTGCCCGAGGCGGCGGGAAGCCTCCTCGCCTCCATCCTGACTGCTCGCATCCTGTCGCGCCGCGGGCACTACCGGGGCACGCTGGTCGTCGGGGCCGGCATGCTCGTCGGCGGCTTCGCTGCTCTGTCCACCATCGGCACCGGCACTGCGCTGCCTCTGATCGGCGCCTACGTGGCGCTCGTCGGCGCGGGCCTCGGGGTGACGGGCGAGACGCTGACGATCGTCGTCCAGAACGCGGTGGCGCGCGGACACGCGGGCTCGGCCGGCGCGCTCGTCGCGTTCTTCCGCATGCTCGGCGGCATCGCGGGAGTGGCCGTGCTGGGCGCGGTGCTTTCAGGCCATGTCGCCTCGCTGGTCGCCGCGTCGCATCTGCCGGGCCTCGATGCAGGCGCGGTGCCTTCGCTGGCCCACCTGGCTCCGCCACTTCGCGCGCTCGTACAATCGGCCTACAGTTCCGGCGTGGCGCTGGTCTACATGGTCTGCGTTCCGGTCGCCATGGTGACGTTCGCCGCGTTGGCCTTGTTGCCACAGGGTGCACTCGGCGACGATGGCCCGTTGCCTTAGGGACGGCCCTGAGGCGCTGCGAAGGGTAAATGTCGTCAAAAAGTCGTACCGACTATCCGCTGTGCGGTTACTATTCGTTTTCCCTGCAAGGTTATGCGAAAGCTGACGTGTCATTGCCACTTACAGTCGCGCCGTCTTGCCCAGCCCCACCGGCGGGTCGGAATGGCAAATAAAAAGGCGATCAGGCACATGATGGACAGTGGCGTTCCCATCCGCTCCGTAAGCCGGACTCTTGGCGTATTACGGACGATCAACGAATACGGCAGCGTCTCGATGTCCGAGATCGCGCGGCACGAAAATCTTCCGTATCCCACGGCTTTCCGCATCATGCAGACTCTCCTTCACGAAGGAATGATCGAGCGGGAAGATCGCGGCAAGCGCTACCGCCCCACGGCGCTGGTCCAGTCGCTGGCCAGCGGCTTCCAGAGCTGCACCATCCGCTCCGCCGCGCAGCCGCTGATCAGCGACCTGACGCGGCAAATCGGATGGCCGGTGTTCCTTTCCGAAAGAGTCGGACGCCGCTTCGTCATTCGCGCCTCGACGCACCACGAAACGACGCTGACCTTCTTCAACTGGAAGCCCGGCTGCAGTTTCCCGGTACTGGGAAGCGTCACCGGCCTGGCCTGGCTGGCCTACCAGTCCGAGAACTGTGCCCACGACCTGCTGCGTTGGGACCTCGACCCGGACGTGCGCAACGACCTGTTCGATACCGAAGAGCTGGTTCGGTCGCTGGAGCAGGTGCGCATCAACGGGTACGCCTGGCGTCCTTCGGCATACGAACGTAACGGAAAGACCGCGTCCCTGGCGATCCCGATCATCAACGACGATGGAGTCGAAAACGTCCTGACCATGACGTATTTCGCATCCGCCATGAAGGGCAGCGTCGCCATCGACCGTTATCTGGACCTCCTGCAAAGCTCCGCCAATGGCGTTGCCTCTGCCCTGAGGCACTGACGCGTATTCTTCCTGAAGGCCTGCTGAGCCTTGCCTCCTCGCATCTACCTTGCGTATCCACTTCCAGTCAACGTTAGTGTTGACTGACTTGGATCGGCGCGATACGCTCCCTTCGACAATAGGGAAGGACAACTGATGCTGGCCCAGGAACGCAAGCTGCAGACACGTGGTGAGACCCGATCGATCCGTGGTCATGTCGTGCATGGCGACAAGCTCGGTCGGACGATTGGATTCCCGACCGCGAACATGCACGTGCGTGAACATGACAAGCCGGCCTACGGAATTTACGCCTCACGCGTTACGCTTGCCGACGGCCGCATCCTTCATGCCGCCACGAACTTTGGAATCCGTCCGACATTTTCACCGCCGAAAGAATTGCTGGAAACGCACATCTTCGACTTCGCCGAAGATATCTACAGCCAGGAAATCGAAGTCGAACTGGTTCACTTTCTCCGTCCTGAGGAGAAGTTCGACGATCTGCCGGCCCTCATCTCTCAAATGAACAGAGACTGCGATGCCGCCCGGACGATCTTGCTCAGAGAGCGCGTCGACTGATCGCACTTTCGCGTCTGCGGGATGACGCGCTGGCGCGGTCAATCCGTCGCAGGGTTTTCCTCCAAGGACCGATTTTCCGTCGCTCCCGGGAAAGCCGACGCACCGGTGTCCGGTTTGTCGAATGCATCCACGGCCTCGTGGATATTGCGCATGAACGCCTTGAGGCGAAGCAGACCGAAAAAATCGAGCATGAGCGGCAGCGCGCCTTGCAGCATCGTTGCCGCGTTCTCTTCGTTGATCCGACCTGCGCTCCCCTTGAGGAACACTTCCGCTTCGCGCGCCGCAACCTCTTCCGCGGCCTGAAGATAGAAGGCGATGTTCTCCGGCGGAAACCCGGCTTCTTCCACGAAGCCGAGTTCGCGAATTTGCGCCCAGATCTCGACGAGCCTCGCGTCCGTCAAACTCAGGCGCGGCTCGTCTTCACCATCGACCAGGTCGACCATCCCCATACGATCGAATGCTTCGGCATCGCTGGGCGCCATCGAATTGCGATGCGAAATCGCGGACAAAGGCACAAGCCGGGTGCCATCCAGGCCAAAGCGGATCGCGAGCAGTTCCTCCAGATGCTGGTAAGTGACCGCACCCGCCCCGCCATCGACGCTGCGGCCGTCGAGCAACTCCTTGATCTGATCGAGAGTGAGCCGACTGCCTTTCTGGAGTTCTCGAACCACCGTGATCGCTCGAACGTGCGATTCGTCATATTCCGCCTGATTACGAGCAAGCCGGTTCGGCTCCGGTAACAACCCCTTGCGCAGCAGGATGCGAATGACCTCACGGTCCACCCCTGTCTTCTCTTCGAGTTCCCGCATTCGCATGGCGACGCAATAATCCCATCCATCGGGTTCCGACAACCCGATCACGGAGCCGAGCAAAAAGTTTCATGTCGATCTTTGCTCCCTCTTGCCGGAAATTCAAGACACGTGTATCTGACACGCATAACGCGTGGTCTTAACACGCATGGATCATGATCCATATGACGACAGGAGAGAGAAGCTTGGCCACCAACCTCGAAGAATCGCTGCGCACCAAAGCTGCGCGCCCGGATAACGTCCCGGCTGACCGCGTGTACGACATCGACATGTACGCGTTGGACGGCATCGAGGAGGGCTATCACGAGGCTTGGAAAAAAGTGCAGCGCCCTGGCATGCCCGATCTCATCTGGACCCCTTTCACGGGCGGCCACTGGATCGCCACCAATGGTGAGACGGTCAAGGAGGTCTATAGCGATCCATCCCGCTTTTCGAGCGAGGTCATCTTCCTTCCGAAGGAGGCGGGAGAGAAGTACCAGATGGTCCCCACCCGCATGGACCCTCCCGAGCATACGCCCTACCGCAAGACCCTGGACAAAAGCCTCAACCTCGGCCGGATCCGCAAGGTCGAAGCGAAAGTCCGCGAAGTCGCAGCCGAGCTGATCGACAAGTTCGCCGCAAAGGGCGAATGCGATTTCGCAGCCGAATACGCCGGCATCTTCCCCGTGCACGTGTTCATGGCGCTGGCCGACCTGCCGCTGGAGGACGTACCGCTCCTGAGCGTATTCGCCCGCCAGATGACGCGGCCCGAAGGTAACACGCCGGAGGAAATGGCCGCTGACCTCGAAGCCGGCAACGATGGCTTTTATGCCTACGTCGATCCCATCATCCGCGCCCGCACCGGCGGAAGCGGCGAGGACCTGATCACCCAGATGGTCAACACCGAGATCAACGGGAAGCCGATTGATCACGACAAGGCGCAGGGTCTCATTTCGCTGCTGCTATTGGGGGGGCTCGACACGGTCGTGAACTTCCTGAGCTTCTTCATGATCCATCTTTCCAAGCACCCGGAAGTCGTCGCGGAACTGCGCAGCGATCCGCTGGTCCTCATGCGCGGTGTCGAGGAGATGTTCCGGCGTTTCCCGGTCGTGTCCGAGGCGCGCATGGTCGCCAAGGACCTCGAGTATGATGGCGTCACGCTGAAGCGCGGTGACATGATCCTGTTGCCGACCGCACTGCATGGCCTGGACGAGACGCTGAACCCGGAACCGTGGAAGCTGGATCTGGGTCGTCGCGGCATTTCGCACAGCACGTTCGGCGGTGGACCTCACAGGTGCGCAGGCATGCACCTTGCCCGCATGGAAGTTATCGTAACCCTGGAAGAATGGCTGAAGCGCATACCGGAATTCAGTCTCAAGCCGGGCGCTAACCCGACGTATCACTCGGGCATCGTCGCCGCCGTCGAGAACGTGCCACTGGTCTGGGACGCAAAAGGCTGACGTCCATCTGCCACATTTTCCGTAATGCAAACTCACGAGGCAGATTCTTGACAAAAATTACCGTAATCTCGCGCGAAGGTGATCGCTCCGAGATAGAAGCGACAACGGGCGTCAGCGTCATGGAAGCGCTGAGGGATTCCGGGATCGATGAATTGCTGGCGCTGTGCGGCGGCTGTTGCTCATGCGCGACGTGCCATGTACGCGTCGATCCCGCTTTCTACGGCAAGCTTCCGGCGATGACGGATGATGAAAACGACCTGCTCGACAGTTCTGACCATCGCACGCCGCACTCCCGCCTTTCCTGCCAGATCGTCGTGACCGACGCTCTCGAAGGGCTCGAAGTCGAGATTGCGCCGGAAGACTGAGCAAGAGCGGAACAAGACGAGAGGAACGAAGAATGCTGGGACGCGCATCGGTACTGGTCAAGCCCAACCAGTTGGAAACCTGGGACGTTGAAGTTGCCGATCCCGAGCCCGGCGGCGCACTCGTCTCGATCGTGCTGGGCGGTGTCTGCGGCAGCGACGTGCACCTGTTGACCGGCGAAGCCGGCGAAATGCCGTTCCCCATCATCCTTGGCCACGAAGGCATCGGACGCATCGAGAAGCTTGGTGCCGGCGTTGCCACGGATTATGCGGGTGAGGAAGTGAAGGCGGGCGACCTCGTCTACTGGTCGCCGATCGCCCTGTGCCATCGCTGTTATTCGTGCAATGTCCTCGACGAAACGCCTTGCGACAACACGCAGTTCTTCGAGGACGCCTCGAAGCCGAACTGGGGCAGCTACGCCGATTTCGCATGGCTGCCGAACGGGATGCCCTTCTACCGACTTCCCGAAAAGGCGCAGCCCGAAGCGGTGGCCGCGCTCGGCTGCGCCTTGCCCACGGCGCTGCGCGGCTTCGATCGCTGCGGGCCGGTACGCCTTGGCGAGACCGTGGTGGTCCAAGGGGCCGGCCCGGTCGGCCTGTCGGCAGTCCTCATCGCGGCACAGGCGGGCGCACGCGACATCGTCGTGGTCGACGGTTCGCCTGGCCGCCTCGACGCGGCCCGCTCGCTCGGCGCCACGCTGACCATCGGCCTGGACGTGGCGGCCGACGAACGCCGCCGGATGATCTACGACCGGGTGGGGCGCAACGGACCGAACGTCGTCGTCGAGGCGGCCGGCGTGCTGCCAGCGTTCCCGGAAGGCGTCGATCTTGCCGGCAATCACGGACGCTACATCGTGCTCGGCCTGTGGGGCGCGATCGGAACGCAGCCGATCAGCCCGCGCGACCTGACGATCAAGAACATCAACATCGGCGGCGCCACTTTCCCCAAGCCCAAGCACTATTATCAGGCGTTGCATCTGGCCGTCGCGCTGCAGGACCGCATTCCGCTTGGTGCGCTTGTCAGCCACCGCTTCGGCGTCGGCCAGGCCGCCGAGGCGCTGACCCTTACCAAGAACGGCGGTGCCATCAAGGCGGTCATCGATCCGACGATTTCCTGACCGCTTCCAACCATTCGAGAAAAAGGCCCGCTACTTCGGTAGCGGGCCTTTTTTTTCGGGTTTAGCGTGCGTCTTCAGACTTTGAGCGGCAGGTCATTTTCCGAGACCGTGTCGCCAACGAGCGCCACCCGGTCGATGACCGAGAGCCCGAAACCTTCCAGCGCCGCGAGCTTGCCCTCGCTGGAAGACAGCAGGATCATCTGTTGAACGCCCAGGTCGCGCAGGATTTGCGCACCGATGCCATAGTCACGATATCCGTGTGTATCGGCATAGACCTTGCGGTTGCCTTTCACCCTTTCCGAGATGGAGGACGGGTTTGGATCGCGCACGAATACCGCTACTGCGGGACCGTCGTGCCCCGCCAGCATTCGAAGCGCGGCCGGAATGTAGTCGCGGTGCGCGGCACGCCAACCCAGAACGTCGGCGGTGAGATCCAGTTGATGCACGCGGACGAGCGTTGGCACACCGTCACGCGGCTGGCCTCGTACCAGTGCGACATGCTCGCTCCCATCGAGGGTATTGCGGTAAACGACAATACGGAAATCGCCATGCCAGCTCTCGAAGGGTGCCTCGACCAGACGCTCGACCAACTTCTCCGAGCGGCGGCGGTACTGGATCAGGTCGGCGATCGTCCCGATTTTCATGCCGTGCTGCTTCGCGAATTCGATGAGGTCGGGAAGGCGGGCCATGGAGCCATCGGGGTTCATGACCTCGCAGATTACGCCGGCAGGCAGCAGGCCTGCCAGTCGTGCAATATCCACCGCAGCTTCGGTATGACCCGCTCGCACCAGGACGCCGCCCTCCCGGGCGACCAGGGGAAAGACGTGACCGGGCGTGACGATATCGTCCTTCGTCTTGGTGGTGTCGATTGCCACCGCTATCGTGCGAGCGCGATCGTAGGCTGAAATCCCTGTCGTCACCCCTTCCCGCGCCTCGATCGAAACCGTGAAGGCGGTGCCATGGCCGGATTCGTTCTTTTCGGACATGAACTCGAGTTCGAGGGTGCTTGCCCGATCCGCCGTGAGCGCGAGACAGATGAGGCCCCGCGCATGAATAGCCATGAAATTGATCGCCGAGGGCGTCGCGAACTGGGCCGGGATGATGACATCGCCCTCGTTTTCACGGTCCGGCGCATCGACCAGAATGTAGGGATGCCCGTTGCGGGCTTCGTCGATGATTTCTTCTATGGGGGAAATGTCAGTCATGACCCGGTATCCTTCAACCCTTGAGCTATATGCGGGGGTGGTGTTTCCACCCTCACGCCGTTTGTGAAATCGCGGACGTAGTCGAGCGAACCTGTACCATCGCGCAGCCGGTCATCGGAATAGGACCAGCACATCCCGGACATGCCGGATGCGCTCGCGAGGGGCGTGGGCGGTGCTCGATCCACTATGTGCTGCCTGCCGCGGGCCACGAAAAGGCCGCGTTGAAGCATTGTCGCCGCAAGGAGCGCGTCGCCGGAAAACATGCCGCCGGCCCAACGCATAAAGCCCGACATCAACGGATTGTCCGCCAGCTGCGCCGGGGCAAGCACACGGAAATCTGCGATCTGCCAGCGGTGAATTATCACCTGGTCGCGCTCGATCGAAATCCAGACTGGCTGATCGACCTGATCAGGAACTTCGATGTCCCACTCCGCCGAACGGTCGACATGAGCCATCGACCAGAGCACGAGATCGACGAGGTGCGTGCAATTCGACT
>Ga0308159_1003871_pt1 | contig 14399 bp, 10 predicted proteins | sample PhyCR1_FD_201040 | JGI IMG/M metagenome (GOLD analysis project Ga0308159, IMG submission 201040) | Phyllosphere microbial communities from UC Gill Tract Community Farm, Albany, California, United States - DLSLC.R1 | ecosystem: Host-associated > Plants > Phyllosphere > Unclassified | place: USA... | reverse complement strand
GGCATCGATGCGGAAGACGCGGCCATGGGGGATATCCGTGACATGCAGCCGCCCGCGCGCGTCGTAGCACGGGCCTTCGATGAAGCTCTCCACCGCCTGGCCGCGCTTGTTGGCGCGCGACCATTCGCTGACCACCGGCCGCCGCAGCGCCGGCGGCATCTCTGCGAACACCGTGCAGTCGGTGATGACCGGCGGCGGAAACAGGCCCATCACTGCACGGAAACCCCGGCTTCGCGCAGCACTCCTTCCCAGCGCGCTACTTCCGCCGCCACATAATCCCGCGCCTCGGCCGGATTGTTGCCGACGATGCGGTCGACGCCGAGCGTGGCGAGTTGCCGGCGCACCGCATCCTCCGCCAGCACCGCCGCCGTGGCGGATTGGAGGGTGGCGATGACGGCGGGCGGCGTGCGCGCCGGGGCCATCATCACCTGCCAGACGCTGAAGGTCGCGTCCGGCAGCCCGGCCTCGGCCACGGTGGGCACATCGGGCGCGACCGGGCTGCGGTTCGGGGCGGAGACCACCAGCGCCCGCGCCTGCCCGCCCTGCGCGCTGGCGAAGGCCGTGATGCCGGCATCGTAGAGCATGTCGATGCGCCCGGCGGCGATGTCCAGCACGGCGGGGGCGCTACCGCGATAGGCCACTTCCTCCATCTTCACGCCCGCGGCGCGGAGGAACAGCAGGCTGACCAGCTGCAACGCGCCGCCATTGCCAGCACTGGCATAGCGCAGCCGCCCCGGCTCCCGCTTCGCCCGCGCCACCAGGTCCGCGACGCTGCGGTCCGGCGAATTGGGCGGCACCAGCAGCACCATCGGGCTTTCCGCCACCACCGTCACCGGCACCAGGTCCGCCACCGGGTCGTAATCCAGGTTGTTGTAGAGCACCCGGTTCACCGCGTGGCTGGTATTGGTGAACAGCAGCGTGGCGCCATCCGCTTCCGCATGCGCCACGGCAGAGGCGGCGATGTTGCCGCCCGCGCCGGTGCGGTTCTCCACCACCACGCGCTGCGGCAGGCGCCGGCTGAGCCCATCGGCCAGCAACCGCGCCACCAGATCCGTCGGCCCGCCGGCGGAGGCGATCACCACCAGCTTGATCGGCTTGTTCGGCAGATCCGCCGCCCGCGCCGAGGCGGGCACGGCCAACGCGGCCAGGCCCGCCAACATCCACATTCTTCGCCGCCAGGGTGCCTTCGCCTTGCACGCAGTCATGTCCGTTCTCCTCCTCCCGCCGCGCCCTCTGCCGGGGTCGCTGGCTTTGTCCTCTGCCCAGGCCGGTTATCCGGCTGCCGCCACGGCCTCGGCGGGCTGGCAGGCGGCGCTGCCGCGCGCGCGGCCGGTGCCTTCCGGCGCCTCGCCACGCCGGGCGTAGCGAAACCCCTTCTCCGTGCCGACATCCGGCAGGTAGCCATACAGCGCCTCACCCGGTAGGCCCTCCGCCAGCACGCGCCGTGCCTCGGCCAGCAGGTCCAGGTCGATGCCGGTGTCGAGGCCCATGGCCTCCAGCATCCAGACCAGATCCTCGGTGACGATGTTGCCGGTGGCCCCCGGGGAGTAAGGGCACCCGCCGATGCCACCTTGCGAGGAGTCGAAGGTCGTCACCCCCGCCTCCAGCGCCGCGACGACATTGGCCAGGCCCTGGCCGCGCGTATTGTGCAGGTGCGCGCCGCCCGCGCGCTTCCCCAGCTCGGCGCGCAGGCGGGTGAACATGCGCTTCACCTGCGCCGGGTTGGCATAGCCCACCCCGTCCGAGAGGCCGATGCTGTCGGCCCCCGCCCGCGCCAACCGCTCCGCCATGGTGAAGACCCAGTCCTCCTCCACCACGCCCTGGATAGTACAGCCGAAGGCGGTGGAAATACCGATCTCGATCTCCGGCCGCTGTGCGCCGGGCAGGCTGTCGCGCCACGCACAGACCTGCGCCACTTCCTCGATCGCCTCGTCGCAGCTCATGCGGATATTGGCGAGGCTGTGCAGGTGGGAAGCCGAGACCGGCATGGTGATCTTGCGCGTCCCGGCCTCCACCGCGCGCATCACCCCCTTCATGTTGGGGGCCAGCGCCAGGACGGTCAGGCCAGGGATCTGGATGGCATCCCGCACCACCTCCGCCGCATCGGCCATCTGCGGCAGTAGCTTGGGGTGGACGAAGGAGCCGACCTCGATTTCCCGCAGGCCGGCGGCGGCCAGGGCACGTACCCAGCGCTGCTTGGCGGCGGTGGGCATGGTGCGGCTGATGCTTTGCAGCCCGTCACGCGGGCCGACTTCGCTGACCAGGACATCCATCGGCCTTATTCCTTCCTACTCCCATCAGTTTTATCTGATAGAATGCTATTTCTAATGATAGAATAAGCGTCGCCGCGCCATGTCAATCGGAAAGGTGCCCGAGGAGGTTCCGCCATGCCCCGCTATCAGACCCGCCAGCTTCCTCAGCCCGCCGCCGAAGGGGGTGTCGCGGCCGTTGACCGCTCGTTGATGCTGCTGAAGGCCTTCCATCAGGGCGACGGCGTGCTGACCCTTGCGGAACTGGCGGCCAGGACCAGCCTGGTCAAAAGCACGGCGCTTCGGTTGCTTGCGTCGTTGGTGCATGCCGGGCTCCTGCAGAAGCGTGGCCAGGGTTACGCCTTGGGCAACGAGGTCAGCCGCCTCCACGCCGTCCACGCCGCGTCGTTCAATCTGGGGGAGGCCGTGATGCCCATCCTCAGGCGCCTGAGCGAAGAAACGCAGGAAAGCGCCGCCCTGCATGTGCGCCAGGGCGAGCAGCGGCTGTGCCTCTACCGGGTCGATTCGCCCCAGCCCTTGCGGGACCACGGCCGCGTCGGCGACCTGTTCCCGCTGGACCGCGGTTCAGGCGGGCGCGTGCTGATGGCCTTCAGTGGCGCCGAGGGCGAGGTCTACGACCGCATCCGCCGGGACAAATCCGTCATGATCAGCGCCGACCGGGTGCCGGACCTGGCGGGCGCCTCCGCCCCGGTCTTCGACGCCGCCGGGCAGCTCGTAGGCGCTCTGACGCTCATCATGCCGATGACCCGCCGCCACCCTTCGCACCAGGCGGCGGTCCGGACCGCTGCAATGGACCTTACGATGCGTCTTGGCGGCATGCCTCATTTGTTCAGCTAGCCGTCGCCGCTCCGCAGCGGGCCACGCGCCTCTTCCCTGCGTAGCGAGGGGGCGCACGCCGACGAACTCGGAAGCGGATCGGCAGTCACCCCCATCCCCGCAACCGATGGCTGACAGCAATAAGCATCTATAGAACGTTATATCAGATATATTACTATCGACGAAGGCTGTTGGCATGCCTGTGCTGGCGGGAGACCGCAGCCATCTGAGGCAGCGCCTCAGGCCGGCAGGAAGTCCGGCACCGAGAGATAGCGTTCGCCCGTGTCGTAGTTGAAGCCCAGCACGCGGGCGCCGGCGGGCAGTTCCGGCAGCTTCGCCGCGATGGCCGCCAGGGTGGCGCCGGAGGAGATGCCGACCAGCAGCCCCTCCTCACGCGCGGAACGGCGGGCATAGTCCTTGGCCGCGTCGCCGCCGACCTGGATGACGCCATCCAGCACCGAGACATCCAGATTGGCCGGGACGAAGCCTGCGCCGATGCCCTGGATCGGGTGCGGCGCCGGCGAGCCGCCGGAGAGGACCGGGGAAAGCGCAGGCTCCACCGCGAAGACCTGCAATCCCGGCCAGGCCTGCTTCAGCACCCGCGCGCAGCCGGTGATATGCCCGCCGGTGCCGACGCCGGTGACCAGCACGTCCAGCCCCTCGGGGAAATCCGCCAGAATCTCCCGCGCCGTGGTCCGCACGTGGATGTCGATATTCGCCGGGTTCTCGAATTGCTGCGGAATCCAGGAACCGGGCGTCTGCGCCTGCAACTCCCTGGCCCGCTCGATCGCGCCCTTCATGCCGCGCTCCCGCGGCGTCAGATCGAAGCGCGCGCCATAGGCCTGCATCAGCCGGCGCCGCTCGACCGACATCGATTCCGGCATCACCAGCAGCAGGTCATAGCCCTTCACCGCCGCGACCATGGCCAGCCCCACCCCGGTATTGCCGGAGGTCGGCTCGATGATCAGCGCGCCGGGGGTCAGCGCACCGCTGGCTTCCGCCGCCTCGATCATCGCCAGGGCGATGCGGTCCTTGATGGAGCCGCCGGGGTTGGAGCGCTCCGACTTGATCCAGACCTCGGCTTCTGGGAACAGCCGCCCCAGGCGGATATGCGGTGTCTGCCCAATGGTCTGAAGGACGCTATCGGCTTTCATGGCGAACCCTTTCCACGGTCGTCCCACAGGTATGGCGTCGGCAGCGCGCGGAACCAAGCCCCTGGCTATGCGGCCCACCGGCCCAAAGGATGGATCAGCCGGTCACCGGGTATCTGTGCTTCTCGCCCGGAGTGCCATGGGCGTGGGGGTGGAGAGCTGCGCCCGGGTGTGGCAACTCTGCGCTCGGGCGCTTCGCGAACGGCGCCAGCCAGCCGCGCTGGCCGGCACCTTAACCGCGATGCGCGCCCATCCCTGCCTCACGCTGCATCGTTCAGCAGCGAGGGAGCCAGCCCTCGACTTCGAAGTGCCCACCTCCTGCCGGGTCGCCGGTCAGGCCAGATGGACAGGTTGGGAAACCCGGCGCCTGACGCGAGCTGCCCCAACCTTGCCCGGGCTCATCAATCGACGCGAATGCCGGCGCGCTGAACCAGGGCGCCATAGCGTGCCGCCTCCCGCCGCACGAGATCGGTCGCATCCGCCGCATTTCCGCCGCCGGGCATGAAGCCGGCTTCTTCCAGGCGGGACCTGATCGTGGGCTCCTGCAGCGCCTTGTTAATGGCCTGCACGCAGCGTTGGGTCACCTGCGGCGGCATACCGGCCGGGCCGAGCAGCATGTACCAGACGGTAATCTCAAATCCGGGAAAGCCGCTCTCCGCCACGGTTGGAACATCCGGCAGAGCAGCCACACGCTGGGCCGTGGTTACGGCCAAGGCGCGCGTGCCGCCGCTGCGCAGATGCGGCAGGTGCGTCGGCAGGGTGTCGATGGCCAGGTCCAGCGTTCCGGCTATCAGGTCGTTCAGCACAGGGCCGGTGCCGCGGTAGGGCACATGCGTCATCTGGATGCCCGCGGCCTGGCACAGCATCTCGGCAGCCAGGTGCTGCTGCGTTGCGATGCCCGAAGAAGCGTAGTTCAGCTTGCCCGGATTCTGCCGGGCAAACTCGATCAGGCCCTTCAGATCCCGGTAGGGCGCGTTTGCTGGCACGACCGCCACCAGCGGCACGGTGCCAGCAAGGGCGATCGGCGTGAAATCGTTATCCTGGTCGTAGGGCGGGCTCCGCATGAGAGGCGCCACGACGGCTTGCGTCGAGACCGTGCCCATCAGCAACGTATAGCCATCGGGCCGGGAGCGAGCGACCGCCGCGGCGGCCAAGGTTCCGCTCGCGCCGGCCCGGTTTTCAATCGCGACAGCCTGGCCGAACTCGGCCTGCAGGGAGGGCGCCAGCAGCCGGGCGATGATGTCCGTGCCCCCGCCTGGCGCGAAGCCAACCAGAACGGTCACGCTGCGCACGGGATACCTCTCCTGCGCACGCAGGCCAGCCGGGAACAAGCCGCCGGCGCCGGCCAGGACTGTGAAGGCAGTGCGACGTGTGATCATGCGAAATTTCCTCCCGGACCTGTTCGGTCGATTCTTCTTGGGAAGGAAAGAATGCGGAGCTTTGGTCCTGAGGGCCAGTGGCTTTCCCGCTTGGCGCCGCCGTGGAAATTGAAATACGAACGTCCGAGGGCGGTTCACGCGCTCCGCCGCCAATCTCCACGGTGCGGCCAGGGTTGGTCCGGACGGACGGCACCGCCTCCCGGCGGCCAGCCGCGCCATTCAAGGCTGGCACGGCTGGCGTCGCGTGGTGCGTCGATCCGTCTGCCGACACGCCGCATCACGCGGCTTCGGTGCCGTCAGTTCAGGTGGCGGGGCGAAGCCTTTGCGTAGCCGTTGCCGCCTGCCCGATCGCAGCCCAGTCGTAGCGCATCGGCACCATGCGGCAGGCGGCCCAGTCATTGGCCTGGTCGGTATAGTGCGGGCTGCCGGGCTGGCCGGATGCGCCATGGAACACGGCCCACTGGCAATTCTCCCAGCCCCCGACGTCGAAGACGTAGCGGCACAGTGCGCCGTAGGTCGCGGCCGGGCCGGCGGTGGGGACCAGGCCGATCGCCATCACCGTGTCGCCATCGCCGCCCAATGGCATGGCGGGCGGGTCCAGCAGCGGCGCCGCCTGCGGGAACAGGGCGGAGAGCGGGTGCTGGAAGGCGGGGCGGTGCATCTCGCCCCAGGCGGTCCCGGGGGCGGTGGCGGTTTCATCCAGCGCCGTCCGCAGCACGTCGTCCCAGCTCCAGCCATCCAGCATGGCGGCGTCGTCGTTCCGCAGCAGGGTCGGCAGCACCCACCACAAATTCCCGACCGCCGAGATGCCGGGCGGCACCGCCGCCCAGGCATGCGCGGTCAGGCCTAGCAGGCCGGAGCGGCGGGCCAGGATCGTGGTCATCGCCCGGCGCAGCGTGTTGTAGCGCCCGGCGCCGACGGAGGTCGCTTCCATCCTGCCATCCCAGGCCAGCAGCTCCTCGCGCAGCGAGGCCGCACGCGGGTCGGCCGGGGTGGCCAGCGCGCGCAGCCGGGCCTGGAACAGCGCGGCGTTGGGCGACAGCGCGTCGGCATGGATGGCGGCGGCGTCCTCCACCCCGAAGCGTGGCAGGGCCTCCAGCAACTTGGCGATGCGGGCTGCGCGGTAGGGCGGGTGGCAATCGGTGCAGAGATACGGCTCGGCATCCGCGACGATGCGGTTATTGGCGGTGACGATGGTGCCGCCGGCGGGGTCTATCACTTCCGGCATGGCCTCGTGCGGGATGTAGCCGTCCCACTCGCCCTCGCCGGTCCAGCCCGGCACGGCGAACCAGCCATTGGCGCGGGGGCGGCGCGGGACCATAGCGCGGACGCGGTGGCCGATGCGGCCTTCCACATCGCCGGCAACCAGGTTGTGGTCGATCAGCCCCCAGCCCCGCGTCGCCTCGAACAGCTCCGGCACGCTGTTGGCGCGCAGCATGCGGGGCAGGCAGTCGAAGGAGAGGTCCGTGTCGGCGAACTGGACGGAGCGCAGCACCAGCGCGGCGCCGGAAGCCGGGTCCCCGGCCACGACCGGGCCGTGGCGGGTTTCCTGGATCGTGACCACGCGGTCGGCCTCGCCACGCACATGGATGGTCTCGGTGCGGCTGCGCACGGGCTCGCGCCCGTCGCGGAACAGGCAGGCGCCATTCTCGAAGCGTTCCAGGAACAGGTCGTGGATATCGACGAAAGCATGGGTCACGCAGCAGGCGACGCGGGCATTGTGCATGAAATGTGGGAATGCGGGCACGCCAGGCACGGTCAGGCCGACCGCGTCCCACTCATCGCAGGCCAGGTGGTGCTGGGTGTACATGCCGGGCATCTCGAACACCCTGTGCGGATCGCCGGCCAGGATCGGTCGCCCGGTGGCGCTGCGGCCGGGGCCTACCGCCCAGTTGTTGCTGCCGCCGCCGGTCTCGTCCGAACCCATGGCGCCAAGCAGCGCCTCGATCGCCGGGCGGAGCGCGGCGAGGTCCGCCGCCATGCGGGCGCCGGTGGCGCCGGGCGGGATGCAGAGCAGCTCGTTCTCGCCATCGTCGTAGCGCAGCTTGGCCGCGTTCTCCGCGCCCACCAATGGCAGCGCCAGGATGCGCGCCAGCTTGAACCAGACGGAGCCCATCAGCAGGCCCAGGCGGCGCATGACGGCAATGGGGTGCCAGCCCTCCCACGGCTCCGGCGTGGCGCCGAGCAGCGCGTACTCGACCGGAAGCGGCGGGTCGGTGCCGAGGAAGGCATTCACGCCCTCCGTGTAGCGGTCAAGCATCATGCGCGCCTCGTCGCCCAGGGCGGCGTAGTCGCGGCGGCAGGCGGCCTCCATGCCCAAACGGCGGCACAGCGCGTCGCTGCCGGCGGCCTCCGCGCCGAGCCATTCGGCCGCCCGGCCCAGGGCGCGGCGGCGAGTCAGCTCCATCTGAAAGAGCCTGTCCTGCGCATGCACGAAGCCGAGCGCGAAATGCGCGTCCGCCGCCGTTCCGGCCTTGATGTGCGGAATGCCCCATTCGTCCCGCTGCACGGTCACGTCGCCCCGCAGGCCAGGAAGCGCCTGGGCGCCGCGCGTATCGGACAGCGCGGCGCGCAGCGTGGTATCGTCGATCATCAGGCGTTCCCCAGCCGCACGCCCCAGAAGATGGGGTAGGAAGATTGCACCAGCCCCTGCAGCCGTGTGCGGTAGCCGGCTGGGCGAGAGAACTGGCCCCACATCACCGAAGGCGTGGTGCGGTAGGCATCTTCCTGGATGGCGGCGGCGATGCGCGCGCGGGCGGCGTCATCCGGCGCGGCGGCGAACTGGGTCAGCAGGGCGGACATCGGCTCGCTGCAGCTCCAGCCTGGATAGTCGCCGCAATTGTTGGAAATGTAGAAATGGGTGAGCGGGGAGGCCATGTCGACGCCGTTGGAATAGACCGGGAAGATGCTCCAGCCTTCCTTCCGGCCCCGGCGCTGCAGCACCGTGCCCCAGTCCATCACCTGTTCGTCCACGGTGAAGCCGGCTTCCCGCATGCGCTGCGCCAACATGCTGCCCGCCGCCTGCGAGATCGAGGCCGAGACCTGGAGCATCACGACCGGCTCGCCCTTGTAGCCGGTGCGGGCCAGGGCGGCCTTGCCGGCGGCCGGGTCGAATCTGGCGTTCGCGGCGCCGGCATCGCTGGCCAGCGGGGCGTCGCACATGAAGAAGGCGGCGCAATGGTCCATCCGCAGTTCCGGCGCGATGCCGGCGGCCTGCAGCATCTCCTTCTGGTCCACCAGTTGCCACAGCACGGCACGCACCGCCGGATCGGCGAAGGGGCCGCTCGCGGCATTCACGCGGAAATTGCCCTGGAACATGTCCAGGCCCTTCAGCGTCATTACCTGCACGCCCTGCGAGCGCGCCAGCATCGGCACCAGGTCGAAGGGCAGGTACTGCATGTAGTCGATCTCGCCGGCGACCAGGGCGCTGGCGCCGGTGCCGTCGTCGCCGATGGTCCGCAGCACGACCTCCGGCACCTGCACGGCCTTGCCGCCGGAAAGGAAGTCGGCCGGTTCCGGCCGGGGCACGTAGCGGTCGAACCGCGCCAGTACCATGCTGTCGCCAACCCGCCAGCGGTCGGCGGCGAAGCGGAACGGGCCTGAGCCGATGACCTCCTTGATCCGCCCCTCGCCCGCAGCGGCGGCCACGCGCGCCGGCATGATGGCCGGCAGCGGCGCGTTGGGCTTGCCCAGCACGTTGAGCATCAGCGGGAAAGGCTTGGTCAGCGTGATGGTGAACACGCGCTCGCCCTGCGCCGCCATGGTGGCGCCGGCGGCCAGCAGCATGCGGCCCAGCGCGTCCCGTGGCGCCCACCGGGCCAGGGAGGCGATGCAATCCGCCGCCGTGACCGGCGTATCGTCATGGAAGCGCATGCCAGGGCGCAGGGTGAACTGCCAGCGCAGCTGGTCGGCAGAGACCTCCTGCGTCTCGACCATCTGCGGATGTATCTGCCCCTTGGCATCGCTGCCGTAGAGCATGTCGAACACATGGTAGGCGAAAGTGCGCGTGATGGCGGCGGTGGTCACGTGCGGGTCGAGGATGACGACCTCGGATTCCAGCATGACGGTGAATGGCTTCTGCTGGGCCGCCGCCGGGCGGGGCAGAAATGCCGCTGGGAGCGCGAGGGCGGTCATGCCAGCCAGGACGCCCCGCCTCGATGCCGTGATGGTGCTCATAATGCCCCTCCGGTCTTGCGGCGCCCTGCTTGATCGCGGCCCGCGGTTGATACACGATATATCCGATATCAGGCAGGGCAAGACATTTCCGCGCCCTCGGTCCGCAGGAGGCTCCTCACGATGTCCGACGACGACCTTTCGTTCATGCCCGCCACCCAGGCGGCCGCCCTGATCCGCAGCGGCGCGCTCTCGCCCGTCGAGCTGACGCAGGCGGTGCTGGCGGCGGCCAGGCGGGTGCAGCCACGGCTCAACCCCTTCGTCGTGCTGCTGGAGGAACAGGCGCTGGCCGATGCACGTGCGGCAGAGGCGGCGGTGCGGGAAGGCGCGGCGCTCGGCCCGCTGCACGGCGTGCCGGTCAGCATCAAGGACCAGGTGGATGTGCGCGGCGTGCGCACCACCAACGGTTCCGCCATCTTCGCCGCCAAGGCCGAGGCCACGGCGGATGACGTCACCGTCGCCCGGCTGCGCGCGGCCGGCGCTGTCATCTTCGCCAAGACCACGCTGCCGGAATTCGGGCATAAGGCGCTGACGGACGGGCCCGCCTTCGGCACCACGCGCAATCCGTGGGACCCATCGCGCACCGCCGGCGGGTCCAGCGGCGGGGCGGCGGTGGCGCTGGCCACCGGCGTCGGGCCGATCGCACTGGGGATGGACGGCGCCGGCTCCATCCGCATCCCGGCCGCCTGTTGCGGCGTGGTGGGACTGAAGCCGACGCTGGGCTCCATCCCCTGGCAGCAGGGCGCGGACGCCTTCGGCAACTACACCTATGCTGGTCCAATGGCGCGCAGCGTCTCGGACCTCGCCGCCATGCGGGCGGTGCTGACCGGGCCCGATGCCTCCGATCCTTGGAGCCTGGGCGCCGCGGACCTGCCGCTCTCGCCCGCTCTGGCGGGGCGGGACCTGCACGGGCTGCGGATCGGCGTGATCGAGCACGCCGCCAATGCGCGGCTGCAGCGGGAAATGGCGGCGAACCTCCATGCCTCCATCGCGGTGTTCGAGGCGCTGGGCGCCAGTGCCGATGCCGCCGGCGGCGACATTGACTGGATGGAGATGCCGGGCCGCGTGATGTACCAGGCCAACTTCGCGATTTCCCAGCGCCGGCACCTGGCCGAGTGGCGGGACCGGATGGACCCGACGCTGCTGGCCTTCATGGAGCGCGGCGACGGCTTCAGCCTGACCGAGTTCCGCGAGGGCCAATACGCCCGCACGCGGTTGTTCCACGCCGTGCAGCGTCTGTTCGAGCAGTTCGACGTACTGGTCACGCCGACGCTGAGCCGCACCGCCCTGCCGGCCGATTTCGACGCCGCGCATGATGAGGTGGAGGTCGAGGGCGAGCTGTGCGGCATCACGCGGCAGGGCTGGAGCAGCTACGTCTACCCGTTCAACCTCACCGGCCACCCGGCGCTGACGGTACCCAGCGGCTTCGACGATGCCGGGCTGCCGACCGGGGTGCAGCTTATCGGGCGCTGGGGGGCGGATCTGGACCTGCTGCGGCTGGGCGCGGTGCTGGAGGAGGCGCGGCCCTGGGCCGGGCGGCGTCCGCCCGAAGCGTGAGGAATGTGATGGTCTTTCCCCATTGGGACTGTTGCAGAAAGGTCGGGGAAGGAATTCCCCGAGCGCCTTCTTTTTTTCTTCCATCTACCGGTCGTGGCTGTGGCCGCCTCAATCTTTGGCGTTCCAGCATGGCCTTGCATGATGGCTGCCAAGGTGACGCCGCCGATCACCCGCGCCAATGTACGTGCAGAAAAGAAGAGGTCCGGGGGATTTTCCTTCCCTGGCCTTCCGGCGTCCACCCGCCCTCAGGCCACCGCCTGCAGCGGATCGGGGTCGGAACCATCGGTGAAGGGCGCCTCGCTGAGGCGGCCGGCATCGAGGTCCTGCAGCAGGCGCAGCAGGGCCGCGCCACCCTCGATCATGTCCGCCTGGATGGCGGCGCGCACCCCGGCGCCGTCCCGCGCCCGCAGCGCGTCCAGCACGTCCAGGTGCCGGTGGCGGCCGGGATAGCTGGGCGCCGCATGCGGGTAGAGGTAGGTCAGCAGCGGGCCGTTGCGCAGCCACAGGCCCTGGATCAGATGGAACAGCTCCGGCATCGCCGCGGCCTCGTACAGGCGGGCGTGGAAGTGCCAGTTGCTGCGCACCGCCTCGGCCGCGTTGCCGGTCTGCTCCGCCTTCAGCAGCCGGTCGTGCAGCTTGGCGAGTGCCGCGATGTCGCGCGCCGAGACCTGCGCGGCGGCACGGGCGGCGGCCAGCCCCTCCAGCTCCAGCCGGATCTGCCGCAGTTCCAGGTACTGGGTGGCGGACAGGCGCGGCACGGTCAGGGAACGGCTGGTCTGCAACGTCAGCGCGCGTTCGCGCACCAGTTGCATTACCGCCTCCCGCACCGGGGTTTCCGAGACGCCCATGGTTGCGGCGAGGTCGCGGATCTTGAGGCGCTGGTGCGGCCGCAGGCGGCCTTCCAGCAGTGCGGCGCGCAAGGTCTCGTAGACCCGGTCATTCAGGCTGGTGCGGGTCAGGATGGGCAGGGACACGGTCGGGGGCATGGCGGCGAGGATACTCCACCGCGGCACCGCAAAACTAGGCGTTGGCGCCGCGCGAATGCTTTCTATATGATATATCCTAATAGCCCAGCAGAGGAGGCGCGGAATGCCTGACAGCCACGTGGTCCCGCAGCCGAACAGCTTCGACCAGGCCCTGCGCGCGCGGGCCGAACGCGTGATTCCCGGCGGGCTCTGGGGTCACATGACGGCGCGCATCCTGCCTGAAGGCTACCCGCAATTCTTCGACCGCGCCGAGGGCTGCCACCTGGTGGATGCCGACGGCCGGCGCTTCGTCGACATGATGTGTTCCTGGGGCCCCATCGTGCTCGGCCACCACCACCCGGCGGTGGATGCAGCCGTGGCGGCGCAGGCGGCGCGGGGCGATTGCATGAATGGCCCCGCCCCCGTGCTGGTGGAGTTGGCGGAGCTGGTGGTCGCCACCATCCCGCATGCCGATTGGTGCCAGTTCGGCAAGAACGGCACGGACGCCACCACCACCTGCGTCACCGTCGCCCGAGCCGCCACCGGCCGGCGCAAGGTGCTGGTGGCGCGCGGCGCCTATCACGGCGCGGTGCCCTGGTGCTCGCCCAGCGTGGCCGGCGTGACGGCGGAGGACCGCGCGCACCTGCTGTTCTACGACTTCAACGACGTCGCCAGCCTGCATGCGGCGGCCGAGCAGGCGGGCGATGACCTCGCCGCCATCATGGCCTCCGCCTTCCGCCACGACATGGGGCAGCCGCAGGTCATGCCGACGCCGGACTTCGCCCGTGCCGTCCGCGCGCTGTGCGACGAGACGGGCGCGGCGCTGGTGCTGGACGACGTGCGCGCCGGCTTCCGCATCGATCTTGGCGGCTCCTGGGAACCGCTCGGGGTGCAGCCGGACCTGTCGGCCTGGAGCAAGGCCATCGCCAACGGCCACCCGCTCTCCGCCGTGACGGGGCGGGAGCGGTTCCGTGAGGCGGCGTCACGGGTGTTCTCCACCGGCTCCTTCTGGTGCGGCGCGGCGCCGATGGCGGCGGCGGTGGCGACGCTGACGGAGTTGCGGCGCGTCGATGGCCCGGCGCGGATGCGCGCGCTCGGCCAGCGCCTGCGGGACGGCATGGCGGAACGCGCGGCACGGCATGGGCTGCGGATCGACCAGAGCGGCCCCCCGCAGATGCCCACCATCCTGTTCGCCGACGACCCGGAGTGGAAGCGCGGCTTCGCTTTCTGCGCCGAGGCACTGCGCCACGGCGCCTACCTGCACCCCAAGCACAACATGTTCCTCTCCTGCGCCCATACCGAGGCGGATATCGACCGGGTGCTCGATGCCGCCGATGCGGGGTTCCGTCATGTCGCACGCTGAGATCACCGGGATCATGCCGGCCACCGCCGAGCTGCAACATTGGGTGGAGCGCTTCGGCGCGGCACTGGCGGCGGGGGATGCGCGCGGCACCGCCGCGCTGTTCGGCGCCGAGTGCTACTGGCGGGACCTGGTCGCCTTCACCTGGACGCTGCGCACCCTGGAAGGCCGCGATGCCATCGAGGCGATGGTGGCACGGCAGGCCGGGTTGGTGCGCCCTGGCGCCATCACGGTCGAAGGCGAGGCGAAGCAGGGCGCGGATGGCGGCATCGAAGGCTGGATCGGGTTCGAGACGGCATCGATGCGCGGCCGTGGCTATGTGCGGCTGCGGGACGGGCTGTGCTGGACCTTGCTGACCGCCGCGCGGTCCCTGAAAGGGTTCGAGGAGCGGGAGGGCCGCAGCCGCGAGCGCGGTGCGCCCTCATCCGACGAACGCGGGGCGCCGAGCTGGCTGGAACGGCGGCGGCAGGAGGCCGAGGCCCTGGGCCGGTCGGAGCAGCCGGAGGTGCTGATCGTCGGCGGCGGCCAGGGCGGTTTGGGGCTGGGCGCGCGGCTGAAGCGGCTGGGCGTGCCCACCCTGATCGTCGATACCCATGACCGTCCCGGCGACAACTGGCGCAAGCGCTACAAGTCGCTCTGCCTGCATGACCCGGTCTGGTACGACCACATGCCGTACCTGCCCTTCCCGGCGCACTGGCCGGTGTTCACGCCGAAGGACAAGCTGGGCG
>Ga0308159_1003870_pt1 | contig 14407 bp, 18 predicted proteins | sample PhyCR1_FD_201040 | JGI IMG/M metagenome (GOLD analysis project Ga0308159, IMG submission 201040) | Phyllosphere microbial communities from UC Gill Tract Community Farm, Albany, California, United States - DLSLC.R1 | ecosystem: Host-associated > Plants > Phyllosphere > Unclassified | place: USA... | reverse complement strand
GCCCAGGGGTCGTAGTCGGCGATCAGGGCTTCTTGCGCCGGGCGTGCGGCATCCGGAACGTGCTGCAGGTTCACGCGGACGCGGTACCAGAGCGAACTCGACCCGCGCATGCCGTCGACGAGGACGTCGGCGGGGTGGAGCCCAGCGGCCGCTTCGGGATGCCGCTGTTTCCAGATCTCGAGGGACTCCATCGCCTCGGGCTTCGTCTTCGTTCGCGCGACCTCGATGAGCGGCATGGTCGAGGTGCGGCGGCCGGAACCGTCGGAGCCGCGCGGCGGCTTCTCGGCGGGTCCGAGCTCTCTCGCGAGAACGAGGAGTCCATCGAGCGAACCCGCGGTGTCGTCGATCCCCGCGTGCGGATCGCCGATCGCGCGGAAGCGCTCGGGCACGGTGAGGACGGTGAACTCCTCGGGACGGCGGTCGCGCACCTCGTCCCAGGTGAGCGGCGTCGACACGCGGGCGTCGGGCAGCGCGCGGATCGAGTACGCCGAGGCGACCGTGGGGCGACCCCTCGCGCCTACTGAGCGCGCCTCCCGTTCTCCCGCCGTTCTCCTGGTCTGTCACGACCCAGAAAGTTGCCGCTTAGCGCGGGCTCCCAAGCCCCCGGCGGCAACCGATCGCCGGGTCACCCAGGGCCGAAGCTCACCCAGGACGAGAGTCCGACCGGGGCGAGGCCCGCCCAGATTAAGGACAAGACAATGACCGTGAACACCAACCCGTTCGTTCGGGCCTTCCTGACGTTCCGCGCCTCCGCCTTGGTGGCCGTGGACTACCAGAACCCGAACTACACCAACAGCGCCATCCATCGGGAGCGGCTCGCGCAGCTGGAGAAGGCCCGCGAGACCCTCATCGCGCAGATCCCGGCGGAGTCGAAGACCGACCCCAATGTCGGCATCGCGGAGGTACTGGGCAAGCTCGCTCCCAAGAATGCCGACGACGTGGCGCTCCAGCGGATGGAGTGGGAGAAGGTGTCGAGCCTGCTCCGGGCTGGGCGCTCCCTCGAGGCGCTGATCCTGTCGGCGCAGCCCCTCCGACTCGCAGCGATCGCGAACTGGATCGAGGTGTCGGACGAGGCACTGGCGTCGGGCGACTCGGAGGGTGTGGCCGAGGAGGTGCGGGCGCTCGTCTACTCCCGCATGGTCGACCTCGGGGTGCCTGAGGCAACCGCCGCCCGGGACGTCGTGGAGGACGCCAACATCGTCTCCGCGTGGCGCGATGTGTTGCTCGGCGCGGTGGAAGGTGCTGCCTCCGTGGGCGCGCTCGGTCGCCTCTACAAGGTGGACCCGGCGGGTTACGCGGCGCTCGGCATCGAGGAGACGCTGTCGGCTGACGTGGCGCTGGATGAGAAGGTGCAGCGGCTGGACCGCCTGAGCCGTTTCAAGGACGGCGCTCCTGCGGAGTCTCAGGCCTGATCCGTGTGGTGGGCGGTGGGCTTCGTGCTCGCCGCCCTCTTCTCTACGTGAGGTGTGTCATGTCACCAAGTAACAAAACCGACCCGAAGGTCGAGGCTCGCATTGTCGAGTTGGTACGCGCCGGTGGGACTAGATCGGTAGTCGCCCGCGAGGTGGGCGTACACCCCGCGACGGTTTCGCGCGTGGTGCGGGACACGGAGGGCCTGGACTTCGCTCGTACGGGTTCGGCGTCGAATGGGACGCCTGAGGCGATGGCTAAGGCACGCGGCGTGCAGAGCGAGTACGCACGTCAACGTCGCGCCAAGCTGGCGGACCGGATCATGGACGAGGCCGAACGGATCCTCGACCAACTCGGGGTGTCGCTGGCCCCTCGTGACCGGTTGGCGTTGAATCAGGCGCTGGCCGCGAACGGTAAGGGCTACGAGGCTTACACGGTGCTGGACGCGAAGGCAGCGCCGGACCTGACCGTGGTGGTGTCGATGATCGAGCGGTTCAGCGAGAATGCGCACGTGTTGGCGGAGTCTGTTCTGCCGTCCGCTCGTCCCGGGCTTATCCAGGAGTAGTCCCGCTCCTCTCCCGTGACCTGTAGCCCCTGGACCCTTCTTCTTAGGGCTCCGGGGGCTCCTTGTGTCACGGGATGCTTTCGGGGCAGCGCTCGCCGGGTGTCGTAGGTGTCGCCTATCCTTGCGGCATGACCTGGAGCCGCTCTCGCCGCGCTGCTATAGAACGCGCCGCTGTCGAGCGAGCCGACGCCGAACGCGCAGTAGTGCGAGAGGCCGAAGACCAGCGCACCGCGGCCGACCGTGCCGCGCGCATTCGCTTACTCAACAAAGACCTCGAAGTACTGCGAGCCTCAGCTGTCGAGCGGACCCGCCAAACCGAGACGAAAGCGTCCTTCATCGTCGTCGCAGCGGGAGTTTTGGCCTCCGCTGCCGGAATCGATCTGATCAAGCCCGAGACGTGGTTCATCGGACTGGTGCCTTTCGGCCTGACTGTTGCCACCGTCGTCGTTGCGACGGTGGCACTATGGCCCCGCGAGCTGGAAGTTCCCTCCGCCCGCAGCATCGTTACCCGTTGGGTGGACGAGGACAAGCCCGAGGCGGAACTGGACGACTACCTCCTCGAGGTGAAAGCTACGGAGATCTCCCTCCGAGACGACCAGAACGAACTACGGTCAAAGTGGACAAAGCGCGGGTTCAGTTACCTAGTGCTAAGCCTCGTAGCCGCTTTGATCGTCGCTACCGTCAACTCAGTCAGCCCAGTTTGGAGTAACCATGACCAAGAACGAGTCGAAGCCCCAGCAACCCCATCAGCAACCGGCGCGCCCTAACGTGGCCGACGACTTTAAGCCGCTTACTCACGGTGATGACTCCGGTGTGTCGTTCAAGGCAGACGAATGACTGACCGGAAGCCGTCTGAGCCTTCAAAGCCGAAGCCGAGGCCGGACGTGACTCCGGACTTCAAACGGGTACACGAGGACCTGCGGGACCCCAAGCCTCGCAACGGCTAAGAGGCCCGCGGCCCTCGCGCGCCGCCTAGAGGTTGTTCCTCAGCCAGTCGTTCAGTTCCTTCGACAGGCCGGAAGTCGCCCAACCGTGTCCGCCCACAGGAACAACGACAACATCGTCGTTTGAGTCGATGAACTGTTTGATGCCGTCGCGCAGCTCACCCGCCGTGAGCGACGTCTTCACGAAGAAGCTGCTCTTGAGGACTTTCGCCCACGCGTTGTGAGACTTGAGGTAGTCGATCAGCTTCGAGTAGTTCTGTCCCTGTGAATTGAGGTCGTAGTTGACCCAGTGAACTGCCATTGTTGCCTCCGTTTTGGTGCTCGAGTAGCAGTGAGAGTACCGCCAAATCCAGACCTGTTGGCGGTTTAGTGCGAACAGCCCCAATGCCTCTCTAAGAGTCCGGGCCGTTTTGCCGTGCCGTGTAAGCAGTGTTCGTGTACCGGCGGGGGTGTTAGTCCGACCGAGTAAGCGTGACTCGGAGTAAATCTCCGTGTCGTCCGACGTGGTGCATTGTGCCGCGAAGTCCCCTGTGGTGGCGTTCCGCCCGAACGCCAGGGCACACAGGGAGACACGATGGCACTCGATCTGGGAACACTCGTCGCGAAAGTAAAGGTCGACGACTCCGACCTGGGCAACAAGTCAAAAGGTTGGTCCGCTTGGGGAGGCACGGTAGCTTCCACCTTCGGTAACCTCGCAGCGTCCGGGATCCAGGCCGCGGGCGACATGCTCGGGGACTTCATCGCGGAGGCGGCGGTCGCTTCGGACGCCACCGACAAGTTTCGGAAGTCGTTGGAGTTCGCGGGACTCGATACCTCCGCCATCGACGCGCTCACCGCCTCCACCCAGGCGTATGCCGACGAGACGGTGTACTCACTCACAGACATTCAGTCGATCACCGCGACTCTCGCGTCGAACGGCATTGCTGGGCCGGACGCGCTAGCCAAAGCGTTGGGCAACCTGAATGCGGTGGCTGGTGGTAATGCGGAGACGTTCGGTCGCGTGGGTCAGGTGCTCGGCCAGACGGCTGGTGCGCAGAAGCTCACCACCGAGAACTGGCAGCAGCTGGCCGAGGCTATCCCCGGTGCGGCGGGACCGCTGATGGACGCACTTCTCAACGCTGGGGCCTACACGGGCAACTTCCGCGACGCCATGGCTGAGGGACAGATCACGGCCGAGGAGTTCAACGCGGCGATCCAGCAGGTGGGCACCGACCCGATCGCTGTCGAGGCGGCGAAGAGCACGGAGACGTTCGAGGGTGCGGCGGGCAATCTCGCCGCGACCATTCAGGGGAAGCTGGTTACGGCGCTCGGGGCTGTGAAGGGTCCGGTGACCGACTTCGTTTCCGCGTTCGCTTCGTTCATCGGCAACATCGAGCAGTGGACCCCGGTCCTGGCCGGTGTCGGCGCAGTGATCCTGGCCGCGCTCGCCCCCGCCATCTGGGCCGGTGTAGTAGCCGTCTGGGCGTTCACCGCGGCGCTACTCGCCAACCCCATTACCTGGATCGTCCTCGGTATCGGTCTCCTCGTCGCCGGTATCGTCTGGCTGATCCAGAACTGGGACATCGCGGTGTCGTTCATCACCACCATCTGGGGTGGGTTCATGGACTGGCTCGGAGGCGTCATCGACGGCTTCCTCGGCTGGTGGAACGGCGTGTGGTCGGCAGTCTCTCAGTTCTTCATTGACGTGTGGAATAACGTCGCCTCGTTCGCCCAGGGCGTTTGGTCCGGGATCGCCGGTTTCTTCCGGTCCGTGTGGCAGGGCGTCACCGACGTGTGGAACTCGGTGTGGCAGGGTCTGGTTGACTTCTTCACCCCCATCGTTGACTTTATCGCCGGTCTGATTCGGTTCTACGTCGAGATGTGGGTGAACATCTTCCTCGTCCTCGCCGCCGTGCTGGTCACCGTGTGGCAGGGGATCTCGGACTTCGCGATTGCAGCGTGGAACGGGATCGTGGGGTTCCTGAGCCCCATCATCACAGGGCTCGTGGACTTCATCGTCGGGTACTTCACCAGCCTGTTCAACTTCTGGTCTGGCGTGTGGAACAACATCGTGTCGTTCGTAACCGGCGCGTGGAACGCGGTCGTGTCCTTCCTCCAGCCTGCGGTGAGCGCCCTGGTAGCCTTCGTCACCAGCTACTTCACTGCCCTCTGGAACACCTGGCAAACCATTTGGACCAACGTCTCGTCGTTCCTCTCGGGTATCTGGAACGGGATCGTGTCGTTCGTCTCCGGCGCGGTCAACTCCGTGGTCGGTGTGGTCTCCGGCGCGGTCAACACGGTACAGAGCGTGTGGAACTCGGCCTGGTCGCAGGTTTCGAGCTTCCTCAGTGGGGTGTGGTCGAACATCAGCAACGCGGTACGTTCCGGCGTCGACGGCGTGGTGTCGACGGTCTCCGGCCTGTGGGGTCGCGTGATGGGGTTCTTCTCCGGCGCGGGCTCCTGGCTCTACTCGGTCGGCCGCAACATCGTTGAGGGTCTCGCCAACGGTATCGGGTCGATGGTCCAGACCGTGATCAACTCGATCTCCAACGTCGTGAACGGGGCTATCGACTGGGCGAAGAGCACCCTGGGTATCGCTTCGCCCTCGAAGCTGTTCCGTTCGTTCGGTGTCTTCGTCGGTGAGGGTCTCGCGCTCGGCCTCCAGGACGAACAGGACTCGGTCGACGCGCAAATGCGCAAGCTGGTTGAAGCTCCGCCGGTGCACGCTCCGGACGCAGGTTCGTGGGACGTCTCGGGGAGTGGCGGTTTCGGCCGGAGCGTGGTGAAGAACATCACTTACATTGCGGCGGAGCATCAGTCGTTGACGTCGGAGGAGGCGCTGTACGCGGCTCTGGGTTCTCCTCGGGTGAAGGACTGATGGTGCCGGTGCCTGGTCGGGTCGGCGGGCGACTCCTGCTTACTCCCGAAGACGCCCCCTCCGTGACCTCCGAGAGCACGACCCCCACCGAACCCAGCAAGGGGCCTCGCAGGTTGAGGACGGTCCCTTCCCCGCCCGAGGACTGCCACAAGCACAGGCTGTCGGGGTGCGTGTTTTGCGCTCCGCCGGTCCGTGCCGCCACGAGGAACGCGACCGCGGCAGAGGTGGCAGCTGCTCGAGCGGACTTGGACGGTGCGTTGGAGTTTGCCCGGGAAGTCGGCGCTACGGTGCCCTGCCTAGGACCGGACGGGCTGTGTTGGACCTCCGATGAAGTCCAAGATCAGGAGCACGCGGCGACGCTTTGTGCCGATTGCCCGCTTGCGGCGCAGTGCGGGACCTACGCGCGGCTGGCCCGAGAGTCCGCTGGCGTATGGGGCGGGCAGATTCACGGGGCCAGTCGTCGGAACCCGCGTGGTAGTGAAGCCGACAAGCCGGGGCCGACCTCCAAGCGACCCCCGGGCAAAGACATGGCCTGCCGTTGCGGTTGCCTCGGTCAAACGCGCGGAGGTTGGTACCTTCCCGGTCACGACTCTATTCACATCAAGCGATCGGTCGCGGGGGTTCTTCGCGGACACGTGTCCTTATCTATTGTCTTGCGGGACCTTTCTCACAGTCCTCGACTGAAAGCGAAGCTCAAGCGACAGCTCAATGCGGGGCAACGGAGGAATATCCAGTAATTCCGGCCAATAGCCGGTCTTGGTAAAATTGACGCCAGCGCCGCCATCCCTCGGTGTAGATGCCCCCGGTCTGAGCCGCCGGGGGCATCGTCGTATTCGCTTGCCATTCGCGACACGTCGTTGCAGGCAGATCATTCCATCTGTCCCCCCCTGGTGGTAAAATCGACCCCAGAACGGCAATTCACTGGGATAGCGCCAACAGAACAAACCCAGGACCCTGCGGGACAGCCACTCTCGGCCCCGCAGCAGACCTTCGGTCTGCGGTGTCCTGATCGGCCAGAGCCTCGAGCTCCCGCCCCGGTTCCCTGCGGACCTTGTCTTTACAGGGACCGTTCAATGCTCACGCTCAACCTTTCCGTCGCGCCGTTGGCCGACGACGACATTGCCACGTTACTGCGGTGGATCTTCGACGCCCCCGCCGAGGTGACCCAGTGAGGTTCCTCCGCGCGTACGTCCTGCCGCTCGTGAACCCACACACGTGGCGGGACGCCACCGCCGCCACGTCCGTGTGGTCTTTCGTCGTACTGCTGACGATGCTGGTCACCTGGTGATGCCGCGCCTCGACGGAGGAACGCCAGCCAGCGCCCGAACACTCACCCCGCGCCAGTTCACCGACCGCGATCAGGCCGAGAAGGCAGTTGCGGAAGCTCGACGGTTGGTCAGTCAGGGAGCCGCCGTCTTCCTCGCACGACCGGTTGTCGCTCGCACGGGAGACTGGTCACCGTCGGGTGGTCACGGTGGGTCGGGCTACTGGATCCCGCGCGGGTGGGAGCAAACCCGCCCCGGTGATTTCACGGCACTCGACCAGTGGCGGCACGGTGACGCCCTGGCGCTCGTCACCGGGCACCTGTTTGACGTCCTCGACGTGGACCCCCGCAACGGCGGCAACCGCGACCTGGCCCAACTCCGAAGCCTCGGACTCGTGCCGCCCGTTCACGCCGAAGCCGACACCCCCTCGGGAGGCGTGCACCTCTTCGTCTCTGCCCTTGGCGTGAGCAAGACAAAGCGGGGCGGCATCGACCTACAAGCCGGGAGTGACGGTGACGGCCACGGGTTCGTGTGGATCGCACCAACCGTCCGCCGGTCGAAAACCGACGCGCAGATCCGCCCTTATGACTGGACCGCAACAGCCGGGAACGCGCTCGTCGCACCACCATCCGACTCGGCACGCGATCTGATCGCTTGGTTCCGAGAAGGCGAAACGCCCCGCAGCCCAGATGTCGAACGGCCTTACTCGGGCTCGGTCGGCGGCTGGCTCTCAACGCACACCGGAGACCTGGTGTCGCCCGCAGTACAACGTGCCCTCCAGCCCTACCTGGACGGGACGACCTTCGCCGGTCACCACCGAATGCTCGACCTCCAAAAGCATCTCGTGATGCTCGCCGGAGAAGGCCACTCGGGCGTACCCCAGGCACTCGACTTCGCACAACAAGTCTGGCTTGCCTCCGCGCACACCCCCGGCGAAGACCCGGCACAGGAATGGACGACCGGCCTTGAAGGCGCGGTCTCAAGATACGGAGGTTACAACCGATGACGGACGCACAGGGCGCGCGTAGGGACGCGGCCATCAGTGACCAAGAGAACACCAGCACACGTGGGCTCGATGCGGCCCGAGCGCGCATTCTCGAAGGCCGCGTCGGGCCGAGGACGGGCTACCTTGCGAGCGACGGGGTGCAGATGCTCGTACAGGGTCTGGTACCAGCTGGGGAGAAGCGCGTACCCGGGCTCATCCCGTGGTCAAACTTCGACGCTCGTATCGTCGGGACGCTGGAAGAACAGGACAGCACCCGCTCTTGGGTGATCGACCTGAAAGTTCTCGACAGGGACTACATCCGAGGGCTCGTCATCACCCCCGAAGTGGCCTCCGATAACCGGCGACTGACCGCCTTCCTGGCGAAGTACGGTGCGGTGATCCTCGCCGCTCCGGAAGACCTCGTGCCGCGGGGGATCCCGTCCGCAGTGCGTTTCGTGGCCTACCTCGACGGGGCGTCCCCGAGGCGGGTGCAAGCGGTGGACTACCTCGGCTGGCACGACGAACACGGCCTGTTCATCACCCCGACCCACGCCGTCAGCGCGAACGGACACCACGAAGTGTGGGACTCCGGCGTCTACCCGAACCCCAGTATCGAGAACTTCACGAAGGGCCGCTGGCGGTACGGCTTCGCCCACGATCACTCCACGGCTCAGCGTGTACTGGCCGAGGTTCTTACCTGGCAGGAGGAGAACACCGCCGCGGTTTTCGGCGCGTGGTGGGCCGCAACCCTTCTCAAAGGGCAGACGGTGCGGGCGGTATCACTGTTCCCGATCTGCGGACTCGAAGCCCCCTCGGGCTCCGGCAAGAGCAAGGGCTTCTTCGAGTCCATGATCGAGCTCAACGGCAATTCGCGCGGCGGGCTGGTCGGCACTGCTCCGGCGCTCCGCAATGAGGTTGCCGCGACCCGGTCGGGCATCGTCTGGATAGACGACGCGACCGACCCGACGAAGTACCAGGAGATCATCCGCGCGGCTACCTCCGAGGGCGACATGACCAAGTCGGGGAACGACTTCGCCTCGAACGAGTCGTTCACCCTCCGCGCGCCGCTGCTGCTATCGGGCGAGGGAGTAGCGCTCGGGGACCAGCAAGCGCTCCGCGAGCGCACCGTAATGTTGTCGCCCAGTCAGCCCGTGGACAAACGCCGATCCCTGAAAGGGGATTACCCGCAGTGGGATGACGTGGTCACGCTCCGAGAGGAGTTCGGTCACGACTTCACGCAGCTGGCGGGGTGGTACGTGGAGCGGGCGCTTGCGCTGTCTGACGAATACCTGGCCGTGTTGAAGCGGGCGAGGGGCCAGGCGTCCGGACGCGTCGGTGACAAGCTGGCCATCCTCGCCGCGGGCGCTTGGTTGTTGGACGAACTTGCCGGTACCGGCAGGTGGGCGCAGGAGGCCGTCGCTTCCTGGTCGTCGGCAGTAGCGGAGTCCACGCTCGAGGCCGACAACGCCCTGACTATCAACGTGTTGCCGTGGGCTATCCGCCGGTTCGGGGAGCGAGGACGCGGCGACGCGCTGCCGCTGTTCAAGGGCAAGCCGGTTGTCCCGCCGGTGCTGGTCGAACGTGACGGGATGGACACCCTGACCCCGCCGAAGGTGTACGTGAACACCGCTCTGCTCGCTGATTACTGGCAGCAGGAACATGGCGACCGGCACCAGGACTTCGATCGCCTGTACTCGGCGCGGGCACAGAGTCAGCAAGCGGGGAGGGTGACGGTCGGACGTTCCGACCGTGTGACGGTGACGTTCACGTCCGCGTACGGCGAGAAGACGCGGCCCACGTTCGGCGCACTCAAGCAGGAGTACGCGGAAGCGGTTCTCGCGCGTGCGCTGCAGACCGGCGACGAGGGCGAGGAGCAGCCGTGAGTGTGTGGCAGGGGGGTGCCACACGGGGTGCCACACCCCCCGCCGGCCGTGACGCGGCGACACGTGACTACCAGGCAAGGGCATGTGTGGCAGGTGGTGTGGCAGATCTGTGGCATGGGGGTGCCACACCCTCTCTCCCGCGTCACGACGCCCTAGAAAAACACTGTGGCAACTCCTCCCTAGAAAAACCTCTACACGGGGAAGAAGTACCAGAAGGCTCCTCTCCCCGTACAAGGGGCTTTTATCCGGAGACCTGCCACACCCCTGTGAGCCCCGACGAGAACGAGGGCACTCTGCCCCGTCGTACTTCTTTCGACTCTTTCGCGCGTGAGGAGCGCCCAGAAATGTCCGACCCGCACACAGCAGACGAGTTGCAGGTGAAACGAATGATCCCGCGGCTCCTGCGAATGATCGCTGAGGTTGAGGGGGGCGTGCCTCGGGCGGCGCTCCGCCGCCGACTCAACAGCCGGGAGAAGCACCTGTTCGACGCAGCTTTGAACGCACTCTTGGCCGCAGACGCGGTTCTGCTCGGTCCCGCCGCTCAGGGCGGCACCCGTTACATCTGCAAGTCAGCAGGGGTCGCACTGACGGCCGACGAAGAACCACTAATCACCGACACCGAGAGGGAAACCCGATGAGCAATGCAGTAGAGACTCCCGCCGAGCAGTACCGGCGTGAGGCGGAGGCGTTCGATGTTGAGACGTGGCGTCGCCTGACGCCTCGACAGGCGGAGACGTTCCGGAGGTTCGGTCCGCGGCGACGGGTGCTCTCGGATGACCCCATCCCGGAGGTGCCGTATGACGAGCGGACGGTCCGGCAGGTCATCTATACCTTCGCGAAGTTGAACCCGGCTTGGGACGCGATGGTGGTCCAGAAGACTTCGGCCTATTCGTTGGCTCGGACGCTGGCCTTCGTGGCGCGAAGCTGGGGTGTGGGGCTTGATGTCGTTCTCGGTCGTCGGCTGGCCAACCGGCTCGAGCAGTTCCTAGAGGACTACGCCACTGACTGGTTCACGACGGAGCCGCAGGAGCTGCAGAACCTTCGTTACGAGGAGCGCGAAGCGTGGTTCGCGGCTCGCGAGCACGCGGGGGCCGATTCGTGACCCCCGCAGAGGCCGGTCCGCCGCCGCTGCCGGAAGGGCAGGAGTGGGTGGTCCCTGCGGGGCGTCCTGACGACCGCGTGGCGGTGTTCGTGGTGCCCGAGGACGCACCGCCCCTAGTCCGCGAGGGGTTCGCCCGGCGACGGGTTCAGACGCTGGAGGGTGAGTGCCCGTGCGGCGGGCACCAGCACTGGCCGGACGCTGACCCTACGGAGGGAATGTTGGGGCGTGTGGTGGCGCACCACTTCGATGACTGCCCCGCTGGGGACGCTGTGTTGATCCCGGCGTTGTTGCGGTGGCGCGGGGAGCAGGGGTCGAACAGTGACGCCGACTAGCGTCTCGACGCGTCGCTATTGTGTCGGACTTTCCGCCGTGCTTTCCTGGAAAATGCCCGGTCAGAGGGCTTTTAACCAGTGCAGGAGTAGATGATGCCGAACACTCGGAGTGAGCCCATGGTCGGGTTCTTCGACCCAGCGGAGCGGAAGGCCGCGGAGCGGAAGCGCGCCTTCAAGTACCCGCCAGCAATCGAACCGCGGAACGCCCCGTGGTCGCAGATCCTCGACCGGGCCGCGACAGAGTACGCCCTCGACCACTACCCGGAAGCCACGCTCGAGAACGCCCTCGAGAACTTCGAGGAAGCGAACGGCCGTGCGGCGGACTCCGAACGCCCCGAGGACTTCGAAGAAGTCACGGAACGCACCCTCACGCTTCTGGGGTGGGACCAGTGAGCTCGTCCTCGGCGGGGCAGTCCAAGCTCTGTCCGAGCTGCCGACGTAGGCAGCCGCTCGACGCCTTCGCGCTCCAGGAGAAGGGCGGTACCGCTCGTCAAAGCTGGTGCCGCCGGTGCGTCCGGGATGCCAAGCGCGCAAACCGGGCGACTGACCTTCCCGTCAGCAACGACCCCGGCGCGCTCAGCGTCGAAGAAGTCGCCATCGCAACCCTCGTCATCGCCGCCACTACACCGCCTGTCTACGGCACCCCCAGCGCCCTGGCCAATGAAGCGGTCGACACCTGGCGAGTGGTCTACCCGCACCTCCGCACCGTCGCCGCAGGCCACGGCCTCACCCTCACCCAGCCCGTTGGCTGGCCCGCCGCGTCCCAAGTGCTCGCAGAAGCACGAGCGCAAATGGAAGTGAACCCGTGAACAACACCAAGCGTCAGCGCGCCTCCATTTACACGCGAGTCTCCACCGACGAGCAAGCGGGTGAAGGATCCACTTCCCTCGGAGAGCAGGTCCGTCTCTGCCAGGAGTACATCGACTCCCGTGGGTGGGACTTCACCGGCACTGTCTACGAAGACGCCGGAGTGTCCGGCACGATCCCGGCGCGGCAACGCCCCGGCCTCCGAACCGCGCTCAGGGACGCCGCAGACAGCGAGTTCGACGTCCTCATCGTGCTCAACCTTTCCCGCCTCGCCCGCAAGCTCCGCATCTCCGCCGGGGTGGCCGACGACCTAAACGAAGTCGGCGTCGGTATCGCCAGCGCACAGGAAGCGATGATCGACACGAGCACCTACGCGGGGCGATTCGTCTTCCAGCAGTTCTGCGCTATCGCTGAACTCGACCGCGAGTCCATCCTGGCGAAGACCGCGGGTGCGCAGCGAGCTATCGCCCGGTCTGGTCGGCTCCCCGGCGGGGCACCGCCTTACGGCTACCGCCGCGAAGGCCGGGGCAGGGACTCCCGAGTGGTCCCCGACGCCGCCGAACGGGCCACCGTGACCCTCATGTACGACCTCCTGGTCAAAAAGCGTCGGAACGCCGAACAGGTCGCCGCGCACCTCAACGACGCCGGGATCGCACCCCGTCACGCCGAACGGTGGGATGCATCCTCAGTGCGGTCCATCGGCCGGAACCCCACCCTTGGGACCGGCTTGGTCATCTGGGGCGGCGTGAACCGCAGCCAGACCGGCGGACGCCGAGCACACAAGGCCCGCCTGAATCACGACGGCACCCCGAAGTACGGCGAGCCGGTGACCATTGACCTCGGAGACCCCGTTCTGACGGTGGCGCAACACCGGTCACTGGTGCGGGCGCTGGAACGCCGCTCAACCGGCGGCACCGCACATGCCCCCGTGTCCCGTGTGCTCACCGGCCGGGTGTTCTCGGCCGAGGGTCACGCGATGTATGGGGTGAACCTGCCGCGCGAGGCGTGGGAGGGTGCCTACCGTTGCTCAAAGCGACGGGTCAGCCAGGGGGCGGACCGGTGCACGTGTGATCAGCTTCGCGCCCGCCCGCTGGAGGACACCGTGTGGGAGGCCGTCGCGGGTTTGCTCGGTGATCCCGACCGGCTGATGGCAATGGCACGCAGCTACCTCGCGCTGCCGGACGAGCCCGACGCTGAGGCGGACACCGCGGCGCTCTCGGGCGTACAGGTCGAAATCGAGAAGCTCGAGCGGGCGCTGTCCCGTGCCGAGCGTGGCGTTCTCATGGCGGACTCGGATGAGGATGAGCGCCGACAGGCGGCGGTGGTCGCGGGACTCCGGTCGGAGCTTGGGGCGGCGCGTGACCGGTTCGCTGGTTACCAGGCGTTGCTCGCTTCTGCGGAGTCGCGGGGTCAGGCTCTCCGTGACGTGGCGGCGCTGGCCGAACGCGCCCGCGTGAACCTGGGCCGTTTCAGCCTTGACCAGCGCGCCGAGGTGCTCCGCATTTTGCGGGTGTCGGTGGTCGTCTCCGGACCGGTCCGTAAGGGCGAGCCCGACTCGTTGTTGGTCTCGGGGATCGTGGACCCGCGTCTCGGTTTCGGTAGCGAAGCCTCGTCTGCCGGTGCGACGGCTGCCGACTCGCAGCCCCAGTCAGCACCGGGGGTCGCAGGGTGCGGTCCTTGGCGTTCTGATTGAAGTCGACGAAGACGCTCTCACCGCGCTCCTCTTTCCACCACCGGGCGGTCGCGAGACCGGGTGCGCGGTTCTCGACCTCTCGGGCGAGGGTCTCGGCGGCCAGGCGCACGTCGGCGTAATCCCACTCGGGGCGGATGCGCACGAGGATGTGCAGCCCGCGCGAGCCGGAGGTCTTCGGCCATCCGACGAGACCGTGGTCTTCGAGCACCTCGCGGGCGATGAAGGCGACATCGACGATCTGCGACCAGTCGACGCCCGGCATCGGGTCGAGGTCGACGCGGAGCTCGTCGGGGTGATCGAGGTCTTCGGCGCGCACGGGATGAGGATTCAGGTCGAGGCAGCCGAGGTTCACGACCCACGCCAGTCCCGCGGCATCCCGGATCACCGTCTCCTCGGCGGAGGTGCCGGAGGCGTAGCGCAGGGTGGCGGTGTCGATGAAGGCGGGGTGGTTCTCGGGGACGCGCTTCTGGAAGAACGGCTCCTGGTCGAGGCCCTTCGAGAACCGCTTGAGCACCATCGGCCGGCCGCCGGCCCCGCGGAGGGCGCCCTCGGCGATCGAGAGGT
>Ga0308159_1003869_pt1 | contig 14409 bp, 20 predicted proteins | sample PhyCR1_FD_201040 | JGI IMG/M metagenome (GOLD analysis project Ga0308159, IMG submission 201040) | Phyllosphere microbial communities from UC Gill Tract Community Farm, Albany, California, United States - DLSLC.R1 | ecosystem: Host-associated > Plants > Phyllosphere > Unclassified | place: USA... | reverse complement strand
TGTGTGTACTGCCTCTTGGGCAGCTTGCCTTCTCTCATTTCGATTCTCCGTACCTCTGAAGTTATCAACTTCCTGCTGTACGTGAAATCGAGGCAGGGTCAATATGCTGTCGCCGCAAGCGACGTACACCGCCGCCGGACTGCGCGTGCGACGAACCGACCGCCGCAGTATCACCCGTGTCGTGGCACGGTTGGTGGCGTGACGTGTCGGAGGTAGCTCGACTTGTCTGCAGCATCTATCGCCGGTCAGCGCTTTATTTCTCCCCCCCTCCCCCCGCCTTGCGCGAATAGAAGCGCGCCACTTCGGCGATCTCCTGGTCGGTCATGCTGCGGGCAACGTTGCGCATCTGCGCCTGGGCGTCGTTGCGGCGCTCGGCCGAGCGAAACGCCGCCAGCTGCTCGGTGAGGTAGGCGGCGGGCATGCCTTCGAGCCAGGGCGCGCCGAACTTCTGATCGATGCCGCCGTGGCAGGCGATGCAGGGCGCGATGTTGCGCAGCGGCGCACCCACGCGCACCAGCGCCGGCAGCGATTCGTCATACGTGGTGGGCGCAGTGCGCGCCTTGGGCAGGTAGGCGTAGTAGGCGGCCAGGTCGGCGATGTCTCGGTCCGACAGGCCCTGGGCCAGCGCCTGCATGATGGCGCTGCGGCGGTGGCCGCTGCGGTAGTCCATCAGCTGCTTGACGATCACCTCGGGGTACTGGCCCGCAAGGTTGGGTGCATCCGAGGCGCTCAGGCCCTGCGCGCCGTGGCACATGGTGCAGTTCAGCGCCAACGTGCCGCCGCGGCCGATGGCGGCGTCGCCGGCGCGCGCCGCCATCGCGCGCGCGAGCACGACCTCGGTCCCGGGCAACCCGACCTTGACCGGCTCCCTGGATTTGCCCCAGTCGGCCGGAACGCCTGCCGCACGGCAGATGCTGTCCCACAAGCCCTGTGCGCTGAAGTCACGCTGCACCGAGGGCAGCAGCACGAAGCCGACCAGCACCGCAGCGACGGTTAAAACGGCTAGCGCTGCGAGGCTCCAGCGCGCCCACGCGATGGATGGCGGCGCTACGGCGTCGCACGGAAGCTGCGTGCCCTGCGGCGGCGTGCTGCGTGCCATCAACGGCTCCCGATCGGAATGACAGGCACGTAGGCGTCCTTGAGCAGCGCCAGTTGCACGATAGGGTAGCCGTAGTTGACGACGGTGAGCCCGATCATCATCGCCAGCCAAAGCGCGAAGCCGTTGAGCGCGGCCGGCGTGTGTGCGCCCGGATGGGCGGCCCGGCTGAAGCTGAACGGTGGCACCGCCCCCGCGGGCGTATCCGCGCCTGCGCCCGCCCCGCTGCGCCGGCGCTGGGCGCTAACTAGCGTCCACACCAGCAGAATGCCCGAGGCCAGCAGGATGAAGCCGCCGATCGCCGAGGCGCTCACCGTCCAGGCCTGCGGCTGGATTTCGGGGTGGGTGTAGTCGTAGTAGGCCATGCGCCGCGGCATGCCCAGCAGGCCGACCAGGTGCCACGGCATCGACAGGACCATCATGCCGACGAACCAGCTCCAGATCTGCGCCTTGATCAGGCGCGGCGACGGCGGCGCGCAGCCGGTCAGCTGCGGCCACAGCTCGTAGGCCGCCATGAAGTACATCAGCACGATGGCGCCGGCGAAGATCAGATGGAAGTGACCAGTGACCCACTGCGTGTTGTGGATCGTCTCGTTCATCTGGTAGCTCATGTTGATGATGCCGCCGGCACCGCCGAAGCCCAGCATGACGAAGGAGAAGGTGACGGCCAGCATCATCGGGTTGCCCCAGGGCAGCGCTCGCACCCAGCCGAACAGGCCCTTGCCGCCGCGCAGCCGGCCCGCGATCTCGACCGAGGCCACTATGGTGAACACCGTCAGCAGCGTGGGCACCGACACCATCGCGGTCATGGCCGCATGCACGAACTTAAAGCCCGCGCCCACCTGCGGGTCGGCGAACAGGTGGTGGATGCCGATCGGCATCGAGAACACCAGGAACAGCACGAAGGCCACCCGCGCCATGGTGTCGCTGTACAGGCGCGCGCCGATGGCCCGCGGCACGATCGTGTAGAACACGATGTAGGTGGGCATCAGCCAGAAGTACACGATGGCGTGCAGCGTCCACGAGAAGAACACCCGCGCCAGCCCGGCGTTGATCACGTCGGTGAAGCCCAGCGAGGCCGGCAATATCAGCACCAGCACCTCGATGGCCGCGCCCAGCGAGGTCCAGGCCCACAGGTACGCGCCGGCCACGTTGCCGAACATCGCCAGCGGCACCGCCCGGCCGGGGTTGTCTTTCTTCCAGGCGCGCAGGTTGATGGACATCAACGCCACCCACACCCACGAGCCCACCACCACCAGTACCACACCGATGTAGTAGAAGGGGCTGGCCAGCATCGGCGGGTAGAAGGTGTAGAGCACCGAGGCCTTGCCCAGCGCCATCGTCACCGCCGCCACCAGGGTGCCGGCGAGCACCAGCCAGAAGCCAGCCCAGGCCCAGCGCAGGCCGATCAGCGGCCGCTTGAGCGCCAGCTCCGTGATGGCGTAGCCGAAACCCATCGCCACCAGCGTGGGCAGCACATAGGCCATCACGGTGCCGTGCGCGGTCACCGAGCGGTAATAGTGCTCAGGATTGTTCACCCAGGTAGCCAGCGGGCTGCGGATGTACATCTGCCAGGCGCCCAGCACCAGCGCGCCGAGGAACGCGGCGAAGGCCACCCAGAAGTGCGCGAGCACCAGCCGACTAGCGAGGAACACAGTTCATCCTTTCGCCGGGGCGGGCCCGGGCCAGAAACTCCTCGCGCGGCAGCACCTGCACCCGCGCCCACATGGCTTCGTGGCCGGTGCCGCAGTACTCGTGGCAGGGCATCAGCTGCTCGCCGGTTTTGTGGAACGAGGTGGTGAAGGTGGCCACGAAGCCCGGCACCAGCATCGTGTTGGCGTTGGTGCGCCCCACGATGAAGCCGTGGATTGCGTCGGTGGCAGTGCCGCGGAAGGTGACCGGCACCTTGGCCGGCACGACGATGCACTGCGGCTCGAAAGAATACTGCTGCGCGATCAGCCGCACCGTCACCTTGCCGTCGGCATCGACCGCGGTGCCCAGGTTGCTCTCGACGAACTCGCCCTTCAGATGCAGCGTGTTGATGTCGACCGTCTCCACGCGCGAAGGCGGCATCGCCGCCCAGTGCAGGCCGGTGAATACCATCATCAACAGCAACACGGCGATGATCGCCGCGACCACGAAGACCCAGCGCCGCTCGGCCGCGATGGCGACCGCCTCAGCCTGCGCATGGGCTTGCCCCTGAGCGCCCGGTCCGCGCGGCCCGATCGGCGATGGCGCGGCGTTCACTGCACTGCTCCACGCGGCAGGTAAGCCGCTAAGTAGAAGATGAAGTAGATGGCGACCACGATCGCCGTGGCCAGGCCCGCGACGGCGAAGGCGCCGGTCGGCCCGCGCCGAACGATTTCCTCGACGCGGCGGTCTTCTTCCTGCAGGTCGATAGAGGGTTGCATGCTTTCTCCGTGCGCCGGTTCACTCGGGCAGCAGCTTGCGCAACTCGCTGATCTGCGGCGGCGTCACCGGCGTGCCACTGTTGTCCCAGGCGACGCGGATGTAGGTGACGACGGCAGCGACTTCCTCGTCCGAGAGGATGTGACTGAAGGGCGGCATGCCGTGGGGCCGAGGGTTCTTGCGGGTGCCCGGCGCGTAGCCGCCGTTGAGCACCATGCGGATCGAATTGACCGGCGACGCCATGATGATCGACTGGTTGCCCGCCAGCGGCGGGAAGGCAGGCGGATGGCCCTTGCCTTCGTCGCCATGGCACATGGCGCACTGCGCGGCGTAGATCTTGCGGCCCGATTCCATGATCTCGGGCCTGACCAGCCGGGCTTGGCTGCTGGGCGGCGGCTCTGCGTCGCGCTGTGGCAGGGCCTTCAGGTACACGGCCATAGCGCGCACGTCCTCGTCGCTGAGGTACTGCAGGCTGTTATAGACCACCTCGGCCATCGGCCCGTAGGTAGTGCCGCGGTGCGATGCGCCGGCTTGCAGCAGGTCGACGATGTCCTGGATTTCCCAGTTGCCCAGTCCCGCCTCGCGGTTGGAAGTAAGCGAGGGCGCATACCAGTTCTGGTTGGGGATCATGCCCCCCTCGAAAGCCTTTGATTCGCTGGAGCCACCGAGCGCGTTGATGGCGGTGTGGCACATCGCGCAGTGCCCCAGGCCCTGCACCAGGTAGGCGCCGCGGTTCCATTCGGCACTCTGCTTGGGATCGGGCGTGAACTCCCCCTGCCTGAAGTACAGGGTGCGCCAGCCGATCAGCAGGTCGCGGTTGTTAAAAGGAAACTTCAGCTCGTGCGGGCGGTTAGCCTGGCGCACCGGCGGCACCGACATCAGGTAGGCGTAGATTGCGTCGGAGTCCGCGCGCGTGACCTTGGTGTAGGAGGCGAAGGGCATCGCCGGATAGAGCAGCGTGCCGTCCCTGGAGACCCCGGTATGCATCATCCTGTAGAAGTCGTCGGCGCTCCAGCGGCCGATGCCGGTGTCGTCGTCGGGCGTGATGTTGGGCACAAACAGCGCGCCGAAGGGCGTAGGCATCGCGCGGCCACCCGCGAAAGGCTTGCCGGTGGCCGCGGTGTGGCAGGCCACGCAGTCGCCAGCGCGGGCCAGGTACTCGCCCTGGTCGATGACCGAGCTGGCCGGGCCGGGCGCCTTCACGTCGCTAGACGGCGCTGTCGAGGCCGGCAGGGCGCCCGGAAGCAGCCAGGCCATCACCGCCAGGACCACCGCCACCAGCGCGACCAGCACGAGGAGGAAGCGCACTGCGAGCTTCATCGCACCCTCAACGTTGGCTGCCGCAGGCCATCGGCATGCGCACGATGTTGGAGGGCTCGGGCGCTGGGTTGGCCGGCGGCGTGCGCTGCGACAGCCAGCCCGCGACCGCTGACACATCGGTGTCCGAGAGCCGGGTGGCGATGCGCTTCATGCAGTCGGGCTCGGTGGCATGCCGCTCACCGACGCGCCAGCGGGTCAATTGCGCCACGACGTAAGTGGGACGCAGCCCGACCAGCCCGGGGATGCCAGGCTCCATGCCGGTGAGGTTGACACCATGGCACGCCATGCAGGGCGGCACGCCCGTGGCGGGATCGCCCGCCAGAACCAGCGCCTGGCCGCGGTTCATGGCCGCCGCATCCAGCGCAATGGCTTCGCCGGGCGCGAAGGGTGGGCGCAGCTTGGAGAAGTGCTCGGCCATTTCTTTGAGGTAGGCATCGGGCAGGTAGGCGACCAGGTAGTTCATCGGCGCGTAGCGGCGTGTGCCGTCGCGGAAGGCCACCAGTTGGTTGTAAAGGTATCCCGCAGGCTTGCCGGCGATGCGCGGGAAGTAGCCATCGCGGGTGCCCTGCCCGCTCTGACCGTGGCAGGTGACGCAGCCCTGCACACGCGCCTCGATGGAGTCGACCTCTTTGAACGCCGGCGTGGCGTCTGATTGGGCGGCGGTCGGTAGAGCGGCGCAGGCCCCCATCGTGAGCACGGCCAGACCTTGCGCGAAGCGCCTTCGATACGAATGGACGTCGAAGAAGGTCAAAACGTTACCGGCCCAAATAGCTCGGTCCTCATTGTGTCATAGGAAGCTTTCGCAACAGACGGCCTTGCACGCGGCTGTGTTTCAGCGGCGATCCTAGAGCCCATGGGAAGCGTGCGCAGTAGGCCGCGGCCTACACGTGAAGCGCCGTTTGCTGCACTCAGCCTGAAGGCAGGGCACTGCGATCCCCTGACGGACACGTATTCCAAAAATCCACATTTAAAACTCGCTCCGGCCGCAGTCCGCATTTGCGCTATCGCAGGGGCGTTCTGGCTTTCGCGTCCGCGACCATCGCCAACAATTTCTCTGACGCCACGGCACGCAACCGGATGGCCTCTTCCTGAGCTTGCGTCATATCGACGTCAAGCGGCAGGGAATGCAGCGCCGCTTCCGCAGCGCGCGCCGCAGCTTCTGCACGCTGCCACTCTTCAAAGATGGGGGAAGAATTCGCCATTGCGCATCCTTAGGGAAGGTCTGAACAAGCCGGCTTGACCCGCATGTTGGGCGCACCAAGTCGGCGCTTGCGCGACAAAGGCATGTTTGGGCGCGCGTCTTTGGGCCTTTTCAGGCGTCTTGCTTGCCTCACGCTGCTTTTGGACGCACTGCCCCCATCGCCGCCATCAGCTGCTTGCGCACCATCCACAGATTCGACAGCGCAAACAAGGTGACCACATGGGTCGTGTTCTTGGCCAGACCCCTAAACCGGACCTTCACCAGACCGAACTGCCGCTTGATCACCCGAAACGGGTGCTCCACCTTCGCACGCACGCTGGCCTTGCGGTGCTCGACCTTTCGAACCTTCATCTTGGCCCTGCCTTCTGGCAGCTTGGCAATGTCGCTTGGACGATTTCCAGGCGCTCGGACACACCCGGGAAACCGGGATGAACGCGACCAGCGCCCAGCAGGCGGCCTTGCACGTCCTGCTCGAAGATGTCGAACCGCTGCTCCAACGCGCCGAGGAGACCGCCCGTCTGCTCGCTACCGTGCACGAAGAAATCCACGACGACCTCGAGCGACTCGGGCGCCTCGTGCAGCAGACGGTGGACGCGCAGCCTTCGTTGCTGGAGACGGGCCGGCGTCTGAGCGCATCGGCCGCGCGGATCGAAGTCCTATCGCGACCAGCGCTGCCGGTCCCCGCAGCGGGTGCGCTGCGCAGGGGAGTTTCTTGGCGCGCCTGCGCGCTCAGCGCGGCGCTGGCTGCAGCGGCCACCGCTGCGCTGATCTGGGCAGGGTCACGGGAGTGGCAGGAACATGCGCAGCTTGGGCGTGCGTTGCAGTCCGTCTGGCCCGCACTGGATTCAGCGACTCGCATGAAGCTGTCTGAAAGGATGGGCCGACCCTCGTGAGAACCCGCCTGACGCGAGGCTCGTCAAGTGGCCGGCGGGCCTCAACTCGGGGGCTTGCGAACGCAACGTCGATGCGAGGAAGCGGCTCGGTTCCTCGATTTTTCCGCGCGAGGCGTCGCGTACCCGGCCCATTGCGGCATGTCTGCCTTTGTCGACAAGCAACCAGCAAATGCAACAGCGTGATGGCGGCATTTGCAAATCGCGCAGAAGACGAGGTCGTCTTCGAGACAGCCTTGATGCGAGGGCCGGCCATCCTGAAGGATGCAGGTCGGGGTGCGTCTTTGAACGGAGGCACCGGCGACTGCCAAGGGCCGACGAGGACAGGTCGATCTGCGCCAGAGACAGGTTGACGAACGCGCTCGTGCGCAGGGTCGACGATTGCAACGGTCCTATCAGCCGCCCGCCGCGATGGGGCCAGTGTTGGGAAAGAAATCGGCCGCCGAACCGCGGTGCGCGGCCGCTTGACCTCAGCGCGGATCGAGGCGAGTGAATTGGTGACGTGCCAGCAGGCGCCTGAAATCGCGGTCGAAGGTGACCAGATGCTCCGCCTGGTGGATGACGGCCGCCGCGAGCCAGGCGTCCGGCAGGTCGTTGGCGGCGAGACCCTTGTCAAGGCATAGGCGCCGAAGGACTTCCCATTCGTCGCCAAGAACGGGCACGTGCACGACGGGGCTCTCCATCAAGGCGTCAAGGAAGGCTGTCGCGTCCCGAACGGGGGTCGGCTGCAGAAAAATCCTGGGATGCGTGACGAGGCGCAAGAAGCTGGCAGTCACCATGGGCTGCAGCGCTAGGGGGGCTGCGTCATCCGCTTGCAAAAGCGCGGCCTCGAGCCACGCGCGCGCAGTCGCGTGATGGGGATGGTCGCTGCGGGAGGCCGCGACGAGGACGTTGACGTCCGGGGTCACTGGTCCGCGGCGTCCAGCAGATCCTTGTTGCTCAGGCCGCTGAGTCCAGGTGCCAGCCCGCCCTTGCCAGGATAGACCGGAAGCCGAGGCCTTGCGCGGCTCTTTGACACCGCCTTCAACCGCAGTTGCAGGCCTTCCTCGATCAGGCGAGTGAGGCTCGTGCGCTGCTGCGCTGCCAGCGTCTTGGCGCGGGTTACCAGTGCGTCGTTGAGATTCAGCGTGGTTTTCATGCCCATTCTGCTCCGATACAGATATCTGTATTGTAGTTAAAAGGGCTCTGGCGTGCAGCAGTCTCGCTCGAGCCACCTGGTGGCTACGCGCGTGGCGCCCCGGCGGGAGGCACGGTGCAATTCATCGCCGCTGCTGTCAAAGGTGCGCGCTGGATGCGCGCACGCGGAACGAGTGAGACCGCTGACCTGCCTTCGAATCAGCGGACTGCACCGGCGCAGCCGCCTCTTGGCTATCAGGAGGCGCCTGCAAACCGCGACCCGACCTTGGCGTCTTCGCCGATGGTATTTCGCTCCCAAGTCCCGTATCTTGGAGTCGGCACGGGATGTGCAAGACAAAACGACAGAGACAGCATCAGGCAGCAGCATGCTCACCAGCTTCCAGAAGGCCGACATCCTGGCGCGTTCCGGCGTCGCGATCCCGGCGCCCGCACCGGTCATCCACGATGGCAGCGACCCTTCCGCATCCGACCGATGGCAACGGGAGATCGACAACCTCTTTGCCGGCTATGTGGCAAGGCGTGCCGCGCGCAGCCTGCGCCAAGCCGAGGAGGCCCACACGCTGGCGAAGCTTCGTCAGGCAAATCTGCGAACGACACATTCGATCGATCCCGACGCGAAGGATGAGGACTGAGCGTCAGCCGCTCCAGCCTAGCCCCCGAGCGAACCGCCCCCCTCCGCGACAATGTGGGACATGCGAGCACCCAAGCCGCCCCACCAACCCTGCCCGGCTGCCCCTGGCACTTGGACCGCGACGCGCAGGACATCCCTGCTTTCAGGCTCGAGTTGGCCGAAAAGCTCGCCCGCACATGTCCCGACGAACGCGGCCGAGGCCCGGACTTTGGCGCGCCGCTGTTTGCCTGCCACCAGTCAAAGGTCGGGGCCGAGGTCCACTGTGCGGGCTGGCTCGCCAGCGTGGGGCACGCCCATCCGGGCGTGCGACTGGCGGTGATCAGCGGCCGGTTGGAGCCGACGCAGCTCGAACCCGGCAGCGGCTGGCCTGCGCTGCACGACAGCTATGCCGAAGTCCTCGACAAATTGCGCCGCAGCGCCACCACGTCTGGCGCCGAAGGCCGTCAGGAAAGCTGAGCGCACGCGCATGACGCTGGAAGTCTGGCACGTCGATCCGACGCGAACGCGGGACCTCGCGCCGCGCCTGCTGGACGCACACGGCCATCCGCGCGTCGTACCGGCTTCGGTGCTTGCCGATACCACCTCGCCGGAGCGGCTGCGCTTCGGCGTGACGCACGGCATCTACGCGTTCCTGACGGAGGAACTCGTGGACTGGCTGCAAAGCTTCATCGCCGGCCGCACCGCCATCGAAATCGGTGCCGGCCATGGCCAGCTCGCCCAGGCCCTCGGCATCCCCGCCACCGACAACCGGCAGCAGGAGGAAGCCACCCTGCGCTCGTACTACGCCAGTCTGGGCCAGCCCACCGTACGCTACGGCGACCATGTGGAAAAGCTCGACGCAGCCGCAGCTGTCATCCATTACCGTCCCCAGGTGGTCATCGCCGCCTGGGTGACCCACCGCTACGATCCCACACGGCCCGACGCGGGCGGCAGCGAGACCGGTGTGGACGAAGCCGCCATCGTCGCCACCTGCGATGCCTACGTCTTCATCGGCAACACGCACGTGCACCGGCAAAAACCCATCAACACCCTGCCCCACCGCCGCATCACGCCGCCCTGGCTGTACTCCCGGGCCATCAACGGCTCGCCGGATTTCATCGGCATCTGGCAGCGCAGCGAGGTCGATGCCAGTCGCGGCGATACCTGGCCATGACCACACCCACCGCCATGTCCCGTCGCAGGACGGGCACCTTGACCCGCAGACCATCCAAGCGCTGCATGCGCAGGGCTTCAGCGACATCGTCGTCAAAAGGGGCGAAATCTGCGCCCTGAAGGACTTCGTCTTCACCACCGGGCTGGTGCTCGGTATCGATCCCATCGGTGACCGGCTGCGCTACTGCTACGAGCACGCACACGAGGCAAGGGCTGCGCTCGCAGCCTGGGATGGCAAGGGCCATCCGGGCGGCCCGTGGATCAAGTGCAAGGGCGCCGGCGTCTAACTGCTCAATCCGGCGCTGCGTGACTGAGGCCGCCCACGCCGGCCCGCGAGCGACAGCGGTACGGATGCCGCAACGATCGGGCGCACGATATTGAACCCCTTATGCAGGCATGCCTGAAGCAAATTAGGGCCCGGATATTCCTTCCCAATGGTGATGGCGGATGACTCGGCATGCACCAAGGCAGCACCCATGACCGTGTCATCGTATTCCGGTAGTTTGCGTTTGGCGAAATCCGGATCGATGACATATGCGCCGAAACTGTCAGCAATCTTCGAAACCACTGAAGACTTTCCGGATGCGGGCAGGCCCGTCAGCAAATACGCCTGCTTGTCTATGCGAGGCGATGTCCTGGGCTTCGCGCCACCACTGCCCAATCCAATGGCGTCGTCATCATCGATCCGCTCCATCTCCAGCAATTCCCGGACAATCTGCGCTCGCAGGCGCTCGCGGTCGGCCTTGCTCCTGAATGCGCCCGACCGCTGCTCTTCAGAGGTAAACGTGTTCTCTCTGGAGCCGTTTTCGGCCAGGATCTCTGCGTCGCGGATCTGCTTGAGAATTCGATCCGTGCCCCACATGGTGCCATCACGCCCTTCGATGGTTGAGACCTTCAAACAGCCCACCAGGAAATGTTCTGCGGCTTTGTTGCTGGAAAGAAATCGCTCGTACCCCATCAAGCTCCTCCAATGCCTTCCGTACTGCGAGGGTGCGCACGCACCTCGCAGCTGGCGCCCGACAGGAACAGGGGCTGGAATGGCGATCGATCATAGCGTCAAGCCCCGGCGCACCCGCACCAAAGGTTCGACATCGCGGCTTCAACGCATCGGGGCAGGAGCACGGCGGTAGGCACACTCGGGCATTCTCACGCTCTTGAACGGGGCCTGAAGTTGTCCGGCATTAGCGCCGGCGCAAACAGCGGAATTTTTTGTGGCAACGATGCTCAAGACGTGCGAAAGGGGCATTGCTGTGCGACAAGTTCACACCGGTCAGCCTGATCTGTCGCACTGGCGAGGCGCGCTCGACTTCCGACGAGCCTGCGTCACCGAAACACAACGCAAGTGATGACGACACGATCGCTGACCTGTCGATCGCGTCGTACAACACACGTTCAACTCTTCCAGCACTGATCCCGGTCAACCCCCGGAGGTCCGGTCACAGGGCGCGGTCCGCACCCTCGTCACTCCGCAGCGAAGGCCATGGCGCGGATCCGGCCCACCCTGCCTGCCTCGCCCGCCTGGCCCACAAGGCCCGCCATCCGTCGATCGCAGCTTCCTTGGCTGTGTCGAACACCTGCTCAGAGCGTTCTTCATCGCTGCTAGGCGCGTCCCGGTGGAACAGCACCCAGACGAATCCCGGTGGCGAGGCAGGAAAGGTATCAACGCGCATCAACAGGCCTCGCGCGCCACTGGACGAAGCCGGCCTACTGCTCAGTTCTTTCCGCGACCACTCCTCCACGGCAGGTATCCGCACGCCGCTAATGGTTGGCCGTCGCCGGTCGCTGCCGGAACACCATGAGGCATACAAGAATGAATGCCACCAAAGCGCCCGACGCGGCAAATCGGCTCAACGCCAAGCCGCCAGCATCAAGCGGCTTGTCCAAGTAATCGCCGACCACCGCACCCAGCGGGCGGGTGAGGATGAACGCCGCCCAAAAAAGCGCCGTGCGCGATATATGCGTCCAGGCATAGGCGGCCAGAACGATTGCAAGCAGACCGCCGAAGACCAGCGCAGCGCCTGTGTACCCGAGTCCTGCAGAGTCCGCCGTCCAATCGCCCAACGCGGTGCCCAGTGTCTGCGAAAACATGATCGTCACCCAGTAGAAGGCCTCCGCCCTGGGTGAGCTCACGGAATCCACTGACACCGAGCCTAGACTTCGATGCCACACGAACAGGGAAAGCAGAAGCAGGGCCAGCAAAAGGCTGCTGCCTCCGGCATAGCCGATTCCCAGGGACCGATCCGCAAAGTCCGCCAGCGTGGTGCCAACCGTGGTCGTGGCAATGATCGTGGCCCAATAGAGAAGTGGTTGGAAGCGCCTTGCCCTGATCTGCGCACTTACTAGGACCGCGAAGATCACAGCAAAGATGCCGGTTCCGACCAGATAGCCCAGATTCATCGACATGGACACCGCGTCGCCGCCGGTCTCCCCGAGCGTGGTCGCAGCGATCTTGATGATCCAGAATCCCAGGGTGACCTGAGGAACCTTGGCGAGGCTTTTCTCCGACTCTGAATGGATGGCGGCGCTGTGCATCGGATTCACACCTTCGTGCCAAGAGAGTCGAATGTCCGCAGCAGATCTTTCATTGCCGCCTGTGACTCGGCCTGCGTTGCCGTGCTCGCGCGCAGCGAGGCCAACGCGCGATCGATCGCCTTGTCCAGGACGTGCCAGTCGTCCGGCGCGCGCGGTTTGAGGCCCGCCTCGTCACCATCCCAGGCGGCTTCAAGGTCCCTGATCTTCGCCTTCGCCACCGCCAACTCTCCCTTGTCGACCGTGGCCGACACCTCCTCGGCGATTATGCGGAACTTGGTCAGATCGCCCAGCTTGGAGGCCGATGGCACTGGTGACGAGGCAGCGGCGGCCACAGGCGCCGCGCCAGCTGGAGCAGCAGCGCCTTCATTTCCTTTCGAGCAGCCGGCCGTCAGGGCGATGGAGGCAACAAGCACGACAGCTGCGATGCTGTGCGACGAACGTGAAAGCGACATTGGTATTTCCTTCAAAGAAGAGTCCGACTGGCTTCTTTCAACGTGCCAGGCGCGCTCGGCTCTGCATCCATTGAGCCTGGCCGACCAGGAGCACGATCACGGCAAGGAAGATGGCGCTGGTGAGCAGCGCCCCCAGGCCCAAACCGCCGTAGTCCTTCGATTGCGTGAGCAGATCGCCGAGCGCAGCGCCAAACGGGCGCGTGAGCACGTATGCGATCCAGAAGGTGAGAACGGCGCTTGCGCCCAGGCGCCACGCCGCGCAGGATGCGGCGATCAGCAGGCCGAACACGACAGCGCCCCACGCAAAGCCCAGGCCCAGCGCCTCCGTCGCCAGATCACCCGCGGCGGTGCCCAGCGCAAAGGTGCAAAGTACCGCCACCCAATAAAAAGCCTCGCGGGTCGGCGAGTCAACGTGATGGATCGACAGCGTGCGCTCCGCGCTGTACCAAAGAAAGAACACCAACCCAAGTGCGGCGGCGAAGAAGGCCGTGCTGATGTACAAGCTCACACCCAGCTTGTCCGTCAGCAGATCGGTAATCTGAGTGCCAACGACGCTCACCAGCACCACACACAGCCAGTAGATCCAGGGCACATAGCGCCGCATCCGGAACTGCACGAACAGGGCGATGGCAAGTAGCCCTGCCATGGCCGCACAGGTGAGGTTCTGACCCCAGCCCGCATTGACCGTGAGGTAGTCGGCACCGGTCTCGCCCACCGTCGTGGACATGATCTTGATGACCCAGAAGGGCAGCGTGACCGCAGGGACCTTGTTGAGCCACGTCGAAGTCGAAAGAGCGGACGGTTGGGCCATGGCAGCAGATGTTTGAGACTTGGTGGCAGGGGTCGGCCGAGCCAGGCCCGAAGGCGATCCCCGAATGCCTGCAAGACTAGCGACGACGGACTTACGAAGGACTTAAGGGCAGACGCAGGACAGGATCGGCCTGCGCGTGGTGCGGCCCGCGCGTGAACGGCGCCCACAGACGTTCCTTCGCACCGCGAGACGACGTCGTCGCCGCGCGAGGACGCCTAGCCCGACCCGCCTTGTGCCGGTGCGCCTTCGGCGACCGGTGCACGGCCCTGCTGCAGGCGGCCTCGCAGGATGACCCGACATCCGGGTCCCGCGTCGTCGATCGTCACGCCCATGCCATGCCGACGTGCAATAGCCGCCACCAGACTCAGCCCGAGCCCGTTGCCGGGCGTGCGCCTGCTGCGCTCTGCGCGGTAGAAGCGCCTGAGAACTGCCTCGCGCTCATGTACCGCAATTCCCGGTCCGTTGTCGGCCACCTCCACCACCACCTCATCGCCGCTCGCGCGCACCGTGACATGGACCTGGCCACCAGACGGCGTGAACTTCACCGCGTTGTCCAGAAGGTTGGACACGGCGTTGAAGAGCAGATCCCGGTTGCCCGCGACCGGCAAATCCCCCGGCCCCGTCGTCAGGCGCAGCTGCACCTGCTTTTCCTCCGCGGCGGGCTCGAACAGGTCGACTGCGTCCGCGACAACCCGCTCAAGCGCCACCACCTCGAAGTCTGACCGGTCCACCCGGTTCTCGATGTCGGAGATCGTGAGAAGCGCCTGGAACATCCGCA
>Ga0308159_1003866_pt1 | contig 14412 bp, 10 predicted proteins | sample PhyCR1_FD_201040 | JGI IMG/M metagenome (GOLD analysis project Ga0308159, IMG submission 201040) | Phyllosphere microbial communities from UC Gill Tract Community Farm, Albany, California, United States - DLSLC.R1 | ecosystem: Host-associated > Plants > Phyllosphere > Unclassified | place: USA... | reverse complement strand
CTCGGTCGCGCTCCCCCGGGAACGCCGACGCCGTCCGACTCCCGAGGGAGCGGACGGCGTCGGAGCGGACGGAGCGGACTACGCCTGGTGCGCGGCCTGCAGGTCGAGGGTGATGGTGACCTTCTCGCCGATGAGGACGCCGCCGGTCTCGAGTGCGGCGTTGTAGGTGAGGCCGAAGTCGGTGCGGTCGATGGTGGTCTTCGCGGTCAGACCGGCCTTGTAGTTGCCGTAGGGGTCGGTGCCGAAGCCGCCGAACTCGACCTCGAAGGTGACGGGCTTGGTGACGCCCTTGATGGTGAGGTTCCCGTCGACGAGGAAGTCGTCGCCGTTCGCGCGCACGCCGGTCGAGGCGAAGTGGATCTCGGGGTAGGTCTCGGCCTCGAAGAAGTCGCCGGTGCGGAGGTGTCCGTCGCGGTTGGGCTCGTTGGTGTTGATGGAGGCGACCTCGGCGGTGGCCTCGACGGTCGAGTCGAGCGGGTTCTCACCGGTGGTGAACGTCGCGGTGAAGCGCTCGAACTTGCCCTTGACCTTGCTGATCATGAGGTGGCGGACGCTGAAGGCGACCTCGCTGTGCGTGGGGTCGATGACCCAGGAGCCGGCCTTGTAACCGGGGATGGAAAGCGTGTCGGTCATGATTACTCCTCGAGGATGTGGTCGATGCGGAGAGCTGCTCCCCGTCCGATACATGCAAGCGTATCGAGGATCCGGCTATTCCATGTAGCTACAACTAATTTTCCGACGGCCCGGGCGTGGCGGACGCAGGCTCGCGCGCCGGGTTGCGGATCCCCAGCAGCGAGACCAGCCCGCCGAGGATCAGCAGGACCGCTGTCGCCAGCGCCGCGCGCGAGAAGCCGCCGTCGTCGAGGGTGTCGCCGACCACGAGGGTGGTCGCTGCGATCGCGACCAGCCCCGCGATCCGCGAGACCGCGTTGTTCACGGCGGAGCCGACTCCGCTGTGCTCGCTCGCCACCGCGCCCAGGATCGTCGACGTCAGCGGAGCGACCGTGACCGCGAGCCCGAGACCGAACAGCAGGATCCCCGGCAGCAGCTGGGTGAGGTAGTCCGCCGGCTCGCGGACCCCGACCATCAGGAGGAACCCGCCGCCGGCGACGAGCGGCCCGAGCCCCATGAACAGCCGAGGTCCGAAGCGGGCCGAGAGCGATCCGGAGACCTGCGAGAAGAGCAGCAGCAGGATCGTCGGCGGCAGGGTGGCGAGTCCGGCGAGCGTGGCCGAGAAGCCGAGGCTCTGCTGGAGGAACAGCCCGAGGGCGAAGAATCCGAACGAGAGCGCGCCGTAGACGAACGCGGTCGCGATGTTGCCGACGGTGAAGTTGCGCGAGGCGAACAGCGAGAGGGGCAGCATCGGATGCGGTGCCCGCCGCTCCCAGACGACGAACGCCACGAGCGCCGCGAGCCCGACGACGAGCGCTCCCAGCACGAGCGGATCCGTGGCGCCGAGCCGCTCCTGCTCGATCAGCGCGAAGACCGGACCGCCGAGCCCGACGATCCCGAGGACCGCGCCCACCCCGTCGATCGGCACCCTGCTGCCGGTGTCGACGTGCCCGAGGCGGCGCAGGAGCACGATCGTCACGAGGATCGGGAGCACGTTGAGCGCGAAGACGTAGCGCCAGGAGCCCGCGTCCACGAGCAGTCCGCCGAGCACCGGGCCCGCGATCGTGGCGGTGCCGGTCCACGCGGTCCAGGCGCCGATCGTCGTCGCCTGCGCGGCACCGCGCACCGTGGCGATGATCAGGGCCAGCGAGCTCGGCACGAGGATCGCGCCGGCCGCGCCCTGCAGCATCCGCGCGACGATCAGCACCTCCGCGGTCGGGGCGACGGCGCAGAGCAGCGACGTGACTCCGAAGCCGACCAGGCCGATCATCATGCTGCGGGCCCGGCCGATGCGGTCCGCGAGCGACCCCGCGACCAGGATCAGCGCGCCGAGGGTGATCAGGTAGCCGTCGACCACCCACTGCTGGACGGCCAGCCCGCCGCCGAGCTCGTCGGTGATCGCGGGCAGGGCGACGTTGACCACGGTGCCGTCGAGGAAGGCGACGAAGGAGGCGAGGATCGCGACGACGAGGACGGCCCGGCGGCGGCGCTCCTCCTCGGGCGAGGCGGGTGCGGCGGCGGTCACGTGCGGGTCCGGCTCATCCGCTCACGCTACTCCCGGGCGCTCCGGCGAGCGCTCCTCAGGCTCGTCGCCTACTCTCGTAGCCATGTCTGCGCAAGGAACCGCCCGCGGCGGCGTGCTCGCCCGCGTCCTCGGGATCGTCGGGGCGAGCGTCGCCGGGGGTCTGCTGATCACAGTCGGCGTCACCCCCGCTCTCGCCGTCACCGGTCTCGCCTCGAACAACCCGATCGGCCTGTTCGAGACGGTGCCCGAGTACCTCGAGCTGGGGCAGCTGGCCCAGAAGACCGAGATCTACGCGAAGAACGCCGACGGCACCGACGGGCTCCTCGCCTCCTTCTACGCCCAGAACCGCGAGGAGGTGGCCTTCGACCAGGTGGCCCAGTCCGTTAAGGACGCCGCCCTCGCGACCGAGGACCCGCGGTTCTACGAGCACGGCGGAGTCGACCTGCAGGGCACCATCCGCGCCGTGGTGAGCAACGTGATCGGCGGCGACCTGCAGGGCGGCTCGTCGATCACGCAGCAGTACGTCAAGAACGTGCTGATCCAGCAGGCCGAGGCGCTGAGCGACCCGGCGGCCTCGCAGGCGGCGTACGCCGAGGCCACCGCCACCACTCCGGCGCGCAAGCTCAAGGAGATGAAGCTCGCCGTCGACCTCGAGAAGAAGTACAGCAAGGACGACATCCTGCTGGGCTACCTCAACATCGCCGGCTTCGGCGGTCAGGTCTACGGCATCCAGGCCGCGGCCGAGTACTACTTCTCGACGACCGCCTCCGCTCTCACGCTCGCGCAGTCCGCCAGCCTCATCGCCACGGTCAACAACCCCAACGGGCTCCGCATCGACGTGCCCGAGAACATCCCCGCGAACAAGGACCGCCGCGACTACGTGCTGGGCCGCATGCTCGAGGAGGGGAAGATCTCGCAGGCCGACCACGACGCCGCGGTCGCGGAGGAGGTCGTGCCCGCGATCAAGGAGACGCCCACCGGCTGCCAGACCGCCGGGAACGCCGCCTTCTTCTGCGACTACGTCTCGCGGGTCATCCAGAACGATCCGGCGTTCGGCGCCGACGAGGCGACGCGCCTGGCGAACTTCCAGCGCGGCGGCTACAAGATCTACACGACCCTCGACCGCGATCTGCAGGACGTCGCCACCGCCGCTACGAACGAGTGGGTGCCGAAGACCCCGATCGACGAGGTGAACATCGGCAGCTCGACGGTCTCGATGGAGGTCGGCACGGGTCGGATCCTCGCGATGGTGCAGAACAAGGACTACGACGCGGCCGGTTCGGTGAACGGCGAGAACTTCTCGGCCATCAACTTCAACACCGACAACGCCTACGGCGGCTCGAACGGTTTCCCCGTCGGCTCCACGTACAAGGTGTTCACGCTCGCGCAGTGGCTGGCCAACGGGCACACCATCTACGAGACGCTGAACGGCCGCGAGCGCGGCTTCTCGGGCTTCACCGCGAGCTGCGACCCCGACGGGGGCGACGGCCTCAGCTACCCCGAGGTGAGCAACGACGACGGCGAGAGCGGCACCTTCAGCGTCCTGCAGGGCACTATCCGCTCGATCAACACGATCTACGTGGCGATGGCCCAGCAGCTCGACCTCTGCGCCATCCGCGACCAGGCCGCCGCCTTCGGAGTGAAGACCGCGTCGGGCGCTCCCCTCAGCTACCAGCCGTCGGCGGTGCTCGGATCCGGCAACGAGATCTCACCGCTCTCGATGGTCACCGCCTTCGCCGGCTTCGCCAACAACGGCGCCGCCTGCACCGCGATCGCGATCGACACCATCACCGATGCGGCGGGCGCGCCCGTGCAGGCGCCCGTGTCGACCTGCACGCAGGCCCTCTCCCCCGAGCTCACCGCGGTGGCGAACGACGCGCTGCAGGACGTGGTGACCGGCGGCACCGCCGCCGCGTCCGATCCCGACGACGGCATCGAGCACATCGGCAAGACCGGCACGACCGACGACGCGATCCACACCTGGATGGACGGCGCGTCGACGAGGGTCGCCACGGTGGTCTGGGTCGGCAACATCACCGGCGACGCCTCCATGCGCCAGGTGCGCGTGCGCAGCACCGAAACCGGGAACCGCGCCTACGCCTCCAACCTCCGCCACTACATCTGGAACGCGGTGATGACCCGGGCCGACGAGAAGTACGGCGGCGACGACTTCGCCGACCCGAGCTCGGCCCTGCTGAACGGCCGCCAGGTGACCATCCCGAACGTGACCGGCCGATCGGTCGACTCCGCGACGGAGGTCCTCGAGGACCTCGGCTTCGACGTGGAGGAGGGCGCCACCGTCGACTCGGCCGCTCCCGCCGGCACGGTCGCCGGAACGGACCCCGCCTCGGGTACCGCCATCGCGCGCTACTCGAGCATCACGCTCCTGATCAGCAACGGCTCCCAGGTGCCCGCCCCGGCGCCCGAGACGCAGGAGCCGACGCCGACCGCCACCGCGACGGCTCCGGCCGCGACCGAGACGCCGGTGCCGGAGCCCACCGCCACGGCGACCGCGGTCCCGACGGCGACCACGACCCCGGACGTCGACGGATGAGCACCGGATTCGACCCGGCGTTCCTCGGTGCGCCGCTCGTCGCGCCGGCTCCCTCGGCCGACCGCCCGGTCCGCGTGCTGGCGTACACGCACTTCGAGGTCCTGCTCGATCCGGTGCGACGCCTCGCGCTCTCGACCGCGGTGAACATCGACGGGGCGGCGCTGCTCGATCTCGGGCGCGGCGACGACTGGCACCTCGACGACCGGGTGCCGGAGTCGGAGCAGACCGGTCCCGAGGTCTACGCCCGCAACGACCTCGACCGCGGGCACCTCGTCCGTCGTCGCGACCCCGTCTGGGGCGAGGCGGCCGAGGCCCGCGCGGCCAACTACGACAGCTTCTGCTACACCAACGCGGCCCCGCAGGCGAGCGGTTTCAATCAGTCGAAGGAGCTGTGGCTGGGGCTCGAGGACTTCGTGCTCGAGTACGCGCAGACCTCGCGGTCGCGACTGAGCGTCTTCACCGGCCCCGTGTTGGCCGACGGCGATCCGGTCTACCGCGGTGTCGGCATCCCGCGCCGGTTCTGGAAGATCGCGGCCTGGAGCCCGGACGGCGAGGGCCTCGCGACGAGCGCGTACCTCCTCGACCAGTCGGAGCTCGTCGAGACCGTCCGCGAGAGCGCGGTCCCGGGCCTCGGGGCGTTCAGGACGTTCCAGGTGCCGGTCGCTCACCGGGCTGGAGGTCTCCTCGCTCGCCGCGGCGGACGTTCTCGTCAGCGCGGGCGTGCGGCCCGACGAGCAGCGCCGCGAGCTCTCCTTCCCCGAGGACGTCCGCGCGGGACTCGCCGGGCGCTGACCGACCGCGCGGGCCAGGATGGGGGCATGACCTCCCCCGTCCTCGTCGAGATCGACGACTCCGGCACCGCCGTCCTGCGCGATCCCTCGAGCGGACTCGTCGCGGTCGACGAGCCCGGCTACCTGCGCGGCGACGGCGTCTTCGAGACCCTCGCCGTCATCCGGGGCCGCCCGCACGGTCTCGACGAGCACCTGAGCCGGCTGGAGGCCTCCGCGGCGGCCGTGGACCTCGACCTGCCGCCCCGGGCGGCCTGGACAGCGGCGGTGGCGCTCGCGGTCGCCGAGCACGACGCCGTCGACGATCTGTCGGTGCGCCTGGTCGCCGGCCACCGCGCCTCCTCCGCCCGCTGCACGGTGCGCGCCGAGCCCACCGCCGACGCGAGCGCCCTCCGGCGCGACGGGGTCGCCGTGGTCGTGCTCGACCGCGGCTACGCGAGCGGAGCGCAGGAGGCGGCTCCGTGGCTCCTCGGCGGCGTCAAGTCGACCTCGGGCGCGGTCACCCGGGCCGCCCTGCGCGAGGCGCACCGCCGCGGAGCCGACGACGTCGTCTGGCGCACGAGCGACGGGCTGCTCCTGGAGGGGGCGACGTCGAGCCTCGTGCTCCTCACCGGAGGTGCGCTGCTGACGCCGTCCGCGGGCTCCGGCATCCTCGACGGCACGACGGTCGCCCGGATCCTGGACATCGGCACCGGCCGTGGGATCGAGACCGCGCGGCGGGAGCTGCCCGCCGCGGCCCTCGGCGGCGCCGACTCCGCGTGGCTCGTCTCGAGCACCCGCCGCGCCGTGCCGATCCGCTCGGTCGACGGAGTCGGGCTGCGCCTGGACCGCGAGCTCACGGACGCGTTCGAGCGGGGACTGCTCGCCGAGTGAGCTCAGGCCGCCGCTGCGAGCACGAGCGCGGTCCGGGGGCCGACTCCGACCGCCTCCGCGTCCCGCAGGTCCTCGACCGTGTCGACGTCGAGTCGCAGGGTCGACCCGACGGGGACGTCGAGGACGCGGCAGCCCGCCGATCGGTGACGGGCGAGGGATCCGGGTCCGAAGGCCGGGTCGACGCGCTCCGTCGCCCCGACCAGGAGCGCCGTGGTGCCGGTTCCCGCGCGGTCCGCGACGACGGCGGGCAGCGGTGCGGCCGCCGCGAGCACCTCGTCGAGCGCAGCGGGATCGAGCGCCGGCAGGTCGCCCGTCAGGGCGACGACGGACGCGGAGGGATCCAGGAGGAGGGCGGCCTCGATACCGGCCGTCACCGCCGGGTTCAGCGCGCCGGGATCGGGCACGACGACGAGCCCGGGCCTCTCGTGCCGGGCGAGCGAGGCGGCGGCCTCGTCCGAGGTCACGAGCACGATCGTCCCGACGCGGTCCGCGGCGGCGACGGCGGCGAGCGTGTCGAGCAGGAACGCCTCCGCGAGCGCGGCCCTCCCCTCGAGCTCGAGGCGGGTCTTGGACGTGCCGCGGCCCTTGAAGACCACGACGGCGCTCCAGCGTCCGGTCACTCCGGAGCCGCCCCGAGCTCCGCGCGAGCCGCCGCCCGGCCCTCGGCGTACGCCTCGTCGGCGCCGAGGCGGAACATGTCCTCCGGCCCGGTCCGGGTGAGACTCCGCGCGCCCGGAGCGTCCAGCCCGGTCACGTAGCGCTCGAGCCCCCGCACGACCGCCACCGGGCGCCCGCTCGACTTGCCCTTCACGAGATCGCCCAGCGCGGCGATCTCGTCCGCGACGGCGGGCATCGTGACACCGAGGGTGCGGCCGAGCGCGTCGACGGCGCCGCGCAGATCGTCGATGACGTGCAGTCCCGCCGCGCCGATCGCGGCGTCGGTCTGCCCGACCCGCCACGCGCGGCCGAGAGTGTCGCTGACGACGACGCCGACCTCGACTCCGAGGCGCTCGCGGAGGCCCGCGCACAGAGCCCGCGCCGAGGCGTCGGGATCCACGGGGAGCAGCAGCACGGTGCCCTCGGCGACGTTGCTGGCGTCGACGCCGGCGGCGGCCTGCACGATGCCCAGCCGGTTCTCGACGATGCGCGTGATCCCGTGCGCGTGAGCGCGGGTGGCGACGACGCGCACGGTCTCGGCGGTGATCGCCTCCTCGCGGTCCTCGGCGGCGACGACGCGCCCCTCCGCCTTCGAGACGATCTTGCTCGTGACGACGAGCACGTCGCCGGCCTGCGGGCGGTCCTCCTCGGCGGCGCCGGCGACGGCCGCGAGGATCAGCTCGAGCAGGTCGTCACCGGGCGAGACCTCGGGGATCCCGTCGAGGGCCCAGGCCTGGACGCGTGTCGCACTCATCGGTCCATTCTCCCCCGCCCCGAGGCGGTCGTCCGACGCGGCGCTCAGGCCGAGAGGTACGCCGCGACCGCAGGAGGCACGTACGGGGAGACGTCGCCGCCGAGCGAGGACACCTGCCGGACGAGGGAGGAGGAGACGTGCGCGTGCGCCGGGTCGGGCAGGAGGAAGACCGTCTCGACGTGCGCGAGGTTGCGGTTCACGATCGCCATCGGCGTCTCGTAGGCCACGTCGACCTGCGAGCGGATGCCCTTCACCAGGATGCTCGCGCCGACGTCGACGCAGTAGTCGACCAGCAGCCCCATGCTCCACGACGCGACGACGATCGAGCCCTCGATCCCCGCCTCCCTGATCGACTGCTCGATCAGGGCGACGCGCTGGGCGATGGGCAGCAGCGCGGTCTTCGACGGGTTGTGGACGACGACCACGTGCAGCTCGTCGACCAGCCGGGCGGCGCGCTCGATGACGTCGAGGTGGCCGAGGGTGACGGGGTCGAACGAGCCGGGGACGACGGCGATGCGGGCCATGCCGACAGCGTACCGGCCGACTCCGGCGCCCTCCCGGGAGCGGATGCCACCCGCCCGGGGTCAGCTCTTCGCGAGGAACTCGCGGTCGCGGTCCTGCACGCGGCGCTCGAGCGCGGCGCGGAGCCGGTCGTGCGCCGAGAGCGAGGGGTCCTCCTCGAGCAGCCGCTCGGCGAGGGCACGGGCCTCGACGATCAGGTGCGCGTCCTGCACGACGCGCAGCAGGCGGAGGGAGGAGCGGCCGCCGGACTGCGAGTCGCCCAGCACGTCGCCCTCCCGCCGCAGCTCGAGGTCGACCTCGGCGAGCTCGAAGCCGTCGAGCGTCGCGGCGACGGCCTCGACCCGCTCGCGGGCCGTGGTGCCCGCCTCCGCCGCCGTGACGAAGAGGCACACCCCCGGTACGCCGCCGCGCCCGATGCGACCCCGCAGCTGGTGCAGCTGCGAGACGCCGAAGCGCTCGGCGTCCAGCACGATCATCATCGACGCGTTGGGCACGTCGACCCCCACCTCGATCACGGTCGTCGAGACGAGGACGTCGATCTCGCCCGCGGCGAAGGAGCGCATGACCGCGTCCTTCTCCTCCGCGCTCATCCGTCCGTGCAGGGCGGCCGAGCGGCGGTGCTTGAGGAGGGCGTGCGACCGCACGCCCTCGAGCGTCTGCGCGACCGTCGACAACGGGGTGGCCGCCTCCTCCGGAGCCGTCGCCGCGGCGCCCTCCGCGACCTCGCCGGGCTCGATGGCCGGGCAGACGAGGTACACCTGGTGGCCCTGCCGGATCTCCTCCTCGGCGCGCTCCCACGCCCGGGCGATGAGGCCCGGCTTGTCGGTGAGCGGCACGACGTGGCTCGTGATGCCCGGGCGCCCCGCCGGCAGCTCGCGGATCGTGGACGTGTCGAGATCGCCGAACACCGTCATCGCGACCGTGCGCGGGATGGGCGTGGCCGTGAGCACGAGCACGTGCGGCGGCTGTGCCCCCTTGCGCCGCAGAGCATCGCGCTGGTCCACTCCGAAGCGGTGCTGCTCGTCGATCACGACCAGCGCCAGATCGTAGAACGAGACCTTGTCGCCCAGCAGCGCGTGGGTGCCGACGACGATCTTCGCCGTGCCTGAGACGATCCGCAGGAGCGCCGCGCGCCGCTCCGCCGCTCCGAGACCGCCCGTCAGGAGGGTCGGCACGAGCGCGGTGGACAGCTCGGTCCCGAGCGTCCGCACGATCGAGCGCAGGTGCTGCCCGGCGAGCACCTCGGTCGGCGCGAGCAGCGCGGCCTGCCCGCCGCTCTCGGCGGCCGCGAGCATCGCCCGCAGCGCCACGAGGGTCTTCCCCGAGCCCACCTCGCCCTGCACGAGTCGCGACATCGGGCTCTCGCCCGCGAGGTCGGCGGCGATCTCGGCGCCGACCGAGCGCTGGTCGCCCGTGAGCGAGAACGGCAGCGCCGCGTCGAAGCGCTCGAGCCAGCCTCCCGGCCCGGGCACGCGAGGGGTGGCGGGGGTCGCCCTCGCGGCGGCCCGGCGCTCGAGGAGCGCGAGCTGCAGGAGGAACGCCTCGTGGAACCGCAGCGTCTCGCGCGCCCGCCTCTCCTCGCCCTCGCGCGCGGGACGGTGGATCAGCTCGAGCGCCTCGCCGAGCGGCATCAGCGAGCGACTCGCGCGCACCGACTCCGGCATCGGATCGGGCACGTCGCGCAGACCGTCGAGGATCACGCCGATCGCGGCCTGCAGCTGCCAGCTCGAGATCGCGCTCGTCGCCGGGTAGATCGGGATGGGGCGCTCGGCCCAGTCCTTCGCCAGCGCCGATCCCTTGTCGGCCTCGGCGGTCGCGGCCTCCTCGTCCTCGAAGAGCCGGTAGTCGGGATGCGTGAGCTGCACCGTCTCGCGGAACATCGAGACCGTCCCCGCGAAGATCCCCCGCACGCCGCGGCGGAGCTTCGCCGCCCGCCACGGCTGCCCGAAGAACGTCAGCGACAGCGTGCCCGTGCCGTCCGAGATGACGACCTCCAGGAGCGAGCCGCGGCGGTTGCGCATCGGCCGCTCCCGCACCTCGCGCACCTCCGCCACGATCGTGACGCTCTCGCCGACCGGGAGCCGCGAGAGCTCCGTGAGCTCGCCGCGCTGCGCGTAGCGGCGCGGGTAGTGCCCGAGCAGCTCGCCGACGGTGCGGTAGCCGAACGCCTTCTCGACCGCGGTGGCCGTGCGCGGGCCGATCACCGGCGCGAGGGAGGCGTCGAGGGGGTCCGGGATCACCCGTCGATCATAGGTCGGAGCTCGGACGTCCGACGCGGGAGAAGGCGCCGAGCGCGGAGCGCGGGAGCACCGCGGCGAACGCGCGGCGCGGAGCGCCCGCCGCGATCCGGAGCGCCCGCACCACCCGCGCGCCGGCGGCCCAGCCCGCCGTCTCCGAGGCGGGTACAGGGGCGTAGCGCGCCCGCTCGACCGTGTCGCGGAGGAGCGACAGGTCGTTCCGCGCGGCCGCGTCCTCGCCGAGGGCGTCGCGCAGCAGCGCCTCCTGCGCACGCGGGGAGTCGGTCTCCTCGACCGGCACGCCGAGATCCCTGGCGCTCGCCAGCACCTCCGCCCAGGCGGCCTCCGCCGACCCGGTCGCGGCTGCACGCCGCCGGATCGAGCGCTGAACGAGGCGGAGGAGCCACGGGACCAGCAGGAGGAGCAGCAGGAGCACCCACGCGGTGACGACGGGCGCCGTCGCCGCCGTCGAGGAGCCGACCGCACCGGGGGTCGCCGTGGCGGAGGACGCGGTCGGCGTCGGGGTCGCCTCGGCCTCCTCGGACTGCTCGGGAGCGGCACCGGCCGACGCCCCGGGCGTCGCGCCGGTCGAGGACGTCGCGCTGGGCAGCGTGTACGACGCCGGAGCGCCCCGGCTCGGAGTGGGCTCGAAGGGCAGCCAGCCGACGCCCTCGAAGAACAGCTCGGGCCAGGCGTGCAGATCGGAGGAGAGCAGGCGGTAGTCCGTCAGGTCGCTGCCGGAGGAGGGCACCACGGATCCCGGCTGGTAGCCGATCGCGAGGCGGGACGGGATCCCGAGCTCGCGCGCCATGACCGCCATCGCCGAGGCGAAGTGCACGCAGTAGCCCTCGCGCACCTCGAGGAACGCCTCGAGGACCCCCACGCCGTCGCCGTCGTAGCCCTCCTCGGCCGGGGTGTCCTCTGAGTAGGTGAACTCGGAGGAGCGGAAGAACGACTGCAGCGCGCGTGCCCGGTCGTACGCGTTCCCCGCCTCGGCCGTGACTTCGGCCGCGGTGGTGCCCACCACGTCGGGCACGTCGGCCGGGAGAGCCAGGTAGCGCTCGAGGGCGTCGCCCGACGCCGGTGCGGCGAGCAGCTGCTGCGGGTCGGGCGCGAGGCGCAGCGCCTCGACCCGGTACTCGTCGCCGGCCCGGGTGGTCGCGTCGCCGCGGATCGAGCCGTCCTGCACGTCCTGCAGCCAGCCGTCCCCGACGCCCTCGAGGGAGGAGATCGGGTAGGGCACCGGCAGCCACTGGCTGCGGAGGGTCTCGACCTCGACCTCGACCTGCTCGGTCTCGCGCGGCACGCTCTCGGCGAGGCCTTCGGGAGCGATCGGCTCCTCGACCGGGGCCGTCGCCTCCGTGCCGCTCGGCGCCCAGTTCTCGCCGTCGAAGTCCGAGACCGTGAGCACGCGGAGGTACACGGGCAGATCGGAGTCGGTGGAGTAGCGCAGCACCGTCACCGGGTTGGGCCGGCGCAGGTCGTCGCCCAACGCCACGACGGGATCGATCGACCCGTTGAACAGCGTGCCCGAGACCCCGGAGGAGGACGGCGTGCGGACGTAGCCGGATGCGGAGCCCGCGAGCAGCCCCGCGGAGACGACGACCACTCCGACGACCGCGACCGACGGCAGGGCGGAGGCGGCGGACAGCCGGCGGGCGGGAGCCCGGCGCTCGGGACGCGATCCCGCGGCGAGCACCCCGGCGTAAGCCAGTGCGGTCAGCACGAGACTCGGCCAGGACACCTCGGAGGGGTCGATGATCGCCGGCACCGCGAGCAGCGCGAGGAGGAACAGCCCGGTCAGCGCGGGCAGCCGCACCGAGAAGGCGAAGAGGTCGGCGGCCCAGGCGAGGACGACGACGCCGCCCACCAGCAGGAACGCGATGCCGCTGTCGGCGGTGGCCGGCAGACCCTGCTGGGCGATCGAGGTGAATCCGGCCTGGGCGAGGGTCTGCGCGTCGGCGATCGCCGCCGGGGTCGGCAGCAGGAAGAACAGTGCGCGCGCCGGCACGAACATCGCGGTGAGGACGACGACCGCCGTGAGCGTGCCGAGCACGGGCGGCACGACGGGGTGCGCGCGGAGAGCCCGCGCACCCGCGGGCACCGCGAGCACGACTCCGACGGCGAGGGCCAGCTGGACGAGCCAGCCGACGCCCTCGAGCAGTCGGCCCGTGCCCGACGCCGCCGAGACGAGGGCGAGCCAGAGCAGGAGCGAGAGCAGGGCGGAGCCGGCCCGCGGGTCGCGATCGGTGCGCCGGCTCATGCGATCGCCCTCAGCGCGAGGGCCTCGGACCAGGCCTCCTCGATGCTCGTGCGCACGGTCGTCGCGACCGGGTACCAGCCCAGCGACGAGAGCGCGGCCACCTCCTCCGCGGTCCCCTCGACGAGGAACGCGATGGCGGGTCGGGCGTGCGAGGCGAGCGACGAGAGCGCGTCCAGGTCCTCCTCGCGGAGGCGGGTGAGCACGGCGAAGACCGGACGCACTCCCCCGGCCTCGCGCATCTCGCCGGCGATCCGCGCGGCGGCGTCGGCCGACTCCTCGGACGGCACGAGCTCCGCGAGCCGCAGGAGCACGTCGTGCGCGACCTCGCGCTCGTCCTCCGAGTGCTGCACGTCGGGCCCCGCGCCGGTCTCGACGAGGTGGGTCTCGAATCCGCGGTCGAGCAGGTGGACGGCCAGAGAGGCGGTCATCGAGACCGCCCACTCGAGCCGGTCGCCGTCGCCGCGCGCTCGACGGCCGTCACCGGCGGGCCGGTCCAGGACGCGGCTCGCCCGCGACTCGAGCAGGATCCACGCGTGCGGATCGGTGTTCTGCTCGTCCTGGCGCACCATCAGCTCGCCCGAGCGCGCGCTCGCCCGCCAGTGCACCCGGCGCATCGCGTCGCCGGGCCGGTAGTCGCGCGGGATGACGTCGTCGGTGCCCGATCCCGCTGTCGCGTGCGCGACCGGGCTCGATCCGCCGGCGCCGAACGCGTCGAGCACGTCGCTCTCGAGCGGCACGGCGCGCGGAGTGACGACGAACGGCTGCGCCGAGCCGACGATGCTCTCGCGCAGCGCCAGCCCGAGCGCCTCGGTGCGCACGATCCGCAACGGGCCGAGGCGGTGGATGCCGCGCCGTCCTGCGGGCAGGCGGTACCGCGCGCGCACGCGGCTCGACCGCTGTCCTGCGCGGGCGACGGGAGGCAGTCCGAACCCGCCGCTCGCGACGGAGCGGCCGGAGTCGTCGCCGCGGTCCCTCCGCGTCAGCCGGTCCTCGGCGCGGGCCGAGCGCAGCGGCCCGCCGCGGTTCTCGAGCACCACGTCGACGTCCACGACGTCGCCGACCGCCACGACGCGCGGCTCGAAGCGCCGCTGCACCTGCACGACCGGCGTCGAGACCGCGAGCGACACGACGGCCCCGAAGGGCAGTCCGAGGAGCACGAGCCCCAGGAACAGCAGCTCGCGGAAGTCCACCAGCGGCGCGGCCACGATCGCCGCCGTGCCGAGCACGACGAAGGCCCAGCCGCGCAGCGTGAGCGCGACCCCGCCCAGCGCGGGGAGGGAGCCGATGCGCGGAGAGGGCCCGTCGAGGCCGCGGCGCTCAGTCGCCACGGCCGCTGAAGGGCACGGGCGTCGACGCTAGGATCCGCTGCACGATCTCGGTCACCGAGTGCGAGGCACCCGAACCGGAGCGTCCCGGCAGACGGGTCGCGGGGAGCAGGCGGTGGCCGAGGACGGGCACCGCGAGCGCGTCGATGTCGTCCGGCACGACGAAGTCGCGGTCGTTGATCGCGGCGAGCGACTTCGCCGCGGCGATGAGCTGCAGCGTCGCGCGGGGGCTCCCGCCCAGGCGCAGCTCCGGATCGATGCGCGTCGCCTGCATGATCGCGACGACGTACTCCTGCACGGGG
>Ga0308159_1003865_pt1 | contig 14414 bp, 14 predicted proteins | sample PhyCR1_FD_201040 | JGI IMG/M metagenome (GOLD analysis project Ga0308159, IMG submission 201040) | Phyllosphere microbial communities from UC Gill Tract Community Farm, Albany, California, United States - DLSLC.R1 | ecosystem: Host-associated > Plants > Phyllosphere > Unclassified | place: USA... | reverse complement strand
GGCGGTTTCTTAGGGTTGTTGCAACGGAGGGTGGTTGTATGCCGGGTCGTCGGTTGGATGCGGTGGAGCGGGCTCAGATCGCGGCGTTGTTCGGTCGGGGTCTGCGTTTCCCGGAGATCGCGGAGGTGATCGGTCGGGACCGGTCGACGGTGTGGCGGGAGGTGCAGCGCAACAACGTGTATCGGGGTGCTCACACGCGGGGCGAGGTCGTGCGGCATCCGGATCGGCGCCGGTCGGTGCCGTCAGGGATCGGTCCGGGGTTGGGGGGCGTGTATCGGTGGGCGTATTCCGCTGCTGTCGCTCAGCGCAAAGCGGACCAGCGGGCCAAGCGACCCAAGGCCCGCAAGCTCGTGTCCAGCGCGCCGGCCGCGCCGCCGATCCTCTGGGCGGTGATCGTGGAGAAGCTGCGGGGCAAGTGGTCCCCGGCCCAGGTCTCTGCTTGGCTCAAGACCGAGTTCGCTGACCGACCGGAGTATCACGTGTCTCACGAGACGATCTATCAGGCGATCTACTACCAGACCCGCGGAGAGCTGCGCCGAGAGCTCGCGCACGAGCTGCTCCTGCGCTCAGGACGCGTCTCGCGCCGCCCGCAGTCCCGCGGAGCGCGGGCCGCTCGCACGGGCAGGCTCTGGGCGAAGGACTTCAACATCAGCACCCGCCCCCAGGAGGCTGAGGACCGAGCCGTTCCCGGGCACTGGGAAGGCGACCTCGTGATCGGCGCGCGAGGCACGTCCGCGATCATCACTCTCGTGGAACGCTCCACCCGCTACGTGATGCTCGGCTCCCTGCCCGAGGACCGCACCAGCGGACACGTGACCGCCGTTCTGACGACCCTGATGCGCCGACTCCCGGAGCACCTGCGACGCACCCTGACCTGGGACCAGGGCATCGAGATGGCCCGCCACGCCACCTTCACCCTCGCGACCGACTGCCGCGTGTTCTTCGCCGACCCCCACTCACCCTGGCAACGAGGATCGAACGAGAACACCAACGGGCTCCTGCGCCAATACTTCCCCCGCAGCAGCACCGACTTCCGCACCTACACCCAGAACCAACTCGACGACATCGCCGCAGAACTCAACGACCGCCCCCGCAAAACCCTCGACTGGTCAAACCCCGCCCAACGCCTCAACCAACTCCTCGTTGCAACAACCGATTGACCACAAGGGGTCTCGATACGCCGCTGCGCGGCTACTCGACCAGCAGGATGCCCGCAGGAGACGAATCGAGATCCGGCCGCAGGGCAGGGGTCAGAGCTGGGCGCCCGGGACGGCGAAGGTGTCGCAGTCGACGGCGTCACCCTCGAAGCCGGCCTCGAACCAGCGCTGGCGCTGCTCGGCCGAGCCGTGGGTCCAGCCCTCGGGGTCGACCGTGCCGGTCGCCTGCTCCTGGATCCGGTCGTCGCCGACGGCCGCCGCCGCGCCCAGGGCGTCCTGGTACTCCTGCGCGGTGACCGGCTTGAGGTAGGGCGTGCCCGTCTCGTCGGGGACCGTCGAGGCGTCGCCGACCCACGCGCCGGCGAAGCAGTCGGCCTGCAGCTCGAGGCGCACCGAGTCGGAGTCGGGGCCGGTGCCGGAGCGGTCGGCCGACTCCATCGCGCCGGTCAGGTTCTGGATGTGGTGGCCCCACTCGTGGGCGAGGATGTACATCTGCGCGAGCGATCCGCCCGAGGTGTCGAACCGGGTCCGCAGCTCGTCGAAGAACTCGGTGTCGAGGTAGATGGTCTGGTCCGGCGGGCAGTAGAACGGTCCGACGGCCGCCGTCGCGCCGCCGCATCCGGTGCTCGTCTCGGTGTCGAAGACGATGACGCCGCCCGGAGTCGTGTAGGTCGCGCCGATCGTGCCGGTCGCGGTGCCCCAGTAGCGGTCGAGCGACTCGGCGGCGCCCTCGAGGCGGCAGTCGACCTCGGCGTTGGCGTCGGCGCCGCTGTCGCAGGCGACCGCGGTGCTGGTGATCTGCTCGGGCGAGGTGCCGCCTCCGCCGACCAGACCGCCGAGCCCCGAGAGATCCACGCCGAGCAGCTGCGACAGCAGCGCGAGCACGACGACGACGCCCGCGCCGCCGCCGACGGCGATGCCCGTGGTGCGTCCGCGCCGGCGGACCTTGCCGCCGCTGAGCTGGGAGTCGTCGTTGAAGGTCATGCGGTCACGGTAGTGCTCCGGCGCCGCCCGCCGCCGGGGCTTGCGGAGGGGCGGATCAGCCCCAGCGCGACTCGCTCGTGGCGCGGATGATCTCGAGCAGCGCGTCGCGCAGAGGTCCGTGCTCGAGGCTGCCCGGGAACATGTCGACCTCGAGCCGGTGCGCGCGCTGCCACGCCTCGGTGCCCTTCGCGGTCAGCGAGACGAGCTGGCGGCGGCGGTCGGCGGGGTCGCTCCTGCGCTCCACGTGCCCCTCGCGCTCCAGCCGCTCGATGGTGCGCGACATGGTCTGCACCTCGACGTGGGCCGACGCGGCGAGCGCCTTCTGCGCCACGGGACCCCCCTGCAGCAGGTGGAGGACGATGAGGCCCGCGTGGGTCAGGCCGATCTCGGCGAGCGCGCCGTGCCAGGCGTGCTCGACCATCCGGGACGCCGTCGACAGCAGCCGGCCCGTGGGCCAGCTGTCCATCTCCGAGGCGGCGTCCGGGCGCATCCGCTCAGGATAGACCCGGCTGCCGGCCCCCTCGGCTCACTCCGCGAAACGGTCGGTCGCCCCGATGAGCGCGTCCAGGATGCCCGGCTCGTCGAACGCGTGGCCGGCGTCGGCGATGAGGTGGAAGTCGGCCTCGGGCCACGCGCGGTGCAGGTCCCAGGCGGTGAACGCGGGGGTGCACATGTCGTAGCGGCCCTGGACGATGACCGCGGGGATGCGGCGCAGCACCTCCGCGTCGCGGATCAGCTGCCCCTCCTCGAACCAGCCCTTGTGCACGAAGAAGTGGTTCTCGATCCGCGCGAAGGCGAGCGCGAAGGCGGGATCGGACCAGGCCTCGATCATCTCGGGCTTCTGCAGGAGCGAGATGGTCGACGCCTCCCAGGTGGTCCAGGCGACGCCGGCCGGGCCGTGCACGGCCGGGTCCTCGTCGTGCAGGAGGCGGTAGTACGCCTCGATGAAGCTGCCGCGCTCGGAGGCGGGGACGACCGCGGTGTAGGACTCCCAGAGGTCGGGGTAGACGGCCGCCGCGCCGCCCTCGTAGAACCACTCGAGCTCGGCGCGGCGCAGGGTGAAGATTCCGCGGAGGACGATCTCGCTGACCCGATCCGGGTGCGTCTCGGCGTACGCGAGGGCGAGGGTCGAGCCCCAGGAGCCGCCGAGGACGAGCCAGGTCTCGATGCCGAGGTGCTCGCGCAGGCGCTCGATGTCGCCGACGAGGTACCAGGTGGTGTTCGTCGAGAGGTCCGCACCGGGCTCGCTGGCGTGCGGGGTCGAGCGTCCGCACATCCGCTGGTCGAAGAGGACGATGCGGTACTTCGCGGGATCGAAGAGGCGGCGGTGGGCGGGCGAGGTGCCGGCGCCGGGGCCGCCGTGCAGGAACACGACGGGCTTGCCGTCGGGGTTGCCCGAGACCTCCCAGTAGACGGAGTGGCCGTCGCCGACGTCGAGCATGCCCGATTCGAAGGGCTCGATCTCGGGGTAGAGGGTGCGCATGCTCGGCACTCTACGGAGTCGCAGTGGCGCGTTCGGCGATCTCGGCGGCGCGGTGCGGGATCGACCGGGCGCGGCGGTGCCTCCGCTCGATCGCCTGACCGGCGTAGGCGGCGGCCACGATCAGGGCGGCCCCGAGGGCGCCGAGAGGCCCGATCGCCTCGCCCGCGAGCACGGTGCCGACCAGCAGCGCCCAGACCGGCTCGGTCCCCATCAGGATGCTCGCCCGCGACGCGGAGGTGCGCCGCACCGCCCAGAGCTGCACGACGAAGGCGAAGACCGAGCAGAGCAGACCCAGGAAGAGCACGTTCCCCCAGGCCGCCGCATCGAGAGCGGCCGCCGCGGCCGGGAGGGAGGGGCCGGCGATCAGCGAGAACGCGCCGGCGCAGACGAGCATCTGCACGAGCACCACGCCGAGCGTGCCGTCGGAGCGATCCCGCGTCAGGTGCCCGCTCGCCGTGACGTGGACGGCGCGGACCACCGCGGCCGCGATCACCAGCGCATCGCCCGGGGCGGGCGCGCGGAGGCCGCCGTCCGAGACGAGCAGCGCGACTCCGACCACGGCCGCGACCGCGGCGACGAAGAACGAGCGCGGGAGCCAGGAGCGGGACGCGAGGCCCTCGAGCACCGGGGTCATCACCAGCGCGAGGCTGATCAGCAGGCCCGCGTTGGTGGCGGAGGTGAGGTGCACGCCCCAGGTCTCGAGGCCGATCACCGCGGCCTGCGAGCAGCCCAGCAGCGCGGCGATCGCGAGTCCCCGGCCGCGAGGGAGCCGCTCGCGGCGCGCGACGCAGAGCAGACCGGTCGCCGCCGCGGCGACGAGGAAGCGGAGGGCGACGGCCGCGGGCACACCGGTCTCGGCGGCCAGGTCCTTCGCTGCGAGGAAGCTCGCTCCCCAGACCGCGGCGACGCCGAGCAGGAGCAGATCGGCAACGGTGTCGGCGGAGCGGCGGGAAGGCATGGGGCTACTGTCGAGGCCTGGACGATGAAGAACAACGGGCATCGTCTTGATCGACGATGAAGGGAACGCTCATGGATCCGGCGCGACTCCGACTCCTTCGCGAGCTCGGCGACCGCGGGAGCGTCGCCGCCGTCGCCGCGGCGCTGCACGTCAGCGCCTCGGCCGTGTCGCAGCAGCTCGGCGCCCTGCAGGCCGGGATCCCGGTGCCGCTGACCGTGCGCAACGGCCGCCGTCTCGTGCTCACCGAGGCGGGCGAGGCACTTGCCGTCGCGGGAGCGCGGGTGGAGGAGGCGCTGGCCGACGCCCGCGCGGCGGTCGGCTCGTTCCTCGAGCAGGACGACCGGCCCGTGCGGGTCTCGGCGTTCCACAGCGCCGGGCTCACGCTCTTCGGTCCGCTCCTGCGCGCCCTGGGCGAGGGCCAGCAGGTCGCGCTCGCCGACGCCGACGTCGCCCAGGACCGCTTCGCCGGGCTGACCGCCGACCACGACCTCGTGATCGCGCACCGCCTCGCCCACGATCCGGAGTGGCCGACCGCGCGCCTCGTCGTCACTCCGCTGCTCGTCGAACCGCTCGACATCGCCCTGCACGCCGCGCACCCGCTCGCGGCGCAGTCGAGTATCCGGCCCGAGCAGCTCCGCGACGAGCGCTGGATCTCGACGCACGAGGGCTTCCCCCTGGCGGGTGTGCTCGACCACCTCGGCGCGCTGGCGGGGCGGGCCCCGCGCATCGAGCACCGGATCAACGAGTTCTTCGTCGCCGCCGAGGTGGTCCGCACCGGCGCCGCGATCGCGGTCATGCCCCGGGTCACGGCGGCGGCGCTCGCCGTCGACGGCATGGTGCTGCGGCCGGTCGAGGGAGTGGCGCTCGTCCGTCACGTGGACGTGCTCGCCCGGCTCGACGCGCTCGCGCACGCCCCGGTGCGGCGGGTGCTCGCGGTGCTGCAGGAGGTGGTGCGCGGTCGGCTGACGTCCCTCAGACCGAGCGGATCCGACGGGAGAGAGGCATGACGCTCAGGTGGGCGGTCGAGCCGCATCGCTCTGCGGGGAGGCGCGGATGGCGGATCGCATCGCCTCGGCCGTCCTGAAGCCGGTCTGGCGGGCGACGCGCTGCGCCTCGGTCCGGTCGGGTCTCGCACCGAGGCGGCGGAGAGCCTCACGGGCGCGGATCTCGCGGATCGCCGATCGGGGCGAGGAGTCGATGCTGCGGAAGGCGCGTTGGAGTGAGCGCTCCGACACGGAGACGATCCGAGCCAGCTCCTCGACCGAGAAGTCGGGATCATGTGCCCGATCCTCGACCGCGCGAACCGCACGACGCACGAGATCGACGCTCGTCGCCGACGCGCCCGACCAGGGATCGCCCGCCCGGAGTACGGCGACCGTCAGATCCTCGAGGGCGCGACGTGCGGCCGGCCACGCCTCATCGGCCGGTGTCGCCGATCCGGCGAGGAGCGCGTGGCACGCCGCGGCGAGGGTTTCTCTGTAAGCCGTACCGGGAACGAGCGCCGCCGAGCGCGGGCCGGACCTCGCGTCGAGCGGGGACCGCTCCGAGAGAGCCACTTCGATCCTCGCCAGGCTCTCGGGAACGGCGAAGGACTCGGCGCTCGACAGCAGAACGGCGTCCCCGCTCTGGACGCGACGGCCGTCCGCCATCACGGCGGCACCGTCCAGCACGAGCAGGAGCAGTGGAGTGGGCCGGGTCTGCATCGCCAGCGTCGTCGCTGTGTTCCAGACCCGCGCGACCGAGAACCCGTCGTCGTGCAACGCGTCCGCGTAGAGGCGCAGAGCAGGATCCGGTGGAACGGTCGCTCCGCGACGACCGAGCCACCCCGCGGCGGACGCGCCCGACAGGGAGAGCCTGCGCTGCGCGGGAGGGAGGTCGGTCGGCATGAGGTCCCGTCGTCATGGGTCGCTCGCGAGGTGAGGGCGGAGTTCGATCGTGCCCACACGGCTCGGGATGCCGCTCGCTGGGCGCTCGACCCGACGGTTCGAGCGGGCCGACCCGACAAGACCGTCCGAGGAGTGCCGACCGTCGCCGACTCTGGTCGACGTCATCACCCCTCGAAAGGAACCCGCTCATGAGCGCCTCGAAGAACCTCCCCGTCCCGCCGACCCCCCCCCTGAGCACGACGGTGCTCCTGTTCTGCGCCGGACGATCGTCGCCGGAGCCGCGTGGACGATCCCGGTCGTCGCCGGAGCCGCTGCCGCACCGCTCGCCGCGGCCTCCGATCCGCAGCCCGTCCAGACCGTCGACCTCGACATCACCTACGCGCAGATGGGCTCCATCGGCGGCACCGTCGCCTACGCCGGCCCGACCGGCGAGCCGGGCTGGGGGCAGAACAGCGGACTCACTCTCCACCTCCAGGTGACCAACAACGGACCAGGGACGGCGACGCAGTTCACCATCGACACCTACTTCGACCCGTCGAGCTACGCGAACGGCTCCGCCTCGAACAACAGGGTTCCCGGCGGCTTCACCATCGCCAGCGTCTTCCCCTCCGGCGGCTTCGCCGTCGTCCGCATGGTCTGGAACGGCTCACTGGCACCGGGGCAGAGCGTGGACACCTACCTCGACTGGTCGACGCCGGGCTGGATCGGCGGCGAGCGCCGGATCACCACGCTCGCCTCCTACCTGATCCAGGCCGAACCCGGCGATACGAACGGCGGGAACAACGCGCAGCAGTCGACGCCGTACTACTGGCTGAAGCAGCTGTAGTCCGGGTCCCCCCGCTCTCCTACCGCGCACGCAGGACCCGCGCCTACGCTCGGCGGCATGAGCACGCAGCGCACGCCGGTGAAGGTCACGGTCACGGGAGCGGGGGGCGCCATCGGCTACGCCCTGCTGTTCCGCATCGCCTCGGGTCAGCTGCTCGGGCCTGACGTGCCCGTGCGGCTGAACCTCCTCGAGATCCCGGCGGGGCTGCGCGCCGCCGCCGGGACGGCCCTCGAGCTGCAGGACGGGGCCTTCCCGCTCCTGGACGGGATCGAGGTGACGGACGACGCAGCCGCGGCCTTCGACGGTGCGAACGTCGCGTTGCTGGTCGGCGCCCGCCCGCGCTCGGCGGGGATGGAGCGCGCCGACCTGCTCGCGGCGAACGCGGGGATCTTCGGGCCGCAGGGCGCCGCGCTGAATGCGCACGCCGCCGACGACATCCGGGTGCTGGTGGTCGGCAACCCGGCCAACACGAACGCCTGGATCGCCCGCGCGAGCGCCCCGGACATCCCGCACGGCCGCTTCACCGCGATGACCCGGCTCGACCACAACCGCGCCGTCGCGCAGCTGGCCGCGAAGCTGGATGCGCCGGTCGGCTCGGTCGCGGGCGTCGCGATCTGGGGCAACCACTCCGCCTCGCAGTACCCGGACGCGACGCACGCGAGCGTCGACGGGCGTCCGGTGACCGAGCTGGTCGACTCCGCGTGGCTGCACGACGAGTTCGAGCCGCGCGTCGCGAAGCGCGGCGCCGAGATCATCGAGGTGCGCGGCGCGTCCTCGGCGGCCTCGGCCGCATCCGCCGCGCTCGACCACGTTCACGACTGGGTGACGGGGACCGACTGGACGTCGGCCGCCGTCGAGTCGGACGGGTCCTACGGAGTGGAGGAGGGGCTGATCTCGTCGTTCCCGGTCCGCTCGGTCGACGGCGAGTGGCGGATCGTCGAGGGGCTCGAGATCGACGAGTACTCGCGGCGCAAGATCGACGAGTCGGTGCTGGAGCTGCGGGCCGAGCGCGACGCGGCGCAGGCGTACCTGCGGCACTGAGTCCGGGCGTCAGTGCCGCGGCGCCTTCTCCGGACGCGGGAGGGTGCCGTCGGCGCGGGCCGCCTCGTACCAGGCGCGCGCCTCCTCCTGCCGCGTCTGCTCGGCACCGGTCGCGATCGCCGCGCGCAGGTGCTCGGGGCCGTACCCGAACGCCGCGACGAGGGCGCCGGCGTGCGGGCGGAGGCGGGCCAGCAGCCGGTCGATGTAGGAGGTCACCGCGACGGCGCGCTGCGACGAGAGCCGGCCGTGCAGCAGGTACCAGTCGAGGTGCTCCTCGATCAGGCCGAGGCCGAACAGGTCGCGGAGCCACGTCAGGACGGTGCGGGTGCCCTCGTCCTCGATCCGGGACAGCGCGTCGGTGAACGCCTCCCACTGGAGCAGCTGGGCGTGCGCGCGAGCCGCCTCGATCAGCTGGTCCTGGTGCGCGTTGAACAGGCGGGCCGCCTCGTCGGCCGGGAGCTTGGACGCCGAGCGGAGCCGCGATGCGATGCCCGAGACCATGGTCTCGACGCGGCCGGTGAGCAGCTCGCGCTGGTCCTCGCGGAGTTGGCCGACGGAGCGGGCGGTGGATCCGCGGTCCGAGACGACCTGCGCGAGACGGCGGAGCCCCGAGGTGTCGACGGTCGCCTCCGCCACCTGCCCGACGGCGTAGCGCGCCAGCTCGGTGGGCTGGGCGTCCTTGAAGCGGCGCCCGACGTCGGTCAGCAGTCGCTTCGCGACGAGCTGCAGGAGCACGGTGTTGTCACCCTCGAAGGTGACGTAGACGTCGAGGTCGGCACGCAGCTGCGTGAGCCGGTTCTCGGCGAGGAAGCCTGCTCCTCCGCACGCCTCGCGCGCCTCCTGCAGGGTGTCGAGGGCGTGCCAGGTCGAGAGCGCCTTCAGCCCGGCGGCGAGGGTCTCGAGGTCCTGGCGCGACTCGTCGGTGTCGTTCGCGCCCGAGAAGACGTCGTCGAACGCGCGCAGGAGCGTGTCGTGCGCGAATCCGGCCGCGTAGGTCGTGGCGAGGCGCGGGAGCAGCCGGCGCTGGTGGCGCTGGTAGTCGAGGAGCACCTCCTCGCGCTCCCCTCCCCCGGTGAACTGGCGGCGCTGGTCGCCGTAGGTCACGGCGATCGCCAGGGCGATGCGGGAGGCGGCGACGGCGGCTCCGTCGAGCGAGACTCGGCCCTGCACGAGGGTGCCGAGCATGGTGAAGAAGCGTCGGCCGGGGCTCGCGATGGGCGAGGAGTAGGTGCCGTCGGCGGTGACGGAACCGTAGCGGTTCAGCAGGTTCTCACGGGGCACGCGGACGTGGTCGAAGTGCAGGCGGCCGTTGTCGATGCCGTTCAGACCGCCCTTCAGGCCGTCGTCCTCTCCGCCGATCCCGGGGAGGAACGCGCCCGTCTCGTCGCGCAGGGGCACGAAGAACGCGTGGACGCCGTGGCCGACCCCGCGGGTGACGAGCTGGGCGAAGACGACGGCGGCGCGGCCGTCGATCGCGGCGTTGCCGAGGTAGTCCTTCCACGCCGCGCGGAAGGGGGTGTTGAGCACGAAGTCGCCGGTCTGCTCGTCGAAGGTGGCGCTGGTCGCGATCGAGGCGACGTCGGAGCCGTGACCCGTCTCGGTCATCGCGAACGCGCCCGGGATCTCGAGGTTCATGATGCCGGGCAGCCACTTCTCGTGGTGCTCGCGGGTGCCGAGGTGCAGGACGGCCGCGCCGAAGAGGCCCCACTGCACGCCGGACTTGATCTGCAGCGACGGGTCGGCGGTGACCAGCTCCTCGAAGCCGGCGATGTTGCCGCCGTGGTCGGCGCCTCCGCCGAGGTCGGCCGGGAACGCGCGCAGCACGCCCTTCTCGGCGGCGAGGAGACGCATCTGCCGCGTCACCCGCGCGCGGTGCTCGGCCATGGGGAGGCCGGCCTCCCCGTGGAGCTCGGGGCGGGCGGTCAGCGCGCGGGACGCGAGGCGCTGCTCCTTCCACTCGCCCAGCAGCAGCTCGCCGAGGGCGGCGACGTCGACGGAGGGCGAACCGTCCTCGTCGAGGCGGGCGTCGACCTCGGTTCCGAGCGCGTCGATCGGAGGAGTGGGCGCGATGGCGCCGGCGCGGGAGCGGCGACGGCGGGACGTGCCGGTCGCGGCCTTCTCGGCGGCGTCCGCGGCGGAGCGGGGGCGGGGAGCAGTGGTGACCATGAGTGGAGGATCCCTTCGACCGGCCGCGTGCGACCGGAGCGGTGGGCCCGGTCGCTCCCCCGAAGCGTCGTGGATCAGGAGGCGGTCACTGCACGGTAGGTCGCTCTCGCGGAAGGCGGAAAGGTTCCGTCGCGGGCCGACAAACGGGGACGGGCGGAGGCGGCGGCGCGTTGTCGGAAGCGGCCAGGCGGGGCGTCGGCCGCGTGCTGCGGGCCCGTGAGTAGGCTCGCGGTATGAGCGAGCCGCCGCTTCCTCCGCCCCCGCCGCCGCGCCGCGAGCCGGAGCGCCCCGCGCCCGCCGCGGTCGTCGATCAGCGCCCGGCGGGACCGGGCACGCCCTGGACTGCTGCGCGCGCCCGGCGGCCGGTGCGGGTCTGGGATCTGGTGCTCACGATCGTGCTGCTGGCGGGCGAGTTCGTGCTGACCGCGCTGCTGTCGTACTTCGGGCTGTTCCTCGCGATGGCGAGCGACGCCTGCATGGGCGGGAACGACTGCGACTCCGGGCTGATCGGCGGCGGAGTGCTCGTCGCCGCGGGCGGCGTGTGGATCGGGATGCTCGTGGCGCTGGTCGTGTCGATCGTGCTGCTGATCCAGCGGAGGATCACGTTCTGGGTGCCGATCGCGGGGACGGTGCTCTCGTTCGTCGCCACGATCGTCGGCGCGGGGATGGCGATGGCCGGGACGGGCACGTGAGCGGGCAGCCTCCGTCTCCGCCGGCTCCGGGTTCCCGGCGCCCGATTCGGGTGTGGGACCTCGTCCTCACGATCGTGCTGCTCCTGGCCGAGGTCTGCGTGACGCTGCTGCTGACCTACGTCGGCGCATTCTCGGGCATGGCGAGCGACGGCTGCATGGGCCGCGACGACTGCGACTTCACCCTGCTCAACTGGGGCGTCCTGATCGCGGCGGGCGGAGTGTGGATCGGGATGCTCGCCGCGGTCGTCGCGTCGATCGTGCTGCTGCTGCGGCGGAGGATCGCGTTCTGGGCGCCGATCGCCGGGACGGTGCTGTCGTTCGCCGCCACCGTGATCGGCATCTGGATGGTGACGGTCAGCACGGACTGACCGGCGCTCAGTAGCTGTCCCAGCCCGGCTCCCAGTCGGGCTCGTCCGGCGGCACCCAGTCGTCCTCGGGCGGCGCGGAGGAGACGGGCGGGCCCGAGGCGCGCTCGGAGGAGCCGCCGCCGAACGCGGGGCGTGCGCCCTTCGCCGCGGCGCCACCGGAGCGGGCGGCACCCGAGCGGGCGGGGCGACGGGGAGCGGGCTCCTCCTGGTTCGCGTCGGGCTCGGCGATCTCGGGGGTCTCGCCGGCGACGACGGCGAGCACCGCGGCTCCGTAGGTCAGGAGCTTCTTCTGGCCGACGCCGCCGATGATGCTGAGCGCGTCGATCGTGGCGGGCTCGGCGGTCGCGATCTCGCGGAGGGTGGCGTCGTTGAAGACGATGTACGCGGGCACCGACTGGGCGCGAGCCTGCGCCGCACGCCACTCGCGGAGGCGCTCGAACAGCGGCTGCGCCTCGGTCGGCAGGTCGGACACGGTCGAGCGACCGGAGCGCGAGGATCCGCTCGAGCGGGCGGGCTTCTCGGGCTCCTGCCGCAGCTCGACCTTGCGCTCGCCGCTGAGGACGGAGCCGGACGCCGGAGTGATGACGAGCGTGCCGAAACCGTCGTCGTTCACGCCGAGCAGCCCCTGCGCGAGCAGCTGGCGCGCGACTCCGCGCCACTGGGTGTCGCTCAGGTCGGCGCCGATGCCCCAGGTCGACAGTGCGTCGTGACCGTGCTGGGTGGTGCGCGGGGTGGTCTTGCCGCGGAGGATGTCGATGACGTGGCCGGCGCCGAACTGCTGGTTGCGCTCGCGCTTGAGCCGGACGACGGTCGAGAGGAACTTCTGCGCGGCGACCGTGCCGTCCCACGAGGCGGGCGGCTCGAGGCAGGTGTCGCAGTTTCCGCAGGCCGTGCTCTCCTGGCCGAAGTAGGCGAGCAGGTTCACGCGGCGGCACTGCACGGTCTCGGACAGCGCGAGCATCGCGTCGAGGTGCGCGGACATCCGCCGGCGGTGGGCGAGATCGCCCGGCGACTCGTCGATCATGCGGCGCTGCTGCACGACGTCCTGCAGGCCGTAGGCGAGCCACGCCGTGGACGGGAGGCCGTCGCGGCCGGCGCGGCCCGTCTCCTGGTAGTAGCCCTCGACCGACTTGGGCAGGTCGATGTGCGCGACGAAGCGGACATCCGGCTTGTCGATGCCCATGCCGAACGCGATGGTGGCGCAGACGATGACTCCCTCCTCGCGGAGAAAACGCGACTGCGCGGCGGCGCGGACGCGGGAGTCGAGACCGGCGTGGTACGCCACCGCGTCGAAGCCGGCGCCGCGCAGGGCCTCGGCCGTCGCCTCGACGCTCTTGCGCGACAGGGCGTAGACGATGCCTGCGTCGTCGGCGTGCTCGCGGCGGAGGAAGTCGATCAGCTGCTTGCGGGGCTCGACCTTGTTGACGATCCGGTACTGGATGTTGGGCCGGTCGAAGCTCGAGACGAAGTGGCGGGCCTCGCCCATGTGCAGTCGCGTGGTGATCTCGCGGTGCGTCGCCTCGGTCGCCGTGGCGGTGAGCGCGATGCGCGGGACGTCGGGCCAGCGCTCGGCCAGCTCGCCGAGGGCGAGGTAGTCGGGCCGGAAGTCGTGACCCCACTGGCTCACGCAGTGCGCCTCGTCGATGGCGAAGAGGGCGATGCGGCCGCGGGCGAGGAACTGCTTCATGCCCTCGTTGCCGAGGCGCTCGGGGGCGACGTAGAGCAGATCGAGCTCGCCGTCGAGGTACGCGCGCTCGACGCGGGCGCGCTCACCCGGGTCCTGGGTGGAGTTGAGGAACTCGGCGCGGACGCCGTTGGCGCGCAGGGCGTCGACCTGGTCCTGCATGAGGGCGATGAGGGGCGAGACGACCACTCCGGTGCCCTCGCGGACGATCGACGGGATCTGGTAGCAGAGCGACTTGCCGCCGCCGGTGGGCATCAGGACGACGGCGTCGCCGCCTCCGATGACCTGCTCGACGATCTGCTCCTGCTCGCCGCGGAACGAGGAGTAGCCGAAGACCTTCTCGAGGATCGCCTGCGCGGGCGTCTGAGAACCGGGCTGCTCGGCGAGCGGGAGGGCGGTCGCGGTGGTCTCTGTCACCCGGGGAACTCTACCCGCCGCCTCCGACGGCGCTCCGGGTCCGACGGAGGCTGGGGAGAGCTCTCGGAAGGCGCGGCTGGGGAGGAGTCAGAGCTCGGTGACGGTCTTCGTGTCGCCGTCCCAGAAGCGCACGCCTGCGAGACCGACCGTGAACGGCTCGCCCAGCAGCGGGACGGCCTCGGCGAGCTGCTCGGCGCGGAGGCGGCGCGAGACGCTCACGTGCGGTGTCCACGACTCCGGGAGCGACGTGGGGACGCCTCCCGGGACCGCGGCGACCGTGCGTCGGTGCAGCGCGTCGAGGGTCGGCGAGCGGACGACGCCCCAGGCGAGCACGAAGCGGCCCGCGTGCGGGAAGAGGAGGACGGCGCCGAGGTCGACGGCCGCGGGGAGCGGGCCGAGGGCGCCGGTCGCCGGGCAGGGCAGCTCGGGGCCGGCGACGAGCGTGATGTGGGGGCGGTTGCTGTCGGAGCGGTGCAGGGCGAGGCTCGGGACGCCGGCGGCCTCGAGCGCCTCCCACTGACCGCGGACGCGCGCCTCGGACTCGGGATCGAGCAGGAGTTCGACGCTGCGCATGCGTCCATCCTGCCGCGGCGGGCGAGGGGCGGCGCGGGCTCGCCGTTCCGCAGAAGTTGCGGTAACGGCGCACGCTTCCCGCAGCTTCTGGCGGATCGACGGGCCCGAGGTCGGACGACGATGTCGAGTCAGCAGAAGTTGTCGTACTCGAGCTCGAGTACGACGACTTTCGAGGAGTC
>Ga0308159_1003864_pt1 | contig 14414 bp, 10 predicted proteins | sample PhyCR1_FD_201040 | JGI IMG/M metagenome (GOLD analysis project Ga0308159, IMG submission 201040) | Phyllosphere microbial communities from UC Gill Tract Community Farm, Albany, California, United States - DLSLC.R1 | ecosystem: Host-associated > Plants > Phyllosphere > Unclassified | place: USA... | reverse complement strand
TTATCGGTCCGACGCGACCTTTGGTCCCGCTGGTGGCGGGCATGCTGAATCTGCCGCCGTACAAGTTCGCGCCGCCGAATATCGTAGGCTGCATTACCTGGCCGCCAGTCTATTTCCTGCCGGGCATTTTGGCCGGTGTAGCAATAGATATCCCGCACAGCAGTGACAGTACCCTGTTCAAATGGCTGCTGTTTACCACGGTAGTGCTGATTTGGTTAAGCGGGTGGCTGGTATGGCGCTGGGTGCGCTCGAGCAAGGCAAAAGCGGATGCCATGACGAAATGGCTACCGCTGGCAAGGCTGCGCATAATAACGGCGATAAGCCTCGCCGCGACGGCATACAGTATTTTCATGCTGAGCAAGCAGCCGCTCATGCCAATCTACGCGCATCTGCTTCACCACGTCATCACCCGCTAACCCGCGTCGTCATTGACGCGATAGCTGCGTTGGCGGCATTCACTCGCCCGAATCACTTACCTGTGTAAGCTCATCGGGCCTCATTCATTTGCCGCCTTGCTCTAGCGCCAATGACTTGGCGGGTTGTTTGAGTCGTCATTGACGCGATAGCTGCGTTGGCGGCATTCACTCGCCCGAATCACTTACCTGTGTAAGCTCATCGGGCCTCTTTCACTTGCCGCCTTGCTCTAGCGCCAATGACTTGGCGGGTTGTTTGAGTCGTCATTGACGCGATAGCTGCGTTGGCGGCATTTACTCGCCCGAATGACTAACTGATTGTTCGGGCTGCCTATTTCCGATTGATCCCGAGTATGGCGGCTTCGGGGGCGGTGCCGTCGAGCAGTGCCTGAGTGGTGCCGTCATAATATACGCGGCCATCGACAATGAGCAGGGTGCGTTCGGCGATGCGGGCGGCATCGTCGAGGTTATGGGAGACCATCAGCAAGGTGAGTTGCTGCTGCCTGCAGACATTGTCGAGCAGGGAGAGCATCTCGTTGCGCAGCGCAGGGTCCAGCGCCGAGAAGGGTTCGTCGAGTAACAGCGCCGGTTGGCTGCGCAACAGGCAACGCGCCAACGCAACCCGCTGACGCTGGCCGCCCGAAAGCTGGGAAGGCAACCGGTCCAGATATTCCGCCAGTCCAACCTGTTCCGCAATCTGTTCAAGCCGCTGTTTCTGTTCTTTCGTGAGTTTAAGCCCCGGATGCAGCCCCAGCCCCATATTCTGTCGCACGGTCAGATGCGAGAACAAATTGTTCTCCTGAAACAACATCGACACGGGCCGTTTGGCGGGCGGCGTGTGGGTATGATCCTGCTGATTAATGACAATTTGTCCCATGCCCGGTGAAAGAAAACCGGCTATCAGACTCAGCAGCGTACTTTTACCTGCGCCGCTTGGGCCAAGAATGGCGACACGTTCCCCGGCGGCGATGCGCAGGTCGAAGCGCATGGGCAGATGTTCATATAAATAAGTGACTTTATTCAGTGTCAGCATGGCGACCCGGTAATCTTTCGATAAGCGTAAACAGCAGGAAACACAGGAAAAGCAACAGCATGGCGGTAACGGCACCTTGCTGGCTGCGGTATGACCCCATCTGCTGATAAAGATAGAATGGCAGCGTGCGGAAGTTTTCGTTGCCGAACAGGGCTATCACGCCGAAATCGCCCAGAGACAGCACGCAGGCAAAGGCCAGCGCCTGCGTCATGGGGCGTTTTAGCGCACTCAGCTCAATCCAGCGCAGCCGATGCCAGCCGCGCATATCCAGCGACAGGCACAGCAGCGAATAGCGATCGGCCACGTCGCGCATCGGGTTTTCCAGCACTTTCAGCGCGTAGGGTATCGCCATCAGTGCATTGGTGAGAATCACCAGCATCCACGGCGACTGCGGCAGTCCCAGGGTATCGCTGAGCAACAGAAAGAAACCGGTCGCCAGCACGATGCCCGGCATGGCAAGGATCAGCATGCCGGAGAGTTCCAGCCCCTGGCCCCAGTTCTGCCGCTGGCGAAGGCGCAGTTCACGACTGCTCCACAGCAGCATCATGGAAAGCAGCAGACAAAGTAATCCGCTGCCGAGCGCAAGCCGTACCGACATCCACAGCGCCTGCCACAGTGCCGTCTGGTGCAGCACGTCGAGCAGGGAGGGGTTGATGCCGCTCACGACGACGGCCGCCAGCGGCGGTAAAATAAGCAACAAGGCCAGCGCAATCAGCACGGCATCGAATATTTTGCGTAAAAGGGAATCGGCAGGATCGCGCCAGCGTTGGGCATGCGTATGGCCGACCGGCAGGGCCTGACCGAGTTTCTGGCTGAGCAGCACGAGGCCCAGACAGCACACCAGTTGAATCAGCGCCAGTAGCGCCGCGCGCCCGAGATCATAGTCATAACTGAGCGCCTGATAGATAGCGAGCTCGATAGTCGTGGCTTTCGGCCCACCCCCAAGTGAAAGCACGGTGGCGAAACTCGCGAAGCACAGCATGAAAATCAGCGCGCCGGCAGGCAGAATCTGCCTTCTCAAAGCGGGCCATTCAACAAAGCGGAACAGTTGCCTGCCGTTCATGCCAAGTTGCGCAGCGAGTTGGCGTTGCTCGATGGCAATATTTTCAAGAGATTGCAGTAAAAGTCGTGTTGCCAGCGGCAAATTGAAAAATACGTGGGCGAGAAGAATGCCCTGTAGGCCATAGGGTGAAAACTGATAATGCAGGCCGAGCGCGGCGCAGATCTGCGACACCCAGCCCTCGCGGCCATAGACGCCAAGGATGCCGAACACGGCGACTAATACGGGCAAGACCAGCGTCATGGCGCAGAGTCTGAGCAGCCACTCGCGGCCCGGAAAACGCCGTCGATACAGGCTGCGGGCGAGAAAAATGGCAGGCAGCACGGAACACAGCGCCGAAAGCAGCGCCTGCCAGAAAGTAAAACGGATCACGTGCCATAAGTAGCTATCCTGCCAGACCGCGCCGGGCGACAGCGTGGGCGCGTGACGCAGCAGCGAGCCCAGCGCCAGAAAGGCGACCAGCAGGATGAGCGTTGCAGCAACGACGCCCGGCCAAAGCCAGGCGGGGATTAATGGCTGACGGCGTTCTGCCATGCCTGAATCCATTTCGTGCGGTTCTCGGCGACCGTTTTGGCGCTGTATTGTAGAGAGATTTTCGGCACCGTGAGTTTGTCATAGCCTGCCGGTAATGCGGTGTTCACCACTGGATACATCCAGTTGCCGGACGGAATCGCGTTCTGGAAGCCGGAGGTGGTAACAAATTTCATGAATTTGGCCGCCAGTTCAGGCTGTTTGCTGGCCGCGAGTTGGCCTGCCACTTCCACCTGCATATAGTGACCTTCGGAGAAATTCGCCGCCGCGTAGTTGTCTTTCTTCTCTTCAATGATGTGGTAGGCCGGTGACGTGGTGTAACTCAGCACCAGATCGCTTTCTCCTTTCAGGAAGAGACCATAGGCTTCGCTCCAGCCTTTTGTAACGGTAACGGTTTTCTTCGCCAGCTTCTGCCAGGCTTCGGGGGCCTTGTCGCCATAGACTTTCTGCATCCATAGCAGCAATCCCAGACCCGGCGTGCTGGTGCGGGGATCTTCATAGATAATTTTCCACGGCTGTGGGCTATCCACCAACTCCTGGAGGCTCTTCGGCGGAGTCTTTAGCTTGTCCTTGTTATAGACGAAAGCAAAGTAGCCGTAGTCATAGGGCACAAAGGTGGTGTCAGTCCAGCCGCCCGGAATGGCGAGCGTCGTCTTATTGACGGCAGGTTTGGCGAAAAGCCCGGTCTGTTCGGCGGCTTGCAGCAGGTTGTTGTCCAGTCCGACCACGACATCGGCCGGGCTGTTTTTTCCTTCCATGCGCAGGCGGTTAAGCAGCGAAACGCCGTCTTCCAGCGGCACATATTTCAGCTCGCAGCCGCAGTCGGCTTCAAAGGCTTTTTTGATGGCAGGGCCCGGGCCCCAGTCGGCAGAGAAGGAGTCATAGGTATACACGGTCAGAACCGGCTTGGCGGCCAATGCGGGCGCCGAGACAATCAACAGGCAGGGCAGTAATTTTTTAAACACTTTGCACTCCAACTTTTACCTTGAAAAGGATAGGCGTGGCAAAGGAGTTTGAGTCAGCAAGGTACTCTCTCAAATCCCTTCGCCGGTATTAACCGGATCAGGTTCGACGGGTTTTTTCTCAGCCTTCCAACCCCTATGCCTTGGCACGTCGAGTCAGTCAGCACCCCGTTGAGAACGCCATTATTGTAGAGATTAAGTCGCAGCGTTGAAAGCAGGTTTATGCATCCGGAGGCGCAAACCAGGCAGATTTAAAGTCAAACCAGCCAAGGGTGTTCATTCTGACTCCGCGCATGCTTCGCTGACCTTGCAGTAACAGCCAATGATGGAAGAGAGGGTGTATATAACCGCCGTTGACCAGCTTTTGCGTCCATTCCGCCAGCGGTAACGCCCCGCTGCGCCACAAGGCTGCCGCGTTGTGAAGCTTGTCGCCCAGACAATATTGCATCAGCGGCAGCTCATACAGCGTGGCAAACAGGGAAAACTCGATCGGCAGCGTGAAGTTGGCGCTGCCGAGCCAGATATCGCTGGTCGCCTCGCCTTTATGCCAGCGGGCATAATCCACGATCTGTACATTCAGTTTAACACCGTGTTCGGCGAGCAGCGGGGTCATGGCCTGACAGATGTCCTGATACTCGGAGTGATCGCTGTAAAACGTGATGGTAATTTCATGAAGAGGAACAGGTTTAGGTTTCTGCACCTGCGGACGGCGATGGTGCCAGCGCGGCAGCAGGCCATAGGCGGGAGACCAGTAACGCTGGTAGGCGGGCGCAGAGGCGTTGAGCAGGGCGATGGGATTGAAGATTTCACACAGCCACTCGCGAAGCTCCGCATTGTTGCCCACCGCCGAACGCTGGTCAAACAGCACGAAATAGCAGCCCTCTTCAAGCCGACTTTCCAGCTCGTCGTTGTCGGTATCGTCGGCTTGAAGCTGCACGCCCGAGTGCACCAGATCTTCGGTCAGTTCTGGCAGCACCCAGATATTCACCTCGTCAATCAGGGCGCGGTATCCAAAATAGTCATCGAATGCGCGGATTTTTAACTGCGTTGGCTGATTATGCACTACGGCATAGGGGCCGGTGCCAACCGGATGGCGGGCGAAATCGGGCAGCGTTTGCCACTCCTGCGGCAGAACAAGCGCATGAACGCTGCCAAGCAGCCACGGCAGCCAGTTGTCCGGCGTATGCAGATGAATGTCGATAACGTTGGCGGTCGGCGTATTCACCGACGCGACGTGCGCAAACAGCGGATGCGCTTTCAATCGCACAAAGGTGCCTATCACGTCGGCCATTTCCAATTCCCGGCCATGATGGAAATGAATAGCGGGACGCAGATAAAAACGCCAGTGCAGCGGTGTAATGACCTGCCAATGGTGCGCCAAATCGCCGCGCAGTTCCCCATTTTCCTCTTTTATGCCCACAAGCCCGCTAAAAATCTGTTTGGCGAGATGCGTCTCGGAACGGCGAAGCGGGGTGCCCGGCAGCAGATTGAACAACGAGCGATAATAGAGCACACGAAGCAGGTGTTTGCCCTGACGAAAGCGGCGGCCCAGCTGGGACAGCAGCATCTGGCGCACCACGGTTTTATCGCCGACCAGTTGCACCAGTTGATCCACCCGATCCTGCTCGATAAGCTCTTCGGCACGCAGGCGCTGGATGGCCAGACCGGTCAGCAGGAAGGTCAGTCGCGACCGTTTGCCTCTGCCGACTTCGGCTTCCCATTTCAGCCAACCTTCACGCTGCATGCTGGCGAGCAGCGATCGCACATGTCTGCGCGAGCAGGTCAACACTTCCGACAGCGCTTGTAGCGTGGTTTCGGTAGGCTCGCCCCGGCAATATTGCCAGAGACGCAAGAACTGGTGCTGTAGACGCGGTGAGGTCATAAAAGAGGAACTCCGAAGCGTAAAGCCATCAATTTATCTTTCCTCATATTATGCGCATAATTTCCGACATCAAGCGGTTCTGCCAATCGGTGAGGGAGTTTCTCAAAGGCTTTGGCCGCCACGGTTCTACCGCGGCGCTGTCCTTACCTGCAAAGTCAGGGCGACATCGGCGTAACGATTTTCTGAGTAATGGTGAAATGTCGCCAGCCAGTGAGGCAACTCACTGGTTTTTTTGTCTTTGCTATCTTGGGCTTTGAGCAGGTACGCTACGCACTTCGCGCTTGCCGCACCACATTGCTTCGCTGTTATCAGGGATGGTCTATGTCTGCTTCTTCACGCCGTTTATCCTTTATTTTTGCCACTTTCTTGCTGGTGTCGTTTTTGACGGGTATTGCCGGTGCACTTCAGGCACCGACGCTGAGCCTGTTTTTGTCCCATGAGGTCAAGGTCAGGCCGCTGTGGGTCGGGCTGTTTTATACCGTCAATGCGCTGGCCGGTATTGCGATAAGTTTCCTGCTCGCCAACTATTCCGACAAGAAAGGCGATCGCCGCATTCTGCTGTTCTTCTGTTCGCTTATGGCTATCGGCAACAGTCTGGTCTTTGCCTTTAGCCGGGATTATTTGGTGCTGATTAGCGTGGGCGTGTTGCTGGCGGCGATTGGCAATGCCTCCATGCCGCAACTGTTTGCTCTGGCGCGGGAATATGCCGACCGTTCGGCGCGTGAAGTCGTGATGTTCAGCTCAATGATGCGGGCAACGCTGTCGCTGGCGTGGGTATTGGGGCCGCCGGTATCCTTTATGCTGGCGCTGAATTATGGCTTTACCTTGATGTATCTCTGCGCTGCCGCAGTGTTTGTCTTCAGCGCGGCCATGGTGTGGTTCTTCCTGCCGTCGGTCGCCCGTATCGAACAACCGGTTGATACCGTTGTGGTTCACACCAGCGCCTGGAAAAACAGGGACGTGCGGCTGCTGTTCTTTGCCTCTCTTCTGATGTGGACCTGTAATATCATGTATATCATTGATATGCCGCTGTATATCACCACCGATATGGGGTTGCCCGAGGGGCTTGCCGGTCTGTTGATGGGGGCGGCGGCGGGGCTGGAGATTCCGGTGATGCTGATAGCCGGTTATCTGGTGAAGCGGACGGGAAAACGCAAACTCATGATCTGCGCAGCCGGATTCGGCGTGCTGTTTTATCTGGGTATGGTGTTGTTCCAGTTCAAGGCGGCGCTGATGATTCTGCAACTGTTCAACGCGATTTTCATCGGGATTATCGCAGGTATCGGCATGCTCTATTTTCAGGATCTGATGCCGGGCAGAGCGGGATCGGCGACGACGTTGTTTACCAACAGTATTTCGACCGGGGCAATTCTCGCGGGCGTATTGCAGGGCAGTATCGTCGAGAATTTTGGACACTTTCCGGTGTATTGTGCGGCGTTGGGGCTGGCGGTTATTGCCTTGATTCTGATGACGAGAGTGAAAAATGTTTAACCCGCCAACGGCGGGTTAAAGGTGAAGCGACATACTGCGGTTATTTCATGAAGGCGGGCTGTTTCTTCTCGTAAGTCGAGATGTTCTCTTCATGCTGTAACGTCAGTCCAATGCTGTCCAGGCCATTCATCATGCAATGGCGGCGAAAACTGTCTATCTCGAAAGGATAGTCTTTGCCGCCGGCACGCACGACCTGATTCTCGAGATCGACGTCGAACTGCATTCCTTCATTTTCTTTTGCCAAGATGAACAGCTCATCTATCTGTTGTTCACTCAAGGTTACCGGCAACAGCTGGTTGTTGAAGGCATTGTTATAAAAAATATCGGCGAAACTGGGGGCGATGACGGCGTGAAAACCATAATCGGTCAATGCCCACGGCGCATGCTCACGCGAGGAGCCGCTGCCGAAATTTTCTCGTGCCAATAATATGCTGGCACCCTGATATTCAGGTTTATTCAGAATAAAATCAGGATTCGGCGTGTAACCTTGCCCTTCCAGATAGCGCCAGTCATAAAACAGGAACTGGCCAAAACCGACGCGTGTGACCATTTGCAGGAACTGCTTCGGCACGATGGCATCGGTATCGACATTGGCAACGTCCAAAGGCACAATCAGACCGGTATGGGTAATAAATTTTGCCATGGGCCTTCCTTAATTCAGTGGCGAACGTCGTTAACCACGGTTAATTCAATTCACGAATGTCGGCGAAATGGCCGGTGACCGCAGCGGCTGCGGCCATCGCCGGACTCACCAGATGCGTGCGTCCACCGCGCCCCTGGCGACCTTCGAAATTGCGGTTGCTGGTCGAGGCGCAGCGCTCGCCCGGATTCAGGCGGTCATTGTTCATTGCCAGACACATCGAGCAGCCCGGTAAGCGCCATTCAAAACCGGCGTCGAGGAAAATCTTGTCCAGCCCTTCCTCTTCGGCCTGCGCCTTGACCGGGCCGGAACCCGGCACCACAATCGCCTGCACGCCCGCCGCCACTTTGCGGCCTTTGGCAATGGCCGCCGCCGCGCGCAGATCTTCAATGCGCGAGTTGGTGCAGGAGCCGATAAAGACTTTGTCGATGGCGACATCGGTCAGGCGAATCCCTGGCTGCAAATTCATGTAGGCCAGAGCTTTTTCCGCAGAAGCGCGCTCGACGGGGTCGCTGAAGGAGTCCGGGAAGGGAATGGTCTGATTCACGGCCATCACCTGACCCGGATTGGTTCCCCAGGTTACCTGCGGGGCGATATCGGCGGCATTCAGCGTAACGACGCGGTCAAATACCGCATCCTTGTCGGTCTTCATGGTTTCCCAATAGGCCACGGCCTCGTCCCACTCCTGACCCTTTGGCGCGAACTTGCGGCCTTTGAGGTAGGCGTAGGTCGTGGCGTCGGAGGCGACCAGCCCGGCTTTGGCACCCAGCTCGATAGACATGTTGCACAAGGTCATGCGACCTTCCATGCTCAAGGCTTCGACCGCCGGGCCGCAATACTCGACCACATGCCCCGTTCCGCCTGCGGTGCCGGTCTTGCCTATCACGGCCAGAATAATATCCTTGGCCGTAATGCCGACCGGCGCTTCGCCGGTGATTTCGATTTTCATCGTTTTGGCGCGACCCTGTTTCAGGGTTTGTGTCGCCAGCACGTGCTCGACTTCGGAGGTGCCGATGCCGAATGCCAGCGTGCCGAACGCCCCGTGCGTCGAGGTGTGCGAGTCACCGCATACCAGCGTCATGCCGGGCAGCGTCAGGCCCTGTTCCGGCCCCATGACGTGAACAATGCCCTGATAGGGATGTTTCAGGTCATACAGTTCGATGCCAAATTCAGCGCAGTTCTTGATAAGTTCCTGCATCTGAATGCGGGCCATCTCGCCGCTGGCATTGATATCTTTGGTTTGAGTGGAAACGTTATGATCCATGGTGCCGAAGGTTTTATCCGGTCGGCGCACGCCACGATTCATCGCCCGCAGCCCGTCAAAGGCCTGCGGTGTCGTTACTTCATGAATCAAATGGCGGTCAATGTACAGCAGCGGTGTTTCGCCTTCGGCTTCATACACCACGTGCGCATCGAACAACTTCTGATATAACGTTTTGGACATTACGCCCCCTCGGCGACAACGCGCGCGATGATATCGCCCATTTCGTGAGTACCGATGGCAGGGCCGCCGTTGGCCAAATCACCGGTACGATGCCCCTGATCCAGTACGGTTGTCACAGCCTGTTCAATGGCCGTCGCGGCGTCATCGGCATTCAGGCTGTAACGCAGCAGCAGGGCCAGAGACAGGATCTGCGCGATAGGGTTGGCGATGTTCCTGCCCGCGATATCCGGCGCAGAACCGCCCGCCGGTTCAAACAGGCCAAACGCCTGCTCGTTCATGCTGGCAGAAGGCAGCATGCCCATCGAGCCTGTGATCATCGCGCATTCGTCGGACAGAATATCGCCGAACAGGTTGGAACACAGCATGATGTCGAACTGTGAAGGATCCTTGATCAACTGCATGGTGGCGTTGTCGATATACATGTGGGTCAGGCTGACGTCAGGATAATCCTTCGCCACTTCGCCGACCACTTCACGCCACAGGATCGAGGACTGCAACACGTTGGCTTTATCGATAGAGGTCACTTTGTTGCGGCGTTTGCGCGCCGATTCGAACGCGATGCGGGCAATGCGTTCGATTTCAAAACGGTGATAAACCTCGGTATCGAAAGCTTTTTCCTGCATGCCCTGACCTTCGCGACCTTTCGGCTGGCCGAAATAGATGCCGCCGGTGAGTTCGCGCACACACAGAATATCGAAACCACGCGCCGCAATGTCGCTGCGCAGTGGGCAAAACGCCTCCAGCCCTTCATACAGGCGGGCAGGGCGCAGATTGCTGAACAGCTTGAAATGCTTGCGCAGGGGCAGCAAGGCGCCGCGCTCTGGCTGGGAGTCAGGCGGCAGGTGTTCCCATTTTGGACCGCCCACGGAACCAAACAGAATCGCATCGGCTTCTTCGCAGCCGGCAATCGTCTCCGCAGGCAATGGCGTGCCGTGATTGTCGATGGCCGCGCCGCCAATATCGTGTTCGCGGGTGGTGATGTTCAAACCAAAACGCTGACGTACCGCTTCCAGCACCTTGTAAGCCTGAGCCATAACTTCCGGGCCAATTCCGTCGCCGGGCAATACAGCAATATGATGGGTCTTACTCATGTTCACACCGTTTCCTGATTATTATGTTTGCTATTCTGTGTAGGACTTTCATTTTGCAGGCGCTGTTTCTCTTTTTCTACCTGCTTGCTGCGCCAGATACTGTTCAGCACATGTACCATGGCTTTTGCGGACGACTCAACGATATCCGTTGCCAGTCCAACGCCGTGGAAACGACGCCCCAGATAAGACACGACAATATCCACCTGACCCAGCGCGTCGCGGCCGTGGCCCTTCGCCGTCAGCTGATATTTGATCAATTCAATCTGATAACCGGTGATGCGGTTAATGGCCTGATAGACCGCATCGACTGGGCCGTTGCCGGTTGCCGCTTCGGTTTGCACATCGTCGCCACAGCCCAGATTAACTGACGCGGTAGCGGTAATGCTCGACCCAGACTGCACGCTGAAGTTGTCCAGACGGTAGAATTCCGGCTCTTCGTGCTGCTTGTTGATGAAGACCAGCGCTTCCAGATCATAGTCGAACACCTGACCCTTTTTATCGGCCAGTTTCAGGAAGGCGCTATACAGGTGATCCATATTATAGTCGGATTCCTTATAGCCCATCTCTTCCATACGGTGCTTCACGGCGGCGCGACCGGAACGTGAGGTCAGGTTCAGCTGTACCTGATTCAGACCGATGGATTCAGGTGTCATAATCTCGTAATTCTCACGATTCTTCAGAACGCCGTCCTGATGAATTCCTGAAGAATGCGCGAAGGCGTTGGAACCGACGATAGCTTTGTTGCCCGGGATCGGCATGTTGGTAATCTGGCTGACAATCTGACTGGTGCGGTAAATTTCTTTGTGATTGATGTTGGTATGGACCTGCATGTAATCGGAGCGGGTCCTGATAGCCATGATAACTTCTTCCAGCGCAGTGTTACCGGCGCGCTCGCCGATACCGTTCAGCGTACCTTCAACCTGACGGGCACCGGCCTGAATGGCGGCAATCGAGTTGCCGACCGCCATGCCCAGATCGTCATGGCAGTGTACGGAGATAATGGCCTTGTCGATATTCGGCACACGTTCGTACAGGTTGGTGATGATGCCGCTGAACTGATGAGGCGTGGTGTAGCCGACGGTGTCCGGAATATTGATGGTGGTCGCACCGGCCTTGATGGCGGCTTCGACGACGCGGCACAGGTTGTCCAGCGGCGTGCGGCCTGCATCTTCGCACGAGAACTCGACGTCGTCGGTATAGTTGCGCGCACGTTTTACGGAGTGCACGGCCATATCCAGCACCTGATCGAAAGAGCGCTTCAACTTGGATTCGATGTGCAGGGTAGAGGTCGCCAGGAACACGTGAATACGGAAGGCTTCCGCGACGCGCAGCGCCTCGGCGGCGACGTCGATATCGTTGTCTACGCAGCGTGCCAGACCACAAACGCGGCTGTTTTTGATCTGGCGGGCAATGGTCTGTACGGATTCGAAATCACCCGGAGAAGAAACAGGGAAGCCGACTTCCATGACGTCCACGCCCATTCTTTCCAGCGCAATGGCGATTTGCAGCTTGTCCTTGACACTCAGACTGGCTTGCAGAGCCTGTTCACCGTCACGCAGCGTGGTATCGAAAATAATGACTTGTTCGCTCATGTTTATGTTCCTTGTCCTGGTTACTTTCGCGCTTTGCGGGTAAAAAAAAACCCGCGCATTTGCGCGGGTTTGCTATTTGTGGAGGTTGAAATCAGTTTTGAATTTCACCCACTGGCATACCGCGCAATGAATCTGCGTTGAGTAGTAGGCCAAGTAGACGGGTGAATTTAAACATGTGTATTTCAGCTTCTCGTAATGGGTTGGCGAAAAAGGGGGTTATCAGTTAACCCGATGCCTGTGCCTTAAATTGATACGTGAATGTGCTGTTGATGTCAACTCTTCCCTGCCGCCTGGACGCAATTAACCGGGCATAAGGTAGGGATGGACGACCGCATAAAATACTGCGGGCGCAGATAAATCTGGTGATAAGGGTTGTCGCCGTCCTCAGGAATTCTTACCCCTAAATTATCAGGTTTTCCTCAGGTTTCAGGTTTCTCTCAGGTTTATTATCACAAATTAATCAGATAGAAGCCTAACCTTTTGGAGTAGTTTATTTAACGGAGTGTTAATAACCCTTGGCAGGCAATTTACCAACATGCGACTCTTTCCAGTGGCTTTTCTTGTTGGTTAATACAGATTTATTTTTCTAATCGGGAGGCGTGATGACTGAAATTATTCTAGAGAAAGCCGAGATTAAAAAAGTCGCCGACAAAAAAATGCAGGCCAGCTGTGAAGACAATCATTTACGTCGCGCAGATTTAAATTTATTAACGGTGTTCGATGCCGTCATGAAATTGCAGAATATTACCCGTGCGGCACGTATGCTCGGCATGTCACAACCGGCCGTGAGCAATGCCGTGGCGCGATTAAAGAATATGTTCAGCGATGAACTGTTTGTCAGGGCCGGACGCGGTATCGAACCCACCGCACGGGCACGCCAGCTTTACGGGCCTATTCGGCAGGCATTGCAGCTTGTCACCAATGAACTCCCCGGACTCTGCTTTAATCCGCTCAGCAGCAAACGCCAGTTTTCGATGACGCTCAGCAGCCCGCTGGATCTCCTGCTTGCTCCCGGCATTCTGGCTGCACTGCGGGCGTCGGCACCGGGCGTTACGCTGAATATCGAGTCGGTTATCAACGACAACATCGAAAATCAGCTACGTTATCAGGAGTTATCTTTCGCCATTGGCTACCGCTGCATCGAGCGTTCCGACTTTTACAATCAGCGGCTTTTCGAAGACGAACTGGTGCTGGTGTCGTCGCTTTCACACCCCCGCATTCAAAAGCAGACCAGTCAGGCCTATTATTTCAAGGAGAAACACGCGGTCGAAAGATTGAATGGTCAGTCATCTTTTAGTTTCCCTTATTATAATAATCCCGAGACGCAGGAAAAAGTCTGTTATCAGGGCGCAAGCCTGATGAGCGTACTGGAAATTGTCTCTCAAACCGAAATGATTGCCCTCATCCCCAAATCGCTGGCCGTTGCCAATGCGCCAAGGCTACAATTAAAAATCGACAGTTTGCCGTGGCTAAGTAATAAATTGACCAGCTATCTTTCCTGGCATGAATCCGCAGGTAAAGATAACGGCAATCTCTGGCTTAAAGAGTTGTTAACCCAGTGTGTGAGCAATGTATAAGGCGCACTCTAGACAGTGCGGCATTTTAGGGTAATGCCCAGCGTTAAATAGTAGAGGTTTTAGATTTAACAGATTTTTGTACTGGCAGATATTCTTCCAGAGTTTTTCAGGAAAAAGGGTCAGCATTTTGCCGAAGCTCACTTCAACGCCGCTATTTATAGGAGGTGAGTTTCAGTGAAAGAATGCGAGACTTCAGTGATTTATTTAAAAAGCAATAAAATGCAGCACGTTACATTTTAACTTCGTGATGCAGATCACTTTATCGTGACTAAAAAAATAGGCCCGATGCGGTCATAATTTAATTCTGTAATTCAATCCCCCCTCGCTATATATCTGACTACTCATTAACGTTCGCTGGTTGATTATTCCGTAATGACCCTAAAGCGCAGCGGCTCGGGGCAAACACCCTTTTCAGGAGGCCTTTTGGCGTTTGCCTGCTCCAAATTCTGACGTTAAGGTAATCAGTTATATTGCAGAACAAGAAAGAATAGTACAGAAGGGTGCCAAGCCCTCTTACCCGAGATGAAACCCCCATACTTCATCCATTAGAAACGAGTCGTCACAAAGAACAAAAAGCCTGGAGGCAAACCCATGGAGATGTTGTCAGGAGCCGAGATGGTCGTCCGGTCGTTAATCGATCAGGGCGTAAAACATGTATTCGGTTATCCCGGCGGAGCGGTGTTGGATATCTATGATGC
>Ga0308159_1003861_pt1 | contig 14431 bp, 18 predicted proteins | sample PhyCR1_FD_201040 | JGI IMG/M metagenome (GOLD analysis project Ga0308159, IMG submission 201040) | Phyllosphere microbial communities from UC Gill Tract Community Farm, Albany, California, United States - DLSLC.R1 | ecosystem: Host-associated > Plants > Phyllosphere > Unclassified | place: USA... | reverse complement strand
CCAAACCCCATCGGCCTCCCTGATAGTAGCCAACCACAACGCCTCAGAAAGCTCGATCGCATCGGCGGGTATGGCGTGATTAATCCGAGAGTCATAACGCCCGGAAAGCTCCCCATTGCTGTCAAACGTTGCATATTTCACTGCGTGCCTCCCAAGCTCTTAACGGCCAATAGCCAAATAAAAATATTGCGCGACGGCCGGACCCAGGTTGCGCACGATCATCTGCGCCGTCTGGAATAGTCGCGATTGCGCTACGAAGGCCTGCCCATTTGTCGCATCGTTGGCAGCGTTGGCGTAGGTCAGAAGAACAACTGGTGTGACGTTGAAGGCGACCGGAAAAGGAACTGTTAGATTCGCGCCGGAGTTGATGACGGTTGTGGTTCCCCATTGAATAATCACCCCTCCCAGCCAACTCGGGAAAACGACGTAAGAAGAGGAAGCATTGCTAGAGATTTGAGCAGCAAATCCCCAGCGCAGTTTTTTAGGCGTGACAATTGTCGCGTCGTCAGCACCTGCATCCATCAGCGCCTGTGAGGCGATCTTGGCGGTGCCAAGCTTGAGTTCTGTGGCCTGCGTCGCCAGAGCTTCAAGCGCGGCGATTTCGATGTTTCCCTGATTGATGGGCGCGTTCCACGCTTTAATGCACCAGATCACTGCCAAGTTGCGAGGCCGCGTCTCACCTGTGCCCAGCGGAATATTAGGCCCGGTTTTCAGCCAGCTATCCTCGCCGGTCGCAGTGTAAGAAGTATTAGCCGAAACAGTATTAGTGCCTGGAACTCCAATGGCCGTCGCGCCATACGGCCACTGGCCCGAACCAGTCCCCACCCCGCGCGCGTTTTGAATCGACACGGCGGCGGTACCTGTGTCATTTACGCCAGTTACGTGCGTGTGATCCTCGCTCTGTTGAGCCTGAAGACTGCCTAGCGTTCGTCCAGCGTCTATACCTCGTCCGTGGTCCCAGCCGCGTAGGAATTCCCCTCGCGACTCCGGCAAGCGGAAGTTACCGACGCCCTCATCGCCCTTGTTGAAGAGCGTACCGAGGAACGACGCCAGATCGGGATAAACCGCGATGCTCTTGACGCTGCCGTCCAGCTCCAGAAACCCGGGCGCGACCTTGTCTAGCGGAAACGCTACGGTGGCACCGACCGGCAAGGCCGAGGCCTGCGCGATCATCGATTCGATTTCCGGCTTTGTGTAGGTGTCCGTGATGCCCATACCGGCGAGCGTGCTCGGGTTATCACCCGACACAAACACCCCGCGATCATTGACCTTGACCCGCGTGAACTGGCCCGGCGTCTTGTTCTTCGGCAGCACCTCAAGAATGGCTGCGTCGACATACGCCCGCGAAGCCAACACAACCGCCGGATCGATCTTGAGCTGAATGTTTCCGGTGCTGGTGACAATGAAGTTCATGCGCACGATTTGCGTACGGCCCGAGCCCTGTGAGAGCAGCGGCTTGAAGCTCGGCGCGCAGTTGGCCACGGCCACCAGATCGCCGTCCGCGTCGTACAGGCCGATCTCGCGGATCCAGCGCCCACCCTCATCGGCCGGAATAATCTGCTCGGCGATCAGCACTGCTGGGTTAACCGGGTCGACGAACAGTCGGTTCAACGGCTTGCGTCGCCATTCGTTGATCAGCTTGGTCTGCCCTTCAGCGGGAATGACCGGATCGATGTTGTTGGCGTCTCCGACGCCCATTTGGGTGATTAGCCAGGGAATGCCTAGCGCGTCGGCGTTCGCTTGCTTGGCCTTTCCCACGCTCGGGAGAATGGCGAAAAACTGTGAGTTCGCATCAGTCATTGATAGATGTCCAGGGTGTCTATGGTGTGTTCGCGTCCGATCACGCCGAAGCTGCCGGTGACTTCGATGTCACGCATCACGGGTGGGTAGACGTCAATCTCGTCGCCTTCGTAAAGGGACGCTGCAATGTTCAGGTCGCCTTGCGTTTCAAGGCTGATGGCCAGACCGGTGAGTTGTCGACTGACGGGTTTTGCGTCATCGATCAGACGTTCGAGTTCGAGGTACATTTCCTCGGTGATGCCGGTGTCGAGGACCCCAACCTTCAGGGCGAAGGTACCCGGCACACCTTCCGGCACGGTCTGCCACCACTCCAGCACTTCGATCAAGTAACCCAGCGGCTCGACCACCCGGCGCAGCGCGCCGATGGTGCCCTTGTGCTTGTGGATGTAGAACGAAGCCTTGATCGCGGCGCGCTTAACCGGCTCCGGCCATGCTGGATCCCAGCGGTCGACCGACCAGGCCCAGGCCAGATGTGGCAGCAGATGCACCGGGCAGGTGTCGGGGTTGTACAACGTGCGCAACGGAATCAACGTGGTCTCGGCGAAGGCCGCTTCGATACCGCGTTCCAATGGAGTGCTGTTGAGCGGCAAGAGACTGCGCATTCAACCTCCCAGTACGACGGTGTAACCCGTGCAGTAAGCGGCCTGTGCCTTGGTGGGTTTCAGATCCTGCCAATCCTTCAGTTCCACCCGGCCGACGCCGGCGACATGCAGCTGCGCATCGACACCGGACCGGGCCACCTCGACGCCCAGCCGGCGACGGGGATTGATCCAGGCTTCCAGTCGACGGATCGCCTCCGTCAGCGCGGCGTCGTTCTCCGGGCCGGCCCCTTTCATGTGCAGCACGGCGTCGACACGATACCGCAGGATCTCGGCGCCACGCACGGTGACGCGGTCGCCAACCGGGCGCACGTCGTCATCGTTCACGGCCGCCTCGACCAAAGCCAGCAGCTCCGGGCCGGCGGTGCCGTCGCCCTCCAGCCCCAGCACCGTGACGTCGACGCAGGCCGGTTTCGGGCTTTCCGCCGTGGCATCGGCGACCAGCGCCGAGGCGTTACGAGCATGGAGGATATAGCTGTTACGCGGGCCGGCCGTGGTGAGACCTTCGTAAGCCAACTGCACCCGTTCACGCAGCGCATCATGGGATTCCATGACCGCCTCAACGGGCGGCACGGCCAACGGATCCGCCGCCTGAATCACCAGGCGCTTGAGGTTGACGTTGGCGGCCAGATGATCCAGATCAGCGCCGGTGGCATAGGCCAACAACTGGGCCTTGGCCGCGTCGTTGACCCGCGCCCGGTTGCCGAGCTTGATGTAGCTGCCGACCTCCAGCAGCTTGGTCACCGGATCGCTTTCCAGCGAGGCCGTCCAGTTCTTCCCCATGTGCCCACGGAACACGCCCAGCGCTTCGCTGTACGTGTCTTCGAAGTCCAGCGGCTCCAGCACGTCCGGTGCCGGCAGCTCCGACAGATCCACCAGGGTACTCATACCCACACCTCCAACGTGCCGCGTTCACCGAGGTATTCGCCGCTGATCTTGAAATTGATTTTGCCGCCGAGGACGGAGACCACCACGATGCGCTCAAGCTTGAGTCGCGGCTCCCATTGGTTGAGCGCCCGCACGGCCTCAGCCTGCGCCGCGCTCTTCCAGCCTTCGTTGATGGGTAGGTCGACCATGCGCCGGAGCTTGCTGCCGTACTCCGGACGTTCGCGGCGGCTCAGCAATGGTGTGCCGAGGATGTCCGCCACCGACTGACGTAGATGCTCAATGCCGGAGATGGGCTGCCCGGTGTGGCGATCCATTCCGATCATCGGGTCTACTCCTTGAGCTGCTCGTATTCAGGGTGAGCCTTGAGGCATTTCAGCGCGACGTCATCACTCACTTCGACCGCAACGATGCTCTTGGCCACCGGGAGCGTGCGACCATCCGGGAGGATGACTGTGCGCGAGCTGTAGAGGGTGTCGCGGAACTTGATGAACTGGTCAGAGGTTTGTCCGGGGAATCCCTGAGCAACAGGGACAAGCCCTGATACTGGCTGGGCTTCCGCTAGCGCCTCGACTTCAGGTTTGGCCTTAGTCATGAGTATCTCCAGGCATGAAAAAGCCCGCGCGTGGCGGGCTAGGTGGAAAGGGTTATCAGTGTTTGTGGTTGGCAGTGTTGCCGGTGGTGTCCAGGATCGCACCGTCGCTGGTGATGTTCTGCGTGGCGTGCAGCGGCCCGTCGATATTGACCGGTCCCTTGATGTTCACTTTCCCTTCGAGATCGATCGTTCCCGACTTCACGGTGACGGCGTTGTCGGTCACTTCGGCCAGGGTTGTACCGACCTTGATGGAGACCGTGCCGGTTGGCAGGGTGATGCTGTAGCTCTTGGCCTGCCAGTCGTAGACCAGGGAGCCGCCATCGTCGAAACGCCAGACTTCGACGTGATCGCGGTTGTCCGGTGGTGGGCCACCGTTGCCGTACAGGCCGGGAATGAATGTGCCCTGCGCCACATCGCCGCTGGCACTGATCAGGGTGCCCTGCTCGTTCAGACTGGGCGCACGCCAGTGCCGCGCCTTGCCGGCGGCAATACTGTGCCAGCGCACCCAGCCGCTGACCCACTCGCCGTCCGAAACGCGGCAAGCCGGCGGTGACGACGTCAGGTCGACGGCGACCACGTAGCAATCCTTGACCAGGCCGGCGAGCATGCGGTCGTGCTGCGCGGCGACATAACCGGAACTCATGGCACGTCCTCTGGACGGAACGGACCGTCGCCCGGTTCGATGTTCAGCACCAGGGTGCCCGGTGGTTGATCCGGCCACGGCCATTCGGACTCGCCGAGGTAGATTTGCTGTGTCCACTCCACGACCCAGACGGTGTAGCCGTCCAACTCGGGTTTGGTCCAATCCGGCATAGCCTGCACGAACTCGGCCGGCTCCACCGCCACACCCCAGCTCTGCATGCGCAGTAACGCGCCAAGATGGCCAGCCAGGAACACCGCCTGTTGGTGGTGATCCGGCTGGATAGGATCGGTGATCACCCGCGCCTCGAACTTGCAGGTCAAACCCGTTTCGCCCGTTCCCGGATCCAGGCCTGGTTCCATCTCTGCCAGTTCGATCAGCATCGCCGGCAGTGGCAAGCGATCCAAGTCATCTGGCCACATGGCCACCGCCTGCAGACCCGGGAAGTGATCCTGAATGCGCCGCTCAATGGCCTGATACAACTGCTCAAGACTGAACGGCTCGTCGACTTGATCGGTCACGTCATTTCCCCCTCAGGTGCTTCTGCAGTTCGAAGTTGAGTTCCTGCTGCAGGACGTGCAGCAACTGCTCGTCGGCCTTGCGGATCCAGCTTTCGAAGTGTGGCCGCGCTTGCTCCAGTGAGACCTTGGCTTTCGCCAGCGGGAAGCGGCTGCCGTGTTCGGCGATCCAGCCCGAACTGACCCCGCCTGCCCCGCTGACATCGCTGTCGGGGTAGTCATTGGCGTCGAAATGCTTGCTGGCTGTACGGATCCAGACGTCCGCGCTGTTGCCGTAGACCTTCTTGAAGAACGCGCCCTGAAAGCGCCGACCGGCCACCGACACACCGGACCGGGTCTGCCGGGGGCGGCCGATGCGGCTGGCCTCCATCGCGTTGAGTCCGAACCACAGCTTGCCGCTGTTCGCTCCCCCGCTGACCGGGTAAGCTCGCAGCCGCTGCCGCACAGCAGCAACCGCAATGCGCTCCTGTCGGCCAACGGCGCGAGCAATTTGCGTGGCGAGCCATCGCAGCGTTTTGTTGATGGCTCGCCGCTGTGCAGCAGCAGCGGCCTTGGGCACCAGAGCGGCAAAATCCTGAAAGGCCTTCAGGTCGGCTGCCGAGGTTTGCAGCGAAATCATGCCGCCGCCGGCCGAAGGCTTGAAGTAACTGCCGACACTCATGGCCGTTTCCTCAGGATCAAGGCGACCAGGCCGTCACCGGTTGGCTCAAGCTGCAGCAGGTCGTAGTCTCCACCACCGTCGAGCTCCGGTACGTCAACGCTTACCAACAGCCCCTTGCTCAGCCCATTGGCGTCAGCAACGCGGACCTCGAACCGCGGCTCACGAATGACGGTGTTCATCCGACCTATCCGCGGTTGCAACCAAGGCGCCGAGAATATACCCAGCACCGGTTCGCTGCGCCCCTCGATCCGCGCACGGTCACCCAAGGTTTCAAAGACGGTGTCGTCGACATCGGCCATCAGCTCGCGAATGCCCATGACTATATCTCCAACAGGATCTGCGCCAACGGCCGGGTGCACATGTGCAGCGGGTTGGACTGCGCCTCACCGGCCATGCCCTTGTTGAACGGCAATGGCTCAATCTTGCTGTAGTACGGCACGCCTTCGGTGTTGACCGTTTCCATGTAGTCGGCCGGTGCAAACACCGAGATATACAGGTCGGGCACACCTTCGGGAATCAGCAATGCCTTGTCGTCATGCACGAAGGTCATGCCGGCGATCTTGCCGCGATAACGTTCCCAGGTGATGCCGCCGTAATCGAAGCTCTCGCGCGCATCACCGCGCAACGATGCTGCCTGCTGGGTGTTGAGATAGGTCTCTTTCACCTCATCAAGTTTCAGCATTGCGTTCCAAAAGTTTTTCCCGCAAAACGCCCGCGAACCGCTGCTGGTCACGCTACCAAGCGCATCTTCTTGCATGTCCAGCGCTTCGCCACATTTGACACGGAAATCGCTTTCCGGGTTTGCGAACTCCATCGGCATACGTTGTCGCTGCACACCGAAACGCTCATAAAGATCGAGCAATACGGTTTTGCCGTCGGCGTCGTAAATCTTGCCGTTGAGTGCGCCCAGCCGCTGGAACTCGTGGGTGACGTCCAGCTGACGACGCGCCTTGGCCAGACGCTTGTTGACCACGTCCTGCACCGACTGCAACTCCGAGCGCGTACCGAAGGCGCGAATACCCTGGATCTCGTCAGCCTTGATGGTGAAGCGCTCAGGCAGGTGCACGGTGTTGAACGGGATTAGGTTGCGCTTGCTGCCCGACACCACCAGACCGGAGGTGCCACGCTCACCCGCGGGTACCAGGGCAAGCGTGTCCCCGTCCTTCTCGATCTGCACCGTCAGGGTGGTGATGCCTTCCTCCTGGAACAGACCCAGACTGCCAATGCGCCCGGGTACGTATTCCTGTTCGTTGATGGCGGCGGTCAACGAGGACACCGAAAATGCCTCGTCGTTGAAGATTTGAATGTCAGCCATGAAGCAGTCTCCAGAAAACAAAAAACCCGCACAGGGCGGGCTGAAAATTCGAAGTTGATCGCGTTAACGTACGATCACGTTATGGGCAGCCAGCGCTTTCTCGGCGGCCAGATCCAGACCGGTCAGGTGTGCTTCGCTGACCTCGGCCAAACGCACCACGGCGCGCCCGCGGCGGACAATGTCGGACGTGCTCAGCGGGCCGAAGAGAATCGCCTGCGCGTTCTCGCTGCCGTCTTCGGCGGTTGGGTTGTACGGCGCGAATTCGCCGGTAGCGGTGACCAGGCCGAGGATCTGTCCAGGCTCCAGCGCCGGGCCGGCGGCGACGTTGATTGCTTCGCGGGAAATGGTGCCAGCGCCCTCGGACAGGAGGAATTCCCCGGCGTGCATCGGTTCACGTTGAATGTTCATGCAGTAGCTCCAGTAAGTGGGGTTCGTTTGCCGGTCTGCGCCGCTTGGCGCGCGGACCAGATCGAGGGCTGGTCGATTTGCTTGGCCTGCACTTTCGGCGGCGGGTCCTCAGCCAGCGGCAGGCTGTTGTCGATCTCGAAACCTTTGCCGCTGCCGACTAGTTTGTCGAAGAGCCGGGCACGCACCGCCGAGGCATCCAGGCCGGCCGAAACGTACTCAGCACTGAACTCCGGTAACCGCGCGGCGACGCACAAATCGTTGATGGCTTTGGCCTGGGTCAGCGCCGCTTGCACCACCGCTTCGCTTTCCAGCTTGGTGACAGCGAGCAGCGGCTCGATCAGGTTGCTGATACCCGCCGCCGTGCAACGCTGGCTGATCAGCACCGCGAGTTGTGCGGCATTGGACGCCGGCGCCGGTGGGTCATCCGGTATCGGCGGCGCCGGCTCCGGTGTGGGTTCGGGTTCCGGATCGGCCGGTTCATCCAGTTGGGCCAGCAGCGCGGCCGGGGGATGCTGGAAACGCTGCAGCACGGCGCCCTGGCCCAAACACGCTTTGACCTTGACGCCGTCGCCGATCTCATCGGCCAGACCCAAGGCCACCGCTTCGTTTGCCGTCAACCAGGTCTCGGCCGCCACCAGGCGGCGCAGCTCGGGCTCGTCGATGTCAGGGGCCTTGGCCTTGTAAGCCGCGATGATGGCTTCCATGGTCTGGTCCAACACGTCGGCGACTTTGCGGAAGCTTTCGGCATCGCCGGCGGCGTAGGTCCACGGGTTGTGAATCATCAACATGGCGTTGGACGCGATCACCACCCGGTGCGCTCCGCACACTGCAACGCTGGCTGCGCTCGCCGCCAGTGCATCGATCCGGCCGGTGCAACGCTCGCCCAACCGCGACAACGCGTTGTGCATCGCCAGTCCATCAAACAGATCACCACCGACACTGTTGAAGGCGGCGACCACCGGCGACACGCCGTCGTCCATGGCGCGCAGATCCTGGACAAACTGATTGGCGGTGATGCCCCAGGTACCGATTTCGCCGTAGACAAACACTTCAATGGTGCGTTGCTCGGCGTCGCCGTTGGCCTGCATGGCGTACCAGCTCTTGTCAGAGACCTGCACGCGCTCGCCGGCCTTGTTGTAAATGCGCGGTCGCGCATGTTTGCTCATGGTTGCTCCTTGTCGTCGAGCGACTCGATGACGTCGAGGGTGTTGTAGTTGAGACCCAGGCGAACGGCCCGGGCAAGATCAGCGGCGTTTTCCGCATCGACCGTTTCGGCGTCGTAGCCGGTGCGCAGCACCATCTCGCTGCGCGAGGCAAAACCAGCTTTTACTTCCATCGTGCGTGCCTGCACATCCTGCACTGGCTGGATGTAGGCCCAGCCCTGCGGCACCCAACGGGTGCGCAGATATTCACGTCGACGCTGGGCGTAATCCTCCAGCACCAGCGCACCGGACAGCACCGCCATGTCCATCCATGCGGCACGAACCGGACGACACAGCTGATGCACGTAAACGCTGAACTGCAGTTGCTCAAGCCGCCGACGAAACTCGTTGAGCACGACGCGCAAAGCGCGGTCGTTGATCTCGCGCATGTCGCCGGTGAGGATCTCGTAGGGTGTGCCGGTACCGGCGGCGGCCGCCATCAGTTGCTGCCGCATGAAATCCGGATAGTTGTTGCCGGCGTCGGGGGGGTTGGAGAACTCCACCTCTTCGCCCGGTCCGAGTTCCTGCATGGTGCCGGGCTCGAGCGCAACCATTGGCGTGAAGCCGTCGCGGTCGGTCACCAGCGGCTGACCGGTGACAGGATCGCGCGGCATGGGACCGGAGTCTGGCGGCGGGCGGGTGATAAAGCCCGCGAATAGGTTCGCGACCTCCTGGCGAAACAGCACCGCGTCGTCGTAGTTGTCGAGGCTGCGCAGGCGCTTGAGCACCGGCGACAAGCGCGGCACACCCCGCAACTGCCCAGGCTCCAGAGGTTCGAAGATATGCAGCACCTGGGTGGCGGGCACCCGCACCAGCTGGTTGTAGCCGGCATTCAATGATGAGGGATCGCCCGGGTGCGAGCGGTACATCCAGTACGCCACGCGCTTGCCGCCCGGGTTGAATTCGATGCCGGCACGGATCACGTTGCCGTCGCGGGTGGTTTCGAATTTGTCGTGAGGCACGAACTCCGGTGCGAGCAACTGCAACTGCAGCGGTACCGCATGACCATCATCCATACTGCGTGGTCGCAACCGAATGAAGCATTCGCCGGAGGTTTCGACTGTACGCGCAGCAAGCGCCTGCTGACCGTAGAAGTCGGTGAGGTCATCGGCGTCCGATTCGTCGACCCAGTCTTCCCACAGTTCCTGCAGTTGCTTACGCAGGGCGTCGTCGTCCGTTTTCGGCCGGGGGTTAATGCCGGTGCCGATCAGGTTGCTGACGCGTTTTTCGATAACGTTGAAAGCATACGGATCGTTGCGCACTGCGGCCCGCGAACGAGAGCGCAGATTGCGCAGCGCCGGAGTGTTGATGGTGTTCAAGCCATTGTCGGGCGCATCCCAGCCAGCAGAACGACGGCCCTCCCCGGCGCCTTCGTAACTGGCCTTGATGTTCGACGGCAGCAAGAATCCGTTACGGGTCAGCGTCGGATAACGAGCCATTACAGTCCTTTGCCTCCGTGATAAAGCCGAACCACGCGCGAACGTGGACCGGCAGCGTTGAGCAGTGAGGTGCGAATTTCGTCGCGGGCCTGCAACAGCTCGGTGATGGTGCGGTACTCGACGGTGCGGTCGCCGAAGCGAACGGTTTTCTCACCGCGCGCAATGGCCTTCTCGATCACATCGAGGTGCTGTTGGGTAAAGGACATATCAGCGTCTCTTCAGATAACCGCTGGTAGAGCTGCGGCGTTGTGATGGCGATGCAGCAGGTCGCGCGGGTGCGACAGGTGCAGCCGGTGTCGGCGGTGCCAGTTGGGCTTGCCGGACAGCAGCCGGCGGCGCTGTTTCGGCTGTTTGGGCTTGTTCAACGAACTCGGCCTGGGCCGGCTTGGCCGGCGCATCGTCGAACAACCCGGACTGCGCCAGCGCCTGACGCACTCGATCCCAGTCGTGCTCCTGGTAACGGTTGATGCCGAGGTAATGGGCCATGGCCAAGCAGTACACGATCAGATCGAGGGCTTCGTTGCGTTCGGCTTTGCCCTTGACCCACTCGATGCGCTTGTGACCGCGCACGTAACGCACGACTTTGCGCTCGGCGACGCACTGAGCAAAGAATTCGTCCGGTAAGTCGTTGGCAAAGTGCAGAGAGCCCGGCCCGTCCGGGAACGGGTAGCGGTTGTAGATCCAGTCCTTGGCTGTGTCGGTCCCTACGAACCACAGCTCGGCGCCGTTACGTTCGGTCTGGCCTTTCCAGGTAACGTCGACCATGGACGGACGCTGTGCAATGACCGGTCTCCCCGGCTTGCTCGCGCCCTTGATGGCGAAGACGTTTCGCCAACGGCGAACACGGCAGAACTGGTACACCTCGTCAGTGTGGTGACCACCGGAGTCGACGCCGACGGCAAGGATGCCCAAGCCGACACCGCAAGGATGCCGGTATCGCTCCTTTAGTTTTTCGTCCAGCACGGACCAAGTGCGCTCGTCGGCTGGATCGCCCCAGATGATCTGGTGATCCACCACCCAGCGCTCCATGCCAACACCAAAACCCATCACCATCATTTCCAAGCGGTTGGCCTGGACGTCGACGGCGCCGGTTAGCATCAGCACACCAGCCGGCATCGTGCCGAGGGTGTAGGTCTCCAGCCGTGCCCTGGCAATCAACACTTCTGCCTTGGTCTGTTCGAGTGCGCTGTCCCAGACCTTGGCCAGACGAGTGTTGTAGAACACCTGCATCAGGCTGGTATCGCCTTGGGCCTGGGCTTTTTTCGCGTCTTCAAACTCGATGGCGAGCGAGGTCCAGTCCATCCAGCCGGTTGGTGAGTACAAGGCGCTGAGATGAAATCCCACCGTCTTGCCGTCGCCGCTACCGTGCGCGCGCCACTCGCCCCTGGCGAGCATGTCGCTCTTATGGTGCTCCTCGATCAGAACGTCGCAGTTCAACCCGGACGCCGCGCACTTGTAATGCACGATACTGAAGTCGGCGGAATAGAGAAGGTTTTCCCACTCCAGCACCTGCATGTGCCCACAGTGCGGACAAGGCACGTAGTAGTGGCGCTGATCGCTGGATTCGAACAGATCGGCGATCCGCGAGGCGCCTTTGATCGTCGGTGAACTGGAAAAGTAGATCTTGGCATTGCGGCCGAAGTTGGTCGCCCGCGTCTCTGCCAGCTTGATCGGATCACCTTCCTGGCCGACGTCGTTCTCCCAGCGGTCGACTTCGTCCCCGTAGATGTAGCGTGCCGACAGCTCCGACAGGTTGGCCGCAGAACCTGCGGTAGTGACGTACAGCGAGCCACCCTCGAATTCCTTGGTGTCCATCGTGTTGCGTGCGTCCCGCGAGCGAGTGGCCGCGACCCGTTCGCGCAACACAGGAGTGGCTTGGATGGTCTTGCTAATCCGCCCCGATACCCGTTTGGACAGGCCGAGACTGGGCAGTAACGCCAGGATATTTGAAGGGGCCATATGGATGAGGCCGCCCATCCAATTCAGGGCGATCTGCGTTTTCATCAACTGCGAGGCCACCATGGTGACCACGCGCCTGCAAGGATGAGCCGGCGACAGGCAGCGCATTGGCTCGCGGGCATAAGGTGTCCGTGAAGTGCGGTACTGGCCGGGCTCGGGGGCACCGGTGTCACGCGGGATCCGCATGTAATCGTCGGCCCATTCGTCGATCCAGAGATCGGGGTCGGGCCGCAGGCCACGAAAGTAATTCTCACGGTACACCTTTGCACCGTCAGAAAATTCCGTGTGCATAGGTTCAGTTCGCTGTTAAGGCATGTTCAAGGTCTGCTGAAGAGAGGCGCTCGGCTTCTTCCAGCGTTCGACGAATTGTCGCGGTGAGGTGTTTTTCGATCTGCCAGGGATCGGTCATGGCCGCCAAGTCGTAAGACAGCTGAGGCAAAGGTCCGAACAACTGGTCGCGTAGCAATCGGCCCGCGTCGTAGGCGCCGGTCTCGACTGCCTCCCTCGACACCAGCGAACCCTGCGCTTTGCCCAGCTCGATTTCAGCCAGCTTGGCCATGTTGTGCTCACGCAGCGCGCGGGACTTCTGGTAATCGGGATGTTTGCCGTCGCTCGGCATCAGCTGCGGCGGCGCAGCCGTGGAAGTCGGCTCCGTCAGGGGCGACAGTTGGCTGTAAACGTCACGCTGAATCCGATCTTGTTGGTGACGATCGGCGACGGCAGTCTTGCTGGGGTCGCTGGTTCTATCGAGCAACGCCTCAGTGGCTTCCAAGTCAATCTTGCCGTTTGCGGTGAGCACCAACCGATCCTGACTGGCCAATTTGGAAACATAGGATTTGGCCCAACCGCGCCGGGCCGCAAACTCCGTTTTGCTGATGATTGTCATGGTTAATTCTCCAGTTCACCGGCGAGTTCACCGCCAGTTCACCTGTTCACCTCAGTTCACTAAGCTGGTGAACCGTCCGCTAACACAGTCCCGCGGGTTTCCGACCCCGTACCCTTCAGATCCCCCCAGGGTCCCCGGCGGTTTTCGACGCCCCAGATCGGTGCATCACCCCTGTTCGCCCCCGGCTGGCGGTACTTCGCTGACGCCAAGCCTCTTGGCGGCCCAGCGTTCGTACAATCCGATGGCCACATCGGCACCGGCCATCGCCGTCAGGCAACCCAAGGCGCCTGCCGTCCAGATCGTCATGCCGGCGGCGATCATCAACATCATCGCCGACACCCCGCACACAATGCAGGCACCAGACCGAAGCGCGAGGCGGCGCAACAACGCCCAGCCCCGCGCCCCATCCTTGTCGGCTCGCCACATCTCACCCGATACACCGCCGACCAAGGCCAGGACGATCACTAACCAGATCGGCATCTCTGCCAGCGCTTGTTGCTCGTTTGTCATCGCCAACCCCTAAACGCAAAAACCCGGCGCAATGGCCGGGTTTGGTGGTGTGGTGCCTGCCGCTATCTGCGGTCGCACCTATCGAAGATGGGTACTTTTTACAGGGCGATTCCGGTGGCAGCAAGCGAGTTTTAATGCCATGGAACAATACGGGTGCAATATGGGTACGACGCGGGTGTAACAGGGGTACAACGTATTCACTCGGCTATCGCTTTTGATTCGGCGTCCCATACGTCCTACCTTTCAAAATCGAAGTGGGACGCCTGAGAGCGCCTAGATTCGGGGCTTCGCCCCACCGTCCTACTTATTTATCTCCTTTCTCGTGTAAAGGGAGAAATTTAAGAACACGCTTGCGCGTGAAACGCGCGTGCAATGTGCCTGCTACGCATATGCGGGCGGGTGACGCTGAAAGGTGGGACGGTGGGACAACCCAGCAAAGACAAGGCCCGCACCTGTCCCACTACGTCTAAACATAGTGGGACAAGGCGGGCCGGTGGGACAGCAACTGCCGTAGGCGTGCCTGGGGTCAAGCAGCCACCCCCATCATGACTCCAAGAATTTGCAGGTGTGCGTCATGCAGGCGCTGATAATAAGTGTCACGCCCGCAGCCGCAGTGCGCATATCGCAAGCGCATGCCCACATCGAGGGTGCAGTAGTGCTCTCGTACCACCGTCACAAGCTCGGGCGCGAGGTGCTTGTTCACGATCAACTCGATATCTAACGAGCTCTCCAACGGCGCACGGAATGCACGCCGCCCACGGATCAACTGGCCATTGCTTTCCATCATCATCGCGACCATGTTGCCACCTGCCAGCCCCCCTTTCGAATGATCGGAGTGCAGCTCCTGAGCCCACTTCTTCAGCAACGAATCAATCTCCTTAATCATCAAAGCAAGGCTCCTCGAAAGCAGATTGTTCCAAAGCAGACGCCTTGCCCCAGCCCTCAGGTTTCTTGTAACCCCACAAACGAATCCGACTTTTGGTCATTGCTCCGAGCCGGTAGCGACTCCAGCCC
>Ga0308159_1003859_pt1 | contig 14434 bp, 12 predicted proteins | sample PhyCR1_FD_201040 | JGI IMG/M metagenome (GOLD analysis project Ga0308159, IMG submission 201040) | Phyllosphere microbial communities from UC Gill Tract Community Farm, Albany, California, United States - DLSLC.R1 | ecosystem: Host-associated > Plants > Phyllosphere > Unclassified | place: USA... | reverse complement strand
CAGCGGCCTCACACCCTATGAATACATCGCCAAGATCTGGACGTCAGAGCCAGACCGGTTCATCGTCAACCCGATCCACCAAATGCCGGGACTGAACACTTCGCCCAACTGGCCGAACACACCGTACCGCTCAGCGACCTGGGCCGCTTCTACCTCGTCCGGCCGGGCGACGATGTCAGTGCCCTGCTCGTCAATGCCGTCGATGGCACTCCGGAGGAACCGTCATGGGAATGGGTGCAGGACCATGGCTCATTCTTCGAGGCCGTCTTCATCTACGACGATAGCGGCTTCGGTCATGTCTACCTGATCCCGGACATGGACGGCGTCGATCCCGGTCTGCTGACCCTGTGCCGTCGCGATGCGACCGAGCCCAACGACTACCCCTGACCTCCCAAGCGCCCTTCGAGGAGCGTCTTGGACCACAAAGCCAAGCAACCCAACGCGTCCCGCCACCCGGCGAGGGCGCTTTTTTTATGCCCGGAGAACACCGATGCTCTCACTTTTCGACACCCCCTCGCTCGAACGTGCCCTGTCCCTTCCCCTCGACCGCAAGGTGCGCGGCCTGCTCCAGGCCCATGTCGATCACCTCGATCGGCTCGACCTCGACGTGCGGGATACCACGTACTTCCTCGTCATCGACGCCGGTTGCGCCATGGAGGACGTGACCGACGAACTCGGCTGGTCGCCGCTGGTCAATCCGATCGACGGCCAGCGCTACGGCGATGCAGCCTTCCACCCCTTCCATGAAGCGCTGAAGGATCGCGGCGGGTGGTTCGAAATGCATGTCTGCGTCGGCAACGAGGCGGTCTTCATCCTGTTCATACGGGACAGCGACAGGGCACCGACCGACCTCGTCGCCTTCTGCCGCGATTACGTGGAATAATGACCTACCACAGGGCGCTTTCCACCGCCTTTTTGGCAGGTGATCGGGCCTGATCAACCCCCGATTCCGAGCCTCAAAAGCATGATCTTTTTGTTTCGTATGCGAAACTCTAAGTGGCTGATACATCGACCAAAAACGAACCCGTTGACTTAGCCCTGAAAGGGCGTCGGGGAAATCACCCGGTTTCACCGCCCGATCAGGTCCATGCAAGGCGGTCCGTCGGCCGCCAGACAACGAGGTAAAATATGCGTGTAAACCTGAACTCCGTCGCGCTGGACATGCAGCTCGAAGAGACCTTCGGTCGGCCTATCCCCACCGACTATGACGTACCGGAGGTCTTCGGACCCTATCATGTCCCCTTCGGCCGGAATGAAGGACCGAAGTTTTGGCGCTTCGACCCCAAGGACATGACCTGGGATGTGATCGAGGATCATGTCGAAACCACCCTGCCGGACGACGAAGAGACGAGCGATGCCGGTCAGCTGGCGGCGTTTCGCTATCTCGACATGATGGAACGTCCCCCTCTGCCCGAGGATCGCAAGGTACGGGCCCGCAGCGCCCCCTTCTGGTACGAGGGATGGCTCTTCGTCTGGCACTATTTCCCCGAGTTGCGCCGCTGGGAACTGGCGCCGGTGACGTCCGCAGCACGGCCTGCTCCGACTTTCACCGCGTATTGATGGCCGTCCCCCCGCTCCTCCGAAACGCCGCTGCCAGCGGAAATCTGGCGATCTGGCGATCTGGGGCGGGGGGCAGGTCGTAACCCATCGAGGACGGACCAATGACAACGAACACCAATAGCGCCCCTGCATCCAATCCCCTGCTGCGGTTTTCCCTGACAGGCCAGGGGGGCGCCCTCGAAGCCCGTGCGGTATCCCAACGCCCCTTGCTGGGCGACATCGCCTTGGCCGGAGAAGTCAGCATCTGGTATGCGCCGCCGAATTCCGGAAAGACGCTGATTGCCCTTCATCTGGCGATGGAGGCAGCATCGAATGGACGGATCGCCCCGCAGGACATCTTCTACGTCAATGTCGACGACAGTGCCGCCGGGGTCGCGGCAAAGATCAAGGCCCTGGACGATTATGGCATTCACGGGCTTGCCGAAGGCGAACAGGGATTCCGCGCCACCAGCCTGATTCCCGCGATCGAGGAGATGATCGACAGCGGTAGCGCCCACGGGAAACTCATCATCTTGGATACGCTGAAAAAATTTACCGATCTCATGAGCAAAAAGGACAGTGCCGCCTTCGGCAAGATAGCCCGCAGGTTCGCCATGTCGAACGGCACGATCGTGGCCCTGGCCCATACCAACAAGCACCGAGGCGCCAACAGCAAGCTGGTTTATGCAGGCACCAGCGACTTCTTCGAGGATAGTGACAGCTGCTACTATATTGACGTTGCACAGGATGGACCGAACGAACGTATCGTCGAGTTCGAGTGCTTCAAGCACCGAGGCGGTACAGCCAGAAAGGCCTACTTCTCATACGATACCAACCCCGGCCTCGATTACGTCGAGAGGCTGGCCTCCATATGCCAAGTCGATGGCATCGACCTTTACGGCGGGCCTCCGCCGAGTGCACCCGATGACATTGCCCAAGCCATCACGCTGACCATCAGGCACGGTCGGAACAAGAAGATGGAAATCCTGAAGACGGCCGGGAAAGCCACCCAGACCAGCCGGGCGAATGTCCTGAAGGTGCTGACCGAAAGAACCGGTGACGATCCGACCCGCCACCTTTGGACCTATGACGTCATGGCTCACGGCGCCAACGTATATCGGCTGCTGCTGCCCGCCGAACAAACGCCGTAGCTTTCCAGCCTCCCGGTCTGCCGCCCTGACGGTACCGCCGCAGATTTCAGTTTTCCAGATCTCCGGCGGTTTCTGCCCCGTCGGACCGCGCCCCACGATGGCGGACCATCCCTGAACGGTCCGACAGAGTGACCGTCGCGGCGGGCCGCCGCAATGCCAAGCACCAACTCGGGGCGGGCCTTATCTCCGACCTATCTACCGGCCCGCCCCCTCATTCGCCCCTCACAGGCGCCTAGAGCGGCTTGTCCGCCCGTCCCCTCCCCACTGCACCCGCAGCCCGGTGCGCCCTGTGCGCGCCTCTGGGGACATGCGCCATCATCACATCGACACAAGGAATCCGAAAATGCCCAAAATCAAACTCGACGCCACCTTTTGCGCCATCGCCCACTGCGAACCCGGCAAGCGCAAGACCGACTGGTGGGATGAGACCGTTCGCGGCTTGGTCCTTGAAGTCCGCGCCACTGGCGGCAAGACCTTCTACTTTCGCTATCAGGACCCCTATGGCCGCCAGCGGGCGATGAAGATTTGCACCTATGGAGACATCACACTCGATAAGGTCCGCAAGGAAGCCCAGCGCCTCAGATCGGAAGCGACGCTCGGCGGCGACCCGGCCGCCAAGAAGGACGAGCGCAAGGCCGTCATGACCTATGCCGAATTGGCCGCACAGCACCTCGCCGACGCCAAGCTTTACCAGCGAAGCTACGACACGACCGAGATGTTCATGCGTCGCCACATCCTTCCGCAATGGGGCCGTAAGAAGCTCGTCGAGATCGATCAGCGCGGGGTAGCCCAATGGCTGGCGGATAAGGGCCGGGAGGGACTGGCCCCGGCAACGGTGGAGAAGATTCGGGTCATCTTCGGTCGATCCTTTGAACTTGCTATCCGCTGGGGCTTACCGGGGGCGGAACGGAACCCCGTTCGCGGCATCCCCCGCCGACCGATCAACAACGCGCGCAACCGCTTCCTGACCGCCGAGGAGGCCGAAAGATTGAAAGTCGCAGTCTCACGATCCCGCAACCCCCAGCTTCAATACATCGTCGGCCTGCTGCTGCTGACCGGGGCACGGCTTCGCGAACTGCTCCATGCCGAATGGAAGAATATCGACATCGACCGGCGGCTTTGGCTGATCCCGATGTCGAAGACGGGCAAACCGCGTCACGTGCCTCTGTCACAAGCAGCGATCGACATCGTCAACGCCTTGCCCCGGTTCAAGGACTGCCCTTACCTCGTGCCCAACCCCAGCACGAAAAAACCGTTCACCGACATCAAGCATCCCTGGGATACCGCTCGGAAAGAAGCCGGGCTGGAAGATGTACGCCTCCATGACCTTCGCCATTCGGCGGCTTCATTCATGGTCAATAATGGCGTGGACCTGTTCGTCGTCGGCAAGGTGCTGGGGCATGCCTCGATCCAAAGCACGACCCGCTACTCCCATCTGGCCAACGATACCCTGCTGGCTGCCGTCGAAGCCGGTGCCAGGAAACAGGCCGTTGATTGGTCTTCTTAAGCCGTGTCCTGCCCCGTCCGAACCATCGGATGGGGCACTTTTCTCATAATCTTTTTTGGCCTCGAGCCGCCTCAATCGAAAGACACAACCATGCCAATAGATATCACCTTCACCGATACCGCTGCCAATGATGACGCAGCCAAGTTCCACCGCCTGCGCAGTCTGCTTTGCGAGTGTAGGTACATACCGAGCCGCCATGACCAAGCCATTCTGTTGATCGGAGCGTGCATCGCTGAGGGCATGGACGAAACGCGTCGTATCTTACCCGCCATGGAAACACTGGGTTTCGATCGCAACCATGCCGCAATCGTACTGAAGCACAACACAACCGCCGGTCAAAATATGCGTTTGTGGTCATGTGACGCATCAGGCCGATATAGCCTGAACGAGAGCCATCTGATCAACGCAGCGCAGAAGATAGCCTATTGAGGCTCAAGCGGCTGAGTCGGCCTGTCAGCGCCAAATTTGCGTCAGTACCTGTGCAAGGCTGCAGGCCGCTTAACCCAGCGTCGTACGCGTACACGTAATTACTCTTGGTCTATTACTTTGCCCCCGCTCGGATAACGGCCATGTGCAAAAATCCGGGCGGGACATTTCAACCGGCCAGTTATGGGACGCCCGCAACTAATGGGGACATGCTCCAATCTGCTTACTGCTCCGCCATATGGGCAAACGCGCAACATCGAACATATCACGAACGCATTGCGCCGGATTCGTAGCCATGATACCGCCTCCGCCGTCTAGCAAAACAGCCCGCAGTCGGGATGCGGAGGCGAGTTTGGGTTACCGGGTCATCGATTTGTTTTCAGGAGCTGGCGGTCTGACGCTGGGCTTCACCGATGGCCGATTCTGTGGCGGTTTCGAGAGCGTGTGGTCCCTCGACATCGATAAGGCCGCCGTCGCCACCCATCGCCGCAATTTCGGCCCCCATGCCGATTGCGGAGACATCGAGGAGTGGATTGCATCGGGCAAGCCTATTCCCCAAGCTGATGTCGTGATTGGCGGGCCGCCCTGCCAGGGGTTCAGCCTGCTCAACAAGCAGCGGATCGGTGATAGCCGCCGGGCGTTATGGCTGCCCTTCATGGAAGTGGTCGAGCGCTCGGGGGCCTCGGTATTCGTGATCGAGAATGTGGCCGAGTTGTTCCGTTCCGACGAGTGCGGCGCGATCGAAAAGCATGCCGCAAAACTGGGCTTCGCGGTAGTCAAGGACATCCTGCTCGCCGCCAATTACGGCGCACCGCAGAGCCGCCGCCGCACGGTGATCATCGGTTATAAGTGCGATACGGATGCCCCCCTGTTTCCGCCCCTGCCGACCCATGCCCAGCCCGGCACCCAGTCCAACTTGCCCGTATGGAAGACGGTACGCGACGCGATCGCCGACCTGCCCCAGCCGGTGGGTACGGAAATCCGCGATGCAGACACACCACTCGACCTGCATTTCGGCCGCAATCCGACCGCCAAGAGCCTCCAGCGCTACAAGGCCGTCCCGCCGGGCGGGAATCGTTTCGACCTTCAGCGCAACGCTCCCGACATCACACCGGGCTGCTGGATCAGGAAGACCAGTGGTGGCACCGACCTGTTCGGCCGCCTGTGGTGGGATCGCCCTTCGGTCACGATCCGCACCGAGTTCTTTAAACCGGAAAAGGGTCGCTATCTGCACCCCGATCAGCATCGCCCGATCACGCATCGGGAAGCGGCACGATTGATGGGCTTCCCTGACGACTTCGAGTTTGTCGGTACCAAGATCGAGATCGCCCGCCAGATTGGCAATGCCGTGCCGCCGCCGCTTGCAGGTGCGGTTGCTGGTGTCGTGCTGCAAATCCTCAAAGCGAAGCTGAAAGCCGCCGCTTAAAGCGGTTCGATATCCAGCGCTCCCGTACGGTGGGTTTCGTCGTGATGCAGGTTGCACAGGGTCACGAGGTTCTGAACGCTGTTCTCGCCGCCCTTGGCGTGATGCGTGACATGATGGGCCTCGAGATAACGATGATCGGTGTCGGGGAAGCCGTGAGGCCACCCACAGCCCTTCCAGCGGCATGACCAGTTATCCCGCCGCATGACCTCCCGGCGCACGATCTCAGGGATATGCCGATCATGGGCGGGGGCCTGCTCGTCACGCATGAGCACATAGACACCAACCGGCAGCGAAGGATCACCACTGGTTCGCGTCACCACCGGCCAACCGTCTTCGGTCCGCAATTCGCGTGTCCGCCTGGCCCACTCGCTGACATTCCCCGCGACATAGCGCAGCTCTTCGGACGTGATCGGCTTGCCGACATTGGCCTTGAAGAAGCGCAGCAGCTTGTCACGAACACCTGCATCGCTCTTGCGGATTTGGTTGGCCATGTTCCAGCGATGAGCGGCGTCCCTGTCCTGCCGATCCGTCGCCAACATATATTGATCGGGCCGCATAGCCGGAGGCAGATCACCAGCGTCGCCGCCGTCTGCATCGGCATCCCGCTGCTCGCGTACGGTCATCCCGGACAGGATAGGCCACCCCTCTTCCACCCGAAGCTCCCGCACCCGGCGTGCATATTCGCTGATGCCCGCAACGACCATCAACTCGTCGCCGTCGATCACCTCACCCGGAAACGCCCGGAGGTACGCTAGAATGCGTTCCCGAGCCGACAGGCTCGAACCGCCTGGCAACAGCGAGCAGCCAAGGTCCTGCAACTGCCGGTTGGCAGGCACCAACGCCCTGACCTGATCGCGCAGACTGCTCTCACGAAGGTGCTGCTCAAAATTGGCCAGCAGTTCGATCAGGCCGCGCCTCAATGCCTCTGAATCGTCTCCACGGGGTCGGCGTGCCATCGGTCTCTTTCAATCGGACAGGTATCGCCGAGCATGACTGAAAGCTCAATCAAGCTACACGTCCCGTTACGGAATTTACCGCGTTCAATATCGCGCCTTCATCTTTAAGCTCACACTCCCAGAGAGTCACGATACCGAACCCCAGCATCGAGAGAGCTTCGACAGCGGCTTGATCGCGTGCCCGATTCCGCTCGATCTTTGCCGTCCAGAAGTCGGTCCTGGTCGAAGGTAGCTTTGCGCGGCGGCACCCCTCATGCCCGTGCCAGAAGCAACCATGGACGAAGATCGCCGTCCGCCATCGCGGCAATATGATATCAGGTGACCCTGGAAGATTTGAACAGTGCAATCGGAAGCGATAGCCAGCTCGATGCAGCACGCGGCGTACCAACAGCTCAGGCTTGGTGTTTCGACTTCGGATGCGCCTCATATTGGCGCTACGCGCTTCTGGCTTTAGGGTATCCACCATATCACCAGAACGCTATCTGACGCCTGCTCGTCATGGATTATCCAAAAATCTGATTGCAGGGCATTTCAGATAACATCGACCTATGCTCCATCCTTTTTGGGCTTCGGCTCTTTACCAGCCGATTCAACTTGGCATTTGGAACAGCAAACAGCTACATTACCAAAAATTCATGTGGCAGGATTATAGATCGTGATCACCAAGAACAAGCCCGAGCTCATCATTGCCCTCGCCGGTCCCATTGGTACAGATCTCCACCTGCTTGGTGAAACCCTATCCGAAAGCTTGAAGGCGTTCGATTACCAATCACAACAAATTCGCGTCAGCTCCCTTATAACCGAATGGTGTGATGACGAATTGAAGGGTCAAATTTCTACCGCAAAGTTCGATCGAAAGGCGCGCCTGTTGATGGGCGCGGGTGACGCCATTCGTGCACAGGTAGGCAAAGGTGACGCGCTTGTCCCAATTATCGTTGGAGCAATACGAACCGCACGCGAAGCCCTGCCAAAGCCTGATGGTGCGACCGCTAACGATGTGGCTCGACCAAATACATGCTTTATTATTGACTCTCTAAAGCACCCTGACGAGGTGGAGACTTTAAAGGGAATATATGGCGATAATTTTGTTCTTATATCCGGCTTTTCTTCGATAAAGGAACGACGTTCAAGCATAAGCTCTTTGATTGCAAAATCAAATATCAGTACAAAGGATGAGGATTTTCTGCCGACCGCCGACAGCCTTATAGCGAATGATGCCAAACGTTATGATGGGCAGATTGGACAAAGCCTCAGAGACACATTCCCCCTCGGAGATGTCTTTGTTCGCGTCTCCGGCGAATTTATGCCGAAGCTAGAACGATTTCTTTGCCTTCTATTCGGCAGCCCATACATCACTCCTCATCATGATGAATTTTTTATGTTTGAGGCCAAGGCTAAGTCATACCAATCAGCAGATCTTTCCCGTCAGATTGGTGCTGTGATAATAAATCGCCAAAATCACATAGCAGCGTCTGGGTGCAATGAGGTTCCAGTCGCGGGCGGCGGCAATTATTGGCCCGACATGAAAGGTTCTATTGACAATCGTGACTACAAGAAGGGCAGGGATTTCAACGCCGTAAAAAAGGTCGAGATAATCGAGGAATTTGTAAAGTTCCTAGATGACAATGACGTAGTGACCCTGCCGGAAGGCACGTCAGCCGAGGATGTTGTAAAAAACCTACTTTTTGGCTCAAAAAAGAGGATTTTCAAAGAATTACGAGTTTCAAATTTGATAGAGTTTGGACGCGTTGTGCATGCCGAAATGAATGCGATCAGTACAGCGGCGAGACTGGGTATCCCTATCGGCGGTGGAACGGTCTTCTCGACCACCTATCCATGCCACATGTGCGCGAGGCACATCATTGCGGCTGGCATATCGAGGGTGGTTTACATTGAATCCTACCCAAAAAGCATGACCAAGGAGTTATACGGAGAAATCGTCGCCGTTGACTCCGAGCCACTCCCTGCGGGTGAGGCCAACCATGACGCTGTAAACTCAAACGTCGTCATGTTCGAGCCCTTTGAAGGCGTTGCCCCAAGCCTCTACAGGGAGTTGTTCCAGGGAGGTACGCGCAAGGACCCGCAAGGCTATACCGTGACCTGGACAAAAAGCACCGCCATTCCGAAGATTGCACGAACCTCGACGGCCCACCTGTCATTGGAACTGGCCGTCGCAAAAGCAGTTGAACAACTGGTAGATGTACGCTTAGAGGATGTCTCTCAGTCAGCCGGGGGCCAAGGCGATGGTGATAACCAAGTTAAAAATTCTGGAACAAATCCAGCATGATAACTGCACCTACGCCTCTTGGTCGGATGCCCTGAAGGAGTTGCTTGAGGTTGAGGTGGCGATGGTTCGCCAACCAGCCGATCCGAACGAACGAGTTGTCCAGCATCCTTACATCGTCCAGCGAGCACCAGCGGTTTAATCACCTGCGATAGGGCTAGGAGCGTCTAGGCCATTGAACCGAGCAGAGGCAGGTCGGTGACATCAAGTGCCCGACACCGCCACGGAGGCTTGAATTTCAGCTGGCCAACCCGGTGGTGGTTCAACCGGAGGGTATGTCCAGCGTATGTCGCGTTTCGTCGATTTCCCAAGCCAAAGCACGTTCGCTAGGAAGCTGCCGATCCCGGAACTCAGCCTCGTTTGTGTCGTCTTTGAGCCGCTGTGCCGCTCAATGCCCAAATACCAACCAACTTATTGATATTTGATGATATTGCCTCATCAAGGATCTTATTTCGTAATGCGGGGGTCACAGGTTCGAGTCCTGTAAGCGGCACCGTCACGACTCCGGAACAAACTTGGAAAACCGCAGAAATCTGCGGTAAACTGCTTCGCGGCGGTCCCACGAAATCTCATTATGTTCCGCCGTGGCCCACTCAAAGGGGGCCACGAACGTTGCAGGAGGCGTGGCCCCATGCTGACGGTTGTGCAGATCCGGGCGCTGAAACCGGCAGCGCGTCCCTACAAGGTGGCCGATACGGACGGCCTGTATCTGCTGGTACAGCCATCCGGCGCCCTGTTCTGGCGCCTTCGCTATCGATGCTGGGGCATCGAGCGCAAATTGTTGCTGGGCAGTTTCCCCGATGTCTCCCGGGTCCAGGCGCGCCGGAAGCGCGACGAGGCAAGGCCGAGCTCGATGACGGGATCGATCCCGCCGAGGAAACCCTCCAAGTGCAGACACCGCCCAGGACCCTTGCCACTTCCCACACCGATGCTGGCGAGGCGACGCTTCCGTCCAAGGCTGTCCAGATACGGTAAAATTCGATCGCTTATCGGCTTCAGGCAAGGCGAAAGCGCCGCCCCCGCAATGGGAGCGACGCCATCATTGGGTACGAGTTCGAGGTCAGAACTTCTGACGAATACCGGCCATGATCGAGACCGACGTGTTCCTCAGCTTATAGTCCATCGTCTGGGGGACCAGATTTTCGTCGATCGCCGTGCCCTTCATCCGCAGGCCGGTGGTCTGCGAGTAGCGGCCAAGCACTTCGATCGCAGTCTGCGGCGTCACATCATAGCTCGCGCCGGCATCGAGGTACCAACGAAAGCCCCAATCCTTGCCCATGATCCCAACCATCGGCTTCTGGGTCCCCGGGGTCTTGTCGATCATCAGGCGGCTGATCGAATAGTCGACGCGCGAGGCACCGATGCCGCCGCCGACGAACGGCTTCAACGGACCTTCGCGGACTAGGTCGACATAGGCGGCGACTCCGAGATCGAACGACTTGGTGCGCCCGGCGCCCGAATATGTCTTGGTGCTCAGCGCCTTGGCGTTGACCTTGGCAGTGTCGTAGCCCGCCGTTCCCTCGACGCGGAGGCCGCCAAAGTCGTAACCCATGCCGAGTTCGCCGGTGAAGCCGCCATCATGGTCGATGTTCCTGGGCAGGGTCGGCGTCGTCTTGGCGACGGTCTGGCCCTTCGCCAGGACCTGGGTCGGCTTCACGTCGGAATCGATCTGCACGCCGGTGCGGGCGACGGCATAGGCGCCTGGCTCCGCCTTCTGCGCGGCGGCGGGGGACACTGCGACGATCGCTGCGGCAAAGCCTGCGAACAGAGCAGCCGAGTTCCGGCGCGCACCGCGATAGGCGGGCGCGAGCGTGCTAACCAGGGTCATTGGAATTGGTCCTTCGAAATGGAACGTGTGATCGAGTGGGTCGCACCAGTTCGCGTCCCCCTACATTCACAAGACGTCACCCTTTTCGAATTGCCTTAGGTGCCGCTGAAACTTTTTTTAGAAACTATATGCGCCGAGATTTTAGCTGACGATTTCAGATAGATAGGACGTGCCGCAAATATATGAGCCGCGCCCTTTCGGACGCGGCTCATGTCATGGGTGCTTAGCGGGCGCGGCCGGCCGGCTGTTCGCGGAAGAGCTTCCACTCCTCGACCACCCGTCCGTTCGGCAGATGGCAATACCCTGAGTCCTGACGAACTTCGATCGTTCCCTTCTGATCCACGCAATAGGAGGAAGCAGGGTTCGTCATGACCGCGCGGTGATTGCGGGAATTCGTGTCCTTCCCCTTACCATTGGCGCCGCGGAACAGGTCCCAGGCGTCGACCGTCTTGCCGTTCCGCAACCGGCAGAGCCCGACGTCACCGCGTGCGGTCCGGCGGTTCAGGTTGGTCCCGCCGACCTTGGTGCAATGCACTGCGGCGGGATTGCCCAGATGCGCATCGGTGCGGCGCTTGGGCGAAGGCTTCTGGCTGTTCCGGAAGAGGTCCCATTCTTCATGGACCTGGCCGTTGGGCAGGCGGCAATAGCCGACATCGCCCGACGGCGTCTTGCGCACGAACGACGTGCCGCCGATCGAGCCGCAATATACCGATGCCGGGTTGGCGATGCCGACCTTGTCCGGGGCCGCCTGCGCCGGAACGGACAACATGGCCGCCGCTGCCGAGACCAGGCCGGTGCTCATCAATACTACAGACTTCATCTCATCGTCCCTACTGGCGAAGCCGGATTGGTCGTCCGGTTCGGTTTGCAAGTTCAGCAGCCGGAGCATTCCTTCATCGGCATTGCCGATGCCTGAACATGTCCGCCGCCTTGCATGACACGGCCACCACGTGGCGGTGCCAGCATGACGATGACGAAGCAGACCGGCCGACACCGTAGGAATTTTTTCAGAAGGCCGCATCCAGTCCGATGCGGAAGGTGCGCGGGCGAATGGGCGTGATCTGCTCCTTGCCGGTCACAAAGGGTGTACCCATCGCGAAACGGTTGCCCCGCGCGTCGAGGATATTGGACACGCCGATGGTTACGCCGAAGCGGTCCCGGCCTATACGCGCGGTGACGGCACTGTCGGCATAATTGCCCTGCTCATCCCCCAGCACAGGTCCCAGCCCCAGGCGCGACAGCCCGATATAACGAACCCAGCCGTCGACCTTCAGTCGCGACCGGTCGCCCAGCGCGGCCTCATAGCTCATGCCGATCCGTGCCGTAATATCGGCGATATTGGGAATGGGACGCAGGCGCGCCGAGACGCCTCCCAGGTCGCCGGGCGCCCCTTGCAACGGCAGGTCGTTCGGATCGCCCTCGTTGACGCTGCTGTCGTTGAGCGAGACGGCCCCCTCCATGCGCCACCCCTTCGCGATGCGGATCGCCCCGGATGCCTCCACGGTCCAGACATCGCCATTGCCGATATTGGCGGTCGACGGCAGGTTTCCGCTATCGAGGAAGTCCGCCTGGATATTTCGCCAATCGGTATGGGCGATGGTGAGTGTCAGGGCGAAGGGGTCTCGCGCCGCACGGCCGAAGCGATAGCCAGCCTCGATCGTCGAAACCCGGTCGCTGTCGAACTGACGGACATAGTCATCGTCGACCGCCAGACCGCCCGGGCGGAACCCCTGTTGATAGCGCAGAAAAGCGGATGCCCCGCCACGCAGGTCGACGAGAAGCGAGGCGGAGGGCAGCACGGACCATTCATGCCGCGTCGCGACGGTAGCGGACACGATCGGCACATCCTGCACCCGGGCATCTTCCGCCGCGCCGGACAGCACGGATCGGCTGACCCGCGCACCGCTGGTCAGCAGGATCGCCGGAGTCAGCCGGACGCTGGCCTCGCCATAGGCGGTGAGTTCGTGCAGGTGATTGGACACGCCGGGAAGCGGATAGCGCTGGCCGGGCAAGACGAAGGACCGCAACAACCGGGTGCGGTTCCCGGTATAGCTCAGACCCAGCAACCACCCCGACCCGTTGGCATGCGTGACCCAGGCGCGTGTCTCGTTGGCGACCATGCGGGTGCGGTTGGTCTGGACGAAAAGCGTCGCGGGATCGTTGGGCGTCGTCGCATCATAGCGCTCGGTCAGGTCGAGCGCGGTAAGGCCGGTGGAGGACCGCAATCGGATATCGCCGATCCGCCCATCCAGCACGAACTGCCCCTGGCCGAAATCATTGCCGAACCCCTCGACCACGCGTGTCCTGCGCGTGAGGAAGGGGCCATCGCGATCCGCATATTGGCTGTCCGCCCCCCGGATACGCTGCGCGATGCCGATCAGCTCCGCGCTCCAGCCATCGGCGATGTTGAGATGCAGGGTGCCGCGCCCGCCCGCGATACGGGTCGTATTGACATTGCGGCGGCCGAGCAGCGGCTTGTCGATATAGCCACCGTCCTCGACCGCCGTGGCGACCAGCCGGATTCCCAGTCGATCGGTGACGACCGGGAGATTGAGGACAGCCTGCGTGTCGAAGCCGGGCGCGCCATGGGCCGTGGCGGATGCCCCGATCGCCACCGACCCGCCGGTCCGGTCCAGCTCGACAGGATTGGGAACCAGGCGGATCAGCCCGCCCATCGATCCTGCCCCGTACAGCGTGCCTTGCGGCCCGGCCAGCACTTCGACCGCCGCCAGATCGGCGAGGCGAAGGTCGGGATCGGGTGCGTTGTAGCCAAGGCGCAGGTCGCCGAAATACTGGCCGACGGTCGCCTGGCTAGGACCCGAAAAGCTGGAATCGGCGATGCCCCGTATGAACAGCTTGTTCCGGCCCGCCCCCAGGCTGGTCGAGGCGATCGTCGTCAGCCGAGACGTCAGCCGTCCGGTTCCACCGGCACCGCCCAGTTCGAGATCCTGCCCCGACACCCGTATGACCTGTCCGGCGGTCTGGCCGAACGGCAGATCGCGCTTGCTGCCGATGACGATGATGTCGGGCGGAGGGGCCTCGGGCGTCTTCGCCGCTTCGGGTTGGGGGTTAGGCCGGGGCGGGGTCGGACGAGGCTTTGGTGCGCGCCTGGGAACGATCCGGTATAACAGGTTGTCGATCGCCTCGACTTCCCCGCCGCAGCGTGCCGCAATCAGGCGAAGGGCGACGACCGCACTCATCCGTCCGCGCAAACGCGGCACCGGCTTCGACCAGAGGCCAGGGTCCGTCACCACGACGCTGATCCCGCCGAGACGGCCGAGCGTGGTCACCTGATCGCGGACGCTGCCCGCGCGCAG
>Ga0308159_1003857_pt1 | contig 14438 bp, 10 predicted proteins | sample PhyCR1_FD_201040 | JGI IMG/M metagenome (GOLD analysis project Ga0308159, IMG submission 201040) | Phyllosphere microbial communities from UC Gill Tract Community Farm, Albany, California, United States - DLSLC.R1 | ecosystem: Host-associated > Plants > Phyllosphere > Unclassified | place: USA... | reverse complement strand
GCTCGGCCCGGTGGCGGAGACGGGGCACCTGCCCGGCACGCACCATTTCTACATCACCTTCAAGACGCAGGCGCCGGGTGTCGACATCCCGCAGCGGCTGGTCGAGCGATTCCCGGACGAGATGACGATCGTCCTGCAGAATCGCTTCTGGGACCTGACGGTGGACGAGAATCGCTTCTCGGTCGGCCTCAGCTTCAACCAGGTGCCGTCGAAGCTGGTGATTCCCTATTCGGCGATCACCCGTTTCCAGGACCCCGAGGTTCAGTTCGAACTCGGCTTCCACGTCGCCGACGATCCGCAGAGCGATCCCGATCCGCACGGCTCGGCCGAGAATGACGAGCCGGTCGCCAAGCCGGTCGAAGACGGCAGCAACGTCGTCGCGGTGGATTTCAAGCGGAAGAAGTAAGGGGTTCCCAGAATTCCTCCCCTGTAAGGGGAGGGGGACCATCCGCAGGATGGTGGAGGGGTGTCCCCCTCTCGATAGCGGGACACCCCTCCGTCAGGGCTTCGCCCTGCCACCTCCCCTTAGAGGCGAGGAATGGGAGAGGATCACTCCTCCCCGCGCAAAGCCTTCAGGAAAAAGGCATATTGGCGCCGCATGGCATAAGCCACCGGCCCGGTGCTGCGCCCCGCCGTATGCTCCCCGCCGGGGATGACCAGCAGGTCGAAATCCTTGTCCGCCTTGATGAGGGCATCGACCACCTGGGTCGTGCTGGCAGGGTCGACGTTGGAATCCTGTTCGCCGACGACCAGCATCAGCTTGCCCTGTAGCTGCTTGGCGTGGACCACGCCCGAGGCGTCGAGATAGCTCTGGCCGACCGGATAGCCGAGCCACTGTTCGTTCCAGTCGATCTTGTCCATCCGGTTGTCGAAACACCCGGCATAGGCGACCCCGGCCTTGTAGAATTCGGGGTGGAAGAGCAGCGCATTGAGCGTGCTCTGCCCGCCCGCCGAGCCGCCATAGATGCCGACACGGGAAATATCGACGCCGGAATCCTTGGCCGCCAGCGCCTTCATCCAGGCGATTCGGTCGGGGAAGCCGCTATCGGCCAAGTTCTTCCAGGCGACATCGTGGAAGGCCTTGGAGCGATTGGCGGTCCCCATGCCGTCGATCATCACGACGACGAAACCAAGGTCGGCGAGCTGCTGCATCCCCATGACCTTGTCGCCGCCGGAAAATCCGCCGAACGGCCAGAAGGACTTGGGCACGAAACTGTCGTGCGGGCCCGCATAGATATTCTCGATCACCGGATAGCGCTTGGCGGGATCGTAATCGCGCGGGCGGACGACCAGGCCGTAAATATCGGTCTTGCCGTCACGCCCCTTGGCGGTGAAGCGTTCGGGCGGGCGGAATCCGGCGGCGGTCAGTGCGGTGATGTCGCCCTTTTCCAAAGTCTGGATCAGGCGACCGTCGCGCGCGTCGTGCAACTCCATCGTTTCTGGCAGGTCGGTGCGCGAATAGACGTCGACATAGGTCGCCATGTCGGGGGCAAAGCGAACCTCGTGGGTCGCATTCCCAGTCGTCAGACGGGTCAGGTTGCGGCCGTCGAAATCGACCCGGAACCAGTGTTTGTAATAGGGGTCCTCGCCGGGGACGAAACCGCTGGCCGAGAACCAGATCTGCCGCTTCTCGTCGTCGACGTGCACGATGTCGCGGACCAGCCAGTTGCCCTTGGTGATCTGGCGCACCACCCGACCGGTCGCGCCGTCGACCAGATAGAGATGCCGCCAGCCGTCGCGCTCCGACGCCCAGAGGATTTCGCGGCCCAGTCCCTTCACGTCATGCGACCAGATGCGGTCGCGGAAGACGAAAGTCTTGGCGGTCTCGGTCACGGCGGCGTGCGCCCGGCCGGTTTTGGCATCGACCGCGATGATCTTCGTCTCGCCGAAGCCGCGCTTCAGGTCGTTGAAGGCGAAGCTCTGGCTGTCGGCCCGCCATTCGGGGGCGGAGAGGGTATAGGCGCCCGCGAACAGGCTCGGGTCGATGTCGGTGCGCGTCCCATCCGAAACGCGGAACAGCACGGGTGCTTCCTGGTCCACCGCATCACCGGGCTTGGGATAGAGTTGCTGGACGACTTGCGGCTGGACCTTGCCCGGCGGTGCGGCGAGGACACGCGTGACCATGCGGGCATAGCCGGGGCGGACGCGCTGGAGCGCGATGTGCTGGCCGTCGGGGCTCCAGGCGATGGTTTCGGGGTCGTAGAAATTGCCGGGGCTGCCGTCCTGGGACCGCCAGACCTCCTTGCCGCCATTCGCTGCCCGCACGACCAGATTGTCGTCGAGGACCAGCGCCTCCAGCCTGCGATCGGGGGACAGGCGGGGGTGGTTGTCGGCGGCTATGCGCGGGTCACGCACCACGCCGAAGCCACGCGGACGGCTGGCGTTTTCGGGCGGGATGACTGCGCAGATCGGCTGGACGAGGGTGCAGCGATAGACGGTGTCGTCATAGCCGATCGAGAAGCGGATCGCCGAACGGTCGGGCGTATAGCTGAAATGCTCGAAGGGCAGGCGCAAGGGGGCCACGGGCTCGCCCATCACCTTGCCAAGCGCGGGCGCCAAGGCGGCGGCGTCGAAGGCGGGGGCTTTTGCGCGGGTGGCGGCGTCCACATCGACGAATGCGAAACCCCCCGCCACGGTCTTGCGATAATGGAAATGCCGCCCATCCGCGTCCCACTCGGCGGGCGAGGCGATGTCGCGGGTCAGCCATTGCCACTGGTCGCGAAGCGCCAGCGACGTGGCGATCCGGTCGGGCACGGTCTGCGCGGCGACCGGTGTCGTGGTCAGCAAAAGGGCAAGGGTGAACAGTCTCTTCAACGCGCCGCTCCGATGGTGAAGCTGTAGGTCAGCGGCTGGAGCGCGATGCGATAGGGCATGTGCGCACGGCCATCGAGGTTCCAGCCAGTATCGCCGCCGACCCCGACCTGGGCGGCGTCGATCAGCAGCGTACCGTCGCCATGCGGGCGGATGTCCGAGCTATGCGCCTGTGCGGGCGGCTTCATGGCAAGATCGGCATAGGGGAAGGGCAGGGCGTTGACCGAAAGCGGCTGCGCGCCCGTCACTCGAAGACCCGTGCCGGTGCCGGTCAGCTGAATCCAGCGCACATCGGTCTTGTTGCCGCTCTCCTGCGGCCGGGCATAGTCATGGAATTGGTCCGCCAGCTTGCCGTCCCAGCGCGCGATCATCGCGCCGGTCTTGCGGTCGGCATAGCTTTCCCACGGACCGCGCCCGAACCAGCTGACGTTCGTGAATTGCTGCCCCGGCGTCGCGAAGGCGAGGCCGACGCGCAGCGGATCGGGCAGCGTCATGCGCAGCGGCACGAAGCGCACCGTCGCGGTCGCCGCGCCGTCAGGTGCCATGGTCCAGCGGGTCTGCATCTTGACCGATCCGACGCCCATGTCGTGATCGACGATGATGGCATTGCCCTCCTGCCGGATCGCGTCGAGGCGGCGATGGTCGGAGAAATATTGCCACATCGCATGGCTCTTGGGCACGCCCGCGCCGACGTCATTGTCGGTCGGCGAACGATAGAAATTGGGCGTGCCGCCGGTCAGCAGTGTCTTTCCGTCACGGGCGTAACGGCGGACGAGGCCGGTCGTCCGGTCGATCTCCAGCACGGCATTGCCTGCCTTCAGCGTCATCGCATCGGCGCTTTCTTCGGGGACGACAGACCCGGCGGGGGCTGCGGTGGAGACGGGGGCGAAGGCGGGGGCGGAGAGCGCGAACTGTTCCCAGCCGATGACCTGGCCTGCGGGCAGCGGCGGGATCGCACCTGCTTTGGTCCGTGCGCGCAGGATCAGCGAGCGTTCGGCGGTGGCGTCCTTCGCAGGCGGCAGGGTGAAGGACAGCGGTGCGGCCTGGCCGGCGGCGACGGAAGGCGTCGCGATGCTGCCGCGCGCCGTCTCGACGCCATTCTCCAGCACCGTCCAGTCCAACGTGAAGCGCGACAGATCGATATGGTCGTGGCGGTTGACCACCTGCCAGCCGCCACCCTCATGAGTGAAGTGGATCGGCGACTGGACATGCGCCATCTCATAATATTCGGGGTCGGGCGTCCGGTCGGACTGGATTACGCCGTCGCCCACGGGGCTGTCGTCGCCGTGCAGTCCGGCATCCTTGGGATCGGGATCATAGTCCAAGCCCTGCCCCCAATAGGGGCGCCCATCCTTGTCCTTCAGGATCATCGTCTGGTCGACCCAGTCCCAGACGAAGCCGCCTTGCAGCTTGGGATATTTGCGAAAGGTATCCCAATAGCCTTGGAAGTCGCCCAGGCTGTTGCCCATCGCGTGGGCATATTCGCACAGGATCAGCGGCTGGGTGAATTCGGGGCGGGTGGCATAGTCGGCCAGCTTTTCGACATCGTCATACATGGGGGCGAAGATGTCGACATAGGCGTTGGTCGGGTGCCGCCAGCCGCTCATGCTGTAGCCGAGGAAGTTGATCAGCCGCGTCTTGTCATGCTCGCGGACCCACTTCGCCGCCGCCTCGAAATTCGGGCCAACACCGCTCTCATTGCCCAGCGACCAGAAGATGACCGAAGGGTGGTTGCGGTCGCGCTCGACCATCCGCTGCACCCGGTCGAGATGCGCGGCGGCCCATTCGGGCTTGTGGCCCAGGTTCAGGGTCGGATCGCCCTTTTCCTGGGTGAGGCTGAGGTAGCCGTGGCTCTCGATATCGGCCTCGTCCATCACGTACAGGCCATATTCGTCGGCCAGATCATACCAGCGCGGGTCGTTGGGATAGTGCGAAGTGCGGACCGCGTTGATGTTGGCGGCCTTCATCAACTCGATGTCCTTGCGCATCGTTTCCTCGGACACGATGCGGAAGCTATGGGGATCATGCTCGTGGCGATTGACGCCGCGGATCATGATGCGTTTGCCGTTCACCCGGACTTCGCCACCCGCCACCTCGACGGTGCGGAAGCCGATGCGGCGGCTGGTCGCCTCGATCAACTGGCCCTTTGCGTCGAGCAGTTCGACGAGCAGCGTGTAGAGATTGGGGTCCTCGGCGCTCCAGGTCTTCACGCCTGGCAATTCGGCGGTGATCGTCGCGCTGGTGCCGCTGGGCGTCGCGGTCCGGGTCAGGACCGTCCGCTTGCCGTCGAGCAGCGTCGCGCGCACGGCGACAGCCTGCGCCGCACCCGCCAGATCGACCTGGGCCGACAGCGTGCCGTCGCGATAGTCATGGGTCAGCCCGGCGTCTATGCCCAAGTCACGGATATGCGTCTGCGGCGCGGCATAGAGGGTGATCGACCGCTCGATTCCGTTGACCCGCCAGAAATCCTGATCCTCCAGATAGCTGCCGTCCGCATGGCGATAGAGTTCGATCGCGATGACATTCTTGCCCGGCCTGGCGGCACGGCTGATGTCGAATTCGGTGGGGAGCTTGGAATCCTCGGAATAGCCGATCTTCTGGCCATTGACCCAGAGATAATAGGCCGCGCCCGCCGCACCGATGTTCAGCAGCAACCGGCGTCCGGCAAAATGCGCGGGCACCGTGAAGTCGCGGCGATAGGAGGCGACCTCGTTCAGCCGGTGCTCGATCAACGGTTCGTTGCGGGGAAAGGGATAGCCGCTGCCGACGAAGACCGGGCGGCTCAAGCCCTGTGCCTGGAGGATGCCCGGCACCGCCACTTCGCGCCAGCTCGACACGTCGCGGGCCGGGTCTTCGAAGCCGAGCGGCCGCGCCTCGGGATTGGGGGACATATGCACCCGCCACAGGCCATCGAGCGAGAGGTGATAGCGTGACCTGGCCACGTTACCGGCCAGCGCGGCGGCACGCGATTCGAACCCGGCAAAGCTGGTGTGCATCGGTTCCGCGCCGATATGGTTGACGGCGGGGTTCTCCCAATCGGGCCGCGCGGGGGCGGTTTGGTCGGGGGCGGCCTGGGCGGCCGCAGCTCCTGCCATCAGGACGGACATGCTCGTGCTCAGCCAAAGCCTGGTGCCTGTCTTCATCCTGTCCTCCTGTCCCGTATCATGGGCAACGCTATATTATACGGAATACGAATGCAAAGCCCGGCAATGATGCCTTGCTAATAATGATACAATGTATCAATAGGCGCTCATGGTCGATGATGCACCCCTGTCTCGCAGCCATCATGGCCGGTTCCGGCATATGGATGCCTTGGCGATCTCAGCCTCGACCTTGTGCCTGATCCATTGTCTGGTTCTACCGGTGCTGATCGCCTTTCTGCCCGCCATCGCCGAATGGGCCGATCTGGGCGAGGTGTTCCATATCGTCATGCTGGCGCTGGCCGTACCGCTCAGTGGCCTGACGCTGTTTGGCGGATGGCGGCGGCATCGGGTCGTTTTTCCGATGATTGTGGGCATGTTCGGCCTGATCCTGCTGACGCTCGGGCTGGCGTTCGAGGGGCAGGGGATGGGAACCGCGCTGACCGTGGCGGGCGGGCTGGTGCTGGCCGTCGCGCATGTCGCCAATCTGCGCGCCACCAATCTTCACCGACTGATGACCCTGTAACGAGGACGTGGTGCCCATGTCGAAAGCCGTCGCCCGCGCCATCGCCGCCGCGCTGATTGCGGTAGCCTGTACCGCCGTCATGGCCCAGCCGCGGGAAGACGACGAGCCGTCCCGCTATCTGCCCGCCACCGGCTTCGACCTGCTGACCATATTGCCGCCCGCACCCAGGCCGGACGATGCGCGGGGACAGGCCGACCGGGCGATCTTTCGTCAGACCCGCCGGTTCGTCGGCTCGCCCCGCTGGGCGATGGCGACCAATGACGTGAAGCTGGACGAGGCCGATATGGCGCGCGATTTCTCCTGCGCGCTGGGGATCACACTCACGCCACGGAACGCGCCCGCGACGATCCGGCTGATTGACGGCGCAGGCTCCGACACCGCGCGCGGATCGGGCATCGCCAAGCGCTATTACAAGCGCCAGCGCCCCTATCTGATCGATCGCGGCCCGACCTGCCAACCGGCGAGCGAGTTGCAGGGCAGCTATGACTATCCTTCGGGCCATACGACGGCGGGGTGGACCTGGGCGATGCTGCTGGCCGAGATCGCACCCGACCGCGCCGCGCCGATCCTGGCGCGGGGGCGGGCTTTTGGGGAAAGCCGGATCGTTTGCGGCGTGCACAATGCCAGCGCGGTCGAGGCGGGTCGTCTGTCGGCCACCGTAACGCTGACCGCGCTGTCGCAGGGCCCGGCCTTCCAGCGCGACCTGGCCGCCGCGCGCGCCGAAGTTGACGCGTTGCGCCGCGACCCCGCCACCCCCCGCCCCGACGCCGCCGCCTGCCAGCGCGAGGCGGCCTTGGTATCCCAACCGATTTTCTGATCTCCGCCCCTTGACCACCCGGCGCGGTTTCGCGCAGGCGCGCAGCGATTAAGCAAAGCGTCTGGCGGGAGAATGGAATGACCGAGGCACAGGATCGGATCGTCGCAGGGGTCGAACTGGGCGGTACGAAATCGATTGTGTTGATCGGGCGCGGGCGTGACATCTTGGTGTCCGAGCGCCTGCCGACCACAACCCCCGCCGTCACCCTGGCCGCTTTGCGCCAGCGCCTGGCCGAATGGCACGAGCAGTATAAGCCCGAGGCGCTGGGCATCGGCAGCTTCGGCCCGATCGCGCTTGACAAGACCGATGCGGACTATGGCCATATGCTCGCCACGCCCAAGCCAGGCTGGGCGGGCGCGGACGTGGCGGGTGCGCTGTCCGAGGGCTTTGGCGAACGCGTCGCGATCCATACCGACGTGACCGGCGCGGCGCTGGCCGAGGGGCAGTGGGGCGCGGCGCGCGGCCTGGCCGACCATGTCTATGTCACGGTCGGCACCGGCGTCGGCATGGGCATCATCGTCAACGGCCAGCCGGTGTCGGGCCGGATGCACCCGGAGGCGGGGCATGTCCGCGTCCGCCGTATGGCGGGCGACGATTTCGCGGGCGCCTGTCCGTTCCATGGCGACTGCCTGGAAGGATTGGTGGCAGGCCCCGGCATCGCGGCGCGCGTCGGCCGCCCGGCGCAGGAGCTGGCGTCGGACGATCCCGCCTGGACCTTCGTCGCGGATGCGCTGGCGGAGAGCTTTGCCGGGCTGTTCCTGACGCTGGCCTGCGGCCGGATCGTGATCGGCGGCGGCGTGGGCGTGGGCCAGCCGCAGCTGCTCGACATGGTGCGTGCCGCGACGGTCGAAAAGCTGTCGGGCTATCTCCCCTTCGTCAACGCGGCGGAAGTCGCCAACCGCATCGTCCATGCTCAGCTGGGCGACCAGGCCGGGCCGCTCGGCACGCTGGCGCTGGCACGCAAGGTGCTGGACTGACGCTATTCTATTCCTCCCCTGCAAGGGGAGGGGGACCAGCGAAGCTGGTGGAGGGGTGTCCCGCTATCGAGAGGGGGACACCCCTCCGTCGCGCTGCGCGCGCCACCTCCCCTTGCAGGGGAGGAATCTTAGAAAATGCTGTCCTACAACGAACCGATATGGTTCCTCCTGTCTCGTAACGGGGGGAGAGCATCATGGGGCAGGGGGACGAAGCACGCGTCGATGCGATGATCGCGCAGGTCATCGCGCGCGAGGGGGATTATAGCGACCATCCCGCCGATCGCGGCGGCGCGACGCGGTTCGGCATTACCGAGGCGGTGGCGCGCGCCGATGGCTATGCGGGGCCGATGCGCCGCTTGCCGCTGGGCCGGGCCGAGGCCATTTATCGCCGCCTCTATTGGACCGCGCCCGGCTTCGACCAAGTGGCGGCGCGCGCTCCTCGGCTGGCGGAGGAGCTGTTCGACACCGGCGTCAATATGGGGCCGAACGTCGCGGCCGCGTTCCTGCAACGGGCGCTGAATGCGCTCAATCGCGGGGCGCGCGACTATCCCGATCTGACGGCGGACGGGCGGATCGGAGCGGTGACGCTGGCGGCGCTCGACGCCTTTCTCCGCCACCGGGGCGCTGCGGGCGAAGTCGTGCTGCTCAAGGCGGTCGAGGCATTGCAGGGCGAACGCTATCTGACGCTCGCCGAGCGACGTCCCGCCAATGAGGCGTTCCTCTACGGCTGGCTCGCGGACCGGCTGTCATGAGCGGCGAGCCGGACACCGACCTCTGGACCCGCCGGGCGCGACCGACTTTTCTTTATGTCATGTACGCGCTGCTGCTCTGGAGCATCCCGATGGGGCTGCTGGCGGGCGTGCGGCCCGGCATGGCGGCGGCGATGGTGCGCGGCATGGCGCAGTATCTCGCCGCTATCCCTGAGCCGCTCTACGCGCTCTTCGGCACCGGCTATCTGGGCTATACCGTCGCGCGCGAATGGGGAAAGTCGCGTCAGTAGAAGCGCTTGAGCGTCAGCGTCCGGTCCTGTCCGTCACAGGTGCGTAAACGCACCACCGTGCCCGGCTTGCCCACCGTCCAGCGGGCGACGGGGCTGTCGACATAGTCGCGCGGAATGGGCTGTCCGTCGATGGCGCAGATCGTGTCGCCCTCACGCCAGCCGCTCGCCGCCGCCGGGCCGCCGCGCATGACGTGCAGCACGCGCAGGCGGTCGCCCGCCACGCCCATCAACAGCCCGGCGGTCGATCGCTGGGCGGGCATGTCGGCCTGCGGGCCGGGCTTCAGGATCATGCGGCCCGCGCCGGGGTCGAGCAGCACGCGATAGCGTTGCAGGAAGCCCGATCCGATCCGCCCGGCCGCACCGACCGATTCGCTGAATCCCTGGGCCGGTTCGACCCTTACCTCCACCTCATGCGCGGTCAGGTTGCCCAGCCGCACGCTCGGCACGATGGCCAGGTCGTTGACCATCGGCCCCGCCAGCCCGAAGCCGATCGCGGTGGTGGTCGGCAAGCCGGTAAGCCTCGCGGCCCGCCAGCCCGCCTGGGTAACGGTCAGCGCGGAGCCGTCGCCGGTATCGACGATGACCGGGGACAGCTTCGCCGCCCCCAGGCCGACCATGCTCTCATAGACGCGCCGCTCGGTCGACACGGTCAGCGGGGCGCTGGCCCCGGTAAAGGGCATGCGACCCGACGGGATCAGGCGAAACCGCTTGGCGGCATAATCGATGTCGAGCGCGTGCGGCGCCAGCAGGTCGCGCCCGACCAGCAGGTCGACCGGCGTCGCATCCCCGGTCGCGAGCGCAGGCAGCGGCGCGACCACCACCCCGCCGCCCTTGCGGGTCAGCCCGCCCAGCGACAGGCTACGCGTCGGCATCCACCCGATCGCCACCGCGCCGCCGATCGCGCTGGCCTGTCCACCGGGGCGTATCTTGGCCTTGGCGGCGACGGGCGAGCTTTGCGAGAGCAGGGTGAAGCTGACCCCGGTATCGAGGATCGCGCCGACCTTCTCCCCGTCGATGGTCATGGCGAAACGGATCTGGTTGCCCGGCGTCAGCTGAAACGGAATCCACCGCTCCTCGGCATCCGGCGCAAGCGTCGAAACCCCCGGATCGCGCGCGGCGGCGGCGACGACATCCTCCTGCGCAGCGGCCGCCTTAGGCTCGCGGGGCGCCATCATCGCGGCGGTCAGCAATAGGGGGACGGGAAGCAGATAGAGCAGGAAACGCATCACGCCCCAACGCCTAGCGAAGCGCGAAGCTGCGCGCGAGGTGGCGTGCGCAGTATCGGAAAACGCGCGAGGCGGGCGACGTCATGTCGATCCTCTACAGACACGCCTCCAGCAGCGCCTTGTCGAAGCCGAACTGCTTGGCCTTGTCCAGCGTATAGGGGCGCAGGCCCGACGAGCGATATTCGCCGATGATCTTTCCGTCGGTGCCTTCGTCCAGATATTCGAAGGCGAACAGCTCCTGCGTCACGATCACCGGGCCTTCCATTCCGATCACCTCCGTGATGTTGGTCACGCGGCGGCTGCCGTCGCGCAGGCGCTTGACCTGGACGACCATGTCGACCGAGTCGGCGATCTGGCGGCTGATCGCCTCCTTGGGCACCTTGATGTCGGACATCATCACCATATTCTCCATGCGGGCCAGCGCCTCGCGCGGGGAATTGGAGTGGAGCGTGCACATCGACCCGTCATGGCCGGTGTTCATCGCGGCGAGCAGGTCGAAACATTCCGACCCGCGGATTTCGCCCAGGATGATCCGGTCGGGCCGCATGCGCAGGGCGTTCTTGACGAGGTCGCGGATGCTGATCTCGCCCTGGCCCTCCAGGTTGGCGGGACGGGTTTCCAGCGGCAGCCAGTGCGGCTGTTGCAGGCGCAGCTCGGCCGCGTCCTCGATCGTCAGCACGCGCTCGCCCGGGTCGATCATCTTGGACAGGGCGTTCAGCATCGTCGTCTTGCCCGAGCCGGTGCCGCCCGAAATGACGATGTTGAACCGCGATGCCCCGGCGATCTTCAGCAGCGTCGCCATGTCCTCGCTCATCGATCCGCCGTTCGCCATCATGTCGAGCGTGATCGGCTTGGCGGAGAATTTGCGGATCGAGATGGCGGTGCCGCGAAGCGACAGCGGCGGCACGATCACGTTGACGCGGCTGCCGTCCTTCAGGCGGGCGTCGGCCAGCGGCGTGGTCTGGTCGACGCGGCGGCCGACCGAATTCACGATACGCTGCGCGACCTGGAACAGATGCTCCTCGTCGCGGAAACGGATACTGGCCAGCTCCAGCCGACCCTTCCGCTCGACATAGGTCTGCTCGGGCCCGTTCACCATGATGTCGGTGATGTCGGCGTCGGCCAGCAACTCCTCGAGCGGCCCCAGGCCCAGAAGCTCGTCGACCAGCACCTTTTCCAGCGCGAACTGTTCGCGCCGGTTGAGCGTCAGTTTCAGCTCGGCCAGCACCTCGCCGATGATCGGGCGGAATTCCTCGGCCAGCTCATCCTTGCCCAGCGTCGCGGCGGCCTCCGGGTCGACGCGTTCGAGCAGGCGGGGGAGGACCTGTTCCTTGATGCGGTGGATCGAGGCCTCGAACCCTTCGCCGCGTGCCGGGGTCGGATCGATGGAAGCGGCCTGGCGCTCGGCGAGGCGCTTCATCGCGTCGGCGGCCGTGCCGGGCGCGGCGATCGCGCCTTCCAGTGCGGACAGTGGCGGGAATTGCGAGCCGCCACCGGGAGCGGGCGAATCGGGATCGGGGCGCGTGGTGGAACCGGAATTTGGGCCGGGGCCGTGCATCGGACGCGCGACGCCGAAGGCCGGGCGCCCACCGCCTGCGCTTCCCAAACCCTGACGGCGACCGAACGCACTCATCCCGACATTCCCCATGGCATCCGGCGATTCCCTAAATGCCAAGATTTACCATATGCCTAACCGATCCCGGTTGCAGGCGGTGGAAAGGGCGGGATATGGCCCTGACCCGATGCTCAACCGGTTCGTCCTTGCCGTCCTCCTGACCCTGGTCGGACTGTCGCCCGCCATGGCCGGGGCAGACGATATCGCCGCGACCGCGCGCGGCGTGGTGCGGGTCGTCACCATCGCGATGGTCGACGACCAAGTGGCCGGGTTCGGCCATGGCTCGGGCTTCGCGGTGGCGCCCAACCGCATCGTCACCAATGCGCATGTCGTCGAACTGGCCGAACGCTATCCCGACAATGTCGTGATCGGCGTCGTGCCGTCGGAGGGCAGCAAATCCTATCAGGGCCGGGTCATCGCCTATGACTCGCGCCGCGACCTGGCGCTGATCGAGGTCAGCGAGGCGAAGCTGCCGCCCGTCGCCCTGTTCACCGGCCCCGTGACCGAGGGGGATCAGGTCATCGCGCTGGGTTATCCCGGCAATGTCGACCTGGCGACGGCGCAGTCGGCGGCGGACTATATTCGCCCGCTGTCGCCCGTCCGGTCGCAGGGCGTCGCTTCGGGCCGTCGGGCGCTGACGGGCATCGAGGTGCTGCTGCACACCGCCAGCATCGCGCGGGGCAATTCGGGCGGGCCGCTGCTCGACCCGTGCGGGCGGGTGATCGGGGTCAATTCGGCGCTGACCCGCGCCGATGATGGTGATTCGACCTTCGGCTTCGCGATCGCCGATACCGAGCTGATGGCGTTCTTACGCGAGGCGAAGCAGCCCTATGCCTCGGTCGGCGTTCCGTGCACCTCGATCGAGGAGCGGTTGCGCGAGGACAGCGCGGCGGATGCCCGCGCCGTGGTCGAGGCCGCGGCCGCCAAGCGCGAGGCGGCCAATGCGGCCGCGCTGCGCCGCGAGGAGGCGCTGAACGCCGCGCGCGGTGAGGCGGAGCGGCTGCGCGAGAATGTGATGGCGGTGGCGGCTTTGCTGCTGGTCGGCGGCGCGCTGGCGGTTGGTGGCGCCGGGCTGCTGGAGTCGCGCGGGTCGCGGCGGGCGGCGATCTGGACCGTATCAGCGGGCGGCATCGCGATCGTCGCGGCGGTGGTCGTGTTCCTGCTGCGCCCCTCCGCCGAGATTCAGCTGCCGCGCGAGACCCTGGTGACGGCCGCGAGCGCGAATGCGCCCGGCACAGCGATCGGCCCGATGATCTGCACGCTGATCCCCGATCGCAGCCGGATCACCGTCTCCTCGACCGCCGAGACGCGGCTGGACTGGGGCGCCAAGGGCTGTGCCGATGGCCAGGTCCAGTATCTGGAGGGAGAGGGCGGCTGGCAGCGGATCATCGTGCCCGAGGACGAGCCGACCGTGACCGTCGCTCGCTTCGATCCGGTCACGCGCACCTATACCCAGACCCGCTACATGCTGCCCGCCGCCACGATGGATGCGATCCGCAAGCTGCATCAGCCCAGCACGCCGAACGCCTGCGTGAAGACCGACAAGGCGCTCCAGAACCTGGAGGGCGAACAGGCCCAGATCCGCCAGCAACTACCGCCGCTGCCCAACGAAAAGCTGGTCTATAGCTGCCGCTCGGCCCGCTGAGTGCCAGGGCGGGATAGCATCCATCCCGGCCCTCTTTCTCCCTTGGACAGGGGAGAGGGTTAGCGAAGCTTGCCAGCCTGCTGGCTAGACCGTGATGACATGAGATGGACTCACCCCTCCCCTTCAGGGGAGGGGCCGGGGGTGGGGCACCTCCGCAAGCACGCCGTCTGTGGCGAGGCCCCATCCCAACCCCTCCCCTGAAGGGGAGGGGCTCGGCTTGGTTCAACGCAATGTCATCACGGTCTAGCGGCGCATTGGTCGATTTCCACATTCCCGGCCTTTGCTCGCGCCCGTCACGCCAATCGGATATCCCCCGACGCCACGACCCGCGAGAACAGCGGGAAGATGTGCTCGATGGCAAAGGCATGGAGTTCGGCCGAGCGCGAGGCGCAGGCGTCCTCGGCGATGACCACGTCGTAGGACAGTTCCCAGGCCGAGCGGGCGGTCGATTCGACGCCCATGTTCGTCGAGATGCCCGCGATCACCACTGTGCGTACCCCACGCCGCCGCAATTGCAGGTCCAGGTCGGTGCCGGTGAAGGCTCCCCAATGATGCTTCAGCACCACGATGTCGCCGGGCTGGCGCAGGTCGGGGACTAGTTCGCTGAAGGCGGGCGGCGTGCCCTCTGGCGGCAGGCCGGGGCGGTCGGCGTTGAGGCTGGGCAGCGTCTCGGGCGTGAAG
>Ga0308159_1003856_pt1 | contig 14446 bp, 11 predicted proteins | sample PhyCR1_FD_201040 | JGI IMG/M metagenome (GOLD analysis project Ga0308159, IMG submission 201040) | Phyllosphere microbial communities from UC Gill Tract Community Farm, Albany, California, United States - DLSLC.R1 | ecosystem: Host-associated > Plants > Phyllosphere > Unclassified | place: USA... | reverse complement strand
ATCCCAGTCATGCTCGGCCTGGCGTTCGCGCCACAGCTTGGAGCCGTTGGCGTTGCAGCGCTCGCCGATGGAGAAGTAGCTGTTCTCCTGCCGCAGGGAGACCTGGCCGTAGAGGCTGGCGACGGAGGGGACCCAGTGGAACTGCCGCTGTGCCGGTGCCGGGCGGTACTTGTTGCCCGCAATTTTCCGCAGCATGGCATCCAGGCCCTGGATGTGGGGAATGGAAGTGCCGCAGCAGCCGCCGATGAGGTTGAGGCCGTCCTCCTCGACGAAGCGCTGCATCCAGGAAGCCATTTCCTCGGCCCCGAGGGGGTAGTGGGTCTTGCCATCCACCAGTTCCGGCAGGCCGGCATTGGGCTGGCAGGAGAGCAGGCCGGGCCAGTTCTTGGAGAGCCAGCGGACGTGTTCCGCCATTTCCTGTGGGCCCGTGGCGCAGTTGAGGCCGATCAGCGGCACGTCCAGCGCGTGGATGGCGGTGGCGGCGGCGGCGATGTCGGAGCCGACCAACAGGGTGCCGGTGGTCTCGACCGTGACCTGCACGAAGATGGGGATGTCGCTGTTGGCCTGGGCCTTGGCGAGCTTGGCCGCGTTGACGGCGGCCTTGATGAACAGGGTGTCCTGGTTCGTCTCGGTCAGCAGGGCGTCGGCGCCGCCGGCGATGAGGCCCTGGCATTGCAGGACCAGGGCGGCTTCCAGCGTGTCGTAGTCGATATGGCCCAGCGTCGGCAGTTTTGTTCCCGGGCCGATATCGCCGATGACCCAGCGGTCGCGGCCATCGGCGAAGCTTTCGGCGGCCTCGCGCGCCAGTTCGACCGAGAGCTTGTTGATCTCGAAAGCGCGTGACCCCAGCTCGAATTCCTCAAGCGTGATGGGGGAGCCGCCGAAGGAGTTGGTCAGCACCATGTCCGACCCGGCCTCGTAGTAGCCGCGGTGGATTTCGCGGACGAGTTCGGGGCGGGAGAGGTTCAGCACCTCGGTGCAGTTCTCCTTGTTCCAGAAATCCTTCTCGATCTCCAGGGTCAGCGCCTGAACGCGGCTGCCCATGCCACCGTCGCACAGCAGAACGCGGTCGCGCAGGGCATCGAGCAGGTGGGGACGGGCCATGGGCGGGGCCTTCCTTCAGAAGTTCAGGGAGTGTTCGGGGAGGGCGGCGACCGGCGTGACCAGCCGGCGGGCCGGCCAGAGCCGCACGGCCAGCGGCCCCGCGATCTCCACCGGCGGCAGCGGCGCGCAGCCGGCGGCGCCGAGCCAGCCGGCGAGCGCCGCGTCGTCGAAGCCCGGCCAGCGATGGGCCAGGCCGGTCAGCAATTCGCCGCGCTCATGCGGGGCGAGGTCGATGACCACCAGCAGGCCCTCGGGCTTCAGCACGCGGGCGGCTTCCGCCAGCGCGGCCTGGGGGTCCTCCGCGTAGTGCAGCACCATCTGCAGGGTGGCGAGGTCGAAGGCGCCATCCGGCAGCGGCAGGCGGTACATGTCGGCCAGGCGGACGCTGGCATTGGCCATGCCGCGCTCGGCCAGGCGGGCGCGGGCGAGGGCCAGCATCTCCCGGCTGGCATCGAGGCCCAGCGCGGCCTCGGCCCGGGGGGCCAGCACGTCCAGCAGCTTGCCGGTGCCGGTGCCGATATCGACGGCACGGCCAAGGCGCTTCGGCAGGAATTTGACCAGGGCCGCCTCGATCGCCGGGGCCGGCAGGCCGAGGGCGCGCATCTCGTCCCAATCGGCGCCATCTCTCCGAAAACTCTCGCTGGCGACGCGGGCGCGCTCGGCGGCGATGCGGGCGCTGGCGCGGCGGTCGGCGGCGATGGTGGCGTCGTCCTCCGGCAGGCGGGCCAGGATCTGCCGCGTCATCTCCGCATCATGGGCCAGCTGGAAGTAGACATTGGCGCCTTCCGGCAGCCGCTCCAGCAGCCCGGCCTCCACCAGCAGCTTCAGGTGGCGGGACAGGCGTGGCTGGGACTGGCCGAGGATGGCGCAGAGCTCACTCACGCAGAAGGCGCCCCGCCCGCACAGGGCGAGCAGGCGCAGGCGGGTGGGCTCGGCCGCGGCGCGCAATTGGTTGAGCAGGGGCTCCATGGGCTTGCGGATGACATAAAGAGTTCTTTATGTCTAGCATCATGACGTGGTCCCTGGATGCCCGCACCCCTGTCCGCCTGCTGGACAACGCCGCCGAAGCCCCGCCGGGCGCGGTGGTGCTGGCCGAGGACGGCGCCCCCCTGCCCGCCGGACATGCCAGGGTGGAACGCTACGCGACGCCCGTGGCGACGGCGCACCCCATCGGCTGCGCCTGCTGCCAGCCGCGCAACCCGGTGGCCATCGCGCTCGACCGGCTGTTCCTGGCGCGGATGCGCGGCGACGCGCCGTGGTTCAAGGAAGTGGTGGCGCTGACCCGCAGCGAGGCCGGGCGCGCCGCGATCGGCGTGGCGCTGGAAGAGGACAGCGTGACGGTGGCACGGTTCCGGGCGGGGTGACGGGCGGGGCAGGGAAGAGGGAAGGCTGGGGAAAGAATTCCCCAGGCCCCTTCTTTTTTCTGCGAGTCTGGCGGGACGCTTCAGGGCTGAGAGCGGACGCTTCTGATGATTTTATATATGGGCTACGCGGGCTGAACTCTCAGTCGCCGGAGGTCCAGGACCTCCGGCGCGAACCGGCCGGGTCTCAGATCAGACCAACCGTTCCACAAGCCCCCCGAAAACTCGAAAAAAGAAGATGGGGGTCCGGGGGAATTCCTTCCCCCGGCCTTCTTCGCCTTCAGGCACCGAAGCCGCTGCCCGGCATGCCGCGCACGAAGGCGCGCCAGTCATGCTTGCGGGCGGCGGCGCGTTCGGTGCCGTCCGGCAGCTTGGCGTAGAGGGTCAGGGCATCCTTGGCCCACAGCGCGTCGAAGTTCAGCTCGCTCTCCAGCGCCAGGGCGGCGCTGCGCTGGAAGACGCCTTCCTTGATGCGGGGCTGCACCTTGATCATCCAGGCGATGGTGCCGACCATCAGGATGGTGGCGCCGACATAGAAATGGATCAGCCAGATGCCCAGCAGACTGGCGATCAGCAGGCCGGTCAGCGGCAGCACGTTCTCCATCTGCCGGTAGACCGGGGAGCCGGGGCTGTTCATCTTGCGGATGTGCACGCCGAGCTGGATCTCGCCACGGTCGATCATGCCGCGCAGCGCTTCCAGCTCCGTCATGCGTCGAACGCCGCGCGCATCAGCGCCTGGGTATAAGCCTCGCGCGGCGCGCGCAGCACCGTTTCGGCATCGCCACTTTCAACCACTGTTCCACCCCTCAGCACCATGATCCGGTGCGCCATGGCGCGCACCACCCGCAGGTCATGGCTGATGAACAGATAGGCCAGCCGGTGCTGCGCCTGCAAACCGCGCAGCAGCTCCACCACCTGGGCCTGGACGGAGACATCCAGCGCGCTGGTCGGCTCATCCAGCACCAGCAGGCGGGGGTTCAGCACCAGGGCGCGGGCGATGGCGACGCGCTGGCGCTGGCCGCCGCTGAATTCATGCGGGTAGCGCTCGGCCGTCGCGGGGTCGAGGCCCACTTCCTCCAGCGCCGCGCGCACCTTGGCGTCGCGCTGCGCCCGGGTCAGCTCCGCCGCGTGGACGGCGAGGCCCTCCCCCACGATCTCCGCCACGCTCATGCGCGGGGAGAGCGAGCCGTAGGGGTCCTGGAACACCACCTGCATGCGGGAGCGCAGCGGGCGCAGGGCGGTGCGGGAGAGGCCCTGGATCGGCTTACCCTCGAAGCGCACCAGGCCTTCGCAGCGTTCGAGTTGCAGCAGGGAGAGGCCGAGGGTGGTCTTGCCGGAGCCGCTTTCCCCCACCAGGCCCAGCGTCTCGCCTTCCCGCAATTCCAGGGAGACGCCATCGACGGCGCGGACCTCGCCCACCTGGCGGCGGAACAGGCCCTTGCGGATGGGGAAGTGGACTTTGATCTGCTCGGCTTCCAGCACCACGGGGGCGTCCGGTGGCACCGGCTCCGGCCGCCCGCGCGGCTCGGTCGCCAGCAGCATTTTCGTATACTCGTGCTGGGGGTTGACCAGGACCTCCGTGGCCGGGCCCTGCTCCACCACGGTGCCGTGGCGCATGACCACGACGTGGTCGGCGTGGCGGCGCACGATCGACAGATCGTGGGTTATCAGCAGCATCGCCATGTTCAACTGGCGCTTCAACTGGTCCAGCAACTCAAGGATCTGCGCCTGGATGGTGACGTCCAGCGCCGTCGTCGGCTCATCGGCGATCAGCAGCTTGGGGTCGTTGGCCAGGGCGGCGGCGATCATCACCCGCTGCCGCTGGCCGCCGGAGAGCTGGTGCGGGAAGGCATCCAGCCGCTTCGCCGGGTCCGGCAGCCCGGCGCGTTCCAGCAGCGCGATCACCCGCGCGCGCAGGGCGGCGCCGCGCAGCTTCTGGTGCAGTTGCACCGCCTCCCCCACCTGGCGCCCGATGCTGTGCAGCGGGTTGAGCGAGGTCATCGGCTCCTGGAACACCATGCCGGCGGTGCCGCCGCGCAGGCGCTGCAACTCCGCCGGAGTGGCCTGCAGCACCTCCACCCCATCCAGCGTGATGCTGCCGGCCGGGTTGGCGCCGCCGGGGCCGAGCAGCCGCAGGCAGGACAGCGCGGTGACGGATTTGCCGGAGCCGGATTCACCGACCAGCGCCACGGTCTGGCCGGGCTGGACGCTGAAGGAGACATCCCGCACCACGGACTGGCCGCGGAAGGCGACGGTGAGGTTCTGGACGTCGAGGAGGGCACTCATGGGGGGGAGGCCCTATTGTTGATGAGAAGGCCAGGGGGAATGAATTCCCCCCGGACCCCCCTTCTTTTTTTTGCGAGTTGGGGGATGGCGCCAGGGTGATGCGGGGCGGTGCCGGGTGACGAAGCCAGTCGATTCAATAAGGCCACGCGGGCTGCACCCTCAGTCGCCGAGGGACTTGGTCCCTCGGCGCACCCAGCCGTCGGGCATACGGAGAGGCCTTCCGGCGAAGTACCCAAGCGAAACCCGCAGAAAAAAGAAGGGGGTTTGGGGGAATTCATTCCCCCGACCTTGCCTGGCTTCCTCACCGGCTCCCCCCCGGAAGCTTGCGCGGGTCGAAGGCGTCGCGCACGGCTTCGCCGACGAAGATGAGCAGGGTGAGGACGCCGCCGAGGACGACGAAGGCGGTGAGGCCGAGCCAGGGGGCCTGGAGGTTGTTCTTGCCCTGGTTCACCAGTTCGCCGAGCGAGGGCGAGCCGGGCGGCAGGCCGAAGCCGAGGAAATCCAGCGAGGCGAGGATGGTGACGGAGCCGGAGAGCAGAAAGGGCAGGAAGGTCAGCGTCGCCACCATGGCGTTGGGCAGGATGTGGCGCAGCATCAGGCGGGAATCGGCGACGCCGAGGGCCTTGGCGGCGCGGACGTAGTCCAGGTTGCGGCCGCGCAGGAATTCGGCGCGGACGACGCCGGTGAGCGACATCCAGGAGAAGAGGAGGAGGAAGACGAGCAGCGTCCAGAAGCCGGGCTCGATGATGGAGGAGAGGATGATGAGCAGGAAGAGCTGCGGCATCCCCGACCAGATCTCGATGAAGCGCTGGAAGCCGAGATCGACCCAGCCGCCGTAATAGCCCTGCACCGCGCCGGCGAGGATGCCGATGACGGAGCTGACCAGGGTGAGCGCGAAGCCGAACAGGACGGAGATGCGGAAGCCCCAGATGATGCGGGCCAGGACGTCCCGCGACTGGTCATCGGTGCCGAGCGGGTTGCGCCAGGAGGGGGGCGAGGGCGCGGGCTGGCCGAGGTCGCGGATGATGGTGTCGAACCGGTAGGGGACGGCGGGCCAGATGGCCCAGCCGCGTTCCTCGATCTCCTTGCGCAGTTCGGCATCGCGCCAGACGGCTTCGGTAGGGAAGCCGTCGGGGATGATGTCGCTTTCCGCGTAGTCGGTGAGGACGGGGAAGAACCAGCGGCCATCGACCTTGGCGACGATCGGGCGGTCGTTGGCGACGAATTCGGCGCCGAGGGTGAGCACGAAGAGCAGCGCGAAGACCCAGAGGGAAATCCAGCCACGCCGGTTGGCGCGGAAGTTCTGCAGGCGGCGGCGCAGGATGGGCGACATCAGCGGCGCGCCTCGAAATCGATGCGCGGGTCGATGAGGGTGTAGGTGACGTCGCCGATGATCTGCATGACGAGGCCGAGGAGGGTGAAGATGTAGAGGGTGCCGAACATCACCGGGTAGTCGCGGCGGATGGCGCTTTCGAAGCCGAGCAGGCCGAGGCCGTCCAGCGAGAAGACGATCTCCACCAGCAGCGCGCCGGTGAAGAGGATGCCGATGAAGGCGGCGGGGAAGCCGGCGATGATGAGCAGCATGGCGTTGCGAAAGACATGGCCGTAGAGCACGCGGCTTTCGCTGGCGCCCTTGGCGCGGGCGGAGAGCACGTATTGCTTGCCGATCTCGTCCATGAAGCTGTTCTTGGTCAGCATGGTCAGGCTGGCGAAGCCGCCGATGACCAGCGCCGTGGTCGGCAGCACCATGTGCCAGGCATAGTCCAGCGCCCGTTGCCAGAACGGCCAGTCGGCGGCGCCGGAACTGGCGAGGCCGCGCAAGGGGAATATCTGCAGGAAGGAGCCGCCGGCGAACAGCACCACCAGCAGGATGGCGAAAAGGAAGCCGGGCACCGCGTAGCCGACCAGCACGACGGCGGAGGACCAGAAGTCGAAGCGCGAACCGTCCCGCACCGCCTTGGCGATGCCGAGGGGGATGGAGATGAAGTAGATCAGCAGCGTCGACCACAGGCCGAGGCTGATGGAGACAGGCATCTTTTCCAGCAGCAGGTCCAGCACCGGGCGGCCCTGGAACAGGCTGCGGCCGAAATCGAAGGTCAGGTAGCCCTTCAGCATCTCGAAGAAGCGGACATGGGCGGGTTTGTCGAAGCCGAAGGTGCGCTCGATCTCCGCCACCACGGCCGGGTCCAGGCCACGGGCGCCGCGGTAGTTGCCCGTGGGGCCGCTGGCATCGCCGCCGGAGGGCATGCGGACCTCGCCACCGCCATCGTTGGCGATGCGGCCGATGGCGCTGCCGCCCTGGCCGCGCAGTTCCGCGAGCATCTGTTCCACCGGGCCGCCGGGGGCGAATTGCACGATGGCGAAGTTGATGAGGATGATGCCGAACAGGGTCGGCACCAGCAGGGCCAGGCGACGGAGAAGATAGGCTCCCACGCTTGTGCTACGGCGCCACGTTACGGTCGGCCGGCAGGGCGCGGGCCCGGTCCGCCTCCACCCACCAGCTCTCCAGGCCCAGCCCATAGCGGGGGTTGCGTTCCGGCTTGCCGAACTTGTCCCACCAGGCGACGCGGAAGGTGCGGCTGTGCCAGTGCGGCACCATGTAGAAGCCCCACAGCAGCACGCGGTCCAGCGCCCGGCAGCGGTCGATCAGGGCCTGGCGGTCCGGCGCCGCCACCACCAGTTCCACCAGCGCGTCCACCACGGGGTCGGAGACGCCGATCAGGTTGCGGCTGCCGGGTTCCTTGGCCTTCTCGCTGCTGAAGAAGTCCCGCTGCTCGTTGCCGGGGGAGAGGCTTTGCGGGATCAGGTCCACCGTCATGTCGAAATCGTATTCGTCGGTGCGCTTCTGGTACTGGGCGGCATCGACGGTGCGGGTGCGGGCCTCGATGCCCAGGCGTTGCAGGGCCTGGGCGTAGGGCAGCGCCACGCGCTCGAAGGTCGGGCTGTTCAGCAGGATCTCGAAGTTGAAGGGCTGGTTCTGGGCGTTGACCAGCTTGCGGTCCTTCACCGTCCAGCCCGCCGCCTGCAGCAGCGCCAGGGCCTTGCGCGCATTCTCCCGCCCCGCATTCGTGCCGTCCGAGACGGGGACGCGGTACTCGGTGGTGAACAGCTCGTCCGGCACGCGGCCACGGAAGGCGGAGAGGATCAGCAGCTCCCCCTCCGACGGCAGGCCGGAGGAGGCGAGCTCGGAATTGGAGAAGTAGGACGTCGTGCGGGTGTAGCTGCCGTAGAAGAGGTTGGCGTTCATCCACTCGAAGTCGAACATCAGGCCCAGGGCCTCGCGCACCCGGCGGTCCTGGAACAGCGGGCGGCGGGCGTTCATGGCGAAGCCCTGCATGCCGGTGGGCAGCTCGTGCGGGATTTCCTCCCGCTTCACCAGGCCGCGGCGGAAGGCGGGGAAGTCGTAGGCGGTGGCCCAGTCCTTCGCCACGTTCTCCTGCCGGAAGTCCACCTGGCCGGCCTTGAAGGCTTCCAGCGCCACGGTGCCGTCGCGGAAATACTCGTAGCGCACCGTATCGAAGTTGTTGGTGCCCTTCATGGTGGACAGGTCCCGCCCCCAGTAATCGGCCACGCGGCGGTAGGTGATGCTGCGCCCCGGCTCGAACCGCTCCACCTTATAGGGGCCGGAGCCGAGCGGCACCTCCAGGCTGGGCTGGGCGAAGTCCTTGCCCTCCCAGAAATGCTTCGGCAGCACCGGCATCTGGCCGAGGATCAGCCCCAACTCCCGGTTGCCATCGGTGGAGAAGCGGAACACCAGGCGGTGCGGGCCCTCGGCCACCACCTCCGCCACATCGCCCCAATAGGCGCGGAAGAACGGCCGGCCCTTTTCCCGCAGGGTATTGAAGGTCCAGACCGCGTCCTCGGCCGTGACGGGCTTGCCGTCGTGCCAGCGGGCCTTCTCGTTCAGCTCGAACACGATGCCTTTGCGGTCGGCGGGGATCTCCATCGCCTTGGCCAGGTGGGCATATTCGGTGCTGGCCTCGTCCGGGCTGGGGGCGAGCAGCGTGTCGTAGATGCGCGCCGTGCCCACCGCCGGCGAGCCGCGCAGGATGAAGGCGTTCAGGCTGTCGAAGCTGCCGATGGCGGCCTGCGCCATCTCTCCCCCCTTCGGCGCCGCCGGGTTCACCCAGGGCCAGTTGGGGAAGTCCGCCGGCAAAGACGGCTCGCCCAGCAGGGACAGCGCATGCGTGCGGCGCGGCGGCACCACGGCCGGCGCCGCATCGGCCGCCGGCGGGGCGGCGGCAGGCGGTGGCGCGGCCGGCACCTGTGCCCGGGCCAGGCCCGTGGCACCGCTGGCGAGAAGGAAACCGGAGGTGATCAAATGGCGACGACGCATGGCCCTAGGATGTGGTTTTGGTCGGCGCAGGACAACCGCTCATCTTGGTGAAAGGTGTCCCAAGGTCGTGCGGAGACATTTTGTTGCCTGGGGCGGCGCGGAGAGGTAGCGGGGAGAAGGCCGGGGAAAGAATTCCCCGGGCCCCTTCTTTTCTGTTTTCGAGTTTTCGGGCGGAGCTGTTGATGAGTTGGTCCTGGGACCCGGCTGGGTGCGCCGGAGGTCTGGGACCTCCGGCGACTGACGGTTCAGCCCTGGTGGCCCATTTATAAAATCGTCAAGCAGCGTCCGCTCTCAGTCCTGAAGCATCACGCCAAACTCGCAGAAAAAAGAAGGGGTCCGGGGAATTCTTTCCCCGGCCTTGCCTTGCCTAACTTCCAGAGAACGGGTTGCCACCCCTGCCCCTATCCCGCATCGTGGTGGCTTCCGGCGGCCATCTCTTTGTTTTTATTTCGGATTGGCTGCCCAATTCGGGGGGCCGGGCGTGCGTCCCGGTGGGGGACCAGCATGACATTGCGGATCGCGGCCGGTGGCTTCCAGCATGAGACTCATTCCTTCGCGCCACGGCCCACCGTCTATGGCGATTTCCTGAAGCCTGGCGGGTTTCCGCCGCTGTCGCGCGGGGCGGCGTTGTTTCCGGCGATCGAGGGGTCTTCCACCGCTTTGGCGGGGGCCTTGCCGCCATTGCGGCAGGCGGGGGCCACGCTGGTGCCGTTGCTGTGGTGCCTGGGCATGCCGGCCGGGCCGATCCAGGACGAGGCGTTCGAGCGGATCGCCGCCATGCTGTGTGCCGACCTGTCCGTGGCGCTGGAGGATGGGGCGCTGGATGGCGTGTACCTGGACCTGCACGGCGCCGCGCTGACCGACACCTTCCCGGATGCGGAGGGGGAGTTGCTGCGGCGGGTGCGGGCCATTCTGGGCCCGGACGTGCCGGTGGTGGTCAGCCTGGACCCGCATGCCAACCTGACCGCCGCCATGGTGGACCTGACGGATGGCGTGGTGCCGTATCTGACCTATCCGCATATCGACAAGCGGGAGACCGGGGCGCGGGCGGCGGCGCTGCTGCTGCGGCGGGTGGCGCGGGGCGCGCCCTTCGCCACCGCCTTCCGGCAGTTGGACTACTGGTTCACCCTGAGCGCCCAGTGCACCATGGCCGGACCGATGCAGGCGGCCATGGCGGCGCGGGAGGCGATGGCCGCCCGGCACGGCGTGGCCGAGCTGGGCTTCTGCTTCGGCTTTCCCTATGCCGATTTCGCCGATTGCGGGGCCGCCGTGTCCTGCCACGCCGACAGTGCCGCCCAAGCGGAGGCGGCGGTGGATGAGTTCATCAGCTGGCTGCAGGCACATGAGGACGATTTCCGCCCCGACGCCATCCCGGCCGCCGAGGCGGTGGCGGCGGCGCTGCGGGCGGCCGAGGGCGCCAGCCGTCCCGTGATCCTGGCCGATACGCAGGACAACCCGGGCGGCGGCGGCCATGCCGACACCACCGGCCTGTTGGCCGAGCTGGTAGCGCAGGGGGCCAGCGGCGCCGTGCTGTGCCTGATCAACGACGTCGAATCCGCCGCCGCCTGCCACGCGGCGGGGCTGGGTGGCAGCCTGGCGCTCTCGCTCGGCGGCAAGTCCGATGGCGTGCCGTTCGATGCCACGGCCCGGGTGGTGGCGCTGGGCGACGGCCACTTCCCGCTGACCGGGCCGATGGGCCAGGGCAACACCGCCAATCTGGGGCCCTGCGCGCTGGTGGAGTTCGAGCCGGGCATCCGCGTCATGGTCGCCAGCCGCAAGACCCAGGCCTACGACCAGGCCATCCTGCGCCACTTGGGGGTGGAGCCGGCCGATTGCCGCATCGTGGCGCTGAAGTCCTCGGTCCATTTCCGGGCGGATTATGCGTCGATCGCGGAGCGCATCATCGTCGCGGCGGCACCGGGGCCGGTGATCGCTGACCCGTCGGTGCTGCCGTTCCGGCATGTGCGGGGGACGGTGCGGAAGCGGGCGGGTCGGGGCGGCGCTGGGTGAGCTGCCTCGGCTGCTTTGGGGGACGAGAAGGCAGATGAGGGAAGGCCGGGGAAGGAATTCCCCGGACCCCATCTTCTTGTTTCGAGTTTTTCCGGCGTGGCTGTTGAGAGGCTGGTCTGGTTAGGACCAAGGCCGGTTCGCGCCGGAGGTCATAGACCTCCAGCGACTGCGGGCTCAGCCTGCGTGGCCCAGATTAGATATCATCAGAAGCGTCCGCTCAGTCCTGAAGCGCAACGCCAAACTCGCAGAAAAGAGAAGGGGCCTGGGGAATTCGTTCCCCAGCCTTGCTTCCCCTTTCCTCCCCGCATCGCCGGGGGGCCTGACAGGCTTCGCTGCTTCGCGCATAAGGCGGGACGGTATTCTTCTGCGGGGTGTCCATGTCTCACAACAGCTTCGGCCATCTGTTCCGCGTCACCAGCTGGGGCGAGAGCCATGGGCCGGCGATTGGCGGTGTGGTCGATGGCTGCCCGGCCGGGTTATCGCTCGGCGAGGCGGATATCCAGCCGTTCCTGGACCGCCGCCGCCCGGGCCAGTCCAAGTACGTGACGCAGCGGCAGGAGCCGGACCAGGTCCGCATCCTCTCCGGCGTGTTCGAGGGGCTGACGACCGGCACGCCGATCGCCTTCATGATCGAGAACCAGGACCAGCGCAGCAAGGATTACGGCGACATCGCCAACACCTTCCGCCCCGGCCATGCGGACCTGGCGTACCATTTGAAATACGGCGTGCGGGATTATCGCGGTGGCGGGCGTTCCAGCGCGCGGGAGACGGCCATCCGCGTGGCCGCCGGGGCCATTGCCCGCAAGGTGCTGGGGGGTGGCGTGCAGGTGCGCGGCGCCATGGTGCAGATGGGGGCCGACCGGATCGACCGCGTGCAGTTCGACTTCGCGCAGGTGGAGCAGAACCCGTTCTTCTGCCCTGACCCGACCTCGGTAGACCGGTGGGAGGAACTGCTGGCCGCCACGCGCAAAGCCGGCAGCAGCCTGGGCGCCATCATCGAGGTGGTGGCGGAGGGCGTGCCGGTGGGGCTGGGCGCGCCGCTCTATGCCAAGCTGGATGCCGATATCGCCGGCGCGCTGATGAGCATCAACGCGGTGAAGGCGGTGGAGATCGGCGAGGGTTTCGCGAGCGCCGCGCTGACTGGCGAGCAGAATGCCGACGAGATGCGGATGGGGCCGGATGGGGAGGTCGAGTTCCTTTCCAACCACGCGGGCGGCATCCTCGGTGGCATTTCCACGGGCCAGCCGGTGGTGGCGCGGTTCGTGGTGAAGCCGACATCCTCCATCCTGACGCCGCGCCAGTCGGTGGACCGCTTCGGGCATGAGGTGGACGTACTGACCAAGGGCCGGCACGACCCCTGCGTCGGCCTGCGCGCGGTACCGGTGGGCGAGGCGATGCTGGCCTGCGTGCTGGCGGACCACCTGCTGCGCCACCGGGCGCAGAACCCGGATGCGCCGACGCGGCCACGGCTGCCGCGGAACTGAGATGGGGCTGCAACCATTGCAGCCCTGCGACGCTTGACGCTTCTGGCCCGTAGCGGACTATCCTGTCCCAAGACCACGTCAGAAAAGGTGCCTCTCCATGCTGATCGCCGAACCGGCTCGCAGGGATGCCCCGGCTCAGGACGACGTCTCCTCGCTGGCCTTCCTGGCCCTGGCGGGTGAAACCGTGTGGTCGGAACGGATGGCGGATCTGGCCCGGCGGGCGCGGCCGACCTCCTGGCGTGGCCGGGCGGCGCAGCAGCGGCATGCGCTGGAGCTGATCCTTTCCCGCCTGGCGAAGCCCGAGGCGCATGGCAAGCCGCCGGGCGTGGCGGAGCGGGTGTTGCTGGGCCTGGCGCGGGATGCCGTGGCACTCTCCGACACCCTGCCGGCCGAGCCGCGGGAGCGGTTGCGGGCCCAGTTGCTGCAAGGCCTGACCGGCGAGGCCACGCTGATCCCGCTGTTCCACCTGTTGCGGGAAGCGGCGCGGCAGCGCGCCCGCGGCTTCGAGGTGCGCTTCACCGGCCTGACCGACGGCACCCCGCACGACCTGCTGCTACTGCGCGACGGGATCGAGGCCGAGTTGGCCTGCGAAACCGTCTCGGCCGAGGAAGGCCGCCCCGTGCTGCGCGGCGACTGGTGCGCGCTGATGGATGGCATCAACCCCGGCCTGCAAACTTGGCTGGCGGCGCATCCCGGCCGCTATTTGCTGAAGATGACCCTGCCGGAAGGCATTCAGGGGCCGGAGCAACTGGCGGAACTGCAGCGCCGCGTCTCCGCCCTGCTGGAGGCCGAGAAGCGGCAGGATGCCTCGGCCGCCGCCGTGCTGAAGCTGGACCCGCTGGTGCTGGCTGGCGCCCAGATGGCCGCGCGTGGCGACCTGCCGGGGCGGCTGCGCGCGCAGTTCGGGCCGGATGCGCATCTGGCGGTGACCGGCGATGCCTCGGCCGGCAGCCTGTTCGTGATGGCGGCCCAGGCCGGGCAGAGCAACGCCGTGCCCGACGCCGTGGTGCGGCGCCTGGCCATCGCCGCCGGGCAGCGGCTGACCGGCAGCCGGCCCGGCATCCTCTCGGTGTTCCTGGAGGATGTGGAGCGGCAGGAATGGCAACGCCTGCGGGAATCGCTGCACATGGAAGGAGCCATCCGCCGCTTCTTCACCACCGGCGCCGGGCGGCCGCTGGCCGCCGTTTCCTGCGTCACGCGGCTAGAGATGTTCGGCGCCCAGCCGCCCGGGGCAGTGGAAGGCGGCGAGTTGCGCTTCCGCAACCCCGTGCACCCCGCCGCCGGCTGCACGGTGCTGGCGCCGGCCATCGCCTCCTGTAGCTGACACTTCATGTTACGGCTTGGTTACACGAAGTCGTGATCGGAAACTGGCCGAATCGTCTCATCGTTCTGACACTTTCCGGGGTCTTATTGCGTTGCATCACAACCGCAATGCGACCCCGAGGCCTTGGCACCATGTCCGAACGTGAAATGGAAGCGAAGCTGATCGAGCTGGATCGGCTGTTGAATGATCCGGAGGTCCAGATGGACCCACACCGGGTGTGGAAGCTGCTGTCCGAAATCTCCAGCGCCGCCAAGCCCGTGATGCAAACGGCCGTGGCCGCCTGAACGATTGACCTTCTCCACCCTGGCCGCCCCCTCAGCGGCCAGGGTGTTCCCGCACCGCGGCCTGCGTAGAACGCGGCCAGCGACCGAGGCGAAAACCTCCCTTCCCCATCCGATACGCGACGTGAGCCTGCCTTGAGCGGTGCCACGCTTTTTGCGTTTTGTTTGTAGGGCGAAGGAGACAGGGAAAGCGGAAGGCCGGGGAAAGAATTCCCCGGACCCCTTCTTTTTTTCTTCGAGTTTGGCGCGGCGCTTCGGGA
>Ga0308159_1003855_pt1 | contig 14449 bp, 12 predicted proteins | sample PhyCR1_FD_201040 | JGI IMG/M metagenome (GOLD analysis project Ga0308159, IMG submission 201040) | Phyllosphere microbial communities from UC Gill Tract Community Farm, Albany, California, United States - DLSLC.R1 | ecosystem: Host-associated > Plants > Phyllosphere > Unclassified | place: USA... | reverse complement strand
TGCGTCGGCCGCTGGATCAGTTTGTGACTGAGGTCTGAGGTAGACGACGGGGCGTCCGGATTGCGCCGGCACGGCCCGCCCCGGTCAGGGCCGTGCGGTATCGCGATGCGGCATCGGCCCGGCGGGACATACGGCGCGCTTGAACAGGCCCGCGAAACTGGCGTTCATCAACGTGACCGAAAAACGATGTCTTTCATCCGGCGCAGCTTTGGAGTCACCACTGGCACTGTCAACATGGTGCTTGCGACCGCCATGATGAGAAGCGCAGTGAAGGTCTCGTTGGTGATGATTTTCTTGTCCAGCAGTACGTTGGCGAAGATGATCATGATGAGGGCCTTGGTCTGAAGCAGCCAGCCCATCAGTGATCCCTCACCTGGCTGCCACTTGAGAATCCGCCCTGCCAAGCGCAAACCGATCAGCTTGCCCGCTACACACGCTACCAGCAGCACTGCAGCCACCAAGAAGACAGCGACGCCTCCGACCTGCCAGTTGGTGCGAAGACCGGTGCTGAGGAAGAAGACTGGCATCACTACCAACAGAACGTTGTGCCTCAGCCAGTCCATTTGTTGTTGGTCGAACCACTCTGCGTCCATCACCGCACCCGCTATGAAGGCTCCGACCATGTAGTGCAGCCCCGACCAATCTGCGCCCAGGCCGCAGGCGGCCAGCCAGATGAGGCCCGCATACCAACGGTCACGCTCCGGCACACGAATCATCAACCACCGAAAAGCGACTGAGGCGACTGCAAAGATCGCCAGGAAGCCTACCTGCTTGCCCACCCGCTCCCAATCCAAGAGGATCAGCGCAAGGACGCCCCAGATGGCGATGTCGTCCAGACTGGCGTAGCGAAGGATGCGCTGTCCCATCGGCTGGCGAAGAATCTCCAACTTCTCCATGAAAAGGATGAGGATCGGCAAAGCCGTCACCGCGCATGACATGCCGATGCCCAGGACAAACTGCCAGGACTTTGCGTTCGGTCCAGTCCAACCCGGGAAGGGGAGCAGCACAACTGCAGCGATTGCACCGAACGCAAGCGGCACTCCGAGCGCCAAGCCCGCGGTAATCCCGCTCTCACGACGATGCTCCCAAGCCTTGCGCAGGTCGAGTTCGATGCCTGCGATCCACACAAACATCATGACGGCCCATTGCGCGACCGCACTGAGCGACTGAATCACCGGCCCGTTGAAAACGAATTTGTAGTAGTCGGGAAAGACCGCGCCCAGCACGCCGGGCCCGAGCACGATGCCCGTGATGATCTGCACCACCACCAGCGGTGCGAAGTACTCGGTTCGACCCAGTCGCCAGACCAAGTAGGGAAGCGAGAAGATGATCAGCATCGCGATCAGAAAAATCTCAGAGGTGCTCACGTGAAGGTGGCCGATGACTGAATTTGAATAGGGTGCGAGTCTGCCACGCGCTCCGGCGACGACCACTTTGGGCCCTTTGCGGCGGAGGTCTGACCGGCTACAGTCGGCCAGAACCGGACCTTCCCATCCCTAGCACAAACGCATGAACTTCGGGAGGAATGAGCGTGCAGGTTCGCAGCATTTCCAATTCCGATGTCGACGCTGTCCATCACCTGTTAGTGACGAGCGGGTGGGCCCATCGGGTCGGTGATGTAGAAGACGTCAGTCGACTGATTTCGGCGTCGCAGCGTGCGGTGGTTGCGTTAGCAGACGACGAAATCGTTGGCTTCGCGCGGGCGATAACCGACGGAATCTCCAACGGGTACGTGTCTATGGTCGTCGTCGCCGAGCAGCATCGACGACGGGGCATTGGACAGGCACTTGTCGAGCGCCTTATTGGGTCTGAACCGCACATCACTTGGGTGCTCCGGGCCGGAAGAACGGGTGCTGCTGAGTTCTTCGCTAAGCTGGGCTTCAGCGCCTCGTCGACTGCCATGGAGCGCCTGCGGCGATGACCGCGGTGCCGAGGGAAATCAGCCCCTAGCGGCAGAATGCAGCCAACACCGCATCTTCGATGCGAACCCTCAATGAACACTCGCCTATGAACATCCAGGAAGCACGCCCCTCCGATGCACCGATGATTGTCTTCGTCCTACAAGAGGCAGCGGAATGGCTCGCTGGCGACGGTCGAGCTCTTTGGTCAGCAGTCGAAATTGGTCGTGAACGCGTCATGCGGGACGTAAGCAGCGGATTCTTCTACGTTGCCCGTCAAGGCGAGCATGTGGCTGGCGTCATGAAGATCGAGTTGGAGGACGCATATTTTTGGCCCGAGGTCCTGCCTGGCACCTCCGCCTTCGTTCACAAGCTCGCCGTTCGCCGAGTGTGGGCGAACAAGGGAGTCTCGACCGAGCTACTGTCCTATGCCCGAACTCGAGCCAGAGAGCTTGGGCGCGCTCACCTTCGCCTGGACTGCGTCGCGGACCGTCGAGGGCTACGGCGTCTCTATGAAGGCTTCGGCTTCGACTTGCACAGCGTCGTCGAGCTAGGAGCCACCACGTATGCGAGGTATCAACTCTCTACGGCTGCACCGTAGGACGCGCGAAGGCGTCGACCGGATACAGTCGGCCAGGAGCGGACGTCCACAGCGGGCTTCCATCTTGGCAGACAGTTCGAGCGCCACCCGACAGCGAGCAAGGAAAGCAGTAATAGCAAACATCGGATTCATCGAGGCCCGACAAGGCGAACGTTGGCGCGCGGTAAGCGCGCTTTTCGCGGCCTGGATTCAAGCCAACGATGCTGCGAAAAACTACGGTTGGTCTGAGGACAACAGCGTGCAGCTACCTGACGGCCGAGAGCTTTTCGCTTTTGCGATTCCGAACCAGCATGACCCAAGCCTGTCCGCTCGGTGGGCAGAAGCAACGAGTCGGCTTTATGGCTTCGCCGAGCAAGGGACCATCCGGTTTCCGCGCGAGCCGAACCTCTCCTTCGACCTCCCTGCACTGCCCGATGTCCCCGTGCCTGCGTGGTTGCGCTGACGGCAGACGGCCATAAGTCGACCTTCACTCCAGATCTCACAATTTCACCTCCCTGCCAATCAATGAGACGTTTGACTGTTCTTTTGTTCATTCCCGCGTCGCTCGCTGTCGCCCAGGCGATTGAACTGAAGCGCCCGTCTGAGGCCCAGGCCAAGGCTGCGCTTGCTTCCGTCATGTTTCCTGAAAATATGCTCAAGAATGCCCAACTCATCTTGGGCACCTGTGTTCCTGCCACGAACGCGCAAGCCAAAGGACAAATTACCTGCTCGATTCTGTTAAGGGCACCGGGAGCGACCGTTGAGGGTCGAGCTGATTTCTACCAAAGGGGGGGACGCTGGCGTGCCTCACAGGCAACGGGAGCGAGCAACCAGCTTCCGTTTCCAGACCCGATGCTATCCAACGATTAGCGTCAGCTTGGGGCCGAGGCTTTGTGTAAAGGCCTTCGGCACATACGTACGCGGGCCACGTACGTTAGCCTCTGGACACGGCCGCTTGATCCAGCAGTCGCGTAAAGTATTGCCCCGAGATTCCCCAGTCCACCGAGATGCTCACGCACTCGTGGCTGAAGTCATCGGCCACGGTCAAGCACTTGATGCGCCGTCCCGTGCTCAGGCTGTCGCTGACGAAGTCCCGTGCTCCATACCTCATTGACCGTGCTGGCCAGTTGCAGCGGAACGCGCTCGCTGATGGGCCGCTTGGCCTTCTTGCGCTTGCGCACGGCCAGATTGGCCGCGCTGTCGAGCCGGTAGACCTTTTTGTGGTTCACGCCGGGGAAGTGCGGGCGCAGCATGACGGACCTCACTGCCATTACGCTGGTACGTCTGGGAGGGGGCAGGTCAGCATAACCATGGGTGTAGCGGGTCGCGGTTGGTAGCCGCGGTCATACAGCGGGCATCGATACCCCCTTCAGACTGAAGACAGTCGCTAGCAGAAGTTGCGCAACCGTCAGCTACCCCTGCATCACTGGTCACTCAACTTGACGCTCCAGCGCCCGGCACACCGCGTGTCAGAGACGGGGCCGCCGTCTGAGCGGGCCAGCGACTTCTCCTGGTTACTTGGCACTGCGGCGCGCGTCAGCTCTTTAAGATTCTCCGTAGCGGCCCCAAGTGAGCACTCATTTGTGCCCTACAAGGTAAGCGGCGCAAAAAGCGACCCAAGCATTGGAATTGATGTCGAGACCCATCATGAGCCGCTCGCCAATGGTCGATTGCGGAGTGATGCGTTCCTTGGTCACCCTCTTGTCCAAAACGCCTGCTTCTTGCGCGACTCGGGCAAGCGCGGCGTCGTAAGCCTTCGAATCCAGCACCCCATGCATCTCCTCGACTACGCCAAAGTAGACATTCCAAAGTCGGCGGGTTGCCTGGATGGGCAGCTTTTCAGGCGCCACGGCATACACAGCGATGTACGCCGCCAGTTGCAGCGAGGCAAGTCGCATGTCGGGCCTCGCGGTTGCATGGTCAATCCAGACCGCGACAAACGCACCGATCGCGACCTCGGGCACGGCCGGGTCCTGAACCAAAAATCGGACGACGGCTCCGACGTGATTGAGGACGCCCATAAAGTCAGTGCGCGCCCCCCACATGCCTCGGGCGAGCGACATGAAGGGCGCCACAACACGAAGCAGCGCAGCAGCCTCCTTGACCCGAGGCGCGAGGCGAACCACTTCGGGGATGAGAGCCAATTGATGCCTTAGCTGGATCTGTATGCCCACGTTCCAGTCGCAGAGTTGCGCGAGTTTGATCGCAACTTCTTCTGTGGTCAGCAGACCAACCTCCTCCAACCCACAAAGCAGGTCCAAGGTACACATCCCATCGGAGCTGAACTTGTCATTCAATATCCACATTCGCAGCATCGCGTCGTCGGAGTAGACGATGTAGTCGCCAGTGCGGGCAAGGGTTTGAAGTTCGCGTGATGAGCTTGGCAGGTGCATATCCTCGTCCGATGACACTCCGTGGGGCTGCAATATCTGCGCAAGGTGCGGCCTGAGGCGATCTTGCACCTCAATGCACTGCCGCCGAAACATGCTTCCCGAGAACGCCTGCGACATTTTCATTAGCTCGCCCAAGGTGGCTTGCGAAATTGCAACCTTGGGAAAGAAGTCGAAGACCCTATCGAGCAGTTCGAGGTCTTCGAGCACGAACAGAGTGTGCAGGTCGAACAGGGGCATCCTCAACAGGAAGAACTCGGCGTGCCGCTGCTCCCATTGCCCGTCGATCATATTTAGGTGGAACTTCTTTTCGTCGGCTGTCGACCGTTTCGCCAGCTCCCAGAGATGCACCACGTCCTGCACGTTTGCAAGGGCAAAGCGTGGACGCCATGCAAACGGCAATGGCAACTCGCCGCTTTGTAGCTGAGTTTCACGGCGCTCACGTTGTTGCTCGTGCTCTTCAGAAATTCCGATGGCTGACTTCATCGAGCGCAGCATTTCCTCCGCGCCAGCCTCGCTAGAGAACTCCACTCGGCGAAGAATCTTTGACTGCGGGAAGCGGTCGAAGAAGGCACTTGCGCGAGCTTGGAACTCCTCCTTGCGCGCATCGCTCAGCACTGCAGTCCCCAAACTCGTAGCAGCGATGACCATGCAAAGAAACACTCCCTCCTGCGCCTCGTCGTCGCCGGTCGCGAGAGCGCCCATGCGAAACGCCAAGTCGACGAGCCGAGGGCTGGTGGGGTTCGCGTGCTGCTCAAGGTTGAAAAGCATGCGGAGGCACTCGACGCGCCGCTCGTTCGACTGCGCGCGCTCCATGATCAACTCAGCTGCCGCTTTGGCCTTCTCCGTAAACCCCCAGCGAACCATGATGTTCACGTAGGTGTTCAAAGCGAGCCCGTCCTCAATGCCGCCCTCCAGCATGCTCTCCAGGATAGTCCTCGCCTCGTCGGACCGACCAGACTGGTCGAGCGCCAAGGCTTGGAACGCCCTGATCCGCCCCGTGACCTCAAACTCTCGGCTGGCCTCCTCGCACAAGGCGAGCAGATCGCTCCACCGCTCACGGGTGGCCAAGGCGACCCCAATCCTTACGGCGATCATCAGTGACAGACGAATCGTCGAGCGCACGCGCATCGCCACAGCCAGAAATTGCTCGGCCTGCGTCTCCGAGCCGGGGTCCAACTCTTGGAACAGGAGCAACGTGGTCGGTCTGGGGTGCCCAAGCTGCTCGTCCACGCGGGCAAGATCGGTCAAAGCCTGGCCGCTTTGCAGTTGGTTCCTGCGCCGCGCGAGCAAATAGTCCAAGGTCGCGGCATGCGCCAGATCCTCTGCACTTCCAGAGCACAAGATGTCGCGCCAAGCCTCTACCAAAGAATCCCTGGCCATCACTTCGGCAGATAGGGCCGCCAGCACCAAGACGGGGCCGAATAGTTGGTGCAAGCGACTGACGGTGTCAATGTTCACCGCCATCAGTTCGACGGAGTCGCGGTGTTTGCCTAATTCGTGCAGGAATGAGACCCGGCGTAGGACTTTCATGTTGCCGTCGGGCAGCCGGCTGTTCGCTTCCAAGGCCGCCTGGAAGTCGCCGCACTGGGCCGCGATGGTCTCCGCTGCCGACTGGAGCTCGGCTTGTTGCGGCCGCTGCCGCGCCGCGGCCAGCACCCGGGCGAGAATCTGCTCCTGCTTACCTAGCATGCTCGCGGTAGCAATCCAGATGTCGATCACGAATTCGGCGTTCGAGACCCATCTGATCTCCTCTAAGGCGGAGGCGGCCTCTTCGATGTCGGCCCACGCTTCGCGGAGCGCGGCCGCGTCGACCCCAATGGGCCCCGAAGGAGGTATGACGTCGTCCTCCGAGTCACCGCCGCCCGATTCCTCGACGCGAGCGCTCTTCAGCGCAATGTTGAACCTTGCTCGCGCTCGCAAGATCAGGAACAACAGACGCGTCGACTCTCCTTTCTCTTCCAAGGCAATGCCGTCGATGCACGCTTGTCGCGCCTGTTCGGGATTCGAGAACATGGTCTCAATCACGGCCCGCGCTGCGAGGCTCTCAGCGCCTTCGAAAGTGTCCAAAAGCGAGATCGCTTCGGTGTGGTTGCCGCCGACCGCGCGGAGACGGGCCTTGACGCCGAGCAATGCCGGGTCCGCGTCCGCAGGCAGCGCATCGAGCACGTCCGAATAGTCATGGCGCTGGCCAGTTCTAAAACGCTTTCGCATCTCGCTTTCGGCCCAGGCCGCCCAGTACTTAGCCTGCGGTTGCGTATCGGCCGCACTCTTGAACGCGCGGGACGCCTCGTCGTCGTCGCCTCGGACGAGGCAGAGCCGGCCGGTTAAATGCCAGTATTCCGCTTTTTCCAGGGCCGACGCAGGGACCAAGCGCTCTGAAGCTCGACGAAGCAGATCCGCGCACTTGCCCACGTTGCCCGAGGCGACTGCGGACTTCGCTTCGGTGAGCAACCAAGACAAGCTGCCGCGCGGAGGGTTAGGCCAAATGTTGGTAGCGGGCTCCGCCAGGGCTTGAGCGAAAACGATGCTGCGGCTTCCGATGTTTCTGGTGATTGCCTCCACCATTACAACTCGATCGTCGGAGCCGAGCGACGGGTCCATCCCGGCTACGCTGGTATCTAACGCATGCCCGACTTGGGAAAGGCGATGCCGTTTCCGGACCTCGTCGACAAAGTCCGTGGAGCGATTCAAGACGTTGGCCGTTGGCACTCGGATCGCGGCTTCCTTTTGCGTCAAGGGGACTGAGGCGATCTGAATACGATCAAGCTCCTCTGGAATCCAAACGTAGTAAAGCGGGCACTCGCGAGGTTCCTCTGGTTCGACACTCAGGTCGCAGAGAACCAGCAACACTGGCTCGTCCGTGTTGTCAAAGTAGCGCAGCGTGGTGGTGGAGAGGTCAATGGAGAGGAAACTCCCGTCCGCGCTGCGCTGCGGCGAGCGCGTGCCCTTTAGCTGAATGCGAAAAGGGTGGACCACCTGCTGCTTCACGCTGATTTGCACTTGGAGATCGAAACCGAAGTCGTTGACTCCACCAAGCTCCGTTAGGTGCCAGTTTCTGGGCCGCTTTGCGCGTAGACAGTCGTATGCGTCTTGTCCGATCTCTTGCGAGTCGCCGGTCTGCGGCAGTCCTTCGTCATGTGGCATGTGGAGTTCCGTCTCTGTGATCCAAAAAAGAAGTCTCGAAAATCGCCTTGTTCGTCACTTACTCTCGCTGCGGAAGGGTCAGGTCGTAAGCACGCGGCGATGTCATCTTGACGCTGCGCGTGCCGAGTCTCAGATCCGTTATGTCAGAGGTTGCCAACGATGGGCCAGCAGTTCCTCGATGCGGCTGGCTGGCTGGGTCGGCAACCGGTCCATCACGTCGCGCAGGTATGGCTCGCGGCGCATGCACCGTGAGCTGCAGGGTCGAGGCCACCGCATCGGCCTGCGCCGGGTCGAGCGGCTGATGCGCGAGCACGGCATCCGGGCTCGCCACAAGCGGCGCTTCAAGGCCACGACCTACTCCAGGCATGCAGGCATGCGATGCCGGTAGCGTCCAACCTGCTGGCGCGTGACTTCACGCCCGAGGCGCCCAACCGGGTGTGGACGGGTGATATCACGTACATCCAGACTCGCGAGGGCTGGCTGTACCTGGCCATCGTGCTGGACCTGTTCAACCATGAGATCGTGGGCTGGTCGATCAAGCCTCGAATGACGGCCGACATCGTCACCGATGCGCTGACAATGGCCTGGTTCCGACGCAGAGGGAATCGACTAAACCACAAGACCCAGGGTAATGACAAATCGACCGCTCACTGGATTGCGCAAACCTCGTCCTCTGCGAACCACCCACTAGCCCTAATGCCCCGTAGAGCAGCCTCAGGGCCCGATGACCAAAGTACCAGTGCGAGCGATTCCTCAGCGCGACTACAGGTTACGTACAAAAGCCGGAGAGTCCTATCGATAGAGGTCTCCTTTCCAGCAGCAATGTTCTTTCTATCGGTGGCACCCAGTTCAGTGCCGCCAAAGATTTTGTCGTAGGAGAAAAGGAACCCTCCTGCTGACTCATCGTCCATGACAACCATGACATGCGGAAACTCAGAACCTTTGACAACCTGGTGCGTTGCAAGCGCTGAGCCGCCAGCTAGATAAGTGCGGTACTTTTGCAATTGACTCCAGGGCGACTGGAACAATGCGCACCAGCCGCGTCGCATGCGGTCCTGTTTGGACTCCTCTACACCACGCCCAGGCGGAGCGGGCGCAGGAGAGTCATCGGCAAAAGCCGCTGCCAGTCTCTCGTCGACCGCAAAAAGACGCCCGTCAATCACCGGTTTGAGCACGCCTTTCACCGTTGATGCTGGCTGAGAGCAGGCCTTCGCAAACTTCTGCATGGCCTCAAGCATCTCGTTGATACGAATGTCGCGTGCGGCTGGGTCCAGGGGTATATCGTCTAGCCGCTGATGGCGTCGAAGGACCTCTGTTGCATGGAACTCGTCGATGCCCCCGTTAGCGTTTACGCATGCCTCCATCTGCCCGAGCTCATTCAACAGCATCTTAACGACGCCTGGGCCCTTGTTTTCACCGCTTCCGCTTGGTGCAGCGGCATTGGGGTCGAGCAGAACCATCGCGTTATATGTATCCAAGAAGGAGCCACGAGTCGCAACCAACTTATGCTCCAGGGCGAGAAGTTTGTAGCCACCTTCCGACCAGAGTGTCTGCCCGCTCGCCTCGCGCATCTGCTCGGCACACCAAGCCTCTCGATTGGCCTTCTCTTCCGGGGAAACGTCGGTGTCGCCCACGTAAATGCGGACAGCTCCACCAGTCTTCTCTTGCCGGGAATGCTGCTGGGCACCATTAGCAGGCTGAGTCCGGCCTTCTAGGTTGGCACCCCATATGTCATTGATGAGTGTCACGATGCGCCGCTGGCTTCGATGATTCATCTTCAACTCCGGCGTCGCCCAGCTTCCTGGGACGAGCGCGGGAAGGTCGGCATGACCATCCGCATAAATGCGTTGTCGGTGGTCACCGAGCAGGCCAAGCGTCAGCCCGCTGCCTCTTGGCTCGGCCAGTTGCATCAGCGCATCCAGCATCCCTTTCATCGTGTCTTGTGACTCATCGATGAGCACGATGGGGTAGTTGTCCTTGAGGATGAACTGCAGTGTCGGCCTGTTCTTCAGAAGCCATGCGGTTGCGCCTAACACATGCGCGTGGGCTAGCGCACCCAACCCGAACGTTTCACGGTCAGGGTGGTACCTGAAAACGTCCGTCGTGCGCAAGGCTTCAATGTCTGCTTGGATCTCGTCCAAGTCGCGTTGCTTTGCAGCCGATATCCCCTTTTGCTTCTTCGCGACCTCGGCCATTTCTTCGTTGTACTGAGCTTGCTTCAAGGCAATCAGCGCTTCCCGAATGTCGTCATTGAAGCCGCTTATGAGCTCCCAGCAGAAAGCATGGATGGTGGATACGCCGACCAAGTCGTTATCACCAAGCCGGCCTTTGATGACAGCGACCGCATTTTTGGTGTAGGTTATGACGCGAATCGAGCGGCCATACATGCGCAGCTGTCGGGCGAGCGTGCCCCCGCGCTCATGTGGAGCAACCCCTGTCATGCGCCTGAGTACCTCCACTAACGTTCGAGTCTTGCCCGAGCCCGCCCCCGCAAATAGAAAGTAGCTTTGAGGAGGCACGTCGGTCAGATAGCCGCATATCTCTTCCACGACACCCGCATCACGATTGTTTCCGAAGGCCTCGAGAACCGCGCTCATGCTGCAGGGTCCTGCATTGGCTCAAGTTGAGCCTGAAGCCAGCTCAGTGCATTCGTGATGTACTTTGGACAGGCGACAGGTTCTTCGGCAGAGACCATCTCGAACAGACTCGCTGCAAAATCGCCTTTGCTAAACGACCCGTGCATGAGGGTGTGGAGCTCAGCTAGCAACTTGGTACTCGTCGTGGCCTTCACTACCTGTCTACCAACTGAGCCAAGAGCGCCTGTCACCGGCTTGACCTTGGCACCGTCCTTGTCGACTTTCTCCATGAGCTTCTTGAACCATGCTTGGTTACTCAGGATGAGCGAATCCTCGAATGTGCTTGGCCAGCTTCCGTCAGCCTCGACAATGGGTAGCTGCCACGCAAATCGAACCAGACAATCAGCCTTCTCGCTCCAGACATGCAAGGCCTCCGTCGGTTCCTTGAAATCGTCAAGCGAGACGCGCTTCGGATGCCATCCCCGTAAGGTAGGGTTGCCACATTGAAGCCCAGCTTGGCCGGTGTTAGCGACAGCGACCAACTTGACTGTCGGCTTGCCGTCCTTGTTTGGTTTTCCGGGCTTCTCTTCGCAAGGGTCTACGTCCGTGATGATGACCGTAGGAATTTTGAGCTTCTCGACCAAGGGCTGAAGGCGGTGTGCGTGACTTCCACCAATGTCCAAGAATGAGATGTAGCGACTGTTGAGGCCCGGGAAGTCGCGCTCGATAAAAAGGGGAACCAGCATGCGCTCTGCAACCCCTTCCACGAATATTGCCGCGTTAGCGAACAGCAGATCTGTATGCTGGACGCGGAAATAGCGCTCTGCGAATTGGCGGGTTTGCTTGTCCTCCCCAAACACTTTGCCGAGGTTTACAACCTCGGTTGTTGGCATAGGGTTGGCATTGCTCTTTGCAATTCGGCGCACATAACGCAAACGGTCAAAATTCTCCGCGTGTGCCAGATGACTCGAATGAGTGCTGATGAGAAGCTGGCTCTTCAACGCAGACCCGTCTTTGTCCGTAGGGCTGATGAGCTTGTGTGCTTTATCGGGGAAGATGCGCTGAACCTGAACATGCAAATGGGCCTCCGGCTCTTCAATCAATACCAAATGGACTGGCGGTGGCGAGCCCTTCTCGGGCCGAAGCCGGGCGGCTTTGAAAGACACCAACTGATAGCTCAACGACTGCAGGTTTTGATACCCAAGCCCGATTGAATACTCGGGCAGAAGCTCTTCCAAAGACTCCTTCTGCATGCTGTACTGCACCGCAGTTCCATGGTCGAGTAGGTCAGCAGTCTGGATGCGGGTGCGGAAGCGAATCTCCTGAGGGTCATGCAGTCCGGGATAGCCCAGTGCCTTAACCTGGTCAACGGAATCGGCGATAGCTTCATGAATCTTTTTGTCCAGATCCTGTTGAGCTTCGGCGACTGCCTTGATGAGGTCAGCGCGGTGACCGTGGCCAGTGCTCGCCACATTCAAATGCTGTCGCGCAAACTTGAGCAGCTGGTTTGAAAACATGCCCACGCGGTGTGGACCAGACGCGGACCGACTTTCGGCCTCTTCACTGCCAAGGCCACGCTGAGCTGCGACAAAATCTACTCGGACTAGCTTTGCAAGGTGCTTGCGCTCGATTGGCGTCGCATTCGCAGGCAACTCCTGAGTTGCGTATGTCTCGAAGTCCGTCACCGGGTTGTTGTCAGCGTCGAGCTTGTAGGCCCGAACTTGCCCCAACTTCGACGCCTCGCGGAGCCAAAAATCCAAGAGGTCGATTGGCCAAGCGAGTGATTCGCCTCCCATGTCTTTGACGGGCGTGCGCGCTGTGTTGTAGGCCCAGGCAAGCTGCTTCAATTCATCGACATCTGCCACAGGCTCAAGCCGCAACCGCATGCCGACAGCTCCGCCTTTCCAACTGAATTTCGACAGGAATGGCGCCACGTAGTGGTACATCCCTGCCTCTGCCTCGAACCAAAGGTCGAGTGTTGGCATTGCAGACAGCAATGTTTGAAGTTGGTTTTGCCATGGCTCGATGGGGCCAGCGGAAGTAGAAGGGTCTTCAGTCAGGGCTTCCCACTGCTTTCCGAGACTTCGAATTTTCGGCCACTGTGAGAGGCTGATGTCGAACGCCCCAAAGGGTGACCCATCGGCCAAGAAATGGCGGAGAGCGGCCAAGATAGAAGTCTTACCGCTATTGTTGGCACCGACCAAGATGGTGGTCTTCTTATCGATATCGACCTGAACCCTCCTCAAGCGCCGAAACTGGCAGAGCTCCATGAAACGCAGGTTGATATTTCCGACTTCAGGAACTGCAGGAACCGGATCTGGCATCACTAATACCTTAAGGCTATTTTTTGGAGAAGTTCTGCGCTCCGGTCTGGTGCGCTCTATTTAACCCTACATGTTACCGACGGAGACGGCGATAAACATCGCTCCATCACAAACTAATTTTCTTTCTGAGAACGTCAAATTACTGCACCCTTACGCCAACTTCGTCGACGCGCAGAATAGGAATAGGGAAGCGGCCGAAAATCGGCGAGGGCGAGCTGGTCGTCTATGACTAACTTTCGGTTCGGATGCCGATGCGCTTGCCTCGGATGGGGGTAAAGGTAGAGGCGTTCAATCAGCCCGCGCTTACGACCCGGACGCTGGGCACCTGCGCATCCCGTCACATCGTGATGGCGGCAAAGCAGACCGAGCGTCTGCTTCCGGCCCCACGGTGGCCTGTGGGCAGCATCGGTCTAAGACCTTCAACCGCTGCAAAGCCGTAGTCGCCAACGTGTGGGCAGCTCCAAACTTGTTCCCATGATGTCGGTGGCGAGCGCTGCTAGCAGCGCTCGGGCAATACCGAAGGTCTCCGGCTACAAGTAAATGGCTGTGCATCTAAAGTCGGTGCAACGTATCGACTGATCTGCCCATGATCGCGAGCCACGCGACGGCAAAACCCCTCGCTATACTGCCTTCGTCACGCCACACAAAGACGTGATCGGGTTTGGAAGCCCGCAGCACCTCTGCGACGAAAGCCGCAGAATCCCGCACATGGTTTGCGGCTTTTTCGTCCGCGCCCCTTTTATGGCGGCTCGAGCGGGAGGGCGCGAGTCCTGCCGGTTCTCGCAAGAGGTGCCCGGTCTTCCAACCTGTTCGAGCTGCCGCCACCGTTTGGAAGCGGAGGCGGCGGTTTCAGCAAACCGCACCTCTTGGAGGCCATCCATGGCTGACACCACTCGCACGCCTGCATCCGATGCCGATGCAGACGACCGCCTCACACCCTCAGTAAACGAAGACCTGTTCACCCAGGTCGACCATCTCGTCCACACCCTCGCTCCCGTCCGCGACTTCCTCCAGTTGCTCGGTGACTGCGCCAGCGTCAACGCCGACGCCATCACCGACCTCGCACCCGCCACCCTGTACGCCACGCTGCAAGACCTCACCGACCAGCTCCTCGACATCGACCGCCGCTGCGCGTCACTGGCGCTGTGTGCGTACCGCGCCGCCGCAACACCGGAAGACCCGGCCTCCACCCTCATCGAGGCGCAAGGCAACGCCATCTACGCCGTGCGCCAGTTGCTGCTGACCGCCCATGCTGTCATGGGCTGCGCGCGACACGACGACGAAGGCGACGGGTGGCCCGAGTTTGATCGCGACGCCCTGGCGGGCACCATGCACCGGCTGGCCGAGCGCCTCGCCGTGGCTGCCGCGGCGCTCCAAAACGCCGTCTACGGCGGCGTGACATCCTCGACGCAACAACCGGTAACGGCAGCACGCGAAGCCTGCGCCGCCACGGCCGCGGCAAAGTCGGCGGTGTAGACTGCCTGGTTTTTCGATCCGGCAGCATGGTGCAAGTGTCAAGGCGCGAACGTTTCAC
>Ga0308159_1003854_pt1 | contig 14449 bp, 12 predicted proteins | sample PhyCR1_FD_201040 | JGI IMG/M metagenome (GOLD analysis project Ga0308159, IMG submission 201040) | Phyllosphere microbial communities from UC Gill Tract Community Farm, Albany, California, United States - DLSLC.R1 | ecosystem: Host-associated > Plants > Phyllosphere > Unclassified | place: USA... | reverse complement strand
CTGACGGAATACAACAGCGAGCGGCCTCATGAATCCCTGAATAACCTGACACCGGAAGAGTACCGGCTGATGGCTGAGAAACCGGAAATCTCAAAAAGTGCCTGGAACTAAAGCTGGGATACTTACATGACCATAGAGGCTTTTTTGCATATCGATAATAGAGTTCAACAGCCCTAACCCTGTCTTCATATGAATGCATTAACTCTCTCGTGTGAGTCCAAGAAATCGTCCGGCCCCCCTGTCTCCAAAAGATAAAAACAATAGAATCCGACAATGCTGATATCCGGATACTTCAACAGTTAATCGAGCAGTCTGGACTGCTGGCTAAAGACAAATGCCGCTTTGTGAACCGGCTCATCAATAGGCTTAAGCAGTATTATCCTCATTATTTGGCCCTGACGGAGGGATGTTGCATGTCTGCAAAGGTTATACGGCAATTTAACCTGACGAGGGCATGGCTTCGCCTACACGCTGTCTCATGCTAAGAAAAGTAAGAATTAAGAGGCTTTCAAAATCAAAGTCGAGTGGCTGCTGGATGAATAACCTTAAATTAAGTTTTTAAAATAATTAAAACCTTAGATTATGCGTTTAACTAGTCAATATATCTATAAGTCGGCTTTATTGAATAAATTGGGTTTAGATAAAACCGCCTCCTGACAGTGATTTTCCCTGGCAATCCATACACTTTCAGGTAGGCCTGGACTCGTCATTTTGTTCAATGCACCGTGATGGCCTTGCAAATATCTGAGCTTTAGTTCAAGGCGCAGATACATACAAAACCGTTATCGAATGATGTGAGATTGTCAGCCCTCAATACCGTCTCGCCCAAATTGGGTATGTTACTTCACCAGAACCTATTATTTATGCTCATTTTTGTGGCCGTATTTTCTAGAATTTTGTAGAATAAGCTGGCTCTAAATACGAGATAAAAATTTAGTTAAATTCTCAATATAAACAGTGGGATTGGATGTGGTCTGCAATCAAGATATGGAGTTCGATGAATTCGACAATACTTCTACACGCTATATGCTCGGGCTATGTCAGGGACAACTGTTCTGCAGTGTGCGCTTTACCTCTCTCGACCAACCGAATATGGTCACCCATACTTTCCGAACGTGTTTTTATTCAGTTCTGCTTCCTTAAAAGGAATTTTATTAAAAACGAACCAGTTTTATTTTAAAATACTTGGCAAGAGGTAAGGATGAGCTTAATTTTAAATGACATAGAGAGTAAAGCATTAATTATTGCAAGGAGGCATGGCTTTAATGATGCGATAGTTGAACATCATCATATGTTGATGGATGTTTATGCTTCTACTCCATCATATTTTAAAACACTTTTTAAATCTAACAGATTTATTTTAGGAATAGTTCTACTTTCAATATATTCAACACAAGAACATGCAACCATTGACCAAGTTAAAGAATACTGTGAAAAACTAAATATATTTAGCAAAAACTCCATTAATTCATTTATATTATTCTTGAGAGTAAGTGGTAGGATACAAACAGTTAAAGATGAGAATGACAAAAGAAAGCTTTTATTTACACCTACGGAAAAAGCATTAATCGAAACAAAGAGACTGATAAGAACAATGGTTTCTCCTATTCAAAAGATGAATGAAAAAATAATCGTTGAAGAGATTATTGATAAAGATGACTTTGTTTTTTTATTTTTTAAACATTATTCCGAAGTTGTTTTCAATGATGTTTTCTTGCACATTTTAGTGCCGGAATCAAAATGCTTTATAATGAGAGATGCTGGCCATGTAATTATTACACACATTATGACCAATTGTTTGAAATTGGATAAAAATCGACTCCAATTAAATCTATTTGATTCAGCAAAACAATGCGGTGTCTCTCGCTCACATTTGCGTAGATCATTAGTTGATGCGGAAGGGCAAGGTTTATTGGATTTCAAATCAATTTCTGGAGAGGTAATAATAAATCAAGAATTTCATGATATTGCAAACAGATACATGTCTCTCTATTTTTCCGCCATAGAATATAGTATTGAAAAAATGATAATATGACGGGCTTTACGAATTTTATTTTATAAAAAACTGCTATGGTAGTTTGTTTCAATCGTTTCTGACAATGGGGAGGAAGGGGAACAAGATAGCAGTTTCTTTATTGTCGTTGAAATAAAAAAATCACATTTGTTGTGGGATTATTTATATGTTCTACTCCCTAATAAGTCTTGAGTGAATTAAGAAACATTAATACAGTCGGGAAATTATTTCGCATCACAAGTGAATATTTTGAGTTTGCTATATATTTTAATTAGCACACTTTATATACGACCTAAGGTTCCATATTCAATTGCGGAAAAATAAATTGACATGTACCGCTTTGCCATAAATAAGAAAGAATCATTTAAAGTTAATCTTCCTTCACTTAATGAGAGGGTTAGAAGTTCTTCACTTTGAGCATCCAACAGAGTTCTTCTAAGATGTGAACGTGACACTCCACATTCCTTAGCTGATTTATCAAAATTGTAATCAATAGTTTTGGAATTTGAATGTATATATTTTGATAGAATATTATTGAGTATAACGTGTCCTGCATCCTTAATTATCATGCAGTCTGATTCTGGCAAAATGATGTGCATGAAAATATTAGAAAAAACAACATCTGAATAATTTTTGAAAAAATTCATGAAAAAAAATTCTGATGAAAAATTCTTCTCTACGTCGTAGTCCTCAAAAATCTCCCTTAAAGGCGTAATCATAGTTCTTACAAGAAGTTCTGTCTCTTTTATTAATTTTTTTGTAGGGCGGTAAACAACTTTTCTTTTATCAACTGTGCTTTTTTCTGTTTCGATTCTACGTGTAACTTTAAGAAATATAAAAAAAGAAGCAATTGTATTTTTGCTAAGAATGTTGAGTTTTTCACAGTATTCTTTTACTTGATCTATGGTTGCATTTTCAACAGTAGCATAAAATGAAAAAAGAGATAAACCTAATATAAATCGATTGGATTTGAAGAGTGTTTTGAAATATGTAGGATTAGTGGCATATACCTTCATCAACATTTCATAGTGCAGTGCTATGGCTTTTTCGAACCCTTCACTGGCCTCTAGTTCTAACGCTCTTTCCTCTATGACTTCCAACGTTGTTTTCATTTATATCTCACTCAGTATAACCTAAACAAATGCATGTTATTTTTAGTAATAATATTCCTATTCTAGCACACCTCGTGATTTTCACCAAGTTTGTGGCGTGTGTAAAGATAGCTAAACGAAGAGGTTAATAAAAAGTCAGAAATTTTAAAAGTTAAAACTTTGCTGTGACATTTGATTCAATCTAAATAAAGATGATTCATATAATATATCTTAAGGATTACTATTCACGCTCGTTAAAATCAGTCATTATAAATACTTTATGAGAAATTGCTTTTTGGTTACGCTGATTAAGCTTTGAATCGCCACGGATATTCTAAACAACTCTAAACTTTTGGCTGAATGACCCCGCGCCCATAGAGAAATCTGGCCTATATTTTGAAGATAGGAATAATTTACCGGGAAAACAACAATTTACCCAGGAATTTAAGTAAGATGCTGTTCGTCAGAACAGCGATCGCGGCTATTCAGGCAATCCATACACTTTCTGGCATCCCTGCACCCGTCATTTTGTTTAAGGTACGCTTCATGGCCATAGTCTCGCCGACCGCCGGTTATAAGCCGTGTGCCATTTCCAGTAAGCATTGCTCCCGGTACGCCTCTACCTGGCTACCGCCTGATTTCTGTCCGCATACTCCGCCGGCCAGTAACCCGCCTAGGCTCGCGGCGGGATAAGCGCCCTGATTTTTTTGCCACAGCTCGTGATGGCAAAGTTTTGTGTCATAAGCGCCATCGGCAGAAGCGACCTTAACTTGACGATGGGTCTGACGAATAAGTCCCGGTAATGCCTCTACGTCAGTCACATTATTCAGGGACAGGTCAGCGCAGATAACCTCATGAGTACCGGCGTCCACCGCCAGGTGAAGTTTCCGCCAGACGCGGCGCTTTGCCTGACCGTGTTTTTTCACCTTCTACTCGCCTTCACCGAAGACTTTTAATCTGGTGGAGTCGATAACAAGATGGGCAATTTACCGCGCGCGGGAGTTTTAAACGGGGTGTGGACGAACTTAGTCCACCAACTGACGCAGGAGTAATCCGGACACCTGAGCGGGAGCTTTATCAGGGTAAAAATGGAATCAATAAATCCCTGCGCGGCGCGCAGCGTGAGGCGAAAAACGCGTTAGAGCATCAGTACCGTAGAAATAGCGAGCTCAGAATAACGCTGCGGACGACCGCGTGAAGACGTGTTGGGCTCGTCATACCAGGCCTTAATGGCCGACTCATCAAGCCAGAATGTCAGTTGAGCGCATTGTAGTAGGGAGCCCAGTGCGTGATTTTGTACTTTTGTTTTGCCACGTGATATCGCTGCAGGATCAGGAGCGTGGTGATCGGATCCCTAACTACGGCCAAAAGTTCGATTTATTCAACAAATCCAAAGTGAACTGTGAAAATTAAAAGTCATTAAGTAATGACTTTCTATTCGTAGACTAAAGAACTAAATAATTTAGTTAGGCTTTTCAATTTATATTTAGCCTTAATATTTCTTCTGAGAATGTATGTTGCTTTTATTCCAATTTTTAACTCATGAGAAATTTCTATTGTACTCATCCCATGTAGTAAATAAAAAATGTAATTGAATTCAGATTGCGTTAATTTTTTTTGTTCATTTTGATGATTAGCGAGCACGTCATTCGAAGATTTTTGATCTAAGTTAGATATTTTTCTAATGACATTTTTTAGTTTTTCGATAGAAAGGCTTTTATCAAGGGAATAATTCGGTGATAATAACATTTCGATAAAACCAACTCTAACCTTAGAAAAATCAGAAAAGAGAATGAGTTGAACAAACCCATTGGATACAGAACGTAGGTAATTTAATTTTTTTAACTTAATCATTTTCATGTCGAATTCAATTGAGCAGTCTACAATGATTAGCATTTTTTCTCTAACCAAGAAGGTAGGTAAAGCATCTAGGAATAACGAAATATGGCTATAACAAGTCACTTCATACTCACTCAGTATATCATTAATTGATGAGTGGTTTAAAATACAACTGTCAATATAAATTATCTTCATTTTGAATTCTTACTTAAAATTTAAACGGGATATTCATTTTTTGGGAGCTCCTGATTTTAAGAAGCTATCAAGAACGACTGACCAAGCAGGTAATATCGCACCAAAGTCATCAATGGCACTCCACGTTATAGTGCAAGCACCTTCCTTTGGACAACCTTCATACGTGACTTTTTCGAAAGGAGAAATCATTTTTGGTGCGTTAACTTTTACGCCATTCACATACATGTTTATTATAGTAATATAAAAAGGTGATGAATTATAAACATCAAAGTATAATGCACTCGGTTGTTTCAAAAACTTTAATCGTGTATAGGCTTTGGATGCATCCTCTATTAGAATACTTTTAGGTCGATAAAAAACCTTAAACCTTTGTCTCAAAGCGATCTGCACATTGTTTTTATTGCCATCGCTCGACTTTGGGATTGCACTTATTGATAGCCAGAAAAAAGACTCTCTGTCTTGTGGTAACTCTTCACAAGACGAACAAATCAATCTTAATTGTATGCTTTGTGACCCCCCGATCGTTCTCAAAGGTGGCGTAATTACGATTGGTTGACCGTCAGTGTTTGAACCCTTTACGGTGCCGATATCATTCTTTAATAAAAAAGGTAGTGAGTCTGTATTCTGCAATGTAACTTTAACAGAGGAAGACTCGTTTAGCACAAAACGTGTGCCATAAACAACTACACCAGCCTGTGCGTGAACGTGGATGCCTAACATAAATACTATAAGCAAACCCATTACCTTATTCATTCTTCCGCCTAATCAACTATATGCATAGAAAGTCCATGATTACTCATATTTCATCTCAAATGTTGCAAACGCATTTGCATGCCCAGGCTTTACCTGTGCTCCAGTAGCTGTATACTGTGCGAAAAATTGGAATCTTATATTTTCCTCATTTGGTAAAATTGAGAATCTATTAGTATCAGTATTTATGGGGATGTTGTTTTTGCTTCTATCATATAAAGCAATTGCAACACCGGTTACCCTGCCTTCGGAATCATCAATTGCCAACAATTTATTATTATTGGCATCAGGGACACCTTTGAATATAAAAGATACACCAGATGCTAATGGACCACAGTTTTTGAGAGTTATTGAAAATGCCTTTGGAAAAGCTATAGTTGAACCATGTAAAAACTGCTTTACAGAAACTATTCCCATATCGACAGTTTTATCCTCATCAGGAAAAGAAACATCACAGGTATTACTCATAATTGAACCCGTTATGTTCACCCTGCCACTCTCAGCATAGCATGACTGAAAATGTAAAATAAATAGCATGACAGGAACATAGCAAGAGACTCTCATGACCTTTTTCATTCATCATTCCTTTCATTCATATGCTATATCAAAATACATAACGGCATTTGCTGTACCTGCAACAACATTTTTCTCAGTAGATTGGTATCTTAGGAGATAACGAAGTTCATTGGCACCAGGTGAAAGATTCTTTATAGGTACTCTGCTGTTAATAGATATTGGTTCCTTAGAATCTCCGTTCAAAACTTGAATGGCTACCCCTCTTGCCATCCCTGGTTCATTAGTGAGTTGAAGCAAGCTTGGATTAATGTTATTTGCTTCCCCCAGAAATGCAATGGACCCGCTTTGTATCGACGATGAACAATCCTTTAAACGAATTGTAAAAGATCGAAAGGGACTGTTGTCACCAACACTTCTAAATGCGCCAATTGACATATTGCCTAAATCAACAGTCTGGTTACTAGATGTTGTATCCACGTCACAAGAAGTAGCGACAACAGTGCCATAGATTTTTAAATTACAAGTGCCATATTCGCAATCAGCGATTGCCTTATATGAAAATAGTGCAAAATGTAATAATGAAAAGAGTTTAATTGTGCGAAAAATGACTCTGTGATTTAAAAAAATTTTCATTATAAGATCCTTCAACTTTGAGTTCCTGCTTAAGAAAATAAATCATTACTAACTTAAGGGAAGTCAAACCTTAATGTTGACAAAGATGAAAAGTTGCCAACCTTTGGAGCTTGTCCTGTTGTGCTTATAGGATAGGCTTGAATAACAACATTACCTTCACCATTGTTCAAATTAAAAGGTATCAAACTGTTTAAATCATTGGGTGTAAGCGCAGATGCACCATCCGGTTTCGTTACAACAACGCCAATATCCGGATTATCTGTTGATAATGCGTTAGAAAAATTATTAGAACTTGTGCCTTGTAGTCTGAGAGTAAGATTAGCATTTGATTGAACCCCTCCGGCGCATTTAAGTTTAACGGTCAAAGGCCTGTTAACATATCCTGAAGGTCGCTGCCCGACTCCGCCAGAAACGAAATTCTTTTGTGCTATTTGACCAAGGTCAATCTGAAAAATAGTCCCAGGTTCAATTGTGCAAGTCTGAGGTACAACTACAGTACCGGTAAAACTAACTGTAGCAGCTACGGGGCCATAAGGAGTACAAGTTCCGTATTGTGTAAAACAAGACCAAAAGTTAGCAACTATTGTGTTCGGAATGATTGTGGTACCTATAAATGGTTTTAAAACAACCAACTGTATTCTACCTTGAGAGCCCGTCACATCTGATGCTGAGTAATTCTTAAAATCTGAACATTGCTTAGTCTCACCGTGAGTTTTCCAATCATTAAATGGAACAGCTTTATAGCCAGCTACTGAATCATAGAATTCAACCTTCATTCCAAGGTATTCATTAATTTTGTAAAATTGCGAGTACCCCGACATTGGTAGAGGAGAACTAGCCGAAAACACCCATGATGGTTCACCTGAACCATCAACGTCACAAGTACACGTTAATCTCACTGAATCAGAGATGTTAAAGTTCATGGCCCCAGAAGAATGTCCCGTCTGATTTATATCCTGAGTGAAGGTTGTCCTACCTAAGTCATAAGTAAATGGGTATGCAGAGCCATTGTTATATGTGCACCACGAGGATACCGCGGACGCAACAGAGCTAAAGCTTAATAAGATAAACGCGACTATTGTAATAAACATACGCGTGATTAAAACTTTACCATTAGTCATTGAGGGTTGAGAAGTCATATTTCCCGCACTTGTCTATTTAAAATTAGTGGACACTTAGTGAGTCAGTTCGATAACATTTATTAAAATATGGATATATATTTAAAGTTTAAGAATTCTATATACACTTAACCTTAGCTCGTACTATTAGTTTTTTTATAGAATCTTCTGGTAGTTTGTAGCTGGCTACGCATTGAGCGTGAGGCCCCTCACCCCATTTAACTTTTAACTTACCCTCTAAAGGAAGCCCTGACATGTAAACCTGTCCATTGTCACCAACAATACTTGCATTATCATTATCAAATACGCTTACAGTTGATCCAAAAGGTACTAAGCTATTCCCTCGAGTTAGTTCCAAGAGCGCTCTTACACCGACCCTTGCTTTAAAATTAGCACGAACCAAAGCACCTTTTGTAGGAACAACGCTATCAACTGCATCATCAATATCGGTAAAGTTATTAAGGGTAGTAGTATCTAAAGCGATACGGTTTTCCCTGTATGCAGTAGCATACGGTATAACAGCATAACCACGCCAATCTGTTGTTACGCCAGTTGTATTTTCAACTGCAACATCGTCAGCACCCGCAGCTTTTATTAATACATTCGTGTCACCAAGCGGTTGACTTAAAGTAATACCATTTTGATGCATAACAATACCACCTGCCAATCCGTAGTTTACCTGATGGAAGTTTTTACTATAGTTGTATGACGCATTTGAATTCCCATACGTTCCTTGATAATTCACACTTGCACTACCATAGTTTGGATCATCGCCATGATTTCTCAACCCTTGCTGTAAACTGTAGTTCATGTTTTTCTTTTGTAATAAAGAACCGCTCACACCAAATAATTGGTTTGCATTACCATCCATATCAATACTGTTGTTATATGTCGCATATGCGGTACTGCTGCTACGATTATCTTGATTAAGTAATCTGCTTATCGGAATAGAAAGATTAATAGCAACAACTTGATCAGTGTTATTTCTTCCACTAGCTTTATTATAATTATACGTAACACTAGCATTTACATAGGTAAATATACGACTATAACCAGCCTGCAGAAGCATGTTAGTTTCATCGGTATGCCAAAAAGATTGCTTGCTTCCTGATACAAAAATGGCCCCCAAATCATCAAGTTGCTGGGAGATATTTACTTGTAACTTATCTTTTTTTGTATGGTATAAGTTATAGTAATTTCGGTATCCAAGTTCTTTTTTTTCATCTTCGCTACCTAAATTGTAGCCTTTCATCATTTTGTAAGCGGTTTCATCTAATGTATAAAACCCTTCTGTAGAGTATCTATATCCCAACAACTGGAAGTTAGTCCCGAGATTGTTCAATGACTTAGAGAACAAAAAACGCACGGATTGACCTTTATGATGACTTCCATCCGTGAGCGTGCTATCTGCATGCGTAATATCTGCTGAAACGGCGCCTAACATACCCATGTTTTTGCCAACACCTAATGAGTATGCGTCATAATCATTCGAGTATTGTGTTCCACCATATAATGTAAAACCATTCTTTAAACCCAAAATAGCAGTAGCTTGCATAAATTCAGGTTGTTCTTGATAACTATTCCCACTTCTATACTTTGCTGCGGTTAAAGAAAATTTTAATCTGCCTTCACGTTGCAAAAGTGGCACTGCTGAATAAGGTACTGTATAGGAATTAACACTGCCATCTGCTTCTTTCACTGTAACATTCAGATCGCCGCTCGATGATGTAGGGAACAGATCCGTAATATTGAAAGCTCCTGGAGATACATATGTTTGATAAATATCATATCCATTCTGTGAAATGGTGACTTGGGCATTGCTTTTTGCAATACCTCTTATCGTTGGAGCAAATCCCTTAAGGCTATCCGGTAACATATTATCATCAGATGATAATTGGACACCTTTAAAAGGCAAACTATCAAATATATCACCTGTGGTGTAACTTTCACCCAATACTAACTGGGATTTTAATGGGATCACATCTCTTTCTACCGATGTAGATATGTGCTGCCATTTACTTGCTGATTCCCCATACCCACTGTAATAACTCCAGTTTGAAAGGTCTTTTAGCCTCCATGCACCTGCATTAATGCCAGAGCCCAGACTAAGGAAGTAGTTGCTATTATTATTATTTCCAGCACTATTATTCCCGCTAAAGTTATAATTCATAAGCAAAGCAGGGATGCCTTGGTCCCACAAGGTTGAGGGTATATATCCTCTGGCAGATCTATGCAAATCTGCTTGTGGAATACTAATATAAAGTTTCATATTCTCAAAATCGAATCTCACATGCGATTGAGATATGTGTTTTTGCAAGTTGACACAGTCATTGCTATTTTTTTTCGCTAGGTCAGGGTGCTTTGTAAGATCCACACCTAAATCACTAAGATAGCCTGCTGTGATACAGGCTGAAAGACCTGTATCATCATCCTGAGTTTGAACAGAGTTAACTTCATTAACTTTGTTTTTCTCTAAACCAGTTTCATTATCTATAGTTGATTCTTCACTAGCTTTCACGAATTTTATGTTTTTTGTTGAAATATAACTTTCATTTACATAGACATCAACGCGATAATCCCCAGGTGCCTGTTTATTTTCCTGAAAGCTTTCTAAGTCGGCAACGGAGTTAGGGTCATTTGATAGAAATGCCGGGTTAAAATAATTTTCTACCGAACCCTTTGCTATAGTTGGACATGCAATAATAGTTGTGAAAATAGTTAAAACAGATATTAACTTGCTATTTTTATCTTTAATAGAGAATATGGAACTGTATTCACTGGTTAAACATTTAAATTTCATCATGCCAATATCTACCATTCAGCCGTTTGTATTATTATTTTCGTCGTACTATAGCTTTTATTTACACATCAAAGGTTGTGTATTCGCTCCATAATCACTAACTGCCTGGAAGGTTACTTTTCCATTTATCCCTTTATCAGTAAGTAAAAGACTTACAGTTTCTTTCGGTGGGACCATAATATTTTTTTGCTTATACTCGCCAACCTTAACATTGACCAGGCTTACGTAATATGGAGAGGGATTGTTAATTTCTAAATTACCTGATTTTAATTTACACACTAAGTTTTTTTGTGCTTTCTCAGGGCTTCCCGATAGCTTGCTCGGCCTATAAAACACCTTAATCACGCTTTCAATCGCAATTTGTAATACGTTTTTTTCTTGAATCTCATTTGGGTTAACAGACGGTATAGATTTACTGTGTAAGTAAAAAACGGTTTCCTTATCTTTAGGCAACCCATCCCCTATATACATCACTCTCAATGTATTCTCTGATTTTGGTTTGCTAACAAACAGTGGAGGAGTTATGATAAAGTCTTTAGCTTTATCACCATTTTCATTACTTATCCATGTCTGTATCAAATACCTGGCTTTTTCTGAGCTATTTGTAATGGAAATTGATTCTTCTTTATCATTGTCATTATATATTATCCGAGTTGCTCCCAGCGAAATACCTCCCTGAGCATATGCAGATAATGATAACAAAAGAATTGTACAACCCGTTATTGCAGATAAAATAATTTTACTTACGAAAAAGCTCTGCATTTTTTCATCTCATTTTAAGTTTATGTCAACACTACACTTACAAATGGCAACAGTAATTATTTCCCATAAGTTATGACAACCATTTGAAGGTGTATGTCGTTTTTTATTTACGTAGATTACTAATATACAGGCAGATTATATTTTTAATCTGCCTGTTATATAACTTAGTAGACTAAATTAATTATATGCGATGTTGAATGTAGCATCAGCATCTGCAGCACCGGCAGTAGCACCATCAGCGGTAGCAATAAATTGTGCATACAAAGGAATGCTGCTGGAACCATCGATCAAGACACTTGATGCACCAGCGGTTCCAGTATTAGGAGTAATAACTTTTGCAGCAGCATCCAAAATCTGAATACCGACGTTTGTTGCTACAACACCTTGAGTTGTTAAACCACTAACAGCTAATGCTGAATTATCATTAGCATCAGCTGTACCATTTACGGCAACTGAAGCTGTAGCAGATACGCTTGTATCGCAATCCTTAAGCTTGATAAAGAATTGCTTTTGATTCGATACAGCGCCTTTTGTTGCGAGTTTTGTATTACGAACTTGTCCCAATACGACAGTTTGGTCAGCAGACCCTGTATCTACTGCACATGCTGCATTAACTACTTCACCAGTAAAATGAATATTCCCGCCACTAACTGTTGTGGTCGCAGCATTAACTTGTGATGCCATAGCAATGCTTGCTAATACTGTTGCAATAGCCACTGCAGAAACTTTGTTTTTCATTTTCAACTTTTCCTTTAGTTTATTTTCGACTTGTAGATATTGTTAACAAGTCGCTTGGTATTGTTTTCACCAAGTTTATTTTTAATTTGATAGAAATTCTCGCTTTCATATTAATTAGGCTTTTTTAAATGCCTCCTCAATATGTAAGGCGATTATACATAGTGAGAAAATTCCTGCCTGTCCATTTTTGGTAAGTTTTTTTGGTATACGAAATAACTTGCATTACAGTTTTCTATTATTTAATGGATGTGATTTAACGTTATTAGAGATCAACCTTATTTTCTATGCATTTATTGACCAAGATCAACAAATGCATTAAAAAATCGTTTTTTATTTTGTTAATTGTCAACTATTCAACTTAATAAAATGCTAAATGCAACTCCTATGGCTACGTTAGACTTTCCGACCAAAATGTTTGAACTCGCATTTAACATATTGTCTTTCCAATGAATTCCGACCTTTCTCCCAATTAACCCTCATGCCTTTTTATCATTTTAATTCAATAAGTTAGATGCAACCCAGATGAGCAGATAGCGACTTATATATAAATATTGGAGCTTTACAACCTCTTGTATGATCTACTTTTGCAATCTGATGCGATTAAGCATCAGTAAAGGGGGCCGCATCCATCGTTTTTGTACTTCCCTGTGCAGTTTGGTTTTTCCGCATAGCTGAAAATCAACCAGAACGACTGATCATCACTCCAGTTTTTATTCTGATCGAGCGTGCCGTGACAGTATGTTTAGCAACAGAATTCACGAATCTTTATCGTGACCTTTATGTGCTTTGTAAGTCGGCTCTTAACACATCACCTTTCTTACATTTATGTCTCGTCTCAATCCAGGTCGACCGCATTCCGTTTTCCGCTATTATCGGCAACCGCGACAGGTGGGCGGAGTTTTGGCCTAAACCCCGCTATATGGTGTTCACATCTGTATCAATCCACTAAATGCAGTGCCGAAAGGATCCTTTTTGGATCCAGCCTGCACGACACGCCAAATTATTTGATTCCGTTTTATGGCATAATCCCATAAGTCGGAAACGATGACCGATCACGTCCACGAGTTTTTGCCGTGGTATCCGCCCCGCCGCTGGGCGAAAATGATCACCTTAGCCACCACCGGCGGACAATTTTACGCAGGCAGCGCTGTGTGAATTCTGAAAAGCGATCGGGGGTAAGTAGGCTATTTTTTACGTAGCGCGATCTCGGCCGTTTTTAGCCAAACGTGATGAAATTTTCGGTTCTGTTTGAAGGGGAAGTTACCGATGATTGAGTTGACCGCGTTGCCGGGTGCGGAACGTCGCCCGCTGTTAATGGTGCGTCCGGAACAGCACCGGCGCGCGCTGGCCCTTCGTCAGATGGCGATGGCCTATGCCGACCTGCCAAGATACCTTTTATTGCCGGAGGTCAGCGCCCTGCTGCGCACCGTGCGGTGGGTGATCTCCCAGTTTTGCTTCAAGAACATCATTATCTCATCCCAGATAGCGGCCTGGCACGTGCAATTTTCAGGTTTTTGCTTCCGACCCCCTCTTATCTGCGTGACCCGATCACCGCCCTGGGGCATCGCATTTCGCTCTGCCTTCGCCCAGACGTCTTCGCTTTTCACAGATTGGGGTTTCTCCGTAGACTGCCCAATTTTCCCCTCTTCCACCCCGAGGCGCCGTTTTCCCTTTATAATCCGTAGCTGAACCCACTGCCGAACGAGGTGGTAAAGATTGATCCTAAACCCGCCCAGGGCTTGATCACCTCTGGTATAATCCTTATTGTATCAGTGGCTTGCATACCATCTGATGCGATAAGGCAGCGAAAACGGGGGCGTTCCCGACCGCCCTACCACCCCCGCAAGTTGGGTTTTTTCCCGTATACCGGAAAACTCCCCAAAAACCACCGGTCAACATCTTGGTATTTATTACGCAAGATCGTGGCACAGATTTTCGTCGAGTGGTCCACGTTTTTGTCCGCACCCCCACGCAGATGGACACCAGATTTTGT
>Ga0308159_1003851_pt1 | contig 14458 bp, 10 predicted proteins | sample PhyCR1_FD_201040 | JGI IMG/M metagenome (GOLD analysis project Ga0308159, IMG submission 201040) | Phyllosphere microbial communities from UC Gill Tract Community Farm, Albany, California, United States - DLSLC.R1 | ecosystem: Host-associated > Plants > Phyllosphere > Unclassified | place: USA... | reverse complement strand
TGCGCGGAGCGACGTTTTTGCCGCAGCCTTCCCCTGCGCCCGGCAGGACTTGAACCCGCAACCAAGCCGTTATGAGCGGCCCGCTCTAACCAATTGAGCTACAGGCGCTTGGGAAGCAGCGCATTAGCTAGACCGGCCCGCCGCAAATCGCCAGGGGGGGCCAGTGACCAACCTGCCTCAGCGGGACAGGAAGGTGCGGATCGCCGCCGCCGCCTGGGCAATGTTCGCCACGCCTTCCAGGTGCCCCAGCGGCCCCTTCAGGTCGACGGTCTGGACGTTCTGGCCCATCCCCTTCAGCGCTGCCGCCAGCTCATGCCCATACTCCACCGGGAAGACCCGGTCGGTGACGGAAGGCATGACCAGCCAGCGGGCCCGGCTGCGGGCCAGGGCGGCGTCGCGGCTGTCATATTCGTTGAGGAACAGCTGGTTGGCGCGGGTCAGGTACAGGAAGGAATTGGCGTCGCTCATCCGCGCGCGGGCCATGGCGTTGTCGTCCAGCCATTGCTCCACGGCGAACCGGTCCTGGATGCGGCGGGACGGGTCCTGCCCCTCCCCCGGCTTGCGGCCGAAATCGCGCGCCCAGCCACGGTCCCGCGATTGCAGCGTGACGATGCGCAGCGCCTCCGCCAGCCCCTGCAGCGGCGGCTGGCGGCCCTGGGCGTAGTAGTCGCCGTTGCGCCAGTTGGGGTCCAGGCGGATCGGCGCCTCCCAGAGATCCATCCAGCCCAGCAGCCAGGCATCCATCTCACCCGTGCCGATCACCGGCATGGCGCGCTCCACCCAGCCCGGGTAGGCGCAGGCCCATTCGATGACCTGCAAGGCCCCCATGCTGCCGCCGGCGGCCAGGGCCAGCTTCTTCACCCCCAGGCTCTCAAGCAGCAATTTCTGCACCTCCACGAAGTCCCGGATCGAGACGACGGGGAAATCCATCGCATAGGGCCGCCCCGTGGAGGGATTGACCGAGGCCGGGCCCGTGGTGGTGGTGCGCGCATCCCGCGCGTTCAGATTGACCAGCGTGTCGGAGGCAATGACGAAGAAGCGGCCGGTATCGATCGGCTTGCCGGGGCCGATGATGGAATCCCAGTAGCCCGGCGCCTCGCCCGCCGCGTAGCGCCCGAAGGCGTGGCTGTTGCCGCTGAAGAAGTGCGTGATCAGCACCGCGTTGTCGCCAGCCGCGTTCAGCGTGCCGGCGGTCTGGTAGCCGACGCGCCCCGTCGCCAGGTTGGCGCCGCCGCGTGTGCGGTAGTTCTGGAACTCGAAGACCTTTTTCTCGACCAGCAGGCTTTCCCCTGCCGGGGCGGGCGCGGCGGGGGGCGTGGCCGGGCGGGGGGATGGCGGCGGCGGCACGCGGCTCTGGGCGCTGGCCACCTGGGGCAGGAAACACGCCAGGGCCGACGCGGCCAGCAGGCTACGGCGGGTGGTCATTCAGCGGTTCCTCCACTCGTCACGGCGCTTGGGGCCGTCGGTCGCGGCCCTGCAATATGGTGCGCCGGGTGCGCGGCCCGCCGCAAGGGGGCGGCAGCACGAATGGACGCCTGCCGCGCCCCCTGCTAAGCCGCGCGGACAAACGCCACAGCGCCGCGGCGACCCCCGCCACCGGGCGCAATTCGAACGGATGGGCATTCCCAGATGGACGTGACGAAGCTTCCCACCGGCAAGAACCCGCCGTACGACATCAACGTCGTCATCGAGATCCCCCAGGGGAGCCAGGTGAAGTACGAGCTGGACAAGGATAGCGGCGCCATCATGGTCGACCGCTTCCTGTTCACGCCGATGGCCTACCCGGCCGCCTACGGCTTCGTGCCCGGCACCCTGGCCGATGATGGCGACCCGTCCGACGCCCTGGTGCTGGCCCCCGCGCCCGTGGTGCCCGGCGCCGTGATCCGCGCCCGGCCGATCGGCGTGCTGTTCATGGAAGACGAGAGCGGCCAGGACGAGAAGCTGGTCTGCGTGCCGCATGACAAGCTGCACACCGCCTACACGGACGTCAAAGACATCGCCGACCTGCCCAAGATCACCCGCGACGCGATCGAGCACTTCTTCACCCGCTACAAGGACCTGGAGCCGGGCAAGTGGGTGAAGGTGCGCAACTGGGGCGGGGCCGCCGAGGCGGCCGCCATCCTGGAGCGGCAGATCGCCGCCGCCGCGAAGTAAGACGACAAAGGCGGGGGCCCCAGGCTCCCGCCTTTTTCTTTGCAGCGTCCGCAGTCAGGGAAGGACTATCAAGATGCGCCTGTCGAAGCCCGAGCAGGATATCGTGTTGGTTCAATCGGCCGATGCGGTGAACTACTTCTCCCTGCTGCGAACGACGTCACGCATCAACCGCGAATTCTGCCTGAAGCACGATATCGACTACACCTGCCACCACGGAATCATCCGTGGCTTCCACCCCTGGCAGGCCTGCTACAACCGCATCTACACGCTGCAGAACCTGATCGGGCTGGGGTTCACCGGCTGGTACATCCACCTGGATGCCGATGCGTGGGTGCACAACACCAATTTCGACATCCGCGCCTACCTCGCCGGCTGCGCCGAGAACTCGATGATCTTCGCGAAGATGGCGAGCGGGCAGAAATGGGACGTCAATGACGGCATCTTCCTGGCCAATTGCGCCCACCCGGACACGCGGGAGGTCGCGGCCGCTTGGCAGCGGGGCGCCGAGGGCATCAGCGAGGACAGCCTGCGCACCGCGCCCAACTGGTACGACAATCACGTCCCCTGCGACCAGAACCTGCTGCAGAACGTGTTCCGGCGCGATGACGAGCGGCTGACCGCCCATATCCGCTACGAGCCCATCAGCTTCATGAACGCGCCGACCTCGGACGTGTTCTGCCAGTTGCTGCGCGCGCAGCAGACGGACCCGGCCAAGCGGCTCGGGCAGATCCAGCACCGGGTCGGCATGGCGATCGCCCGGCAGAAGCTGCCGCCCGAGGACCCGGTCCTGCACTACTGCAACCTGGTCCGTACCCTTGGCCTGCCGTTGCCGCGCGAAGCCGAGGGGCTGGGCGAGGTCGTGGCGCACCGCAAGGCGCTGGTGGAGTTCCTGCGGAAGACCCTGACGGAGCTGGAAGCGCCGCCCGCCAAGGGCTAGCGGCGCCCCCGGCCTTCGGGCACAGGCAAGACGCGCGTTCAGTCAGCACCGGGCCCCGCCCCCAGCCCGCACCACGCCGGAGGACCAGCCTTGATCCTGAACAGGCCCGACCAGGACATCGTGCTGGCCCAGTCCGCGGACCCGGTGAACTACTTCGCGATGCTGCGCGCCACGTCGCGCATCAACCAGGCCTACTGCCTCCGCCACCGCATCCACTACATCTGCCACCATGGGATCATGCGCGGCTTCCACCCGTGGCAGGCCTCCCACAACCGCATCTACATCCTGGACGAGCTGCTGAGCCTGGGGTTCGAGGGCTGGTACCTGCATCTGGACTCGGATGCCTGGGTCAACGACCTCGGCTTCAACCTGCGGGGCTACCTGAACGGGCTGGGGCTCGGCACTTCCTTCGTCTTCGCCCAGGGCGGCACGGCCGAGGCCTGGGACGTCAATGACGGCGCCTTCCTGGCCAACCTGGCCCACAAGGACACGCGGGAGGTGATCCGTGCTTGGCGGGCAGCGGCGGAGAGCGCGTCCCTGCGGCATCTGCGCGCCGCGACCGACTGGTCCCAGGGCCCGAAGGACCAGCAGATGCTGCAGGACATCCTGCGCGCGGACGGCGCCCGGCTGACGGCGCATATCCACCCGGAGGCCTTTACACTGTTCAACGGGGTGAAGGGCAGCTTCGTCCGCCAGATGCTGCGGTACCACCAGCCGGACCCCACCCTGCGCCTGCGGGCCATCGAGCTGGAGGTGGAGATGGCGCTCGCCCGGCAGAACGTGGCCATGGGCGACGAGGTCGCGGTGTTCTGCGGCATGGCGCGGGCGCTGGGCCTGCCGATCCCGCGCAGTGCGGATGAGATCAGTGCCCTGATGGCCGACAAGGCGGCGCTGGCCGCCTTCCTGCGGCAGGCGGTCAAAGCATGATCGGCTGAGGCCGGATCACACGAAGGCCCGGAACGCGTTCCGTTAATGCTAGTAAGCGGAACCCGCCTCAGCCAGCCCGCAGATGGTCCGGTATCTTGAGGCCCAGGCGCACCGGCACCGGCCAGATCTCCCGCACCCGGCGCGTCTCGGTAAAGCCGGCGGCGCGGTAGTTGGGCAGCGCGCGGGGGTGGTCGGCCGTGCAGGTATTGACCGTCAGCAGCCTGGTGCCGCGCGTCCAGCCCTCGTCGATCGCGTGGCGCAGGAAGGCGTTACCCATGCCCTGCCCCACCGCGTGCGGCAGCAGGCCGAAATAGGCGATGTTGGCCTGCCCGCCGGAGCGCCGCTCCAGCTCATAGAAGCCGGCCGGGGCGCCATCGCGGTACAGCACGTGGATGCTGGTGGCGGGGTCGGCCAGGATGTTGGCGATCTCGCCATCCGCCGCCGTGCGGCGCAGCCACCAGACGTAGTCCTGCCCAACCGTGTTGTAGAGGTAGCGGTAGAACGGCACGGTGCAGTGCGTCGCCACCGTTACCACCGCATCCGCCGGCAGGGCCGGCCCGGGTGGCGCCGGCGGCAGTTCCATCCGCAGGAAGGTCACGTCCACCGCGACGCGGATGGCGGGCTCGACCAGGGACAGCTTCACCGACATGGCGGCCTCAATTGTCCAGGAAGCTGCGCAGCTTGCGGCTGCGGCTGGGGTGCTTCAGCTTGCGCAGCGCCTTGGCCTCGATCTGCCGGATACGCTCGCGCGTCACGTTAAACTGCTGGCCGACCTCTTCCAGCGTGTGGTCGGTGTTCATGCCGATGCCGAAGCGCATCCGCAGCACCCGCTCCTCGCGCGGCGTCAGGCTGGACAGCACGCGGGTGGTGGCCTCGCGCAGGTTGGTCTGGATGGCGGCGTCCAACGGGATGATGGCGGCCTTGTCCTCGATGAAGTCGCCGAGGTGGCTGTCCTCCTCGTCGCCGATCGGCGTCTCGAGCGAGATCGGCTCCTTGGCGATCTTGAGAACCTTGCGGACCTTCTCCAGCGGCATGCCGAGCTTCTCGGCCAGTTCCTCCGGCTGGGGCTCGCGGCCGATCTCGTGCAGCATCTGCCGGCTGGTGCGGACCAGCTTGTTGATCGTCTCGATCATGTGGACCGGGATGCGGATCGTGCGCGCCTGGTCGGCGATGCTGCGGGTGATGGCCTGCCGGATCCACCACGTCGCATAGGTGGAGAACTTGTAGCCGCGGCGGTACTCGAACTTATCGACCGCCTTCATCAGGCCGATATTGCCTTCCTGGATCAGGTCCAGGAACTGCAGGCCGCGATTGGTGTATTTCTTGGCGATGGAGATCACGAGGCGCAGGTTCGCCTCGATCATCTCCTTCTTCGCCTGGGTCATGTCGCGCTCGCCGCGCGAGACGGCGGAGTAGACCCGCTTGAACTCGTTGACCGGCAGGCCCGTCACCTCGGCCGTGGCGCCGATCTGCTTGCGGACCGCCTCCACCTCGTCGCGGGAGCGTTCGACGAAGTTCTTCCAGGGCTTGCCCGGCAGGGCGCCGACGCGCTCGATCCAGGCGGGGTCGATCTCGGCACCGCGCCAATGGGTCAGGAAGTCGTCGCGCTTGACCTTGCTGGCCTCGGCCAAGCGCAGCACCTGCCCCTCGAAGCCGGTGATGCGGCGGTTCAGGCCCTTGAGCTGGTCGACTAGCTCCTCGATCCGGTTGTTGTGCAGGTGGACCTTCTCCACCAGCGCCACCAGCTCCAGCCGCACGGCCTCGTAGGCCTGCTCAGTCTTGGTGCCGAGGCCGCCGCCGGCGGTGTAGGCCTCCATGCGCTTCAGCTGCATCTTGTGCAGCTTGCCGTACAGGCCCTCGATCTCCTCGAACGCCGCCAGTGCCTCCGGCTTCAGCTTCTCTTCCAGCGCGGAGAGGGAGAGGCCCATCCCCTCGCCTTCCTCGCCGTCCTCGAACTCCTCGGCCTCGGTGGGCGGCGGGACGTCCGGGCTGTCGGCGGCGGCGGTGGCTTCCAGGTCGATGACGTCGCGCAGCAGCATGCGGCCGTCCTTGACCGCCTCATGCCAGGTCAGGATCGCCTGGAAGGTCATCGGGCTCTCGCACAGCCCGCCGATCATGGCGTCCCGGCCGGCCTCGATGCGCTTGGCGATGGCGATCTCGCCCTCGCGGGAGAGCAGCTCGACGCTGCCCATCTCCCGCAGGTACATGCGGACCGGGTCATCCGTGCGGCCGAGGGTCTCCTCGTTGACGTTGCCGGTGGAGCCCTCTTCCTCTTCTTCCTCTTCCTCGGCGCCCTCGGCCTTGGCGGCGGGCTTCGCGGTGCCCTCGCCTTCCTCGGCTTCCTCGGATTCCACCACGTTGATGCCGAGCTCGCTCAGCATCGCCATGGTGTCCTCGATCAGCTCGGAGGAAACCTGCTCGGACGGAAGGGCGGCGTTCAGTTCGTCATAGGTGACGTAGCCGCGTTCCTTGCCGCGGGCGACGAGCTTCTTGACGGCGGCGGAGAGGGTATCGAGCAGGGCACCTTCCACTGCTTCGTCGCGGGTCTCGACTGTCTCGGTACCACCTGCCGTCTTGCTCGCCATGCCGTCCGCTCCGTCAGATGCCGCCGCACATGCCACCCGAAGCCATCGCCGGAAAACCGGCGCGGGTGGCGCATCGTTCTGATTCCAGCGGGCCCCGGAAACCCTGGGGCGCCGCGCACCACACTTCGGGCCATAGCCGCGCGTGGCCCCGCAACACAAGAGCCGGTGGAGCGAAAGCCACGCCGTTACAGCGCGGTGTCGGCCTCGTTGGTGTCATCCTCCATATCCCCGCGCTGCTGGGCGGAGAGGGCCTCGGTCAGGCGGACCAGCCGTGTCAGCGCGGCTTCGTCGTTCGAGGCGATCCAGTCCAGCTCCGCCTGCCGCCGGTCTTCCATCAGGGCCTCCTGGCCGCGCAGCAGGCCGAAGAAGTGCCACCAGCCCGCCGCCACTTCCTTCGGCAGGGCCTCGGCCATCGCGGCGCGGGGCAGGCCGGGCAGGCGCGTGGCCCAGGCCAGTTCCTCCGCCCGCGTCGCCTGCAGGTGGGCGCGCAGGGCGTCCGGGTCAAGCTGCTCGGCGCCAGCATGCCAGTGCAGGATGCCGTCGCGCAACAAAGCCTCGGGGCTGTCCGGCGGCAGGTCCAACTGGCCCAGCGCCTCCTCCACCTCCGGCAGCAGCCAGGGGTGGGAGATGGTCATGGCCATCAGGCACCCGGCACGCTCCCGCTGCGTGCGGTCCCGGTCGATGCCCGGGCTGGGCAGGTTCAGCGCCGGCGGGCCGGGGCGGCCACCCTTCTTCCACTCGCCACGCGGTGCGAAACGCGGCTGCGGCGCCCGGCGGCCGGATTCGAAGAACCGGTCCAGCAACAGGCGCCGATACTCGGCGCCGAGCGTCTTGTCCGGGATGACCTCGGCAGCGCCGACCAACTTGTGGCGCAGGGTGGCACGGGCCTCCGGCGTGGCGCCCGGGCTCTGCGCCGCCAGCATGTCGTACAGCACGTCGCTCAGCGGCTTGGCCGCATCCAGCAGGGACTGGAAGGCGCCGGCGCCGTTCTTGCGCGTCAGGGAATCCGGGTCCTCGCCCGCCGGCAGGGCGATGAAGGCCAGGGTCCGCTCCGGCGAGAGCAGCGGCAGCGCCGTCTCGGCCGCCTTGGCGGCGGCACGGGTGCCCGCGTTGTCACCGTCGAAGCACAGCACCGGGTCCGGCACCATGCGCCAGAGTTCCGCCAGCTGCTCCTCCGTCAGCGCGGTGCCGAGCGGCGCCACCGCCGCGCCGAACCCGGCCTGGTGCAGGGCGATGACGTCCATGTAGCCTTCGGCCACCACCACCTTCTGGCCCCGGAAGGCGGCTTCCCGCGCCAGGTCGATGCCATAGAGGTTGCGGCGCTTGGAGAAGAGGTCGGTCTCCGGCCCATTGACGTATTTCGGCTGCCCGTCGCCCAGGATGCGCCCGCCGAAGGAGACCAGCTTCCCGCGCCGGTCCCGGATGGGGAACATGACGCGGTTGAAGAACAGGTCCACCGGCGGCTCGCTGCCCTCCCCCGCCCGCATCAGCCCGGCATCCACCAGTTGGCGCAGCTCGATGCCCAGCGGCTTCAGATCCGCCGCCAGCGCGCCGCGCCCGCCGCCGGACCACCCGAGGCCGAATTTCTGGATGGTCGCCTCGCTCAGGCCGCGGCGCAGCAGGTAGTCCAGCCCGGCGCGGCCTTCCGGCAGGCGCAACCGGCGCTGGAAGGCCTCGGCGGCGGCTTCCAGCACGGCGTGCAGGTCGCGGCTCTTGGCTTCCCGCTTCGCCTGTTGCGGGGTGGCCTTGGGCACTTCCAGCCCGGCCTCGCCCGCCAGCCGCTCCACCGCCTCGGGGAAGGAGGCGCCGTCGCTCTGCATGACGAAGGCGATGGCATCGCCATGCGCGCCGCAGCCGAAGCAATGGAAGTGGTCGTCATAGATGTAGAAGGACGGCGTCTTCTCGCCGTGGAACGGGCAGCAGGCCCGCCATTGCCTTCCGGCCCGCGTGACCTTGGTCTTGCGGCCGATCAGCGCCGGCAGCGGCGTCCGCAGCCTGAGCTCGTCCAGAAAATTGGGAGGCAACGCCATGAGGTGGCTCTTAGAGCATGAGCGGTGCGGGCGTCAGCGGGGAAGTGGAAGCGGGAAAGCGCAAGGCCGGGGAAAGAATTCCCCGGACCCCATCTTTCTTTTGCGGGTTGGGCTTCGGGCCTGAAGGACAGAACGGCGCGCGGGGTGGCGGGCCGTTATGAATTATAAAGGCGGCGCGGGCCGACCTATCAGTCGCCGGAGGGCCAAGCCCTCCGGCGCGGCTCAACCGGAGGGTCGCCTGATTGGTAGCGCCACGCAAACCCGAAGAAAAAAGATGGGGGCTCGGGGGAATTCCTTCCCCCGACCTGACCTTTCCCCAATCAGGCGCCCAGCTTCGCCTTCACCAGCGGCCCGGCCTTGCCCATGTCCAACGTCGCCGCGTATTTGGCGCGCAGCACGGCCATGACTTTGCCCATGTCCTTGATGCTGGTGGCGCCGGCCTCGGCCACGGCGGCATCGACGGCGGCCTGGGTGGCGGCGTCGTCCATCTGCTGCGGCAGGAAGCCCTCGATCACGGCGATCTCGGCTTCTTCCTTGGCGGCGAGCTCCGGGCGATTGCCCTGGGTGTACATCTCGACGCTCTCGCGGCGGGACTTCACCATGCCGCGCAGCATGGAAACGATCTGCTCCTCCGGCACCTCGGTCACGCCGGTGGGGCGGGAGGCGATGTCCGTGTCCTTCAGCTTGGCCATGACCATGCGGATGGTGGAAGTGCGCGCGGAGTCGCCGGCCTTCATCGAGGCCTTCATTTCCTCCAGGAAGCGTGCGCGCAGGGTCATGGTGAGTCTCCTTGGCGGGGGCCGGGCGCGGCGGCGCCCTGGCATAGGTCGCGGGTATAAGGGCCGAGGCGGCGCCAGGGCCAGAGGAACCGGCGCGAGCCAGCTGCCCGGCGGCCAGAGCGGGAATTATTTTCCCACCGTCTCTCGACTGGAATTCTTGTGTTGGGAAAAGAATTCCCACATAAGGCCGGCATGCGGTCCGTCGAAGACATTCTGAGCCTGATCGGTGGCGCCGAAGCCGCCGCCCAGCGTTGCGGCATCGGTACGGAGGCCGTGCGGAAGTGGCGCCAGTCCCGCGCCATCCCGCCCAAGCACTGGCCGGCCATCATCGCCGCCACCGGCCTGACCCTGGCCGACATGCCGCTGGGCGCGCCCGCGCCCGCCACGCCGCCCAAGACTTCCGCGCCCCAGGCTTTCGCAGCCCCGGGCGCGGCCAAGACATCCGTGCCCCAGGGCGCGCCCATCATACCGGAAGCGGAGAGCCCGATGCAGACCCAGCAGCAGAGCAGCAGCATGGCCGCCGAGCAGCCGCCCTCCGGCGCCACCGCCGCGCTGGTCCTGGGCGATGGCTCCGTCTTCTGGGGCATGGGCTTCGGCGCCCACACCACCAGCGTCGGCGAGATCTGCTTCAACACCGCCATGACAGGCTATCAGGAAACCCTGACCGACCCGTCCTATGCCGGCCAGATCATCACCTTCACCTTCCCGCATATCGGCAATGTCGGCGCCAATGCGGAGGACGTGGAGAGCATCAACCCGGCCGCGCGTGGCCTGGTGGTGAAGCTGGACCTGACCGAGCCCGCCAATTACCGCGCCACCCGCCATTTGGATGACTGGCTGAAGAGCCACGGCATCCCCGGCATCGCCGGTGTGGACACGCGGGCTTTGACGCTTCGCATCCGCGATGGCGGCGCCCCCAACGGCGTGTTGGCCTTCCCAGTGGATGGCAAGTTCGACCTGGCCGCCCTGCGCGCCCAGGCCGCCGGCTGGCCCGGGCTGGAAGGCATGGATCTGGCCAAGGAAGTCTCCTGCCGCCAGTCCTACGCCTGGGAAGAAGGCCTGTGGAGCTGGGGCCAGGGCTTCGAGAAGAACCCGGTGCGCGCCCATAAGGTCGTGGCCGTCGACTATGGCGCCAAGCGCAACATCCTGCGTTGCCTGGCCGATGCCGGCTGCGACGTGACCGTGGTGCCCGCCACCGCCACCGCCGAGGATATCCTGGCCCACAACCCGGATGGCGTGTTCCTCTCCAACGGCCCGGGAGACCCGGCGGCGACCGGCGTGTACGCCGTGCCCGCCATCCAGGGCGTGCTGGCTTCCGGCAAGCCGGTGTTCGGCATTTGCCTGGGGCACCAGTTGCTGGCCCTGGCGCTGGGCGCCAAGACCTACAAGCTGGATCGCGGCCACCGCGGCGCCAACCAGCCGGTGCAGGACCTCGCCACCGGCAAGGTGGAGATCACCAGCCAGAACCACGGCTTCGCTGTGGATGAGGCCTCCCTGCCCGCCGGGGTGACGGTCACACACAAGTCGCTGTTCGACGGTTCCAACGAGGGCATCGCCGCCACCGACAAGCCCGCCTTCTCCGTGCAGTACCACCCGGAGGCGAGCCCCGGCCCGTCCGACAGCCACTATCTCTTCCACCGCTTCGTAGACATGATCGCGGCCCAAAAGGGCTGAGCAACGGCCCTTTCCAGGCAGGAGACGCGGATATGTTCGATCTGAGCGGACGGGTGGCGGTGGTCACGGGCGGCAATGGCGGCATCGGCCTCGGCATGGCGCGCGGGCTGGCGAAGGCTGGCGCGTGGGTGGCCGTGGTCGGCCGCAACGCCGACAAGAACAAGGCCGCGGTGGCCGAGCTGGGTGACGGCGCCTTCGCCATCCAGGCCGACCTGACGGAGAAGGACGCGGCGGACCGCGTCATCGCCCAGGTGGTCGAGCAGGGTGGCGGCATCGACATCCTGGTCAACAACGCCGGCACCAACATCCGCCGCCTGCCGCAGGACGTGACGGACGAGGAATGGATGGCCGTCATGGACGCCAACCTGACCAGCGCCATGCGGATGAGCCGCGCCGCCTACCCGCATCTGAAGGCCTCCGGCCACGGGCGGATCATCTCGATCGGCTCGATGATGTCGATTTTCGGCCTGCCGCTCTCCCCCGCCTATGGCGCCAGCAAGGGCGGCATCGTGCAGTACACGCGCAGCCTGGCCGTGGCATGGGGGCCGGATGGCATCACCGCCAACGCCATCCTGCCCGGCTGGATCGAGACCGAGCTGACGGCCGGCGCCAAGCGCGACATGCCGGACCTGAACGACCGCGTGCTGGCCCGCACGCCGGGCAAGCGCTGGGGCAACCCCGGCGACTTCTCCGGCATCGCCGCCTTCCTGGCCAGCGACGCCGCGGCCTTCGTCACCGGCACTGCCATTCCGGTGGATGGCGGCCTGTCGGTGCACGGTTAGTACGGAGATGCCGACTGCAGTGAACATTCGCTTTAAAATGCTCATTGCTGCAGTCGGCATCTACGCTTTCAATTTTTTGCTCCTCAGATCGTTTGCACCGACCTGGCGGCCGGTTGGCAGTGATCTGGTACAGAACTTAGTTCTGGCTTCGCTATTCGCTGCCTTTTTGCTTGCTGGATTTCCGGCCTACATTCCGTTTGCCGCGACATTCATCCTTGTAAGACGGTGGATGTCGCCGGTCATGACTTTGAGTGTTTTGGCGTTTTTGCCCATGGCAGGCACTTTCGGAGTCCTCGGCTCCACTGCCCTGACTGATCCTTCGCCCAGAGGATTCCCTGCACCTATCCGATGGGCACTTGCCGCCCAGCTACCAGCTACACTTCTCCTGCTCATCGTCCACAAGGCTTACCCGCCTAAGAACCGCAAGAGTCCCTGACATGCCGAAGCGCACCGACATCAAGTCCATCATGATCATCGGGGCCGGCCCCATCGTCATCGGCCAGGCCTGCGAGTTCGACTATTCCGGCGCGCAGGCCTGCAAGGCGCTGCGGGCGGAGGGCTACCGGGTCATCCTGGTGAACTCCAACCCCGCCACCATCATGACCGACCCGGGCCTGGCGGACGCGACCTATATCGAGCCGATCACGGTGGAGATGGTCGAGAAGATCATCGCCAAGGAACGCCCCGATGCGCTGCTGCCCACCATGGGCGGCCAGACTGCGCTGAACACCTCCCTCAAGCTGGCTGAAGCCGGCGTGCTGGAAAAGTATGGCTGCGAGCTGATCGGCGCGAAGGCCGAGGTGATCGACAAGGCGGAAGACCGCCTGAAGTTCCGCGATGCCATGACCAAAATCGGCATCGAGAGCCCGAAGAGCGCCATCGCCCACACGATGGATGAGGCGCGCGCCGGGCTGGAGCTGGTGAAGCTCCCCTGCGTTATCCGCCCCTCCTTCACGCTGGGCGGCACGGGCGGCGGCATTGCCTACAACAAGGAAGAGTTCGAGCAGATCGTCTCCGCCGGCCTCTCCGCCTCGATGACCAAGGAAGTCCTGATCGAGGAGAGCGTGCTGGGCTGGAAGGAGTTCGAGATGGAGGTGGTCCGCGACAGCGCGGATAACTGCATCATCGTCTGCTCCATCGAGAACCTGGACCCGATGGGGGTGCACACCGGTGACTCCGTCACCGTGGCCCCTGCCCTGACGCTGACGGACAAAGAATACCAGCGCATGCGCGATGCCAGCATCGCCTGCCTGCGGGAAATCGGCGTCGATACCGGCGGCTCCAACGTGCAGTTCGGCATCAACCCCGCCGATGGCCGTATGGTCGTCATCGAGATGAACCCGCGCGTCTCGCGTTCCTCTGCGCTGGCGTCGAAGGCCACCGGCTTCCCGATCGCCAAGATCGCGGCGAAGCTGGCCGTCGGCTACACGCTGGACGAGCTGAAGAACGACATTACCATGGTGACGCCGGCGGCCTTCGAGCCGACGATCGACTATGTCGTCGTGAAGATCCCCCGCTTCACCTTCGAGAAGTTCCCCGGCACGCCGGCCACCCTGACGACCTCGATGAAGTCGGTCGGCGAGGCGATGGCCATCGGCCGCTCCTTCAACGAGGCGCTGCAGAAGGGCCTGCGCTCGCTGGAGACCGGCCTGTCCGGCCTGGATGATATCGAGCAGCCGGGCGATGGCTCGAAGGAAGCGCATCTCGCATCGCTGGCCACGCCGAAGCCGGACCGCGTGCTGAACGTGGCGCAGGCCTTCCGTGCCGGGCTGACGGTCGATGAGATCCACGGCGCCTGCAAGTTCGAGCCCTGGTTCCTGCGCGAGATCGAGAAGATCGTGCTGGCCGAGAACGAGGTCCGCAAGGCCGGCCTGCCGGCCGACACGATCGGCCTGCGCAAGCTGAAGGCGATGGGCTTCTCCGACAAGCGCCTGGGCAAGCTGGCCGGCAAATCCGAAGCCGACATCACCGCGCTGCGCCACCAGGCCGGCGTGCTGCCGGTGTTCAAGCGCATCGATACCTGCGCGGGTGAGTTCGCGTCCGACACGCCGTACATGTACTCCACCTACGAAGGCGGCTTCGGCACGCCCGAGTGCGAGAGCCGGCCGACCGACAAGAAGAAGGTGGTCATCCTCGGCGGTGGCCCGAACCGCATCGGCCAGGGCATCGAGTTCGACTATTGCTGCGTCCATGCCTGCTACGCGCTGCGCGATGCGGGCTTCGAGACGATCATGATCAACTGCAACCCCGAGACGGTCTCCACCGATTACGACACGTCCGACCGCCTCTATTTCGAGCCGCTGACCGCCGAGGATGTCATCTCCATCATCCGCAAGGAGCAGGAGAAGGGCGAGATCCTGGGCTGCATCGTGCAGTATGGCGGCCAGACGCCGCTGAAGCTCTCCCAGGCGCTCGACAAGGCCGGCATCCCCATCCTGGGCACCAGCGCCGAGGCGATCGACATCGCCGAGGACCGCGAGCGCTTCCAGCAGCTGCTGAAGGGCCTCGGCCTGAAGCAGCCGCAGAACGGCATCGTCCGCACGCTGGATGAGGCGGTGGTGGAGGCCGAGCGCATCGGCTACCCCGTCGT